>Ga0164241_10000131_pt1 | contig 181000 bp, 157 predicted proteins | sample OricomyardsoilBY_FD_108780 | JGI IMG/M metagenome (GOLD analysis project Ga0164241, IMG submission 108780) | Backyard soil microbial communities from Emeryville, California, USA - Original compost - Back yard soil (BY) | ecosystem: Environmental > Terrestrial > Soil > Unclassified | place... | reverse complement strand
TCGATCCCGGACAGGCATCACCATAGTGCTCTGATAAGTGTACAATGGCCAGTCCATTTGAGATTTGCATGTAGGCTGGAAAATTCTCACCGAATGTATGGGACCAGTCTATTTTCCAGCCCAAAAATTCACAGTAGAACTCTTTGGCTTTTTCAAGACTGAAAATCCTTAGAATTGGTATAACCGTTGGTTTCATATTTTTCTTTCCGCCACCAAAAAATAGTTTCTATTTGGTGGACCGAAGGGCCACATTTCGAGGCCCATGTTGCCCAAGGGGCTGTTGGGCGATCGTGGGCCGCGTCATTTTTTGGGGCATCTTCTCCTCCCATATTTAAATGAAATCTATTCTTTGCAAATGCACTTACTATGTTGCATTCTTTGCCCTGGTATGTATACGTACCCTGTAAAACCCTTTTTCCGACATTCTCTTTTACACTCCCAATCATTTTTGGAAACCAATACGAGACTAAGTATTACTATCAAAACAATCAGGATTCCAAGGATCCAAACTATTTTACTTATTACTGGGCCACCCAAGAAAAGTATTTCGAATTTATTTGTTTGGACCAGGAAGGACCTCCCAGGGCTCGTTTGTATTTAACACATTGGACCCGTCCGTCACTTCCTTAGGTCCGTATAACGCTCGATTAACCTGCGAACGAGGCTGAAGAGCTTGGCCGGGACGGACAAGCTCTGAAGGAACCGGCGCGGGCCTTGCGCAAGCAAGGGCCGTGACGGCCGAGGCTCGGCAGGTTGAATCGATTGTTATACGGCGGTACCACCCATGTTACCCATATTATTTTTATCGGATATTTCTTCGGTAGATTGAGTCTTTCGCTCCAAATAGCTACTTACGAAATTTCCAGCCTCTTCCATATCAATTATTTTTGTTATCTCACCTTCACGAATTTCCGCGCCTCCACAATAGAGAAGCCAAGCTTTCATTGCACGTTTTTCTGCCATCTCGGACATACGCTCTTTTGGCCCACGAATCTGAGGAAATCTTTTAGCAATTTCGGTAACGCGGGATAATAATTTACCCCAGTATTCGTGGCCTGGAGTTTTTGATCCTGGCTTGTTAATTCTCAATGCTACGCTTACAGTGAAATATCGTCCAGGTATAGTAAATTGTTCACCACTGTAGATTTCGCACCGTCCAGAAATGCCCGTTTCCAAAACAGCATCAAGTATACACTCAGCCCCATCCATGATATAGCCCATTCCATTTTCTGAAAAAGAAAATGTGAATGAGTAACCATACATATCTTCGGTGAGTGGTTCGGAGATATTAAGATAGTCGCGAAGCAACCTTCGCAAGTGCCGCATGTCTTTGTATACGCGGTGCCGATAGTGCCTGTAATTGAATGGTATGTTCGCATCGTTTTTCAGCAAAAGCGTAGTGTGTGCCGGACGTCCTATGCCGTGACAGAAACCAACTTCATACGAAACACTGTGAGAATCACCGCTGCTATCTATTACAACGAAATCTGCTTCCCTAAGTAACCGACAAACCTCATCTACTACTTGTCCGGAAGTTTTGAGCTCATCGGCTCGAAGTACTTGGTAACCTGCGCTTTCTAGCTCCTCCCGAATGATTGTGTATGGCTTATCGCGCCAGTGGTCGTCACTAAACTTCATGGCAACAAATGCTTTTGGTCTATTTTCGTATCTCATGGAACATTCTTTCTAGATGCTCGTGGAATAAGAAAGCTATGTAATTTTGATTCTCTATGTCCTTACATTTTATTGAGCCGAGCCTATTTGTTATACCAAATTACGCAGAGCGCCACTTTAATTTTTCTTGGTGCCCCTAATACTTTTATTCCGTCCGTATAACGATCTCATTAACCGTACCCATCGCGCAAATAGCAAAGGTTACTCTGCTGGGGATTCCCTCCAAATTCCGCATCTTTTAGCCAACAGGATCGCGCTATCCAGATGGCCGGAAACCCGGGAGTTCCTGCCTTGCTTTTACTTGGTATTTTGGTGTCGCTGGTCACGGTTATCTATGTAAAAAAGACTTCAATTGCCCAGGCGGGATTTCTGAGTTGCTGTGGCGGCTTCACCGGGATGGATTCTCCCGTTCGGTATATCGGGATAGCGCGAATGGTGGTGCATCTCAAAATGCTCGGTAGGTTTGCGCGTTTAAGGAGTATGAAATGAATTATCGGGAAATGCTGGTTCAGCACGGAGTGAAAAACGATGTCACCCAATCCTTTTATATCCAATGGGTGAATTTATTTCTGCACTTTTGCAAAACCCGGGAATTATCTATCGATAAGGAATCGTCCTTGTCGTCCTTTTTGCAAGAGTTGGTGAGGCAGCGAAAGCGTCCATTTCAGATTGATCAGGCTAGGCACGCGGTTTCCATTTATTGGCAAGGCAGGACAATCACCTCGCTGGTTGCTGTGCCGTCCCCCTCCCTGAACACCAACCCATCCTCGCTGGAAAAATCACCCTCGCATTGGTCCGAGGCCATTTCGAAGCTGTCCCGGGAAATTCAATCGCGCCATTATTCTCCGAAGACGCTGAAGAGCTATCACCATTGGGTGACTTGGTTTGGCAAATTTTTGGAGCATAAGCCCCTATCAGATTTGGCGGTTGCGGAAGCCCAGGATTTTTTATCGCACCTCTCCATCGATCAAGGGGTTTCGGCGGCATCGCAAAACCAGGCCTTCAGCGCCCTGCTGTTTTTTTATTCCCATGTTCTGGGAGTCGATACGGACGGATTGAAGGATAGGGTCCGTGCGAAAAGGCGTCACGAGGTTCCCGCCGTATTAAGCCGTGGTGAGGTTAAGGAATTGCTGTCGATGGTCGATCCTCCTTACCGGTTGATGACCCAATTGATGTATGGTTGCGGACTGCGGTTGAATGAAGTCTTAATGCTCAAGGTACAGGATTTGGATCTGTCCGGTGGTAGCTTGAAAGTGTTCAATGGCAAGGGCAATAAAAGCCGGATCTTACCTTTGCCTAAAACGTTATCTCCGCTTTTAGCGGATCACTTTGTCCGTTTGAAACGCCTTTACGAGACCGATTGCCAGGCCGGTTTCGAGGGCGTTCTATTGCCGCCGGCATTAGCGAGAAAATACCCACGCGCCGGCCGGGAGTGGCCGTGGCAATGGGTGTTTCCATCGGCGAAGTTGGTGGTGACCAAGGAGGATGGAAAGATGCGTCGTTTTCATCTCCATGAGAGCAGCCTGCAAAAAGAAGTGAAAAGAGCCGTGATGCGAAGCCAACTCTCGAAGCGGGTATCCGCCCATACCTTTCGACACAGCTATGCCACCCACCTCTTGCAAATGGGTTACGATATCCGTACCGTGCAGGAAATGCTGGGCCATGAAGACGTTTCGACCACTATGATTTATACCCATGCTTTGCAAACCCTTTCGGGAAGGGTAATCAGTCCTCTGGATGCGGGTTGAAAGCGCAAGGCGGGCACGCGGCATGCATCGCCAAATACCCTGGTAAGCTGATATATTAAGGACAGGATGAAATCCTTGCTATCGCAAATCGCCGCTTGTGAAATGTGCCAGGGGCATTTACCCCATGGGCCGAGACCGGTGGTGGTGGCGAGCCGGAATAGCCGCATCATCATTATCGGACAGGCGCCGGGGCTCAAAGTGCATGCGACGGGCATCCCTTGGAATGACGCCAGCGGCGAGGAATTACGGCGTTGGTTGCAAGTCGACAAGGATCGCTTTTATGACCCGGAACTTTTCGCTTTGACTCCCATGGGCTTTTGTTACCCCGGCAAAGGGAAATCGGGGGACTTGCCGCCTCGGCCCGAATGCGCTCCGCAATGGCATGCCGCCTTGATCCGGAAAATGAAACGGGTGGAGCTGACCTTGTTGATCGGCCAATACTCCCAGAATTACTACTTGGGGGAGCGCAGAAAGGCGAACTTAACCGAGAATGTCCGGCATTTCCGGGAATTTCTGCCGGCGTATTTTCCTTTGGTGCATCCCTCGCCTCGCAACAGACTTTGGCAAAAACGCAATCCCTGGTTCGAAAGCGAGGTTTTGCCGGAATTGCGGCGCGCGGTTTCGCGGATTCTCTGAGAGCTTAGGGCTCGCCTCCGTTTTCCGGTGGCGGCAATATCCATTGATCCAGGGAGGTGCTTATCCAGGTCAGGCTGGAAGGAATCGGGGTACCCGAACCGCCGCCATCATCTCCCCCGAAATCGCAGGAGGCGAGAAAAATGGCACCCATGCACAGCGTTTTGGCCTGAAATCGCATATCTTACTCCTCGTCTTGCCGGCACCCTACTCTAGGGAATGGCCAGTCAAACGGGCAAGCCCTGGGTCATTTCGCGATAATGGAATCCTCGTCGCCGATTTTCTTGAAACGCTTTGGGCTGGGCGATGACCTATCTATCCAACCCGGTTCGGGTAAACCTCATCAGGAGAATGACCATGGATAAAAAACATTTCACCCGACTCGCCTTGGCCGGCCTGATGGCGGGCAGCTTCGGCATGACCGCCTGCGACAAGGGAACTTCGAGCAATGACGAAGAGACCGGAATTACCGCCGCAAAAACCTTGGCCGCCTTTCAAAGCGAATGCGAAAAAGCAGGGGGCACTTTCGCGGCGCACGATTGCACCGGCCACAATACCTGCAAGGGCCACAGCTATCAGGAAGGCAAGGGAGTCGCCACCCATGACTGCCAAGGCATGTCCTCATGCGAAGGCGGAAGCTGCGTCGAGTCCTGAAATCAACCGCTCCCCTGGTTATATTGCCTTAGCCATGGGGAGCCTCATTAAAGCATGTCCAGTTTGAACCGCGAGGCCATAGGGCTCGGTCTCCGCATTCCCCATTACCGTCACATCTTCGCCGAATGGCCGAAGGTGGACTTCTTCGAAATCATCTCGGAGAATTTCATGGGCGAAGCGCCTTTGCCGAGGCGTAATCTGCGGCGGATACTCGATCGGTATCCGGTTGTCTTGCATGGAGTGAGCCTTGGCATCGCATCGGCGGCTCCCCTCGATTACGATTACCTGCGCAGCCTCAAAAACCTGGTGAAGCTTACCGACACGCCCTATTTCACCGACCATCTCTGTTGGACGGTGGCCCACGGCATCCAGCACCATGATTTATTGCCATTTCCTTATACCGAGGCGAATGCCAGGTATGTCGCCGAACGGGTGGCCTTGGTTCAGGACTTCGTCGGCATTCCCTTTGGGTTGGAAAATCTTTCCAGTTACGTCACCTTCGCCGAATCCGAAATGAGCGAATGGGACTTCTACAACCACATCGTCGATGTATCCGGCTGCCATTACATGCTGGATATCAATAATATTTACGTGTCGTCGGTGAACCACAACTTCAATCCCCACGCCTATGTCGACTCCATTCGCTGGCCCAAGGTCTTACAATGCCATATCGCCGGTCATACCGAAAAGCCCGACGGAACCATTCTCGACACCCACGAAGAAAGCGTGCGCGAGGAAGTTTGGCAACTGTATCGCCATGCCTGGCAGCTCTCCGGCGGCTTCCCCACCCTGCTGGAAAGGGATGACAAGATTCCGCCCTTCCCCGAGGTGCATGCCGAAGCCTTGAAGGCGCGGGAATACCGGGTGAAAACGTGAATCCGGACGGGAAAGAAGAAAGGCAAATCAATCCCCCCGGAGGTTTACGGGAATTGCAGGAAGGTTTCGGCCAAGCCATTCGCACGCCTTTTTCCTTCGCGACCGGGAAATTCGCCTTTCAAAAGGAAAGGTATCCCGAGGCCATGGCCTCGGCCATCCGGCCTCGTCCCCCGCAAAGCGGATTGGACAGGCTGTCGGTTTACAACGAGCAATATTGGTTCCGGTTATTGACCATCTTGCAAACCGATTTCCCCCTGCTCGCCGCGGCCTTGGGATTATGGGAATTCAACCAGCTCGCCACCGATTATCTCGGCCAATACCCTTCGCGGCGGCCTTTCCTCGATTATGTCCCCGATCCCATGCCGGCCTACATGCTCGCTCACCCGAAATACGGGGGATTGCAATGGCAACAGATCACCGCCATCGATATGGCCTTTCTGAAAGCATTTTCCGAGCCCAGCCTGCCCGCTTTATCGCCGGGTGCTTTAAGCGCGGAAGAAATGGGCGCATTGGAAAACCGGTCCCTGAAATTCCAGCCCTTCGTGACCCTGATCGAAGAGGATTGGGATTTGATGGCGAAGCGCGCGTCGCTGGATGAAGACGCGAATGAAAGCCTTCCCTCGATCACGTTCGAGGAAACCAAAGGGTATTGGGTCATCTACCGGCAGAATGACGTGGTCGAATGGCAATCCATCCATCCCCTGCATTTCCGGTTATTGAAAAACCTGCAAGCCGGCTTTCCCCTGGGCGAGGCTTGCGAAAGGACGGCGACGGATTTGTCCGAAGCGGATCAGGCCGTTTTAGCCTCCGGCATCGGGGAATGGTTTTCGTTTTGGTCGCAGAGACAATGCTTTCAAAAACCCTGATACAGCGACAGGCTCGCATAAACCGAGGATTGCGGTAGGTTCCGGAATTTGGGCCGGTAAAGATCGCGATAGTCGTAAACACTCGCGCCCGCCTTGACATCGACATAGGTGGCCCGGAAGCATTTGACTCCGACGACCGCGCCCGGCACGATGGAAAACTTGGTCTCGCCCTTCTGATCCCAATAGCTGGGTATCCAACGCCAGTAGTCGAACAGGAAAAGCGAATTCACCCCGACTTTCCAACGCTTGGCGAAGGCATAGGAAAGCTGGGTGACGCCGATGACATGGGAAGAACCGAAGTCGGCGAGGGCTTCCGTGACGGCGGTCGAAACTTCGATATCGGCGGCCAGGGTCCAAGCGGGTGGCAAAAAGCCTTTCGGCAATTTGGATCCGAGCCCCAGGGCCAGATTGACATTGCCGCTGCCGACGAACAATTCGTTTTCCAGGGCATCCTCCACCGACCAGGAATAGAGAGGCACTTTCAAGGTTAACCTGGGAGATACGCCTCCCCATTTCCTCCCCAACGAGATCTCCCCGTCTCCCAGCGAAAAACGCGTATCGTGCCGGACCCGTTTAAAAGTCGATTTGACCGGCAGGCTGAGGCTGCCATTCCAATCCCAGGCCTGAAAGTAAAGGCCCAGGCTGGGCAAGGTTCCATAGTCTTCGCGGGTTGCCGATTGTTGATCGGTCAAGGTTATCCAATCCCCCACTCCCAGCGACAATCCGGAAAAACGAAGCGAAGGGGAATCGGTTTTGGCCGTGGCCGCCATCGCGAGGAGAAGGGAAAACAGGAAAACCATGGAGATGGGCGATTTTGGAGTTTGCATAGGGTATTGGTCTTGTCGAAGTGCGACTATGTTTCCGAATATGAAACGATGGCCGGTCAATACGGACTAAATCGGTATGAACCTCAAGACCTGCCTTTTGGTTTTTTCCCGATCCCCCCAGGCGGAGGGGCGGATAAAGGGCATGATCCAAGCGCAAGAATTGTTTCATTATGCCTTTCGCCGCATCCTGAAAGCGGCAAGAAAAATCGACTCAGCCGATCTTTGGGTGGCTACGGAGGACCCGGGCCATTGGCTGGCCGAGGGCATAGCCACCATCGATCAAGGCGGGGGATCCTTCGGACGGCGTCTCACCCATGCCTTGGAAACCATGCGCGCCAAGGGATATGCCAGGGCCATCGTCGTCCCCGGCGACTTGCCCGGGTTAACACGCGATCATTTCCAGTTGGCCCTGCGTTTATTGGATCAGCATGATTTGGTTTTAGGCCCCTCTCCGGACGGAGGGATTTATCTCCTGGGAACCTCGCTGGACGATATCGCCAGGTTCGAGAAAATATCCTGGCGCACTTCCCGGGTTTTCGAGGAATTAAAGGCATTACCGTCGCCACTCGCCGCCGATGAGGCTAACCCTCCCGGCTGCGGCATGGATGGATATGGCAAGGCCGCCTTACCCCCGCTCCGGGATATCGACGCCTGCGCCGATATGCTGGCCATGCGAAAAGAGACGGGGTTATCGAGCGAGCTGAGCGTGCTCTTGGCACGTCTTCTCCGTTCTTTCTCCAATCCCATCGAGTTTCATCGGCCCCGCCTTTTGAGCTTTCCCTTTCATCTGGGCCCTCGCGGGCCTCCGCCGCTTCTCGCCGTCGCCTAATCCCTCTCAAACCGGGCGGCTGAAAAGGCTTTTCGGGAGCGGCATCTTCTTATTCCGTTCGGAATCCGGTTAACTCCGTTTCGAATCCATGTCCATTTCATTCCCCAGGAATCCTATTCCCTATGTTTTCCCATGGTTTATCGGCTTGGCTATTCGGCTCGGCTTTCATCGCGGTCACTCTCACCCCGGCGGCCGAAGTCGAAATTCGGCCAGGAGGCGGAGGTCTGACCGTCCTCAGCGACGATCAGCAAGCGACACTCAAACTCTATGGTTATGCCCAGCCGACCTTGACCGCGACGGTCGAGGACAATACCGCCAATCAAGGCTGGACATACGCCGACTTCCGCGTGCGGCGGGCGCGCATCGACTTCTTTTTCGATTACCAAGGCCGTACCCAATTGTTTTTGGAATACGACGGAGCCCCCACGGCCGGGGCCGCCTTGGTCGAGGCCTGGACCCAATTCGCCCTGGTCCGCGACCTGCATTTTATCCGCGCCGGCAAATACGTATCGCCTTTCAGCACCGAAGACATGCGCTCTTCCCGGGCTTTATACACGGTGGAGAGATACCTGGCCTTGAATTCCCTTTTCGGGTTGCCGGCCACCGATACCCAATTGGGATTGATGCTTTGGGGATATTCCGACGCCGGGCATTTCGCCAAATACTATCTGGCCGTTTTCAACGGCAACGCTTCCGCCTCGACCAATGCTTCGGGTTCGGCTTTCGGAGGCAATGTCCGCGATAATAACCCCTACAAGGATTGGGTGGCCCGGGTCGATATCCATCCTTTGCCCAGCCTGACCTTGGGAGTCGCGGCCTCCTACGATCGCGAGTCGGCCCAGACCCTACGCCTGAGCGGCCTTTCGGGAGCGGCGTATGCGGCGCAAAGCGTGGCCGGTGATAGGCGCGCTTACAATGGCGATTTCCACTGGACCCAGGACCGCGCCATGGTGGAGGGGGAATGGCTGTGGTGCGACTTCACCGATACCCAAGCCCAATTGCATGGCGGCTTTTTGATGGCGGGATACTGGGTGAAAGGCGATGAAAAAACCCACGGCATCCAGGCCCTGGCTAAGGCCGAATACGCCGAAATCGATAAACCGGAGGAGGACGTTTTTTCCGGAAAATCCCTGCTGGCTTTCACGCTTGGCGCCAATGTCTGGTTGAATAGTTGGAGCCGCTGGCAAATCAATGCCATCGGCGAATACAATAGCGACCCGGGAGACTTTTCGCCCGGATGGGTTGAATCCTCTTTGCGGCCAACCTTGTTGACCCAATTCCAGGTGAAATTCTGATGCCCCTCCACCCCAAGGATTTTTTCCGCATGCAGAGCAAAGCATTCGTCATCGGCCTTTCCTGGGCCGCTTCCATCGCCCTGGCCGAAAAGCCCCATGTCATCCAATACGATTGCATTCCCAATTACGCCAATTGGGGAGGCGTCACCTCCGCCTATGAAAAGCAGACCGGGGTGCGCGTCCCTCCCGACATGAAAGGCAGCGGCGCGACCTTGGCCGCCTTGCTGGCCGAAAGCAAAAATCCCCAGGCCGATGTCGCCTACTATTCGGGAGCCATCGGATTTCAAGCCGCCGCCAAAGGTTTGCATGCCACTTACCGGCCCAAGGGTTGGGAAAAGATTCCGGCTGAATTGAAAGACCCTCAAGGTCGGTGGTTTACCGTCCACACCGCCGCCATCGCTTTCATCATCCATACGGCGGCCTTGGGGAATAAGCCCATCCCCCGCACCTGGGACGATTTGCTGAAGCCGATATACAAAGGCCTCATCGCTTACGATGACCCGACCTGGGGCGGCACGTCATTCACCTTGGTCTATGGCCGCAATATTCTTTTGGGAGGGGACAAACGGAATTTCGCTCCCGGTTTGGAATACTTCAAAAAACTGGATCCCAATATCCTGCACTATCCCCAGGAATCGGTTTACAATGACGTGCTGCGCGGGGAAATCCCCATTTGGATCAATGCCGACGGCAATGGTTTGAAGATGAAGCATGTCGACGGAGGTCCTATCGCGGTGGTCATTCCCGAGGACGGATCGGTTTCCATGCCCTTGGTCATGGGCTTGGTCGAGGGCGCGCCTCATGAGAAGGAGGCCCAGCATTACCTCGATTGGCTTTTGACGCCCCCGGCGCAAGCGCTTTTCGCGGAAGCCTTTTTCAGGCCGATTATTCCCGGGGTCTTGCCGGATAGCCTGGCCGCGAAGTTTCCGGCCCAGGAGGAATATGCCCGCGTCCGCAATCTCGATCTCGCCGACATGGCGGAAGCGGCCGATGCCCTGAAACAAGCCTGGTTGAAGGAAGTCAAGCATCAAAAAAATTGACCTCTGGCTCATCCCGCTGGTGGGATTTTTAGGGGCCTTCCTGCTGGCTCCTTTCATCACCATGGTTTTTTCCCCGTCCTCCCCCAGCTATTCGCATTACCTCGCCTTATGGACCGACCCCTATTATCGCGAGGCCATTATGCACTCCTTGCTTTTGAGTTTCAGCGTGGCGGTTTTTTCCTTGTGCCTTTGCATGGTTCCCGCCTGGTTATTCGCCACGCGGGATTTTCCGGGCAAGTCCGTCTTGCGATCGATATACGCTTTGCCTTTATCCTTTTCTGGCATCCTGGTGGGCTTCCTCATGATTCTGTTGTTCGGCCGCATCGGCTTGATCCCGCGCCTGAGCGAAAGATTTCTCGGTTACCCCCTGCTTTCCGGCTTGGCCTATCACGGGGCGGGATTATGGCTCGCCTATCTCTATTTCGAAATCCCGCGCGCCACCCTCTCGCTGGAAAGCGCCTTGAGCGGCTTCGACACCCGCCTACCCCTGGCGGCTAAGTCGCTGGGCGCCAAGGGATGGCAGGTTTTTTTCTGGGTCATCCTTCCGAATATCAAGGCGCCCTTGGTCTCCACCTTGGCCATTACCTTTTCCGCCTCCCTGGGATCCTTCGGAGTGGCTCTCATTCTTTCGCGGCGATTCACCTTATTGCCGGTGGAGATATACCGCCAAATCGCGGGCTTCCAGCATCTGGAATCGGCCGCGGCGATGACCGTGTTTTTAGTGATGATGGCTTTAACCATCAATCTGACCGCCCGTCTGGGATGGTCGCGTCGGGAAAGCAGCGGAGAGGTCCTGCATGGTTGAAGCGCCGAAACTGGAAAACCAGACGCTCTCCCTGGGCAAAGACGGAATTCCCCTTTTGATCACCGTCGCTCTGGCCGCATTTCTGCTATTGCCCGTCGCCTTGGTCTTTCTCGGGGCCTTTTTATCCCCGGAATTCCTGGGCATCGCCAGCGAAACCTGGGCGGCGGAAAAATCCGGTTGGCTGACCTTCCATTGGTTCGGCTATGTCTGGAATCTTTATGGAGAGGCGTTTTTTTTCAGCCTGCGTTTGGCGGCTTTATCGGTCATGTTTTGCCTCATCCTCGCCTTACCCGCCGCCTATCTCCTCGCCTTGCGGCCCTTTAAGGGCAGCCGCCTCCTGGAAGAAATCGCTTTATTGCCGCTTGCCATACCCGGCATCGGTTTAGCGGTGGCGCTTATCCAAACCTGGACCCTCTTCCGGGGCGAAAGCTGGCTTATCCTCGCCGGCCACTTGCTTTACACCTTGCCTTTCATGTTGCGGGTGCTTTTGCATGCCTTGCGAAGCATGCCCGTAAAGGAATGGGGATGGGCCGCGCGCAGTCTGGGCGCCGACTCGCGCCAGCGTTTCCTGTGGGTTACCCTGCCCAATCTCCGCCCGGCCTTGATGTTGGGTTCGCTGCTGGTCTTCGCGATTTCCTGGGGGGAATTCAATATCAGCTTTTTATTGAATACGCCGCTCCGGCAAACCTTTCCCGCCGCCCTTTACGCCACCTATACCTCGAATAGCTTTTCGGTTTCCAGCGCCGCCACCGTGATTTTCCTGGCGGGCATCGCTCCGGTTTTGGCGCTTATCCAATGGTTCGGAGGGAAGCATTTCACGGGCATCGGGCAAGGCGCATGAAGGTGACGAGGACATGAAGCCACAACCCCAAACCTTCCTGGAAGTGAGCCAAATCGGTAAGACCTATGGCCATCAGGCCGCCGTCGAGGATTTTTCTTTCGCCTTCCGCGAAGGCGAGACCACTACCGTGCTGGGCCCGAGCGGATCGGGTAAATCGACCTTGCTGTGGATGATAGCGGGGCTGACCCAACCCGATCGAGGCCGAATCCTTTGGCAAGGCGAAGACATCACCGCCTTGCCCGCCGAGCGAAGGGGCATGGGTTTGGTCATGCAACACTATGCCTTGTTTCCGCACTTGTCGGTGCTGGAAAACGTCACCTTCGGTCTGCGTGTCAGGGGGTTGGACCCTGCCCAGCGACGCCGGCGCGGCGAGGAATACCTGGATTTGGTGCGGATGAGCGCCTTGGCGAATCGTCGCGTGCAAAAACTTTCCGGCGGGGAGCAGCAACGCGTCGCCTTGGCCCGCGCCTTGGCCATCCAGCCCAGACTATTGTTGTTCGACGAACCCTTGGCCGCCCTGGATGCGCCTCTCCGCGAAGAATTGCGCGGGGAGCTTTTTTCCATTTTGCGCGGATTGCGCATGACCGCCATCTATGTCACCCACGATCAAATCGAAGCCATGGCCTTGGGTCAGTCCATGGTCGTGATGGAAAAGGGCAGGCTCGCCCAAAGCGGAACGCCCGAAGAAATTTACCGCCACCCGGCCAATCCTTTCGTGGCGGGATTTTTGGGATCCGCCAATCTCTTTGCCGGGGAAGTACGCGAAACCGAATCCGGTCGCCAATTGGAATTACCCTTTGGAAGGCTGGCCGTGACCCAGGCCGCCCTGGGCCCGTGCTGGGCCATGTTCCGTCCCGAGCATCTGGGTATCGTCTCGCTGGAGCATGCCGACTTCATCGCCACCCTGAATACCCTGATCTTTTTGGGATCCAATATGCGACTCCAACTCACCATCGCCAATGCACCGGGCCATGCCGCAGCGACTTCGACGTTTTTGCTCGATATGCCCCCGGGCCTGGCCCTGCAAGCCGGGCAAAAAATCGGACTGTCCCTCGATTCCAATCGCCTTCATCTCTGGCCGAGAACATCCTCAACCGCGGATCGCTTGCCTCATGCCGTCGCCTAATCCATCGCAGCCCTTGCCGACCGTATTTCCCCAAGCGCCGCTGCTGGCCCTGGATACCCTGTGGTTTCAGGTGGCCGGCACCCTGTGCAACCTGACCTGCCGGCACTGTTTCATCTCCTGTTCCCCGACCAATCACGCGCATGAAATGCTGAGCCTCGCCACGGTAACGGATTACTTGCAGCAAGCCGAAGCCTTAGGGGTCAAGGAATATTATTTCACCGGCGGCGAGCCCTTCATGAATAAGGACATGATGGCCATTCTCGCGACGACCTTGAAGCAAGGACCGGCTTCGGTTTTGACGAATGGAGTCCTCATCACGCCCAGGCTGGCTTTCGAATTGAAAGCCCTTGCGGACGCTTCGGAGTATAGCCTGGACTTGCGCATTTCCATCGACGGTTACGACGCGCCCTCCAATGACGCCGTGCGCGGCGAAGGCACTTGGGAGCGTATTCTCAAGGGGATACGCCATCTCGCCGAAGCGGGACTGGTTCCTGTGATTACCGTGACGGAAGCTTGCGAAGGCGCGACCTCCCAGGCTGGCCGGGAAAAATTCCTGGCCCGACTGGCTGAATGGGGACTCCGCCATCCCCGGCTGAAAATCATGCCTTTGCTGCGGTTGGGGGCCGAGACCGGGCGAACCCGATCCTATGCCGCTTGGGAAACCCTCGCCGGACAAGCACTCAGCGCCGAAGATAGCGTGGCCTTGCAATGCGCCAGCGGCCGCATGGTCACCTCGCGCGGCGTTTACGTTTGCCCCATTCTCATCGACTCTCCCGAGGCGCGAATGGGCGAAAAGTTGATGGACGGCTTGCGGCCTTTCGAGTTGAAGCACCAAGCCTGCTATTCCTGCCACGCCGAGGGATTGTCATGCCGCACGTGAACGCCTTGCCGACCCGCGGCGAGATCGAAGCCGAATACCGCAAGGTGGCCTTCATCGGGGGCATTTATTCGAATTACCTGGCCTTGGAAGCCGCGCTCCGGATGCTTGCGCCCCTGCGCGTGGACGCCGTTTACGCCCTGGGTGATTTCGGCGCTTTCGGTCCCTATCCCGACCGGACGCTGGAACTTTTGCAAAAGCATGGCATTCCCTGCATCCAAGGCAATTACGAGGAGGCCCTGAGCAGCGGGGCCGAGGACTGCCATTGCGGCTATACCGATCCCCGTGACAATCATTTCGCGCGCCTTTCCTATGACTATACCGCCGCCCATACCGCACCGGAGCATAAACGGTGGATGGCCGGGTTGCCGCTGGCGCGCCGCATCCGTATCGGCGCGAGCGAGGTGCTCCTGACCCACGGATCGCCCCGCCGCATCAATGAATTCTTATGGCAAACCACCACGCCCTTGCCCTTTATCCGCAAACTATTGCATGATTTTGAATGCGATCTGGTCGCCTGCACCCATACCGGTTTACCCTGGCATCGCCTGCTCGATGGCCATCGCGGCCTCGTCAATGTCGGCGCCTTGGGCAGGCCGGCCAATGACGGCCAAACCGAGGTCAAGTTGACCGTGGTCGAACAGGATAGGCATGGACTGCGCATCGAGGTGGTCCCCGTCGCTTATGATTATGAAACCTTGGCGCGCGAAATGAAAAACGAAGGCTTGCCGCCGGAATTCATCGCCACCATTTCCACCGGCTGGTGGACGAGTTGCCTCGAAGTTTTGCCGGCCAAGGAAAGGGCGGCGGGAAAATTTTGAGAAACCCTTTTGTTTTGGCCTTGCTGGGCGCGCTAGGGCTGATGATTTCCCTGCCGGGTTTGGCGCAGGCCAAGCGCGATAGCCAGGTGGGACTGGCCGTGCTGTCGACCGGGACTTGGACGACCTATGGGAAGCTGGATGGCTTCGACATCGATCTTTATGACAATGGCGTGAACCATTACAGTTTCAATAAGATTTTATCCGTGGCGCTTTACGGCAAGCTCCTGGGCCAACCGGCTTATTTCGCCTTGCCCCTGGCCTGGACGGCCAAGTATACCGATGCCGGCGACGATCATCGCATCGCCCCGGGCGACGGAGAATTCTACCTCGGACAGAAATGGGGTCTGGTGGAAGGGCGGATAGGCCTGATTTTCCCCGCCGGCTACGATACCCATGACGGCAGTCCGTGGATAGGCCCAGGTAATCTGCAGGCTACCGTGGGTCTGGCCGTCAATCCCAAGATATCGCGTTATTCGAAACGGTGGGATTTTTCCGCCGAGGCCAAATGGGCCTATACCCTGGACGATGCCATCGCCAAAGCCGGAACCTGGGGACTCTATCCAAGCGCCAAGGTGAGCTTTCGGCCCAATAAAACCTGGAAGTGGGGAGGCGAGGGTCTGGTTTACTGGAAATCCGCCTATTGGTCCAAGTCGGCGACTTTCGCCCAAGCCGTGCTCGGAGCCAAGACCGGTGTGAATGGACCAAAGGCTTATTGGAATGCCGGCGTGGTGCCGACTTTCTTCGGGGAGTATTACGGGGATAAGAAACTGTGGGGCGGTCAGTGGGCTTTCGGCGTTAAGGGCGGCCATAGCTTATGGGGTTACCGCGATGCCGCCTCATACAATGCGTCGGTTTACTGGCTGTTTTTCCCTTAGCCGAAAGGACCGACGGTTTTTAGACCGTCGGTCAAGCGGCGGAGGAAATCGCCGATCTCCAGCCGGTTGATGAGGGCATTCGAACGGACGGCTTCAAGGAGGTTCAACATAGACCGGACGCCGGTGAAACCTTACGCTTTGGCACATTCCCTTTGGTAGAGAGCCCGGAGTTCCGCGAAAACCGGACCAGGCTTGCCGGTGCCGACTTTCTGTTTTTCGATGCGCACGATAGGCACCAGACCCCTAACCGATGAACTCAGCCAAGCCTCGCTCATGGCCGGTATGTCCTTGGGGAAAAGGCTTTTTTCCCGAAAGGGGATATGCTTGCTTTTGAGAATGCCGAGCAGGACATCGCGGGTAATGCCCGGCAAGATTCCCAGTTCGATGGGCGGGGTCACGACCACGCCGTCCTTGACCGCGAAAAAGCTGGCCGTGGTCAATTCGGCGATTTCTCCCTTGGGTCCCAGCAAGATGGCTTCATAGCATTTTTTCTTGTCGGCTTCCGCCTTGGCGAAAATATTGGCGAGGTAATTGGTGGACTTGATGGTCGAGTCCAATCCGGAAGCGGCGGCTTTATTGATGCCCGATATGGCCACCTTGACGCCATTGGCATACAGGCTTTCCGACAAACCGGAAACCGGCATTACGGTGATGATCAAGGTCGGGGCGATGGAGGGATCGATGGCCAGGCCGCCTTCATAATGGCCACGGGTGAGGGTAATGCGCACCGCGGCGTCGGCCAAGGCGCTTTTACGGCATAAGGTGCGGATGATACGCTCGAGATCCGCCACGCCTAAAGGCAAGGCCAGCCGCAAACGCTTCGCCGATCTTTCCAAGCGCCGCCAATGCTTATCCAGGAATTGCGGTTTGGAGTCAATCGCCCTGAGGGTTTCAAAAAGACCGTCGCCTAAAACCAGGCCCCGGTCAAAAACGGATACGGTCGCTTTTTCGGCCGGTAAGACGCGGCCATTCACATAGGCAAATAAGCTTTTGGACATGCCCATAAGATAATCGGCTCAAAGGTCGACGCTCCGCCCTTCGGCCAGGGCCCGCTCCGCCGCCAGGGCCGCGGCCAGGCTATCGAGGACATGCCCATGGTGGTCGCCTAAGTCGAGGTTTTCCCGTATGGCCCTCAAAAAATATTCCTGCTCCAGGCGGCAGAGCTCCCGGTGGGTAGGCTCGTCCTGGATCTCTTCGACCTCGTCGGGCTGGATGAAATCACCGGCCGCATCCAAGCGCGACGAATGCAGGATTAACCGGGCCGTTCTCCGACCCGATGACGCTGGACTTCCTTGCGGGCTTTGCAAGGTGACGCTGCCCTCGGGGCCGACGGCATCCCGCAGGGTATCGGATTCCCGGCCCATCATCGGTCCCCAGCCGCTTTCGAACCATCCCACCGATCCGTCGGCGTAGAAGGCTTGCAACATGCCGTAATTGGGATGAGTGGGCGCCGGTTGCGCGCCGAGGCGCGCGCCCATGGCCTGCACCCGGACGGGTGGGCCGCCCATGATGCGGTTCATGATATCGAGATAATGCACTCCGCAATCCAATAGCGGCGAGGATTCGGACAGGATATACTTTTGCCTTTCCCACCGCCGCCCGTCGCTTTGTTGATTTAGACTGATGCGCATCACCAAGGGGCGCCCCAAGGCCTTCGCCAAGTCGATGAAACGCCGGTAAGCGGCGTGGTAATGCAAGAGATGCCCCACCAATACCTGCTTGCCCTGGCGTCTGGCCAGGGCCAGGATGCCCTGGGCCGCTTCGATCGATTGGGCCAGCGGCTTTTCCACGAAGACATGCGCTCCGGCCTCCAGGGCCGCCAAGGCGAAGGGGGCATGGGTACCCGGATAGGTATTGATGGAAACGGCGTCGGGGCGGGTTCGCTTGAGGGCCTCATGATAGCCGGAAAAGCGGGGATATTCGCCAATCTCTTCCATCAATTTTTCCCGCGTCCCGTCGGTGCGCGCCACCAGGCCGACGATTTCAAAATCCTCCAGGGCGTGATAGGCCCGGGCATGGGCGCCGCCCATATGGCCGCAACCCACCACCAGGATTCGGATTTTAGGCATGGGATTCGGGTGTCCGCGCGCTCGCCTTGACCCTTTGATTCACTTCCCGCAGCCAAATCGCCGCGGTCAAATACCGGCCCAGGATTTCCGCGTAATCCCGCCCCGCCAAATGCGCGTCCCATTGCTTGCGCATGATTTTCGCGTCGACGAGGGCGTCCAGGGCGGTGCCGCCTTCGGGAAACAAGGTCGCCTCCACGAAGGCCCGGCCTTTTTCCTCGCGCATCCATTTCGCGGCGTCCAGGAAGTCCTCCGAATCCGCACCCCGGGCTCGCGATGAACTTCCCAATAATTTCAATAGGCCCCGCCCGAGTTTGCGGGAATTCTGGCGCAAACGTTCGCGTCCCGGATTCAAGGTCAGGGCCAGGCCGGTTTTCTTCCAGGGGATGCGGGTGAAAAATTCAGGCCAGCGCTGCAAAAGGATGAGGCGGTAAAGCTTGCCGTCCCGCAGCAGGGCTTCGGGCAGCACCGACAAGGCCTCGACCAGCTTCAAATCGAGAAAGGGCATGCGGAAGCGGATGCCGCATTGGCCATGGTTGAGCGCCGCCAGGACGAAGCGGCGGCCGCGATGGAGGTATTTCTCCCAAATGGTCCAACGGTTATCGCCGAGATAATCCCCGCCGAGCAGGGCGCTGCCTAAGAATCCATGCAGGCAAATGTCCATGGTCGATTCCAATTTCGACCAGCTCTGTACTCCATGCATGTGGTGCAGGGCCAATTGACCGTCGGTCAACCAGACATCGCTTTCGCGATCCGCCAATCCCTGCGCTTGATCGATTTCGACGATATCGTGATGGGTCGGCCTTATGGCCGAGACCCTCAAGGCGATTTCGATGTCGCGGCTGCCCGGCTTGCCGAAGGTGAGGATGGAGGGCGGCTCCCAATCGGACGGATAGGCCGCGAACAAGGTGCGGGAATCCAGCCCCCCGGACAGGAGCATGCCCATGCGTTGGCGGTGGGAGAGTCGCCGCAGGACGGCCTTTTGCAATAGTTCGCCGATGACCTGGGAGGCGCGCTGGGAATCGGTGGCACGGCCGGCGATGAGGAGGGCGGCCAAGGCTTCGTCGCCTTCGCGGCGGCCGTCGGGAGGCCAAGCCCGGTATTGCGATAAAAGCATGCGGCCCGTGGCGAGATCATAACGCATGTGGCAGGCCGGAGGCAAAAGCCGGACGCCCTGGAACCAGGTGGCGTCGCCGAGAAAATGCCCGAGCCGTAAAAAATCCGAAGCGGCGAGGCGATCGATTTCCAAGGCGCCCATGCCCAGCAATCCCTTGAGTTCGCCCGCGAACCACAAGGCCCCCGCCGTCTCACGGACATAGAGCGGGCGCAATCCCATGGGATCGGTGATGAGATGCAGCGCACCCCGCCCCGTATCGGCGATGGCCGCGGAATAGTGGCCGTCCATGTGGGCGATGGCATTCCATTCTCCGCGGACCAGGGGCAATTCCGCGAAGCGGGCTGCGATGGCCTCGGTGCTCAGACAACCCGCATCGTCATAGGCTTCGCCGTGAAAATACAGGAAGATGCCTGGGCTTAATTCGGCGGTGAAACCGAATCCCGGTTTGCGCCAGACTCCGCCCAGCGCCAAGGCGCCCGCGCCCCCGGCCCCGGCGGACGCGGCGGATGCTTCCGGCACGAAGACGACCGGTTCCTCGACGACTTGATCATCGCGATGTTTGAGTAAGTCTTGCATTTGCGCAAGACTCGCCATGGCCGCATCTGACCGCATATGGCGGCTGATGACTCCGCATAAGCCCGGCATTGAATCACCGCCTGTGAAAAGTTGGGCGGTAAGTTAGAATAAGCTTGTAATTTGAACCTCCATGCCCAAATTGGCCCTCGACGGCGGACGTCCGGTACGCCCCAAAAACCGGTTTCTGGTCTTCGGCGCGCCGGAAATTGGCCAGGCCGAAATCTCGGGCGTCACCGACAGCCTCTTGCGACGATGGATAGGCACCGGCCCCAAGGTAGCGCGCTTCGAGCGCGAATTCGCCGGGTATAAGGACATGCCATATGCCGTGGCGGTCAATAGTTGCACCGCGGCATTGCATCTCTCCATGCTGGCCCTCGATTTGGGACCCGGAGACGAGGTTTTGGTTCCGGCGCTGACCTTTTGCGCCACGGCCAATGCCGTCTTGCATGCCGGCGCCATCCCCATTCCGGTCGACGTCGATCCCGTGACTTTCAATTTCAACGCCGCTGACGCAGTCGGCAAGATTTCCCGCCGGACCAAGGCCCTGATCCCCGTCCATTTCGCCGGGCGGCCTTGCGACATGAGGGCCATCTGCCGATTGGCCAAGGATAATGGCCTTAAAATCATCGAGGATTGCGCGCACGCCATTGAAACGCAATGGCAAGGCAAAAAAACCGGTGGATTTGGATCGCTGGCCTGCTTCAGCTTTTACGCCACCAAAAACCTGACCACGGGCGAAGGCGGCATGATCCTGACGCGACACAAGAAAACCGCCGACCGGCTCAAACGCCTCGCCCTTCACGGCATGAGCCAGGACGCCTGGAACCGTTTCGGAGATCAGGGCTATAAGCATTACGATGTCGTGGAGCTCGGTTACAAATACAATCTCACCGACATGGCGGCCGCCATCGGCCTCGTGCAATTGGCTTCCATCGATACGCATTGGCAAAGAAGGAAACAAATTTGGGACACCTATCAAAAGGCTTTTTCCGATTTGCCGGTGACCTTGCCCGCCGAACCGGAGCGCGGCGACTTGCACGCCTATCACCTTTATACCCCCCTCATCACCAAGCGAAGCGGCTTGCGCCGCGACCATGTCCTGGCCGCCTTGACGGCGGAAGGCATAGGCGTCGGGGTGCATTATCGATCCCTGGCCGATCATCCTCTTTATAGGAAGCGCCTGGGCTGGAAACGCGCCATGGTCCCCGTATCCGCTCGCATCGGCGACCATACCCTATCCCTGCCGCTTTCACCCGGCCTGAGCGACGCCGACGTCCAGGATGTCATTACGGCATTCCGCAAAGTCCTCAAGCGGTGAAGGGAAGCGCCGCGGTTTCCCGCCGCCGCGTAACTTTATAGCTTTGGCCATCGTCCTAATCCCTACATCCTTCACGCAATCTTGGTGATCCGGTCCGTCGAAAACGAAAGCTTGGGAGTCTCCGTGCCTTCACCTACGAAATATCGTTCAGCCTTTCCCGCCCCCGCCTTCATTTGGACGGCTCTGCTAGGCATGCTGCCCGTTTTATCGCATGCCGATGTCGGCGAGCCCAACCAAACCCTGTTCATCGAGCCGGTATCCATGTGGATCATTTCGGGAGTCGGCGACATGGACGTCATTTCCCTGGGGTATGAAAAGCGATTGGGAGCCGGACCCTGGTCGGTGCTCGGGCAACTCCACGGCGGCTATAACCGGAACGGTCGCCCGGACGAAGATTTCTACTCCAAGGATTATGCCGTGGGGACAGGCCTGGGAATACGTCGCTATATCGGCGCGCTCTTCGATGGGGCCTATTTGACGGGCCAGGTCGACTATGTCCGCGGCGAAAGCTGGGATATGGAATATTTCGGTTTTACCGAAACGACCAACCCATACGGACTCGTTCACCGCAACCGCTCCCTATTCATGGGCCAATTCAGTTGCGGTTATAAATTCGCCTGGAAATTTTTCGTCCTCGATTTAGCGGTAGGCGGCGCGCTTTACCGCACGCCCGACGAAATTTACACCTATCCCATCCTGGGAGGAAATTTGGGCCTGCCTTTTAATGCTTCGTTTTTCTCCTCAAATGGGAAACCCTGATGCGTCTACGCTTGTTGTCCTTCATGGTTTTCATCCTGAGCGCCGGCTTGGCGATGGGGGCCGAGCCGGAAAATCGGCTGAGGTTACCCGTTGGAAAACCGAAGAATGCCGTATTCATCGATTTCACTCAATACCTCTATTCCATCATTGAATCCGAGCAGCCCCTGGTAGGCGTCCATTATGAAAGAAGCTTAGGTAGCGCCGGCGTTTCCCTGATCGGCGCTTTTTTGGCTGGCTTCAGCGAATCGGACGACGATACCCACTCAGCCTTAGCCTTGGGAATAGGCCTCAGGCAATATTTACTATCACCTTTCGCGGGCAATTTTCTCCAATTCCAAACCCTGGGGGGGTTCGGTTACCACCGCTATAGAAGCGGAAGCTCGCCCTCGACTGAAGAACAGCGTTATACCTTCACCTCCCTCGAATACGGGTACAAGTGGCAAAGCAAAGCGTTTCTTTTCGCCTTGCATGCGGGGCCCTGTTTAAGGACCTCGCGATCGAATATCGCCACTTCATTTACCCTGGGCGTCGACGTCGGTTTTCCCTTTTCAGCCGGAAGTTTTTTAATCCCATGAAAGCGCCGCGAACCCACCTGTCGTTTTTGACACTTGCCTTGGGGTTGCTGGGCTCCGCCTTTTCCCCGGCCTTCGCGGAGCCGAGGCAAGCCTTGACCGTTCACCCGGTTTCGAGCGTACCCATCGCGGGATTCAGTTTGAGCTATGAAAAACCGATGGCACCCCGCTTCAGCCTGGAAGTGCCGCTTTACTTCGGCGTCAACAGCCACCTCTCCGACCAGGCGCGGCTTTTCATCGGATCGGGAATCGGCGCGCGATTCTATCTGGCGCGCGCCGATGGCGGGGCTTATGTCGCTCCCCTATTCGAATTCCTCGACATGTTTCTTTTCGAGGACGCGAACACGACGCCGGTGAAGGAAGGCGGCCATAGCCTTATCACCCTGACATGGGTACGCTACGGGTATAAATTCCTGTGGCCGCATTTCACCTTGGATATCGGCATGGGCATGGGATGGGGCCAGACCTTTTTCGGCTCCATCGACAAGCCCGGCGAATCATCCATCATGGGTTTCTTGCCCATGGGCCATTTCGCCGCCGGGATCCCTTTTTAAAGGAAGAGATTCAAATCGCGCAAGAGCGCCTTGAAGCGCTTCAAGGTATTGAGGCTAATCGGATCGAGATCCTCTCCGCAAGCGGAGCAATTGGTGCATTGCAAGCTCGACTGTTTGAGCTTGGCTTCGAACCGGCATGTCCGTCCCTCGGCGGAGGGGCAGCGAACCACCATGGGCCCGCCTAAGCCGGATAAGACGCGGAAGAGGGTATCGGCGACTTGATGGGATTTTCCGCTTAAGGTCCTGGTCTTTTCGGAATCTCCCGCGGCATTGGCCCGGGAAAAGACGATCGAGTCTGGGAATATTTGCGCCGACACCTCCACATCCTGATCACAGCCCGAGGTGATGAGGATGGGGCTTGGATCCGATTGGCTTTGGGATAGGAACGGGATAAAGCAAAACAACAACAAGGCACGAAAATACATGCCCCCAAATTAACTCGAATGCTCTCCCCATCTCCAAACCGTCGAAATGGCATTCCCGCCGCTTTCGAGACCAAAGACCTCACTTGAGAAGGATTGGTCTTCGGGATTTTTCCGATGGGTCATAAACCCTTCCCAGAAAATCCCAGGCCTGCGTAGGCTTTACCGTTATTTTCACATGGCCCGGCTTGCCCCTCCGAATGAAGCTGGTTAAGCATTGCCCCGGCGCCTGCAATTGGGAACGGTTGGCGCTCAGGGTGGCGCCCCAATCGGTTTTGGGATTGGCCTGGTTGATGCCGACCACGCCGTCCTGAATACGATTATTGATATTGCCGGGCTCGTCCCAAGCCGAAACATGCCCTTGCGAGGCGCCGCCCACGCCATAGCCGCAATCGGCCAGGATGGGTTTGCCGGTCAAATCATGGATTTCCTTGTAAGTCATTTTATTGTTGGTGATGGCGGCCGAGCCGGGAGATCCTGAGGGCCGCGCTTGTCCTCCCGAGGTATGCATGAAGGTGAAGCGGGAGAGATTGAAGCTGGTATAGTATTTCGATGTCTGTCCCTGGTCGGTCGTCCACGGGCTGATGTCGAGGGAGAAAATCGCATTGGGCAATGACTTCTTCACCGTGTCCATCAACTCATTCATGAGGGCGGCGGCCTCGCTGAAACTGAGCGGATTGCCGCTTTGGCTGCCCGGTTGCGCGTATTGGTAAAAGTCGGGCTCCATGAGCCAAACCACGGGCAAATCGGTACCGAAATCGGCCGCCGCGCCTTGGGCGTAATTGGCATAGACCGAAAGGATTTTGGCCTTGACCGCACCGTCGCGCAACCGCTCGGCGCCCTGTTGGCAAAGGTTGGGCGTGCCGACATCGCAATCCAGCAATCCGAAACTGTTGCGCAAGGTGAAGGCGATGATATAGCTGTATAAAACCGGCGTTTTCCCCGCGAGGGCGCCTCCCGGTTTGCAGGCTTTCATCATGGTGCCCAGGTTATAGGTTTCCTTGGAACCGGCCCAGGAACTCACATAATCGATTTGGTCGATTTGATCCTTGGGGATGACATTGGCATAAGGCCGGCCAAAATGGAAACGGCATTGCGTAATGTCGGCCCAAGCCATTGAAGCGCCTAGCCCAAGTCCCAGGATGGCCGCATACCTTCTCATTTCGTCGTCCCCCTCGCGCCATTTGGTGGGACTTAGGGGGCCCTTCGTTCCCGGAGGGAGGAAATAATCGGGATTCGCCGATTATCTTTGCAAGCCTCCTTCCATCCGGGCATCGCATTTGTCAGACAATCCCGCCATTTTCTCCGCCGATCTCGCCATAGTCGGCGGAGGGGCCGCCGGACTCATGGCCGCCATCACCGCCGGACGGGCCTTGGCCGACCAACCTGGAACCCACCTCGACCACCCCACCCCGTCCACACGCGTGGTCTTGCTCGACGGAGCCCCGAGGCTGGGCGCCAAGATCCTGGCGGCGGGAGGCGGACGCTGCAATGTGACCCACTTTGAGGTCAAACCCGAGGACTTTTGCGGGACATCGCGCCATTCCATCCGCAAGGTGATGAGCCGCTTCCCCGTCGAGGAAACCATCGGGTTTTTCCGCGCTTTGGGCGTGGAACTCAAGCGCGAAGACACCGGAAAGCTCTTTCCCGTCACCGATAAGGCCCGCACGGTTTTGGAGGCCTTGCTCCGGGAAGCAGCCGCCCTGGGGGTTAACATCCAGGTTAATCACCGCGTGCAGGCGGTGGAAAAAAATGACGGTGGCTTCGCGCTAAGCGGCCCTTTCGGCCGTCTCGCCGCCAAAAAAATCATCCTGGCGACGGGAGGCAAAAGCCTGCCCACGACCGGGTCGGACGGGTGGGGTTATGCCCTGGCGCAATCCTTGGGACATGGCCTCACGCCGAGAATTTTCCCCGCCTTGGTTCCCCTGGTTTTGGCGGAGGATCATTTCATCCGTTCCATCAGCGGCATCACCTTGCCGACGACCTTGGAAGTCAGGGCGGGGAGCGGCAAAAGAATTGCCGCCTTCACCGATTCCACCCTCTGCACCCATTTCGGGCTCAGCGGGCCTTGCGCCCTCAATATCAGCCGTTTCTTGACCGAAGCCTTGGCCGAGGATCCGGCCGCAAAACTTTGGATACGCTGGCTGCCGGGCGCGGCTCCCGAATCCCTCGACGCCGATTTGCAAAACCTGGGGCCTGGGTCACCGCTAGGTTACCTACGCGGGAAATTGCCCGAACGCCTGGCCTTGGCCTTATGCCAAGCCGCGGGCATCGATCCCAAGACTCCGGGTCACCGGCTGGGCAAAGCCGATAGGAAAAACCTGGTCCGCGCCTTGACCGACATGCCTTTGCCGGTCATCGGCGACAAGGGCTATAACGTCGCCGAGGTGACGGCCGGGGGAATACCGTTGACTGAAATCGATTTGAAGACCATGGAGTCGCGCCTTTGTCCCGGCCTCTATCTCTGCGGGGAAATCTGCGACGTCGACGGCCGCATCGGCGGCTTTAATTTCCAGTGGGCCTGGGCCAGCGGATACGTGGCCGGAGGGGCGGCGGCGGGACTTGTCCCCGTTTGGAGCGGAACCGCAGGTCGCTAGAGCAAATCCCGCAGGGAAACGGGGATTTCTTGGATGTCGCCTTTCCATGGCTCGACCGTGGAGAAAGGAAAGCTGAAACCATATTCAAAACGGCCGGATAAAAATCTCCCGCGGCCGGGGGTTTCGGTTTCAAAAGTAGATTGCCCGAACATTTCTTCGGCCGCCATGGATTCCTGGCAGAAAAACCGGGCGCTATCCGACGAAGTGGAAGAATAATTTCCTTGGAAAAAAACCTCCTGCAAATCCCCTTGCTCGCCCAATCGATTGACGGCTTGGTAGTCGCCGAAAACTTTTTGAACTCCTCCGGCATCACCGAACCGGTAGCTTTGTCGGAGGAATTCCTGCTCCAAGGCCAGCCGATAAATGCCGGAATCCTGTTTCCCATCCAGGGAATAGGTCCAGCGTATCGGTAATTCCGGCGAAGAAATTTGTGTCCCCGAGAAATCGAAAGCAAGGCTGTCACGACCATAAAGACGGATGATTTCAGGGGGATAAATTGGAGCGAGACGAGCCTTACCTTCATAAAGGGTGAAGAAAAAAGCATTCGCCAAGGTGATTTCGGCATTACTTAGCACCAGCAGCGATCGGGATTGCCGGAAAAACGAAAAACGCAGTCGATTGAAATCCACTTTGAAATCGAAATGCGGATGGACGATATCCTCGATGTCCACGGCGATTTCGCCATCGATCAAGGACGCCAAAGGACCTGGCTGATAATGCAGGGAAGGAGGCAAAACCGACACATCGATATTCTTGACATAGGAATCCAGCGAAAAAAGATTCGCCATCACGGTATCGCCTTCGGTATGACCCGATATACCGGCACCATAATGGAAAGAGAGATCGAGATCGAAACCGTCGTTGCGAAACCGATACACGCCTTTCGAAAAGGAAAAATCGAAACCTTGCAGCACGGTCAAGGGGAATGCCGAACCCGTCAAGGCCTGGGCAAGCTTGATCGCGAAATCGGCTGCTCCGATGCCTTCCTCCCGGTTTTTCTCCACGGTGAATTGCGACGCGGTCAAGGCCAACCGCATCAGTACGGGCTCTTGAGCGTAAATGGGACAGGTGGAATCATAAGCCTTGGCATTGAAGTCGACATCAAAGAGGCCGTTCCAATTCGGATAGGTTTGGTATTCGACCCGTGCCATGTTCTTGAAACCGGCTCGATCGGTCAGGGTCAAGGCCATTTGATGCCTGCCTAGCCCGAAGGCGACCAAGGCCAGGGTATCGGTGCTATGCAAGGTCGTGTCGACAATGCCGTCGCCATCCAAATCCCAGTCATAATCAACCACCAATCCTTTATCCTCCACGGGGGGAGAAGTGAGTCCACCTATAATACGGAGGGTATCGCCTACCTGGGGACGCCCATCACCGAGCACCCGGATAAAAGCCTCGCTCTTCACTTCATAACTCTTCACCTGCGGATCGGAAGGGTTGTCCCATTCCCGTTCACAGCCCACCAGGGCGGACGAAAGGCCGGCCGCAACCATGCCAAGGAATCGATATTTCAGAGGGCTATTCAAAACGAGATCATCACCAAAACGCCGCCCAATGCCATTCCGGCCACACCCATCCAAGTCAGTTTTTCATGGTGTTCCACGCGTCTCCGATACTCCAGGGTATTCTCGGTGAATCCCGAATGCCGGTAAATGGCCATATCCCTATCCGCTTCGCGGTTTTGATAATAGGCCAAGACTCCTCCTCCGGCGATGAGCGCTAAACCCGCTCCCGATACATACAGGTGACCCGACCAAGATTCGGCTCGTGGTTTTTGAGCATGAGCCGATCCGCCCATGCCTAACAGGACTATGAGCGCGATGGATAAATACGGACGGGCCATAGGAATGTGTTTTCGAATCGCTTATCGATATACTAAAAACCTATTGCTTTAACACGGGCCTCGAAACCAAGCGTCTCTGCGGGGAAATCTGCGACGTCGACGGCCGCATCGGCGGCTTTAATTTCCAGTGGGCCTGGGCCAGCGGATACGTGGCCGGAGTGGCGGCGGCCTTATCCCCGGGAGGATAAGGCCGAAGGCGCTAAGGGATAATCGCGACTTCCAGGTTGTCGAAGGTCACGGTGCCGTTCATGCCGTCCTTGAAAACCTGCACTTCGGAAACATTGGTGGCATTGGTGGGGAAATACCAACGCATGGGGCTGGTGAGGCCGCTCCAGTGCCACCAGCCGATGCCGACGCGGTTGACGTAAATGTCCATGGTGGACGAATTGACGTAAATGGCTTTCAAGTCGAAGTTCTTTTTCACGTTGGACGAACTTTTCACGTAGAACTGAACGCCCGTATTGCTGCCCATATTGGTGGCGATGCGCGGCCAGTACATGGCGTCGCTCTGACTGACGCAACTCGAACCGGACTGGACGCCCCAATTGTTTCCACTGCCATAACATTGATTGGGATTCTCCGCGACCAGGTGGAAGTGATCGAGATTGACGGGGTTCGAGTAGACCCAATACGAGCTATTGCATTGATGGATATAAAAGGGCGATGTCGCGAAGGTGGAAGAACAATGGCCGGGCATCAGGCTCAAGGAAAAGGACGAGTTGAAGTCGACGGTGCAAGTCGGAAGGACGGCCGTTTTCGATAAGGCGGCAGGCGCTTCGGCGGCGGGCAATTCCACCACGGTTTCCGATCCTTTCGTCGCTTCCAGCATGGCGACTTCGACATCGGTCGCCGGCCGGCCTTCCGGAGCATAGCCCTCGCCGGTCGGTTGGGCGGAATTCCCCGTGAGCTGGTTTTCATTCGCCGGCGACGTCGGACCCTCCGTCTTTTGGCATCCCGTCCAGACAAATGCCAGCGCGAGGGCGGGCAAAACCAGGCTGTTCTTCATTCCGAATTTCATAAGACTCCCTTCTTTCCACCTCGGACTTGAAGCGGAAGCCGGGTAAGTTAAACAACGAATCGCGACTGATCATAATTTTCGTGTTGCGGAAATAATTTCCGCCTTTGCAAAAATAATGCGTTACCAAAAGCCGCGTTCGCATGTCGTCATGTCATGCCTGAATATCGGCTATAACGGAATACCTAGGCCCCAGGCTTTTTTCGGCCAGACCTTTTAGATAGGCATAGGCCTCCTCGGGAACCTTGCCCTTCATCCCTGAGAAAAAGCCGCGCAATTCCGAGGCATTCATGGCGGGAAACATGTATCCCAGCATCATGGCCTGATCTTTCGGAGCGGTATTGGCGACCGACTGGCGCGAGAACTCCGCGAGTTCGGCGTCGGAAAAACCGGCATAGATTACCGGCGCGAAAACCTGTTCTTCCTGCAAGAGATGCTGGAAATAATCCGCCGTAAAACGGCTCAACTCCAGGTAAAAAACATGACCCCTATCCGGCCGCTCTCCTAAGCCTTGGGCCAAATCATGGAGCGTTTCCGCCTGCTTTTCCAGGTTTTCATGATCGCTTCCCATCAGCGAGGCCTCCCGCATGGCCTTGGCCCGCATTTCGGGGATCAGGTACCGGTCTTCATTGGCGGCATGGTGCGCGACGAAATGGAAAACCTCTTCGAATCGCAAATGGAAATCCCTCCGCTCCGAATCATCCTCCCAAAGGGTGATTCCCGCCTGGGCGGTCAAATCGAGCAAGGCTTTGCGTAAGCCCTTGTGGACGCTGGTGAATATATCGGGTCGTGAATTCGCGGTCATGGCAAGCTCCTTTGGAAAAACCCCAAGGTAGCGGTAGCCGCCAGGTTATCCTTGTAAAAAACCGACATCCCCGCTGCCGTGGATACGACGGAGATAAGCGCTGGGATTTTCGCCCGCGAAGGCCGAAAACTCCTTGCTGAAATGGGCTTGATCGTAGAACCCGGCGTCCATGGCGGTAGCGCCCAGAAAATGGCCGCCGGCCAGGTTCGCCAGGCTTTTTCGGAAACGCGCCAGGCGGGCGAAGCGCCATGGCCCGAGGCCCACTTCGCTTTTGAATTTCCTTTCGAGTTGCCGCTCGCTCAGGTTCAAGCCGCGGGATAATCGCGCCAGGGAAACCTCGGTTCCACCGTGCGATAAAAGGGCAACCGCCCGCCGGATGGTCGGGTCGGGCGGCGAGCCTCGCAGCAGCCTCAGCAAAAAGGTTTCGATGACGACGATACGCCCCGGGTCATCGGTGGCCACCATGAGCCTGTCCTCCGTTTCCCGGATGCGGCCGGGCGCCAGCAGGTCGGCGAGCCCCAGATTTTTTCCGGCGATTTCATGCATGGGCGCGGGCAGAAAAGCCGCGGCTCCCCAGGGTTGGAAACGCACCAATACCGTGCCGCTGCGGGGTAGATAACGGTATTGCCGGGCTGTCATTTGCAAACCCGTAATGCCGCAGGTTTCCAGGCTGACATCCATTCCATCGCGGAGCGCCGCGACTTTCCCCCGGTATTGGAAGCCCATGACGGGGAAAATATCGGGCAATACCGCCTGGGGCTCCGGATCGTCATCGCTGTCGATGATCGAATAGCCGCTCACCCAAGGGGCTAGCGCGGGACTGGGCGGGTATTGCCTGGGCTTCATGGTATCCTTGCCGACGCACCCGGGATGAGCTAGCATGGTCTTACTTGCCAGCGGCCCTTCCCATGAGGAATTAAAAATGCCTTTACTCCGGACCTTTTTCTTGGCCGTTCTGATGGCTTTTGCATCCACTCATGCCCAAGAGGAGGGTAAGTGGAAAGCGATCGCCTATCCCCTGCTTCAGATTGGGGTGGGTATTGGCGCGGGACTAGGGGGACTTTTAATCGGCGCCTTCATCGGCGGGGAGATCGATAAGTGCGAGGACGAAAGGGAGCAAGACATCATGTTTTGCGGGCTTGGCGGCATCATTTTAGGCGGAGGTTTAGGATATTCCGTCGGCAATGTTCTGGGGGTCTCCCTAGTCGGTAAGGCCAATTATGGCAAAGGCTACTGGTCGGCTAGCTCCCTGGGCAATCTATTCGGAGTCGCGGCGTCCTTTTACCTGATAAACCAAACTCCCAACCTTTTCGGACTTACTGGCGAATCAGGCATGGCTGCTTACGCAATTCTGCTGCCGGCCTTGACCACCGGGGGCTATCACCTGGGCCGGTACTGGGACATGCAAACGGGCATGCGGGGCGAACAGGTGGCTTTGCAATTCAGTCGGCATTTTTAAGCCCGGGCCGAATGGCCTTGGCCGGTGGGGAAGCCGAGGCCGGCCACGCCTAGCGGGTCATGGCACCCTTGCAAGCGCCAGGTGGGTAACGGGCCGAGGCGGGGGGAGGCGGTGCCAACCCCGAAATCATTGACTTTTATGGATGGCGGACCCTTCTAACCGTAAATTCGCGTTAAAAACCCCTTGAGAGCCCGGGAGGGTATCCTACTATTCCTTCGCAAACCCTGGGTCGCGTTTGCAAGAGCGCGGCCCCTTTTTTTTGTCGGTCGGTGAAGGAACAGGACTTAAGGTTAAGCGATGGCGAATCGAGTTGTAGTGGGAGCCCAATGGGGCGATGAAGGCAAGGCCAAGGTGGTGGACTTTCTGACCGAGGAGGCGGACTATGTCATCCGCTTTCAAGGCGGCGCCAATGCGGGCCACACCGTCGAAGTCGGCGACGACAAATACGTCTTCCATCTCATTCCCAGCGGGCTCATGCATCCCGGCAAGGTTTGCGTCATCGGCAACGGCGTCGTGCTCGATCCCGCGCAATTGCTTTTGGAGCTCGGCGAAGTCAATGGCCGGGGCATAGCCACCGAGGGGCGGCTTTTCCTGGCTGAGAATGCCCAGGTGGTTTTCCCCTGGCACAAGCTCATGGATTTATTGAAGGAAAAGGCGGCGGGCAAGGATGCCATCGGCACCACCGGACGCGGCATCGGCCCGTGCTACAATGACAAGGTGAGCCGCAACGGCATCCGCGTGCTCGACTTGCTCGATGAAAAGGGCTTGCGCGAGAAGGTCAGCAAGCAGACCCTGGCCGCGAACGAATTGGCGACCAGGATGTATGCCGGCCTGCATGAGGGCAAAGCCCTGGAGGCGGATGCCATCTTCGAGGAATACCGGGGCTTCGGCCAGCGTTTGCGCCCCATGGTCGCCGACACCGTGGTCTTATTGAATGAAGCCTTGCGGGCCAAGCAACGCCTGCTTTTCGAAGGCGCCCAAGGCACCATCCTCGACGTGGATCACGGCACCTATCCTTTCGTCACTTCCAGCAATACGGTTTCGGCCGCGGCTTGCACGGGTTCGGGCGTGGGTCCGACGGCCATCCAGCAAGTCATCGGCGTGGTGAAGGCCTATACCACCCGGGTGGGCAATGGTCCTTTCCCCACCGAGATATCCGGCGAAATGGGCGAGAGATTGCGGAAAATCGGCGGCGAATACGGAGCCACCACCGGCCGGAGCCGGCGTTGCGGCTGGTTCGACGCCGTGGTCGTGAGACGTGCGGCCTTGGTCAATGGCTTGACTCATTTGGCCATCACCAAACTCGACGTGCTCGACACGTGGGACAGCATCGACATTTGCACCGCTTACCGCTGCGAAGGCAAGTCGATCTCGCATTTCCCCAATTCGCCTTCCGTGCTGGAAAAATGCGAACCGGTCTTCGAGACCTTGCCCGGGTGGAAGCAGGATACTTCGGGCGTCACGCGGTGGGAGGAATTGCCGCGCAATGCCCAGCATTACCTGGCGCGCCTCAGCGATTTGGTAGGCGTGCCCATGGGCCTGTTGAGCCTGGGGCCGAAGCGGCACCAAACCATCGAACTCGGCCTCTAGTCGCCGCCTGGGCGACACCTTAAAGGACGGTAATCGGAACAAGGAGCGGGTCATGCGGGTGGAAATCTGGTCCGATATCGTTTGCCCCTGGTGCGCCATCGGCAAGGCCCGGTTCGAGAAGGCCCGCCGGGCTTACGAGGCCGAGGGTCATGCGGCGGTTACCGTCGCCTGGCGCAGCTTCGAACTGGACCCTAGCATGGAAAGCGACTATCCCGGCTCCTTGAATGAGTGGCTGGCCGAGCGAAAAGGCGTCAGCCTGGCGCAAGCGGCGGCCATGAACGATCAAGTCACCCGATTCGCCGCCGAAGAGGGAGTCACCTTCCGGATGGACATCGCCGTCCCGGCCAATACCTTGAAGGCCCATGCCTTGACCCATTACGCCGAGGGGAAGGGTTTGCGGCAAGCCATGACCGAAAGGTTATTGTCCGCCTACTTCGGCGAAGGCGAAAACCTGAACGATCATGGGACTTTACTCCAGTTGGCGAAGGAAGTCGGCCTCGACGTTTCCGAGGCGGCCAAGGCCTTGACCGATGAGGCCTACGAGACCTCGGTGAGGAAGGAAGAAACCAAGGCCATGGAATTGGGCATCCGGGGCGTGCCCTTTTTTCTCTTCAACGGGAAATACGGTGTTTCGGGTGCGCAAAGCGCACAGACTTTCCTGCAGGCTCTCCGACAAATCCAGGATTGATTCTTCCCTGGGCGTCGCTGATCCAGAAATCGGCGCGGGAAACGGAAGCGCCGAGGGGAAGGCCGTCGCGGAAAGAAACCGAGACCCGCGATCTCCGGCGTATGGCTTGTCCGATGCTGACGGGCAGCAGGGGCGAACCATCATTGGCCAGGGGGCGAACCCGGATATTGCGATAGAGATTATTCGAGCGGGCTTTCCACCGGTCCGTGCCGCCATGGATTTGAAAGGCGATGGGATTGGCGGGGGTCACCACGGATTTCGAACTCTTGTATATCGGGACCCATGCCGCCTGGGGAGTCTGAACCTTGCGCATCCACGTCTCCATGGTGACTTGGGAGCCGGATGTCAGGCCTCCATAAAACTTGACGCGGATTTGGTTCCACCCCTGGGGATTCCACACCTTCACGAAATCATCCGAAGTGCAGCCGCCGGAGGAGCACCCGAAGGAGGCGGGGTTTTGCGTGGCCGTGAAGCTGGTCCAGGTGGTGATATTCGGTTTGTCATAGGAATCGTTGAACATGAAAGGGTCGTCATTGATGCCTACCGGAGACCAATTATTCTCGCTGTAGCTTCCCCCGATGCTGCTGCCCTTGATATAATCGAGGCCGCTTTGCCAATTGGTCCCGTTCGCAGCGCAACGATTGAAAATGCCCGCGTCATTGCCGAATACAGGCCAAATCTCGAAGGTTAATTCGTAGTTGTCATACTTCTTATTGGTGGACAAGAGGCTTCCCGCCCCGTTGGTGTTTTGCGAGGAGAAAAGGACGCCCAGGGAAGAGTCCACGACCCAAAGCCCACCATTGGTTTTATCCTGATCGCTATGATGGCTGCCGCAATTCTCCCACCATCCCTTGAGATCCTTTCCATTGAATAGGGAGTAGAATCCCAGGCTATCGGGAACTTCGGACAAGGTATCCGGCTTGCCGTTGACCTGGACGGGGCCGGCATCGCAGGTATGGTTGGTCATGGGGACGGTAGGACCCGGTTGCTGAGCCTTTGACGCGGCCGCGAAGCTTAAAACCAGTCCAACAAAGAATTTCATGGCATGACTCAAATCCACACTCCCTTGGCAAAACTTCCCCAATGAACGAATCATGCAATTTAATGCCAGGTCCTGATGCGTGGGGTGAAATTATTCCCAATGGAGTTGGATAAGAGAAGCGGAAACGGGGATAACGGCCTATTTTACGTATTCCAACAGGGCCGAGGGGAATATCCCGAGTGAATGGACAAGGACTTCACCGGGGCAGTCGTCGGTTTTTAATCGAATCTCGAGGAGAATAATGATGCTGCGACCTGCATCATTTTTCCCTGCCGGCCTCAGCCCACCCCTTTGAGCAATTGGAAAACGAATAGCCCGGCCAAAACCAGGGCGGAGACGATAATCCAGGCTGGAAAGGCCTTTTTACCCTTTCTACCTGGTTCACCGAATTCCTCGGCCAGATTATCGGCATAGTCCTCGTCATCATTCCAATCGACCGCGCCTTCGGTCGAATCCGACCATCCGGTATGATCGTCGGAACCGCAATGGCGGCAGGCCTTGGCTTGGATGTCCACGGTTTCACCGCAATGCGGACAGGCGACCCATCTTTTCATGCTTTACAATTTAGGTACCCAGAATCCTAAAACCACGCTGCCGATGGGTTTGCCATTATCGAGCACCGGGAAAGAGCCTTGGATTTGCATTTGCTTCGTGCTTTCATCGAGTTCCAAATCGCCCAGCCATTTTTTGCCCTGCATAGGCTGATCGTGTTTGGCCTTGCCTTTGTGGATGAAACTCGTCGTTTTGGTGAAAAAAACCACTTTGCGGCCTTCGGCGTCGGAGATGAAAAGTTCGATGACGGTGTGATGGACCTTGCCCCGTAAATAATGGGCCAACTCGTTTTTGGCCAGCGAAGTGACTTCCGGGCTTTCCGACCCGAGGTCTTTCCATTTGGCGTTGTCGAGCCCCTGAAGAATGGCCGGAAGTTCCGCGTTTTGCTTTTTGACGGCGGCGACGATAACCGGATCTTTGCCTAAAACGGACATGGAATCCAATAAAGCCGTCACCTTGGCTTTTTGGGCAGGGGACATTTCCGCACCGATGGCGGCGGAAAATAACAGCAAAACCAGGCTTCCCAGAATGATGGATGAGGTTTTCATGGTGCAATCCTTTATGCGATGAAAATCAGGGCAGGCCTTATCTTATCATTTTACATTCGCCTTGGGTCCCATCATTTCGTGACTTTTTGGATTTCGAGTAGCGAAGGATTCGATAACCAAAGCCGCGGGGCAGCCGGCCTTCCAAGTCACAGGGCCGGCCGGGGACCGCGAAAGGAGTTGGGAGACCGGCCCTAACTCAAAGCCAGCAATTGCAGGATAGGCGTCCCGGCCTGACGGGATAAAGCCAAATCGACTCGAAACTCCATTTTTCCATCGTGGAAGTCGCGGTGATCCTGCAACATTTGCTCGATGATCCACTCGTCTTCTTTTTTTTCCACCAAGGTATGCCTCAAGGCGCGGCCTTCGGGATCGAGTCGGAAATTGCCGTGACTTTCGAGGTAGGTCTCCATCCAGCTACGCAGCCTATCCTCATTCCAAGGCAGGCCGTCGGCATCGCGCGGGACTTGCAGGGAGGGATGCTCGCCAGGCAACGCCTGATCTTCCCAACCCTCTTGCAAGAGGGCCAGGACCGAGGCGTAATCCCGGCGCAACAAGGACGCCATGACGCTGAACACGCGCATGCGGATGGACGCGAGAAAGGCCTTGGGGTCGGTGGTGATGTCGCGCGCAGCCGCGGCTTCAGCCTCTTCAGCCCCGGGAGCCCGTAATTCCTCGGTCTCCACCGGCTTGAAATCGGGATGATTCATGCGTTCCCATTCTTCCAGCAGGCTGGAATCGACGCGGCGCAAGAGTTCGCCGAAAAAGCTTTCGATTTCGCGGATGGGATCGGTCTTGACGGCATCGGGGACATTGTGCGCCAGGACTTTATACACGCTATTGAGATGCCGCAATAGCAGGCCTTCGGATCGCTCCAGACCGTATTCCTTGACATAGGTCGAGAAGGTATGGAAGCCCTCCAGCATTTCCCGCGCGATGCTTTTGGGGCGGATATTGTCGGCGCCGAGCCAGGGATGCTTTTCGCTGAAGGCATTGAAGGTATCGTAGATGAAGGCCCGCAGGGGTTTGGGGTATTCAAGCGTTTCCAGTTCGGCGATGCGCTCGTCGTATTCCACGCCCTGCATTTTCATCTCGGCCATGCGGACGGTCTTGACCTTGTCCAATTGCTTGCGCAGGATTTGCTCGGGATTTTCCAGGATGGATTCGACCAAGGTCAAAACGTCGAGCGGGTACTCGGGATGATCGGGGTCGAGAAGGGGCAAAGCGTCCAGGAGAAAAAGCGACAATTCCTGATCCATGGAAAAATTCCGCTGCAAATCGACATTGACGCGCAGCTTGGATTTCCCCGCTTGCCTTTCATCCAGGGGGAGAACGGCGATGATGCCCCGTTCCACCAAGGTTCGGAACAAGGCGAAAGCGCGTTGCCGGTGGGCGGACTTTTCCTTGGCGGTTTCGTGGCTGGCGTTAATGAGGTCGCGCATGGCCCGGCAACCGTCGCCCGGCCGGGATAAAACATTCAGCAGCATGCCATGCGAAATTTGAAAACGCGAGGTCAATTTTTCCGGCTGGGCTTCGATCAACTTTTCGAAAGTGCCTTTATCCCAAGGCACGTAACCGCGTTCGGGCGGCTTTTGCTTCACGAATTTCTTGCCGGTCTTGGCGGTCTTGGCGGCCAGCTTGAGATTATCGATGACATGCTCGGGAGCCTGGGCGACGACATAGCCGACATCATCGTGGCCTTTGCGGCCGGCGCGCCCGGAGATCTGGTGGAAGTCGCGCGCGGTGAGGATGGCGGTCTTATCGCCGCTATACTTGCAGAGCTGGGTGAAGAGCACGGTGCGGATGGGGACATTGACGCCCACGCCCAGGGTGTCGGTGCCGCAAATGACCTTGAGCAAACCCTGCTGCGCCAGCTTTTCCGCCAGGATCCGGTATTTCGGCAAGAGCCCGGCGTGATGCAAACCGATGCCTTGCCGGAGCCAGCGTTTCATGTCGGGGCCATAGGGGGAGGAGAAACGGAAACCCTCCAATGCCTTGGCGACGGCGGCCTTTTCCTCCTTGCCGCCGAGATCCAGGCTGGTAAAATTCTGCGCATTCGCCGCAGCCTCCGCCTGGGTGAAATGCACCACGTAAACCGGCGCCTTGCCTTCCCGAACCAGCCTTTGCACGGCCTCGGCTAAGGCGTCTTCGGAATACGAGAAGGTCAGCGGCACCGGCCTATCCGCGGATTTCACGGTGAGGGTTTCCCGGCCATTCAATTCGGTGAGCACCCTTTCGAAAATGGAAGTGTCTCCCAGGGTCGCCGACATGAGCATGAAACGCGTCTTACCCAGGGCCAGCAGGGGTAATTGCCAGGCTACCCCCCGATCGCGGTCGCTGTAGTAATGGAATTCATCCATGACGACGTCGCCGATGCCGCAATCCGCGCCCTCCGAAAGGGCGATATTGGCCAGGATTTCCGCCGTGCAGCAGAGAATGGGGGCTCCCCGGTTCACGGTGGCGTCGCCGGTGCTGAGTCCCACGTTTTCGGCCCCGAATTCCTTGCAGAGAGCCAGCCACTTCTCATTCACCAGGGCCTTGATGGGGCAGGTATACACCGAGCGCCGCCCCTGGGCCAGGGATTGGAAATGCAAGGCCGAGGCCACCAGGCTTTTGCCCGACCCGGTCGGCGTATTCAAAATGACATTGCGGCCTTCGAATAATTCCAGGATGGCGGTTTCCTGGGCGGGATAGAGACTTAACCCCCGCGCCTGGGCCCAATCCAGAAAACTATCGAGCAGGAAACCGTTGTCGGCGCGCTGCGCCGGGTCGCTGCCGGCGAGGATTTCGACGAGGGTCTTGGGAATGGGCGAATTTGGCATGGGGTTAGAGGAAGTTAATTAGCGGGGTCGAATTTACGCACAATTCTAGGTTTTATTCCTACCCAAATCTCTCAACAGGTCCGATGGCCCATCCCAACATTCGCATTCCATCCTCTTCGCTGGCTGTAGTGATCCCATCCTTTTTGTTCATGCTCGGTGTTTCGAGTTGCACGACTTCAGACGATGAAAGGACAGCCATCACCAAAGAAGTCCTGCTGCATAGCCAAATCCAGGTCGTGACCGAATCGAATGAAAGCGTTCCGTTTCAAACCGTCCGTATCGCAGAAGGCGAATCCTCCCTCTTCCGGTATTCGGAGTATACGGATCACGGAGAAGAAGGCGATGGATACAACTTCGCTTTCGTAATCGATGAAAACTTGGACTCGGCCCATTACTCACAGGAGGGCCGCGAAATCCTGATCATCGGTTACAACACTGGTTTCAGTTTTCACCAGGTGGACACCCTAACGGTCTATGACTTTAAAGTGTCCATTCGGCCACCGTCGATACGTATCGATGGAAACGTCGGGACGCGCAGTATTTCCGGGATCTATATGGCGAAATAACCCTATCCCCCCAACTCCTCCCATCGGGCATAGGCGGAAGACAACGCCGCTTCGATTTCAGCTTGCCGCGCTTGCGCGGCGGCTATCGGACCCGGGCCTTGCTTGTAGAATTCGGGCTTGGCCATGGTTTCTGCCAAGGCTAATTGTTCCTTCTCCAACGCCTCGATGCGATCGGGCATGGCATCGAATTCCTTCTGTTCCTTGAAACTGAGCTTTCGCGGTTGAGAACCCTTGGGCGCGTCCACCGACACCGAGCCGGATGCGCCGGAACGCGATTTTGAAGCAGCCGCCTCCGCCGCGGCTTTCGCGGCCTCCTTGGCCTCTCGCTCCTTGCGGGCATCGCTTTGCCTTTTCCAATCGCTCCAGCCGCCGACGAATTCTTCGACCATGCCGCCGGGTTCGATGGCCAATACCGAGGTGGCGACATTGTCGAGAAATTCCCGATCATGACTGACCACCAAAACCGTACCGGCGTATTCGACCAGCAATTCCTCCAGCAAGCTCAAGGTTTCGACGTCGAGGTCATTGGTGGGTTCGTCCAATACGAGCACGTTTCCTGGCCGCGTGAACAATTTGGCCAAGAGCAGGCGGTTGCGCTCCCCGCCGGAAAGCAATCCGGCCTTGACCATGGCGCGTTGGGGCTCGAAGAGGAAATCCTGCAAATAACCCATGACATGGCGGTTTTTACCGCCGACGGCAACGAATTCCTGGCCCCCGGCGATATTGTGCCGCACCGTGGCTTCGGGATCGATTTGACCGCGCAATTGATCGAAATACAGCACTTGCAAGGAAGAGCCCAACTTGACCTGGCCGGCCTGAGGCTGCAATTGTCCCAGCAAAAGCCGGAGCAAGGTGGTCTTACCCGAACCATTGGGACCCAGCAAGGCGACCTTGTCCCCCCGTTGGATGGTGGCCGTGCAATCGCCGATGATGACCTTGTCGCCGAAGGCGAAGGACAGGCCCTCGGCCTCGATGACCTTATCGCCGGAGCGCGAGCCTTCATTGACCAGGATTTGCGCCGAACCTTGGCGTTGCCGACGCGCCGCCCTTTCGGCGCGCATGGCCTGCAAAGCCCGGACCCGGCCCTCATTGCGGGCGCGGCGGGCCTTAGGGCTGCGGCGGGCCCAGGCCTCTTCATTCTCCATTTTCTTGTCGAAGACCGCCCATTCCCGCTCTTGCGCCTCCAGCAGGGCTTCCTTGCGCACAAGGAATGCGTCGTAACCGCAGTCCCAGTCGAAGAGACGGCCTCGGTCGAGTTCCAGGATGCGCGTGGCCATGCGCCGCAGGAAAGCGCGATCGTGGGTGATGAAAAGCAAGGTCACCCGCGTGGTACGGAGCAAATCCTCCATCCAGTCGATGGAAGCGATGTCGAGATGATTGGTCGGCTCGTCCAGCAAGAGCACGTCGGGTTCGGAGGCGAGGGCGCGCGCCAGCAATACCCGGCGCTTCTGGCCGCCGGACAGGGAAGCGAAGGCCGATTCGGCGGGCAGGCCCGCCAAGGCTATCCAACGCTCGGACTCGATTTCGACTTTCCAGTCCCCTTCCTGGGCGTGGTGGGCCGCTCCTTCGCCGACGATGTCGGCGACCGAACCCGCCAAATCCACGGGGATATCCTGGGGTAAATAGGCCAGCCGGGTTCCCGGGGTCAGGATGACTTCGCCCCCATCGGGCTTTTGTTCGCCGAGCAATAACCTGAGCAGGGTGCTCTTACCCGCCCCATTGCGCCCGGTGAGGCAAACGCGCTCCCCGGCGTCTATCATGAAGGAAATGGTGTCGAGAAGCGGGGGCCCGCCGATGTGGTAGCGCAAATCGCGCATGCCGAGAAGGGGCATGAAAAATCTTGGCCTTTCAGCGCCTAAACGTGGCGCGAGGCGACAAGGTAGCTAGAGCCGGTTGCAAAACTTATTTGTCGCACCCAGCCCGGGTCTAGCCTCAGCCCGCTAGGGCGCGGACCAGAGCGAAGGACATGCCGCCGATGGCGGCCAATAAGCAAGAAACGCCGATAATGCGGCGCCAAGTCGCCCAGAACAGGTTATCCGCATCCTGGCTGCTTTTATTTTGCTTGATCCACGGGGGAGAGTATTGAGTTTTCATATACACCTACAATAATTATCACCGGGCGCGATCCAAGTGACCTAGGTCACAATATTAGCCTTATTTTTGACGGCCACCGATATTCGCCCCGGCTTAACCGCTTTGTAGCCTAATTGTGATTCCGGGTTAACTTTTTAAAGGATGATGAAGCCGATTGCCCCTCTCCCTAGCCGTCTTTTTGCCGTAAATGCCCTTTTTTTATCGGCAATGGTAGCGGTATGCGGTTTTTATTCCGCCTATGCCCAAGCGGATATTTCCCATCCCCTGCCGCTGGTGCCCCCCTTGGCCGATAGCCTGAAGGATACGGCCCATGTCGCCGAAAACGATTCTTTGAGCCGCGAATTCGCCCGGCGCGATTCCCTCCTTAAGGTTGTCGGACCCCAATCCTCCGCGTCGGATCCCGATGCGCGGGAAAAGGAAAGAGCTGCCCAGTACGCGGTGGGTTTCATGGGCGATTGGGGCGCGCATGGTCTCGGCGGCAAAGATGTCGCCGCCGCGGTATATGTCATAGCCGCCGTCGCCGTCATCGGCGGCACCTTGATTTACTTGCCCGTATTGATTTATAAGATGGTGCGGAATCAGGAAAGTTATCCCCTTTATCACGAATTAGGCTTGACTTACACCTATTCGGGCACGAGTTGGGAAGGCGGAGGATCGCCCCTCTATCGCGACACCCATATGCCGGGTTTGCGTTATACCGCCCTTATCGGCCACCCTTATTTGGCCATGGGTTTGACCCTGGAATCCGGGTATTTGGCGCCGACCCTGGAAGAAGCCTGGGATCCCGCTACCCGCGTGGATTTAGGCGGCCTCTATGGCTTGATAGGACCGCAATTGCGCTTCGGAGCGCAAAGCCCTATCCATTTTTCCTTGGAATTTCTCAATGGCACCTCAACGGCTTCCGCCGTGGGTTGGATCACCAAGGCCCGGGCCAATTTGCAAGCCAAGCTGGGAAATCATGCCTTGGTGGGACTGTCCGTCGGTTCGCTCTTCTATGACTTGCATTTCTTCGACGGCACCGTTTGGCGATCGGGGGCATTCAACCGGGATTTGGCCCTGACCTTGGGAATAGAAACGGGCTATCGGTTTTGATGACGGCTCCAGGGATTAACTTAAAACCATGGCGAATGAGACCCCCCCCGTCCTGACTATTTCGGCCCTTTCGGAATTGGGCCGCCTACCCGCCCGTGAAGTTTTGGAAGGCGAATATTTCCCGGCTTTCCTGGAAAAACAAAGGTGGTTCGGGGGAAAAGGCCGCGCCTTGCGCACGGTGCGCATTTCCCAATCGGCGCCGTTGTCCCATGCCTTGTGGCTGAATGTGAGGGTGGATTATAAGGAGGGCCAGCCCGAGCATTACCAGGTGCCGCTGGCCTATGCCGCCAAGAACGAAAAGCCCGACGCGCGCGCCATACTGGCCGAGGTGGTCAAAGACGGGCAATCGGGTTATTTGATCGATGCCATGAGCGTGCCGCAATTCACGCGCGATCTGGTTGATTTCATGTTGTCCCTCTCCACCGGACGGCAAAATAAAAACGCCGTTTTGGCCGACGGGGGCAAGCTGGAAGCCGAGGTTTCACCCGCCTTTCGCGCAACCTGCGAAGGCGAGGAGTGGCAACCCAAACCGCTGAAAGCCGATCAAAGCAATACCGCGGTGCTCCTTGGGAAACGCTATTTCTTCAAGCTTTACCGGCGCCTGGAGGCGGGCCTCTCGCCCGAAGCGGAAATCGTGCGTTACCTGGGAGAGTCGGCGCGCTTTTCCGGCACCCCGGCCTGGCGCGGGGAATGGCGGCTCCACTCCTCGGCGCGCGAATCGACGGCCCTGGCGCTGATCACCGACCAAGTCGAATCGCCGGTCAGCGCCTGGGATTATCTCCAGGGGAAATTGACGGCCACGCCGGATTTGACCGCAACGGTCGAGCAGGATTTCATCCGGACCTTGGGTTTGCGCACCGCCGAAATGCATGCCGCCCTGGCCAAGGGCGACACACCGGCTTTTAAGCCCGAAGCTTATGGCCCCGGCGAAACCGGAAAACTCGCGCGCTCGATTTCCCAGCAATTGGCGCAAGCCCTGCGCGAATTGCGCGGCAAGTTGCCCGGGCTGGATCCCGAAACCAAAAAGGCGGCCGAGCGGCTGCTCGATCAAAGCGAGGCGCTCGAAAAACCCCTGCGTTTGCTGTCCGAGGCCGAGCCCGGGGCTCTCGGCCTGAAAACCCGCACCCATGGGGACTACCATCTCGGCCAGGTCTTGGTGCACAAACACGGCGTCGCCATTCTCGATTTCGAAGGCGAACCCGCCCGCAGCCTGGCCGAAAGGCGGGCGAAGCAGTCCCCTTTGCGTGACGTAGCGGGAATGTTACGCAGCCTGCACTATGCCGCCGTGGCGGCCAGGCTTTTGCCCGGCGAGGGATTCAAGCCCGGGGCGGCCGCGCTCGACGCCTGGCACCGCCAAGCGCACGCGGATTACCTGGCGGCCTACGACGCGGGCATGGCCGCGGAAAGCCTGCTACCCCAAGGGATTCACCGCCGGAATTTGCTGGCGGCCCTGGTGGTGGAAAAAGCGGCCTATGAATTGCGCTATGAAGTGCATAACCGCCCCGATTGGGTGGGCATACCCCTGGGCGGACTCATCGCCTTGGCGGAGGGTTAAGGGAACATTTCCCCTGGCATCATACAGCCTTAAGCCTTGATTCGATCCAGGCCGTGATTTCCGCCAAGTCGGCCTTGCCGACGATAACGTCATCCACGATGAAGGTTTCACCGGCGGCGCCGTCGGCATGGACGTGGTACCCATTCATGCGAAGAAAGATCGCGGCCGACCCAATGCGCTTTCCAATAAACCCGGATCCCGTATGCCCTCGGATCCACCGAAGCGACGGATCAATTCCTGGTGCAAAAGGAGCGCTTCTTCCAGGGTGAGGAAAAGGGCCTCCCTCATTTTGCGAGACGTTGTAGTAGATCGGCGTGCCGATCCAGAACCTCGTTCATCGACGCCACAAAGGCAGGGCGCGTTCGCGCACGATTGAGATATTCCGCTACGGCCTCGTTTACCAGCCAGGAAATGCTCTTACCCGATTCGTCAGCATGGTGTTTCAACTCTTGCAAGATTTTCTCATCCACCAAGGTGGAAAATTTGCTCTGGCTCATAGCTATAGGTTACCTGAAATTTCATGAAATATCAAGAATCCACCTTTCAACCCTCAAGACCGCCCTTTTTACCGCATATTCGCGGTTTTGGGCCCAGCTGAACTCCCGTTTCAGCGCATCACTTGGCGGACGAAAATCCGGCCTGGGCCTGCGGCCGGTTTGGCCTCGACGCGCACCCAGTAAACGCCGGGAAGGACGGGACCCGTCCACGGCAAGGTGGCTTCACCGGCCGGTAAGGAGAGGTTCACCGCTTTGCCAAAACCGCGGCCGGACGCGTCGAAGACGCTGAGACGCAATTCGGCCGGACCGGGGAGTTTGAGGCGCAAATCCCCGCCGGGAATAAGTTGCAGGGCCATGCCGGCGTCCCTGGGATTCGCGGGCGGGAAAAGATCGGTGGCCGCGACCTTCGCGAACCAGAGCGGTTTCTGGAATTCATTGGCGACTTGAACGGCCTTGCCCGCGGGCGTGAATTTATCCGGGGACATGGGAATCCGGTAAACGTTCAGGGCATTGGCGTCGGCGCGCGTGAAAATGACTTGATCGTCGCGGGTCGAATAGCGCGGGGCGCCGGGCACCGAGCTGCCGCTGTCGATGACGCGATACCGTCCCATAAACAGGTCGCCGGTGGCCACGCTGAATTTGCCGGTCCTTTCGTCGATAAGATCGAAGGTCACGTTGAGATCATTGGTCTGGGCGAAGGAAGGATTCCCGATGCTCATCCCGTCGGGAAGGGAGGACAGGAAAGGCGAAATGATTCCCGAACCGATGTCGAGCAGGCTCGCATTCCAGTAATCGAGCGGCGCGCCGCTGGAGAGGGTGACGCGGCTCAAGGCGTCGAAGACCAAGCTCTCTCCCGAGGAATTGAATTCCACGGCGTCGGCATAGACCACGTTGTCGGCTTGCGTCTCCTGGCCCGTGGTCGGCGTATACAGCTTGATCGAGCGGCTTTGGTCGGGATGCGCCAAATCGAGCAAATGGATTTTCGCGTCGGGCTCCAAGGTGGTCAGCGCCGCGCGCATACCGTCGGGGGAGATGGCGACCGATTTCCAATCGTTCGTGGAGTCGACTACATGCTCGCCCGAGGCGTCGATGCTCCGCAAGGCGTGCCGGGTGTCGATGAAGAGGATGGTTCCGCCGTCCCGGGAGACGGATATCGGCTTGCCCGAGCCGGAATACACCTGGGTTCGCGTCAATTGGACGATGTCGGAAGCGGAGGCGAAGCTCGATTTCGCCAGATACAGGCTGGAATCCCCGCTCTTGGCATGAATCAAGGCGACAAACTGATCCCCGGAAGCCGGGGCATGGTCGGCCGGGCGGGGCTTGGGAATGTCGGACGAGTTCGCGTCGCCGATGCCCACCGCCGTAAAGGCGTCCCTCACCGCCGACACTTCGGGCGAAGTCTCCCCGAACAGGTCGGTCGCGGCGCGCACCGCCCCCAATCGCATGTCGATGAATTGCGATCCGGGATTCAAATAGCGCGCGTCCAATACGCGGTAATAGATGTTTTCCGTCTTCTCGCGGCCGATGGCCTCGGCGATGAGATAGCAGGCATGGCTGGGAATGCCGCTATTGATATGCACCCCGCCATTGTCCTGATCGAGGTTGGCCTTGACGTATTCCGACATGTGGGCCGGTTGCCACGATGGGTCGCGCGAGCTTCGCCCCCCGTTATGCGGATCATCCAGGCTGCGCAGCGCTCCGGTGGGATAACTCGCCGACTTCACGATATCCTCGCCCATTTTCCAGTCGTCCCGGTCTATCATGGCCCCGAAGATATCGGCCAGGGATTCGTTGAGCGCTCCCGACTGGCTTTTGTATTCGAGGTTAACCGTGGCCGATATCACGCCATGGGTCAATTCATGGCCGGTGACGTCTAAGGCGCGGGGCAGGGGGTTGAAGGTGCGGTTGCCGTCGCCATAAGCCATCAACTTTCCGTTCCAGTAGGCATTGTCCATGGGTTGGCCGTTCTGGGTGACATGCACCACCGATATCGTGGTGCTTCCGGCTCCGTCTATGCCCAACCTATTGAAGGTATCGCGGTAATACTCGTAGACCTTGGCGAGGTTGTCATGGGCCGATACGGCCGCCGCGTCATTCCAGGTATTGCTGTTGGAGGTGACTTGGGAAACCTGGCGCAAATCGGTATTGCCCGCGGTCATGGTCCACAAAGCGCCTTTGGGATTGGCGGGCAGGCCCGACCTGGAATTGAAGTTTTGCCGCGTTCCGTCGATGAGGTAATAGGCCGATCCGACTTGATACGTGTTGAGGGTGACTTGCTTGCCGAATAAATCGGTGGCGGAAGCGGTTTTCGGGCCGTCGGAATTGGAGGCGTCGTATTTCTCGAGAATAGTCCCGGTTTCGGCGTCGATGAAATAGCGCCACCATTCGCAGATATTGGGACGCACCTCCACCCGCCACGCCATCCGCGCCGCGCCGGTTTCGGAGTCGCGCCATACATTGCGCTCGGCGATGGGGCCGGCATAGTCTAGCAGGGCGAGGATTCCCGCGTCCATGGACTCCACGGCCACCCGCTTTTGCAAATCGGACAGGGCCGACTCGATGGCCTCTTTTTCACCGAGGCGCCATTGCGGCGGCGCTGGGAACCGAGGCGTGGGAGCATAGGCGGCGTTGACCGCGTACAGCTTTCCCGACGGATCGAAATGGCAATGAATGCTTCCATTCCATACCGGTATCCCTTGATAGACCTGTTGATAGGATTCGTGGCGGAAGCCCATCCCATCCGTCGAGGCCTTGCGCAGGCGCAGTTCGCTTTCCGGATTCTCCAGTTTGAATTTGTCACGGTGCGCGTGAAAAAACGCCATGGCGTCGGGACGGCCATTCATCGCGACAAAGAGGGCGCGGCCTTCCATGAAGGAAGGGGTACCGAAACGCGAATTCCAATGCAAGCCCGGCTGGGGAAAAGACGACAGCGGAGAAACGGGCAACGGGCGGGGCAAGCGGAGGAGGGAATCCTGGCTGCGAAGGGCGGCCAGCCGATTGGCCATTGCATTCAACTGGAGTTGGCTTTGAGGCGGCGACGGTTGCGTGGTAGAGCCCGCCATCGGACGCGGAGACCAGCCATAACCATTCCCTTGCAAGAGCGAAAAGACGAGTCCCGTGAAAATCGGGCCTATTTGGCGATTCTGGCGATTCGATACGAATTTTAGAGCCAACAGGTCCTTGAAACGGGTTTTTCCGTGCATCCGAAACCAGCTTGATATAGGGTGGGGACTAATACCGTGACCCAGGTCAATCTAGGCCGGACAAGGGAGACTTGCCGCAGGATTTTCACCCGCCAAAGCCAAAACCCGAAAAACAAGCCGCAAAGGGGGGATGGGATCGCTTCCTAATGCCCGCTCTTGCCGCCCGCGCGATACAGGCCCCGCACGGCGTCTTCCAAGGGCGGATCGGATACCGTCAAATCCTCCAGACGGCAAATCCGGGACAGGTGCTCCAGGAAATCGTGCAGGGGCGTGACGCTCAAATCCAATTGCAATTCCACCGCCGCCCCGGTGCGCGATAAAAGCGCAATCCCAGCCATGCTGAAATGCTCGGGAAAGGTTTCGCTGCGCAAGGTAATGCGTTTGTGATTGCCGAAAAGGTTGCGCAGGGGATCCAAGGCGCCGTCATAGGCGAGCTTGCCCTGGTCGATGAGGATGACGCGGCGCGCGAGGTGTTCGACGTCCTGCAAATCGTGGGTGGTCAGGATGACGGTGACGCCCTTGGCATTGATGGCCTTGATGAAAGCCCGGATCTTATGCTTGGCTTCGATATCGAGTCCGATGGTCGGCTCGTCCAGAAATAGGAGCGAAGGCGCATGCAATAAGGACAAGGCGAATTCGCAGCGCATCCTTTCTCCCAGCGAAAGGCTGCGGGTAGGCTGGGTCATGGTTTTGGAAATATCCAGCAGAGCGACGAGCTCATCCAGCCGGGTGTGGAAATCGGCCTTGGCTATGCCATAAATGGCGCGATTCATGTGAAAGGCGTCCAGAGGCGGAATATCCCAGACCAATTGCGACTTCTGTCCGAATACCGCGCCGATATGTCTCACATAGTGGACCCGATCGCGCCAGGGCACGAATCCATCCAAGGCGATGACCTTGCCCGCCGTCGGATGCAAAATGCCCGCGAGGATCTTGAGGGTAGTCGATTTTCCCGCCCCATTCGGACCCAGAAAACCGACCATTTCACCCGTCTTGAGCGTGAAACTGACATCGTCCACGGCTTGCACCGGCGTGGTGGGGCGATGCCATAGGGTTTTCAACGCTTCCATGAAGGTCGAGCCCCGCCGGAAAATGCGATAAGTCTTGCGCAAGCCTTCGACTTGCAAGGCGAATTCGGGCGGACGGGTTGTCACCTAGCCTCCCGCCGTCTTAAGCCGCTTCACGGTGCCATTCCAAACCCAAAGGCAGGCGAAGAATAAAACCACGGCTGAACAGGCGGCCCAAGGCCAGCCCGAAACCGGTTTGTGGAGCAAGGCCGAGGCCGGCAAAACCGCCAGGCCCAGAATGGGGAAAGGCGCCAAGGCCAATTGCCTTATCCTCTTGGGCCATATCACGGGCGGGTATTGTCCCAAGGCGGTCACGGTATCGAATATTTCATAGAGACGGAAATTGCCGACCCAAATCATCAGCAAGGCCGTCAATAGCATGAGTCCGGCCGCGAAAAAAACGAGTCCGAAAAAAAACAGCGGCAGAAAAAGCGCGATGTCCGGCAAGGCAGGCAGGCCGGTTTGCCCCAGGGCGAAAAACATCAAGACCAATCCCCCGGCCAGTTTGCCCAAGTCTTCGGCGTCGTAAGCGGTCACGAGACAGAGAATGAGCGGATGGCGCGGCTTGAGCAAAAGCAATTCGAAAGTCCCTTCCCTGACCTTCTCCGACACGGCCCAAGCCATGCCCGCGAAGATGGGAAAGGTGATGCCCTTGCCCACCAAAAAGACGCCTTGCACGAGAATGACCTGGGCCAAGGTCCAATCGGCGAAGCTCAGGCCTTGCCCATAGAGCAGGACGGTGATGAGGGTCGGGGTCAATTCGATGCCGAGCATGACCAGCAGGCTGGCGATGAAGTCGAAGCGATCGGCGAGGCGGGTTAAGAACGCGAGACGTATGCCATGCGCATAGAGCCGCAAAAAACCGAGCATGCCTTAGCCTCCCGCGGCCAGAAAACGGCGCATGGCCAGGGATTGCAGGCCGAAAAGCCCCACCCCCCAAACCGCCATCACCAGGGATTGTCCGGCCAGGGCCTGCCATGGCGTGAACTCCTGCCCGGCTATGGCGATGGAGCCGGTAGCGGGCGCCAAACCGATGCTGATGGGGATATAGAGCGCCCAGGCATAAGGCAAAAGGAAGAGCACGGGCTGCCAGGCCAAGGGGAAGAAAGCCAGCGGCAGATAAGCTCCGCCCAAGGTTTCCCGCAGCAAGACCAGGCAACGCCGCAAGCCTTCGGTGCGCGTCATCCAAAAACCCAGGAGCCCGACGGCGTAATTGATCAAATAGGTGAGGACAAAACCCTGGATGACCGAAAGCATGAAAGGCAAGGGATTGTTGGGCAGCAAGGGATGGCCCAGCCACCAGGATATCAGCGCCCAAACCGGCACGGCTTCGATGAGAAGGGCCAAGGAGCGGTGGCCAAGTTTTTGCGCGAAAGCGAGGAATAGGTGCGGAAAAGGAAGCAGCAGGTAATTAGCGAAGCGCCCCGTGCGCACCAGCATGTGCAAATTCCAATCGGCGAAATCGAAAAGGACATAGCCTATCAAAACGGCCAGGCCGGAATAGGCCACCCACTCCTCGCGGCCATGATCAAGAACCCGTCCTTTCTCGGCGAGGGTCGCCGTCCAAAGCCAGGCCATGATGAGAAAACGCAGCGGGCCGGTCAGGAGGGAAACCGCCATGTGGGTGCGATAGGCCGCCCATTCTTTCCAGGTCATGCCCGCTATGGCCCGAAACGCGGGAAGCCAGGCCCGGGCCTTCACAACAATCCCGACCAGAGGATGGCGCGGGGGGTCCAGCAAAAATCGGGATCCCAATCCAAGGTGGTCGGCAAGGTCCAAGCCGCTACGAATTCTTCCTGCGGATCGAACCAAAAGGCGCAGCGTCCCGCACCCTCGTGGCCCCATACCGCGCCCGGCCGAATGAGCGGGTGACGGGCGGGCTCCAAACCCAAGCCATAGCGCCAATCGGGGAAACGATCACCCCAATGGATGGCGGGCACTTGCACCTGGATGCTATGCATGGCCGCCAAGGTCGTCGCACCGAGGACCCGTCTTCCCTCGACCGTCCCCCGCTTCAAAAAGAAGCCGCCCAGCTTGATCATATCCTCGCAGGTGGAAAAAGCTCCGCCCGCGGCCAAAAATGGACGGGTGAGATTTTCCCCGCGCTTGGCCAGCATTTCGCTTTCACGCTCCGAAACCACGCAGACATTTTCCAAAGGCCTGGGGCCGGGATCGAAAAAAGTCTCCGCTAGGCCCAGGGGCAATAGGATTTCCCTTTCCATCCACCGATAATAGGGTTCACCCGTGACGCGCGCGATGATTTCGCCGAGCAAGGCATAGCCCACGGTGCTATAGCTCCAGGCCTCCCCCGGCGCGTGTTCTCTCGGCAAGCGGGCCACCCGCTCCAGCCAATCCTTTTCCTCCAGGATACGCCAAAACCCTTGGTGATCGGGATTCGCCTCGGCCTTATAACCGGGATCGGCGGCCAGGCCCGAGGTATGGGCCAGGATTTGGTGGAGATAGAGATTGCCGCCTTGGGATGACCCGAACTCCGGCAGGATATGCGAAACGGGCATTTCCATCAAAAGGCGGCCCTCCTCGACGCATTTGAGAATACCCAGGGCGGTCAGGACCTTGGTCATGGAGGCGATTTTCCGCCAAGTGCCCGCTTGCATGCTTTCCCGCGCCCCCGGCCGCAAGGGACCGATGGAGCGGCTGGCGAAAAGGCGGCCATGCCGGGATAGCGCATAACTCGCCGCCTGGGCTTTTCCCTGGCCGATCAAATTTTCAAAAACGGCTTCCAAACGCTTCAATCGCGAAGGATCAAAGCCGGCCTCACGGGGCGAACAATCGACTACGCCGGAAACCCAATGGATGGTCATAGGTTAATGACTGGAAAAAGTAGCCTCTTATCGCATTTCTCCCAGGATTCGGGCATACTTTTGCTATTGATCTTGGGTACGCCAGTCCCACCACCCTTCGGAGCGAATCATGAGTGATTTCCAGCGTCAGCCCCTTTGGTACAAGGACGCCGTGATCTACGAAGTGCATGTCAAATCCTTCTGCGACGCCACGGGATCGGGCAAGGGCGACTTGCAGGGGCTGATATCCAAGCTGGACTTCATCAAGGATTTGGGTGTTACCGCCTTATGGATGTTACCACTCTATCCCAGTCCGCTGCGGGACGACGGTTACGACATTTCCGACTACATGAGCATCAATCCCATGTACGGAAACCTGGACGATTTCCGCCAATTGCTGGACGCGGCCCACGAGCGCGGCCTCTATGTCATCTCGGAATTGGTGCTCAACCACACCTCGGACCAGCATCCGTGGTTTCAAAAGGCAAGGCGCGCCCCGCCGGGATCCCCCGAACGCGATTTTTACGTCTGGAGCGACAACAAGGAGAAATACCGCGAGGCCCGCATCATTTTCAAGGACTTCGAACCCTCCAATTGGTCGTGGGATCCGGTGGCCAAGGCCTATTACTGGCACCGTTTCTACAGCCACCAGCCCGATTTGAATTTCGACAATCCCGCCGTGCATGACGCGCTTTTCGAGGTCATGGACTTCTGGCTGGGCATGGGCGTCGACGGCATGCGGCTGGACGCCATCCCCTATCTCTACGAGCGGGAAGGCACCTCTTGCGAAAACCTGCCGGAAACCCACGCCTTTTTGCGCAAGATCTCGAATCACGTGCGCGCCAAATTCGACAATCGCATGCTTTTGGCCGAAGCCAACCAATGGCCCGAGGACTCGGTGGCCTATTTCGGGACCGGCGATTCCTGCGACATGGCCTTCCATTTCCCCTTGATGCCTCGTTTGTACATGGCGGTGGAAATGGCCGACCGTTTTCCCATCATCGACATCCTCGAGCAAACTCCCGCCATTCCCGACAATTGCCAGTGGGCCATCTTCTTGCGCAATCACGATGAATTGACCTTGGAAATGGTCACCGACGAGGAGCGCGACTACATGTACCGGGTCTATGCCCGCGACGAGCGCGCGCGCATCAATCTCGGCATCCGCCGCCGCCTGGCTCCGCTGATGGAAGGCAACCGCCGCAAAATCGAATTGATGGTCTTGCTCCTCCTCTCCCTGCCGGGCACTCCGGTGCTTTATTACGGCGACGAAATCGGCATGGGCGACAATATCTACCTCGGCGACCGCGACGGCGTGCGCACCCCGATGCAGTGGAGCCCCGATCGCAACGCGGGATTCAGCCGCGCCAACGCGCAAAAACTGTATTTGCCCGTCATCGTCGATCCCGAATACCACTATGAAACGGTGAACGTGGAGAACCAGGAGCGAAGCCCCAGTTCGCTATTGTGGTGGATGAGGCGGCGTTTGCATTTGCGGCACGCCCACAGCGCCTTCAGGCGCGGCACCACCCGCTTCCTCATGGCCGACAATACCCGCGTGCTCGCTTTCTTGCGCGACGATGGCCAGGAGGCGGTGCTGGTGGTCGCCAATCTTTCCGCTTACCCGCAATCGGCCGAGTTCGACCTGTCGGATTTCGCCGGCTGCGAGCCCTTCGAGATTTCCGGCAATACCCGTTTTCCGTCCGTGCGCAAAGAGCCCTACCTGATCATGCTCGGCTCTTATGACGTCTATTGGCTGCGCTTGAACCAGACCCTCATTGAAGGCGGCGAAAAGTCGCCCCTGGTTCCCGATATCGGCGAAATCCCCCATCTCCAGGATTTGCTGTTAGGCCCCGTCCGCGATCGCTTCGAAAGCGAAGCCCTATTGCCCTATCTGCAACGGATCCATTGGTTCGAAGGCCGCATGCGCCTCGCGCGGGAAGTCATCATCCGCGACGGCAAAAGCCTGGCTTTCGACGGATCCGCCCTGCTCATCATGGCCCGGGTGGTTTACCTCGACGGGCCCAGCGACGATTTCACCTTGGTGCTGGGATTCGCGCCCGAAGCCATCGAGCCCGCGCCCCCGCCGACGGCGCGGTTGGCCCGCATGACCCTGGACGGCATGCCGGGATGGATAGCCGAAGGGTATTGCGTCCCCATCGCGCGCGACGCCTGGTTGCAAATGGCCCTCAAAGCGGGGGAAATCCCCCTGCGCGTCGGCAAAATCAAGGTCGACGGCGCGCCTATCCAAGGCTCCGCGTCGGAAGGCGGCGAGCGCATCGTCGCCATCGACGAGGAGAATAGCGACGCCATCCGACTGGTTTTGCCGGACACCTGCGTGTTACGCTGGCTGCAAGTCATGCGGCCGGGAGAAAGAGCCGATTTGGAAATCATCGGCGCCTTGGAGGGCCGCTTCATGCCGCCCATAGCGCCGTCATGCCTTGCGCGGATCACCTACAAAGCCCCCGGCGAGGAGCAGGTTTTACTGGGGTATGTCCAGGATTTCGTGCGCGCCGAACGCGACGGGGTGGCCGTCGCCACCGAGCATTTGCAGCATGCCCTGGAACGCATAGCCGTTACCGATCACACCCGCCTGGAAGAGGCGCTATCGCCGGCCAAACCGGAAGATTACGCCCTTACACCGGTACAAATCGAATTACTCGGCGGCACCTGGGTGGAATTCATCGGGCACCTCGGGCATCAATTGGCGGCCCTCCACCTGGCCTTGGCCGATCGCCTCGATTTGCCCGCCTTCGCCCCCGAACCCTATACCATGCTCCATCAGCATGCCACCTATCACGGCATACGCAGCCTCATCCGGCGGCAAATGGCGCGCGTCTCCCACCCGCCCGAGGGCTGGTCCCCCGAAATGATCTCGGACGCCACCGAATTATCGGTACGCGAAAACCACCTGCTCATCGTTCTGAAGCGGCTCATCGCCAGGACCATCGACATGCAACGCATCCGCATCCACGGCAATCTCGGCCTGGAGAGACTGCTGTTCACCGGCAAGGATTTCGTCTTCACCGGCTTCGATGGCGAGCCCTGGCGGCCTTACCCCGAGCGCCGCTTCAAGTTCTGCGCCCTGCGCGACATCGCCAGCCTGCAGCATAGCCTGCAAGTGACGGCCACGGCGGGATCGTCCTTGCATCTCGGCATGACGCCGCCATCGCCCGACGCCCCTAATTGGGCCCATCACTGGGCGAATTGGAGCGGGAGCCATTTGCTCGACGCCTATTTGAAAGCGGTGGGCCAATCCAGCTTCTTGCCCAAGGATCCGGAACAAATCTCGGTGCTGCTTTCCGCTTTCCGCATCGAGCGGGCCACCTACGAATTCAAGGCCTTCTTCGATAACAATCCCTTGCGCGTGCAAGTCGCGGTGAATTCCCTGCTGCAATGGGCGCGGGACGTCGGGCTGGAGCGACGGGGATGAAAAAGGTTTGGGTGGTGGTGGCATGCTTGCTGCTCGCGTTGATGGGTTGCAATGAATCACCCAAAGCTCCGTCCATCGACCCGAATCCGGATCACCCTTCCGGGTTGGACAGCGCCCTGGAAGCCGTTAAGACCCCGCTTTCCCACCTCGAACAGGCATTTGAAGACCGGACTTCCGATATTCAAGTCCTGGTCCGGGGCCTTGTCATTCGCCTCCTCGCCGACGACACCGTCGGCGACCGCCACCAACGGTTCATTCTCCAATTGGAAAACGATCAAACCCTGCTCATCGCCCACAATATCGATATTGCGGAGAGGGTTCCCGCCGGCGCTTTGAACCAAACGATTTACGTCAATGGAGAATACGTTTGGAATGATCAGGGCGGGCTTGTGCACTGGACCCATATCGATCCCGCCGGCAGCCATGCCGACGGTTGGATTTATTACCAGGGAAAGAAATACCAGTGAAAGAGTCGATCGGCGGAATCCTACTCATGGCAGCCGCCTTACTCGCCTTATTGATCGCGAATTCGCCATTAGACGATTATTACCGCTTGCTCTTGTCTACCGGGGTCGGAATCCATGTCGATGAGTTTGAAATAGCGAAACCTCTCTTGCTTTGGATTAACGATGGATTGATGGCGGTATTCTTCTTTATCGTCGGCCTGGAGTTAAAACGCGAACTTCTGGAGGGTCAGCTCGCGAAAAAAAAGAACATCATTCTTCCCGCAATCGGAGCTTTTGGCGGAATGATTTTTCCTGCCGCCATTTACGTCCTCATCAACAGGCAGGATCCCAAGGCATTGCAAGGCTGGGCCATCCCGGCCGCGACGGACATCGCCTTTGCCCTGGGAATTCTGGCTTTATTGGGTAGCCGCGTACCTGTTTCCCTTAAAGTCTTTTTAACCTCCCTGGCCATTTTTGACGATATCGGCGCCATCGTGATAATCGCTTTCTTTTATACGGCCAACATTTCCGCGGCGGCCTTGCTTTTGGTCGCCGCCTGTATTTTAGTTCTCGCCGTTTTTAACAAGTTCTCGATCGTATCCAAGGGACTCTATCTCTTGGTGGGCATCATCATGTGGGTCGCCATGCTCAAGTCCGGCGTCCATGCGACATTGGCAGGCGTTATTCTGGCGCTATTTATCCCCATGCGGATCAAAAACCGGGAGTTGTCCCCTTTAAAGGAACTGGAGGAGGATTTGCATCCGGCCGTGGTCTTCTTTGTCTTGCCTGTCTTCGCCTTCGCCAATGCCGGAGTAGAATTGAAAGGCATCAGCTTGGATCAGCTATTGCATGGCGTGCCATTGGGGATTTCCGCGGGCCTCTTCATCGGAAAACAAATCGGCATCTTTGGGCTTTGTTGGTTGGCGATTAAGCTAAAACTTGCCGAATTACCCTTGGGTATGAACATGAAAACCCTTTACGGCACAGCCACCCTGTGCGGGGTGGGGTTTACCATGAGCCTATTCATCGGTTCGCTGGCCTTTGAAGAGACAAAAGAAAACCTCCTTTTCGATGAACGCCTGGGAATAATCGCCGGCTCCGTCGCTTCCGGACTGCTTGGATATTTTTTATTGGCGCGCAGTTTCGGATCCAAGGCCGCATCGCGATCCAAAGCCTGAAACGTGCTTGAGCGAAGCCCCTATTCCAAAACCGATTCCACCACCCGACGGCGCGTATCCTCGTGCATGGATATGCCGGGCAAGGCATACCAGGATCCGCCGACATTGTCGCGCAGGGTGGTGCGGTCGATGACGATGTCGCCGCTATGATCGTTGGTCACGAAGAAAATGCCCGACCCGAAGGAATGGACTTCATTCCGTTCGATGAGACTGCCGCATACCGACAGGGTCATGGTATTGCCGTCATTGTAGATGGCGCCGCCGCTTCCTCCTCCGGGAGTTCCGCTTTGCGCCGGGTTTCCGCCATGACCGATGGCGCTATTGTGTGAGAATAAGCTGTTGATGATGGTCCAGGACACGCCGATGCTGCTGATGCCTCCGCCATTGGATCCGGTGTTGCCGTAACCATCGGCGCCGCCGAATGTCGATTGGACGACATAAACCGGCCGGTTTTGGTATTGGCTGAAGACTCTTATCGCGCCGCCGCCTAAATCCGCCCCTTCGGACGCGCAGACATTATGGAAAAAACGGCAATGGATGACCTTGAATTGTCCGCCGCGGACCCAAATCGCGCCGCCACCGTCATACTTCGTTTCGGATTGGGAATTCCCATCGATGAAGGTCAGGTTTTGCAGGGTAAGTCGCGGGGTTTCCTGATCTTGACAATGCGATGAAGTCCAATGTTGCAGGGAATCGCAGGTATTCATGTAAAGAATGCGCCTTTGGCCGCCGCCGCTGAGCGTGACCTTTCCACCGCCGTCGATGACGATATCGTCAGCGGCGTCGTTGAAAACCTTGGCGGTTTGCGATAAGACCAGGGTGATCGGATTCGGTCCGCAGTCGAAGGTGATGACCCCACCTTTAGCGACGGCGGCGCGCAAATCCGCTTCCCCACAGCTTTCGGGCGTTCCGCTCCCGATGACATGATCGGGACGGGAAATATCCTTCAGCGCACCCTCAGCCGGAATTCCGCAGGCTTTGCCGGAGTATCCGGCGACTGGGCCGGTATCGGGATCGGTGGGCGGGTAGGAGTCGATTATCCCGCCGTTATTTTTCTCCGTCCCGCAAGCGGAAAGCCAGTGGAAGCAGGCCAGAGTGAGTAGGGACTGAAGGGACAGATGGAGGAATGACGGAGTGTTACGTCCGCTTCCGTGGATGCCACTCATTCCATGAATCTTATCCCATGGTCGGTTCCAACGCAATGGGACGTTTTAAGGGGTCGGGCCGCGGCTTTTCGCCTACTTGGGCGTATGATACCGCCCCCTCCCCTTCAGCACTTTCCAGGATTATGGCATTGGCCCCTGATTGAAGCGACGCGGCTCGCCGATCTGGCGGTAGCATCCTTGGAGGTCGCGGCGGAATTCGAGGATCATTTCGTTCACATCTCTTTTCTTTCCGAAGAATGCCGCCACCTGTGCCCGCACTTCCAGGGAGTCGGGGAGGCCTCCGACCGAATCCCCGGCGACATATCCCTGGCCATCCCACCAGGTCAAGGTATCGGACAACCCTTCGATCGCAAGGTGCCGGGTGGTATCGGACTTGTAACCGTAAATCCTATTGCCGGCCGCAAAACTTTCGACACGGATATTGTACCATGCGCTATCCAGGACAGGATTGTCCCAGTCGGTAACCAGGACCAAGGTGTCCCGGCAGCTGAGGGTATCCGCCGTTCCTCCGATTTCGTGAAGCTGGATTTCGGATTTCAACCAAGGCTGGTTTTTGACGCGGATGCGCACGGGATTCGTCGACCTCGGACTTTCATTCCGCTGGGAATCGAGCGCGACCAGGTAATACTCGACCATGGCGCTGTCCATGCCATGGAGTTTTCCATAGCCTCCGAAAACCATCCATAACGAATCCGCATACGCCGTGGTTGTGCTGTCCACGATGGCTTCGTATTCCGCAACAGTCTCCGAACTGTCCGTTTCGGAGTAGATCCGCGCGAAAACCCGATAGCCTTCGACATCGATGGACGCCGGTTCGTCCCAAGTCAATCCCACCACCACGTAGGTGCTATCCAGCAGGGTCGCTGCCAGCCCGGTGGGTTGGGCGGGCACAAGCCGGCTGTCGTAGAACAGATTGACGGATTCCAGCACCGTCAGGCTATCGGACATCACGATGATTCCGGATTCGGTGAAGCCTTCCAGTTCATAGCCGACATATTTCAGGGTATAGGTTCCCGGTGGGATATTAGGCAAGGTGAACCTGCCGTCCGCTCCGGTAATCGCGGCGATGGCAGAGCCGGGGATATAGCAGAAAACCTCTTCGGCCGGAGAATCGCCGACGAAGACGCGGCCGGCAATCGAGCCGGACGAGACCAAGGTATCGACGCCAAGATCCAGGGGAATGGCCTCATACCTGACCTCAGGAATCATCAGTCCCTTATTCCCCTGGGATTGCCGCGCGAAAACATTGAAGACTCCCGCCTCCATGCCATCCAAGTGGTAATGGCCACCTTGATCGGTCACCGCATAAGCCGAGGCCGGCGTCTCTTCGTCGGGCAAGCCCACGGCTTGAACCGGAAATGCCCTGACCTCGGCGCCCGCCATGGGTTCGCCGTCGGGATTCACCAAGGTACCTTGCATGCCTCCGTCATTGGTGGTTTGCGTTGCGCTGCCATTACATCCACCCAGCAATAGGGGTAGGCCGATTATCCCCGCCGCGGCCAATGGGCGGATAAGGGATCTTTGCCATTTTGTGAATTGGATCCTCATGGTTGTCTCCTAAGAATTAATCGCGGCTCAAGGGAAAGAGTTGAATGTTCAATTGATAGACCCGATCGACTTCTTCATCCTGTTCGGCCAGGGTAAGCACGGTCTGCCGCAATGTTTTTATCGCCGCCTTGACTTTTTCCAGACTCCGTTCGGAAAGCGTCGCCGTCACCGTGGAAATATCCCTTGCCTGGCGGGGGTGGCGGTCGAGAGCTTCCCGCGCCAATTGGATGGTCGCCGCCTGGAAATTTTCCACATGCAGGGAGGAACCCGTATCGTCGGTGGAGATGAGCTTGGAGGTTTGGCGATACTTGCCGCTGGCGTCCTTCGCGAGCAGCCCCAGCCTTTCCATGAGAAGGACGGCCTTGCGCACCTTGGCGGCAGGCACGGCGGGATTCAATCTCCGCCCCAGGGCGGCGAAGTCGCCGTCGCAGGAATGGAAATACAGCAGTTCCCGAAGGGCCGCATGGTACCATTGGCTGAAATACTCGTACTTCTCCGGCGAAAGGATTTCCACGCGAATCCCTTTCAAAGCCAGGAGCTGGGTGTAGTGAAGGTTTTTTTCCTCCAAGCTGTCCGCCTGGTTGAAGTCGACCAGATGCAGGAAAAACTCTTCCTCCCCACGTGAAAATTGCAGGGCCTTGGCCAGACGCAGGGCGGCGGCCTTGGCCAGCTTACGCCTTCCGGAAAGCACATCGGAAAATGCGCTGGAAGAACCGTAACCGGCCTTGGTGCAAAAGTACCGATGGGAAAACTTGGGGTCCTGAAGCTTGAGACGCTCGTAGCGATCCTTCAAAAGTTTTTTGAAGTCGTCATACCGCAATAAATCCTCAGGCAATAGCTGCGGTGTCTTGGATTTCATGAATCCCAATGTACCGCGAAAACCCCGGGCTATATGCCGAGTGGGGGAAAATAACGTTTTGTTTTTGCGAGCAAAAGGAAGAGGTCAAACGGCCATTTACGAGGGAAATTCACGGAAATCGGCTAAGCCTTCGGCTCCACCACCTTCCTCTGACCTTTCCCATTCGCGAACAGACCCGCAACCCTTGCCTACCCGCCACCACCAGGTGCCGGTGGCACAGGCCACCGGGCCAGTCTCCGACATTTGACGATCTCCTGTTTGCTGGCCGGCCAGTCGCTCTTGACAATGAAATACTTCGCCTGAGCGTAACCGAAGGCCGTTCCATAAGAGATGAAATCATTTATTTGATAATCCCAGAGGATATACTTCAGATTCAAATGAATAGTTCGATTGGATGAGGATGACATTCCACCCGGAGGGGGCCGTAACCATGGTTGATTCAGCAGCATTATCGCTCCTCGCAAGCGAGTATGCTAAGGGCATGACCAGTATCCGCGGAAGACGGGTACAGCGATTATTGAAGCGCGAATTCGCTGATTCCGAATACGTCCTGTTAACAGCCCTGGAATCAGGCGATGCCGCAGTTTTGGGGGTCTCGGCGGACAAGGCCGCTCTCTGTGCGACAAATGGCAAGGGCAAGCAGGCCACCCTATTCAAATGGGCTTACAAGTCTTCCGCAGGTGTCGAAATGCACTTTGATCTCCTCAAAGATTCCTTGCCGTTATTAGGTACGAATCCCATCACCCTTACCAGCCTAGGCGCAAAAATTCACTTGCGCCCGCCGGTAGGTTCGATTCCTCCCGAAGCCCGAAGATTAGCGGATACGGCAATTCAGGCGCTTTCGTGATAATCGCCATCCATCACGACCCTTCAGCGGATGGGCACTAAGACTCTTGGACCTGGCGGTGGCGAAAGCATGACTCGATATGGTCATTTACCATTCCCGTGGCCTGCATATGGGCATAGCAAATGGTGGATCCCACGAATTTGAATCCACGCTTACGCAAGTCCGCGCTCATGGCATCGGATTCGGGACTGGTTGCGGGATAGTCCTCGAGGGTACGCAATCGGTTGCGCTTGACCTTTCCACCCGTAAAAGCCCAGATATAGTCGGAGAAGGTGCCGAATTCCCGCTGCACTTTCAAAAACTGTTGGGCATTGTGGACGGCGGCATTGATCTTGGCGCGATTGCGGATAAGGCCCGGATTGAGAAGCAGCTTTTCGATTCGCGCTTCGCTGAAACGCGCCACCCTCACGGGATCGAAACCCGCGAAGGCTTCGCGGTAATGCTCCCGCTTGCGTAGAACGGTATACCAGGAAAGGCCGGCCTGCGCCGATTCCAGCAGCAGGAATTCGAAAATGCGCCGATCATCGCGCACGGGGACGCCCCATTCCGCGTCATGATAGGCCACATAATCGGCCTTGGTGAGATCGACCCAGGGACAACGGATGAGGGCTTTGGCTTGGGGCACGCCGCCTAAGGTAGCAAGCGGCCAAAATGGATAGGGAATGCTGCCGTGTATCCGCTAATACACCCCACCCGCCCGGCGCTGATTCAATTCCGGCTTATCCTTGGAAAGGGGCAGAGGCAAGGGAGCGTCGATTTTCAACGGGTCGTCGGTCAGCGAATTCATGAAGGCGATAAGGTCCGCTTGCTCCACCTCGCTTAATCCCAAACTGTCAGGCGGCAGGGTTTGATTGCCGACTTCCAATCCCAGGCCACGGCCTCCGCCCACATTGTAAAAGCGCACCACGCTTTCCAGGGTGGCGAATTCGCCATTGTGCATATAAGGGGCGGTCAAAGCGACATTGCGGACGGTCGGCGTTTTAAAAGCACCTTTCCACAAAACCGCCGGGCGAACCCGGAAACGTCCCGGATCCGCGTCCAGCTGCGGATGGAGGGTGTCGTCCTTGGAGGGAATTCCCAAAACCTCGGCTTCGGTTTCGCGGTAAAGGGGCGGCACCGTGCCATTGAAGGCGGGAGGGAAATGACAGGTGGCGCAACCGGCCTTGCCCATGAAGAGATTGAAACCACGGCGGGCGGCCAGGTTTAACGTATCGCTTTCCCCGCGGGCATAACGATCGAAAGGCGAATTCCAACCCGCCAGGGAACGGACGTATTGCGCCAGGGCCGAGGTAACCGCCTCCCGGACGATGGGTTGGGATCCGAATTGCGGAAACGCGCGCGAGAAATCCCCTCGATATTCCGGAATGCTCCGCAACTTGGCTTGAATGGCCGAGAAGGTGGAGTTGAATTCTTTTTCGCCTTGGACCACATGGCCTACCTGGTCTTCGAGGATGCCCACGCGCAAGTCCCAGAATTGAGCGCTCTGATAGGCCGAGTAAACGAGACTGGGCGCATTGCGTTCGCCCGTGGCGCCCACGGCGCTATGGGCGGGGAGGGAAGCGCCGGCGTCGGATAAACCGGGAAACGCGAAGGCGGCGCTGCGGGGAACGGGCTCGGCATAGGCATTGCCCGGGCGATGGCAAGACGCGCAAGCGCGTCGGTTATCTCCCGACAAAACGGGATCGAAAAAGAGTTTTTGCCCGAGATTCAAGCCGGCCTCGGTGGGCGGGGCGGAAGCGAATCCCTCGTAATTCAAGGCATAGAATTCCTTGTCCAAAAATCCCGGGGAGAATAAACCTTTAGCGTCACCGGCGATGGCCCGCTCGGGGATGGGTCGCCCGCGATCGGCCTTGGTGACGCCGGGTATGGCGCTCTCGCGTCCCAGTTTCATTGCTTGCCGGGCTTTTACGAGGGAGGCATGCAAGGGATTTCCGCTGCGCCTGACAAATGCCAGCCGATCGAACCCGTCGAAATCGGAAGCGAGGCTCAAATCCCCGCCGGCTCGAATCAGCGCCGCGTCGACGGCCTGGAAATACTTCGGGTCCACGGCATCCAACCGGGGGCGGAAAGGCGCCAGCAAACCCCGCAGGGAAGTCAAAGCAACGGCCGATTCCGCCAAGCCATGGCCGGAAGCCGGCGTATCGAAGCCGGTAAGACCCATGGCTAAGACGCGGATGACCTCATTCTCGGCGGCCTCCCAGATCATGGCGGCCGTCGGGGGATGGTATTGTAAAAGGCTGGTCAATTGGTCCGCAGCCCCGCTCAATTGGGCCAGCAGCAGCATGACCCGGGCTTTTTCGGGAAGCCCGTCGGTGCGGTAGATTTCCTCCTCCAGCACCTGGAGTCCCTGGGGATTTTCATATTCGATTTTGAAAGTCTCATCCTCGTCCAGGCGGACGAAAGGCGCCGCATTGAAGATCTCAACGCATTGAGGCTGTAAGGTCTCGACCGCGAATTCGAATTTTTTGTACAGCCGGCGCAAGGTGTCCAATTCCGCCCGGAGCGCCGGTAAGGTCTGGGATGTCAAGGGCCGCGGCGATTCGTTCAGCCCGCGCCTCCCTTGCTCCGTTCGCGCGCGGAAGTCATCGATGGCCTGGAAAATCCACTTTCCGGAAACGTCCGCAATGGAATCGAAGGAAGGGACGCCGGAGGTAGGCCTCGGCGTTTCGGCCTTTAAATCCGAAAAACCTAATCCGGATAGCACCACGGCCAGGAAAACCGCGGTCGAGCCGCGCGAGGGAATGATTTGCATGTCCCCTATTTAGACCCCCTAGCCTACCCTAGCAATTCAATTCGGTTACCAGGCTATTTCTTCAAGACCAAGGTCCGCGCCCCTGCGCTCCCCGCCGGCTTTTTACCCGCCGATTTCATTCTCCCGTATTCTTTCCGAAATCATTCTCTCATGAGGGCGCGCTAATTTCTCCCGCGTCCCCATCCCAGCTTGGGAGCAGGAAAATCAGGGAGATCAAGATGAGGATTACGATTATCAATGCGGCCGCCGGGGCCATGATGGCGGCCGCGGCCGCCAAAGCCGAATTGCCGGATTTCGGCGTTTGGGTGGAAAAACAAATGCAAGACATGTCGGAAACCTTGTTCGGGGTTAAAAAACCATTGCCTTTGCCGGCTCCGGACATCGCGACGCCTTACCGCGACATGTACCAGAAAGCCGACAAGCAAATTTTGCTGGCCAAGGGCCTCAAGGCCGAATACGTCACCCGCATGGCCGCCAACGCCATCGATCAACTCGCTTTTTGGCCGGATGAGAAAAACCCCAAATACATCATGGCCTGCATCGAAGGAGGCCGCAGCGTCATCGGTTCTTTCGAAGGCGGAGCGCCGAAGTACAATCCTTCGGTGCAGCGCATCAACCTCCGCACGGGTGAAGTCACCACCATGCTGCGCGGGCTGACGAGCTGCGATCCCATTCGCACCACCCCCTGGGGAACCCTGGTCGCCGCCGAGGAGTCTTCCGATGGCGGTTTTTACGAATTTCTCGATCCGATCCATACCGAAAACCTGACCGTCAAGGATCGTTCCACCGGTGAAATCATCCGCATGGACGGTTCCCCTTCGGATTTGGTCAGGAAGCAAAAAGCCATGCCCGTTATCGGCTACGAAGGCATCGGCATCACGGAGACCGGCGTATTTTACGGCGGCGACGAATTACGCCCCGGCACCGGCAAGAATGATTTGGATGGCGGCGCCATGTTCAAATTCGTTCCTTCCACTCCCTATGCCGGAGGTCCCGTCGACAATCTCGACCAATCGCCCTTCGCCGCAGGCAAGGTCTATGCCATGCAGGTTTCCTGCGTATCCGACAAACAACAATACGGGCAGGGTTGCGAAGTCGGCAATGCGGCTTGGATTGAGGTTTCAGCCGCAGCCGCCCGCAGTGACGCCCATGCGGCGGGAGCCACCGGGTATTACCGTCCCGAAGACGGCCACCTCGATCCCGTTTACCAGGATACCGCCAGCCCCGAAGCCATCCGTTTTTGCTGGACCAATACCCAAGACGAGGACGCCGGAGGCTTTGGCGAAGTCATTTGCCTGGAAGATGAAAGCCCCTTGACCGCCTCCGCCACCAGCCGGACGGTTTTAGTGACTCGCTTCGTGGAAGGCGACGCTCGTTTGAACCAACCCGATAATTTCGCCTTCCAACCCAAAACCGGCAATATGTATGTCATCGAGGATCATCCCAATGGGGAAGTCTTCGCTTGCCTTGACGACGGGGAAGACCGCGATCACAAGAGCGACGGTTGCATCAGCATCGCTTCGGTGGTCGATCCTTCCGCCGAACCCACCGGTTTCGCCTTCGACGCCAGCGGCGAGACGGCCTATGTTTCCATCCAGCATTCCGACGACGCCAACATGGATAAGGTCGATGACTATGGAACCGACGATTTGATCAAAATCACCGGCTTCAAAGTTCCCAAGGAACACCGCCGCCGCCATTGCGGCCACCGGCACCACGGGCACCATTGAACCCTTGAGCTAATCCCGGTCACCGAAGGGCATGGATTGGAATCCATGCCCTTTTTTTGCGCTTCATTGTCCCGCCCGCCACCAGATCGCTTGTCCATGGCGGCCTTGGTGCCAAGTGAACAACCCTCGCAACCCATTTATTCTCAAACAGCAAAAGAGAAAGCAAGTCCCAAGCGCAGTTTCAGCGCAAACATCCCAGGGCATGAGCTATTGCGTGGAATTTTTGGCGAAGAGGTGGTGTCCCGTCCTGAATGCGGCCGGTGGCTGAGGCTGGTAGCCATGGTAAAGATGGAGGGAAGCGGCAACTGGCCGAAGCACCCGAAGTGATGGAAGGACATCATCTGCACAAGCTCAGGTTTCCTCTTATATTCCTTGAGTGTTAATCATGTGGATGAGGCGTATTTATGCATGAAAATCCGGTACGCACAAGGCCAAGGTTTCAATGGGCTAATCCGCTTCCGCTTGTTTCCGTGATTTTCTTCTCCATAACTCCGATTCAATCCCAAACCTGCACCAATGCCGCAGCTACCCCCTATGTTTGTGCTTTGGATACGATGAAGCATGCCCAGGCTGGCACCAAGCTAAAGGGTGTGCTTTTGATGGACTTGGACATTAGCACGCATGATCCTGGACCCACTCAGAGGTCCATGATGCGTTTGGCCCAAAAGTATGGATTTCGTTTGGACCGCAGTGAAAGTCAATCCTATATCAATGATTCGACTTTGCGCGATATGGACATCGTCATCTTTAATAATGGCGGGGGAGATCCGATTCCCGGTGCCACCCAATTGAATGCAATACGTGATTTCGTCGAAAAAAAAGGCAAAGCTGTTCTAGCGATTCATGATGCCGCCGCCTATATACCTTGCCCAAACGAAAATTTAGAATCACCGGATTGCCGATGGCTCATGCGAGGATTGCGTACCCAATATTTTATCAAGAATGGCGATCCAACCCTTGCCACCATTTATGCGGATTCGGTAAGGGAGGGAGAAATTCCGCCGAAGGCAACACAGTCTTCAGCCGTACCTTCCATGCAAAGCCATGGCAGGATGAATACCGAGACGCGCATGATCTTTGAAAAACTGCCCCTTAATGGCGGTCCAGGTCCTTACGCTCAATACCCATATATATGGGAAGGTGTAGGGGATGAATGGTACAATTACCGAAACAATCCTCGCCTTGAGGGCGCGCGCATAATTCAAGGCACAACCTATGGGCCAATTAACATATTGCTTAGTCTTGATGAAAGCTCAATTGCGCCTGATGCCTCATGCCATGATGGCTCAAATGCATGTAAAAACCAAGGCACCTTTGGTGATCGACCTGTTTCGTGGACACGTAAGGTAGGTAACGGCTTATTTGCCTATAATAGCGCGGGGCATTCCGATGTCTATGTACGCGCGCGTACCGTATCACTCAATGGCGATAGCATCAGGGCCAGCAATGATAGTGTTAATCGCATCATTTCTAGCTACCAAAAGGGTGTTGACTCCCTGAGGGTTCTTCTCAGCAAGCTGGATACGAATCGAAGTCATATTCTGGCTCTAATTGGCCTCGCTAATGTCCAATTGAATGACAGTGCTCTCAATACCATTGCGAAAGACAGTCTTTTAGCCCAAAAAACAGTTTGGGTCTCCCAGGTTGAAACACTGAACACCGAAGAGTCTAGGTTGAATGAAACATTGGCAGAAACGGAGAGCGCTCTTATTCAACTCACATCAAAATTTGTGTACAATCCTGGCCCCACCACCACGGTTCGGGACAGCCTAATCGAGAAATACAATTGGCGTTTGATGAAATATTTAGCGCGTGACTTTGTGGGATGTATGGATTCGCTCTCACCGTACTTTAATCCCGAAGCCTCGGTTGAGCGATTAACGGAAAGTGATTTCGCTACCCCTTGCCTGATACCGGAAAGCATTTTGCAGCCACACCGCAAGCCGCCCGCCTTACGTCGACCGACTGCAAGCTCCTTTTCTCATTTGGGGGGAAACGGATTGACCGTTCGTCTTAATCCAATTTTCAAGTATGACATTCTTGTCACAAATGCAGCTGGGATACTGCAATCCATCCGCACGGTCAGCGATCAAAGTGAGGCCCATATCCTAGGGTTAGAATCGGGGACTTATTTCGTTCAATGGATGAGCGGTGCCCATCGGGGTGTTGAAAGGGTAACCCTACCCTAAATCGGGGGTGGCACACCCCCGCATGGGGGGGTAGCGGAGGCAACCACTAGGCACGACGGAATCGCAACACCTATTACCCCGCCTCAGGAGGTCGAGTTTGCTTACGGCTCCTTGTTTTTCAGAGGCCGCCTACCGCCACCATTGCGGGCATCGGCCTCATTTCCGGCTTACCCGCCACCAGATCGCGCCGGTAGAACAGGCGGCGAGACGGGCTTGCAGCATTTTCCGGTCGCTCTCATTGGCGGCCAGGGAGAGGGCTTTTTGGAACGAAGCATGGGCCTCCTGCCAATGTCCCAGCCTGGCGAGCAAATCGCCGCGCGCCGCCGGCAGGAGATAATAGCGTTGCAGCAAGGGTTCGTCCGCCAAACCGTCGAGTATTTCCAATCCGGCCGACGGTCCATATGCCATGGAAACCGCCATCGCGCGGTTGAGTTCGATGACGGGTGAAGGCGCGGTTTGCGACAAGGCGTCGTATAAAGCGGCGATACGCGCCCAGTCGGTGGCTTCCACGCTCAATGCCCGGGCATGGCAAGCGGCTATGGCCGCCTGCAAGCCGTAAAACCCCAAGGATGCGCCCAGGGCTATGGCGCGCTCCAATGCCGCCAACCCCCGGCCGATGAGCAATCGATCCCATTTCGCCCGGTTTTGCTCGGGAAGCAAAACAGGCAAACCGCCGGGCCCGAAGCGGGCGGGAATACGCGAGGCTTGCAATTCCATGAGGGCGACCAGCCCATGCGCTTCGGCGGCCTCGGGAACCAAGGCGGTGAGAATGCGCCCTTGGCGCATCGCCTCTTCGCAGAGTTCGGGACGAATCGGATCCTGTCCGGCCGTGGCGGAATAGCCTTCATTGAATACGAGATAAAGCGCTTCGAGAACCGAGGCCAGTCGCTCTTCCAAGGATGCGCGATCGGGGAGTTCGAAAGGGACATGCGCCTCAGCGAGGGTCCGTTTCGCCCTCACGATGCGCTGGGCCACCGTGGCTTCCGACGTCAGGAAAGCCCGGGCTATTTCATCGGTGGTCAGGCCGCCGAGCAAGCGCAAGGTCAAGGCCACGCGCGCTTCTTTGGGCAATACCGGGTGGCAGGCGATGAACATCAACCGCAGCAAATCGTCGGGGATGAAATCGTCGATGGCCGCGGCATAATCGGGAGTTTGCTCCTCTTTCGCCCACAGGTCGCGACTGATTTGCTCTTCGCGGCTATGCCAGGCTTGACTTCGCCGATAGATATCGATGGCGCGCCTTTTGGCGGCGGCCATGAGCCAGGCTCCGGGATTATCCGGAATGCCCGACTCCGGCCATTGCTCCAGGGCGCTGACGAGGGCGTCTTGCGCCAACTCCTCCGCCCGCCCGACATCGCGCGTGAGGCGAGTCAAAGCGCCGATGATGCGCGGCGCCTCGATGCGGAAGACCGCTTCGACGGTTCTCCGCGCTCGAATGGCGCCCGCGGGTTCCGGCATTCCCGTCATCCGGCCTTGTTTTTCGAATCCATTTCCACGCGCAGGCGCTCTTCCTGGGCCTGCAATTCCGGGGTGAATTCAGCGCCGAAATCCTCGGCGGAAAACACCTGGCGCAATTCCAATTCGGATTCTTCGCCGGGCATGGGATCCGGGCAACGGCGCGCCCATTCCACCGCTTCTTCCATCGATTTGACCTGCCATATCCAGAATCCGGCGATGAGTTCCTTGGTTTCGGCGAAAGGACCGTCGATGACGGTACGCTTGTTGGCGGCGAAATGGATGCGCTTGCCCTTGGTCGAGGGATGCAAACCCTCGCCGGCGAGCATGATGCCCGCTTTCACCAGTTGCTCATTGTAGTTGCCCATGTCGGTGAGCAATTTTTCGCTGGGCATGATGCCGGCTTCGGAATTTTGGGTGGCTTTGACGATGACCATGACCTTCATGGGAGGCTCCTTTGGATTTGGCCTTGGGAATGGGTGAAATGACCCAAATCCCGGCTCTGAATAGACGTCGATTGCCGGAATGGAAAATCGACAAGGTAGGCAAAAATATTTTGGGCCGGGAAAGTCCCGACTGGGAGGGGTCTCAAAAAGGCAGCGCGACCTTTTCCCAACCTTGGCTTTCGCGCTTCAACAATTCCAGGCGGAAGGACCCGCGCCAGAGGTTCACCAGGCTATCCACGGTTATGCCGGGATAATAGAGTTGGCCGTTGATTTGATTCATGGCCACGGAGAGGGCTAGCCAGGGCTCTTGCTCCGGAGACAAGGCTAAAAAGGCATTGGGGCTGACGCCATAGCCGCCATCCGGTTGCGGCGGATAGTTGAGCGAGTCGACGCCACTGCGGCAACTCGAGGCGTAGAGGACATGCAAAGAGTCATCGGAGGACGATGCTTTGGGTGGCCGAATATCCTTGATCAAGGTGTCCTCAGGGTTTGGGGCGGGACCGATGGAATAGGAAACCGAATGCAAACAATTCGCATCGTCGATGAGATTCTGGGAGGCGCTGATCCGGCGCTCCGAAAAATGCCGCTGCCGGTATCGCCAGGTGCACCAACCCACCGAATCCCCCAGGGATCCGACGGCGGCCACCCCTTCTTTCCGGAGCATCAGGTATTGCGCTGAATGCCCCGAATCCAAAGCGAAGACATCGGTATCCCAGGTTCGCTGGACCGAGGATTCGGATTTCGGAATGGCGCGAAACCAGAAATAGCCGTCTCTCCCACTGGCCAAGGCGTTCAGAGTATCGCCCCGGAAAAGCATATCCACAATTCTCTCGGTTTTGACATCCTTGAACAGGGTGGTGGTGAGGGTGTCGTCCTGGTGGAGGTTCATGGAATAAATCACCCGGCCATTGGGCCACTCGGGAGTAGCGGCGGCGAAACTCACGGCGACGCATGCCCGGTAAAACCGGCCATCGCTATCAAAACCGAGCGAGTTCAAACCGGTTTCGCATTGTTCCATCGGATACCCCGATCCGTCCAAACGCCATTGACGCCGGTTTCGCCAAATTCCATCCTGCCGCGTATAGAACTTCAGCCAGGGATCATCCCCAATCAAGGTGCTGATGCTTCCCCTAGCGTCCATGCGCAGGGGCGAGACGAAGGGAGGGTTAGGGGACAGATTTTGCAGCGAGGCTTGGGACCAATCGCCTTGATTCCATTCCCAAATCCGGATTTCATAATTGCGTATGACTAAGGGCGGATCATAAACGGAAGTGGGTTTGGACATCGCATAAGCATGGGCGTATTCGACTTGCAGGTTCAAATGGCCGGAAGCGTCGAATTCCAAACCCAGAATTTTGATCGGAAACGCGCCCAAAGGTCGATCGTAAGAATCCAAATAGTCGTCACGACCGGGCTCCGGACTGAAACAGGCGCACAATGCCCCCATCACCAACATCGATATAAAAGTCACGCGCACCGACTTACGATACGAATAAAACTTGAAACTTTCTGGCGGATGCATCGGTTGATAAGTTTAGCTTATCATTTGCTTTCTGGTATTTTGTTTATATATAGTCCGCGTCAAACCATGAGGTGAAATGCGTATTTCCAGGAAAATCGCTGTAGCGGCGGTTTCGGGCGGGCTATGCTTGCAAGGTTGCCTTTATACGTCGCACCATTTCAATACCGGCCGTTTGCTGGAGCCCGGTGAGCATCATTGGGAAATCGGGATAGGGCAGCAAAACTTCGTCGACTATGGTTGCTCCGAAGCCGAGGCCGCGCGCGCCGATCAAGCCTTGAAAGCCGAGTTGGTGGCCCTGGGTATTCCTCTCGGAAACCAGCAAAGCTGGGGAAGGAGCGGTACGGAAATCCGTAAAGACGACGAAGGCAATCCGGTTTGCCGCGCCGATCGCTATTTCGTCTTGGATTCGAATCAACGCGAATACACGCATGCGACCAAGAATTTTCCGGTGACGACGGCGACCTCCCATTTGATTTCGGGAAGCTTAGCCTGGCGGCTGGGCGTTCGCAAAGCCTGGGGGCCGCTGACCGGCGTCGATGTGGGTTGGCGGCTCGAAGCCCCGACCGGCCCGGCCAGCTTGGAACTCGATACCCGCCTGGGCTTACCCCTGCCTGAGCGCTTGCCCGACTGGTCGCATTCCATCTCCCTGGGTTGGGGCATCGGAGCCTGGGCCGACAATAGCTGGTTCGGTGAATACGCTTTAAGCCGGGGCTTTGGCGCTTACCGTCCCTTTGCCAATGCGCGCTTGACTTACTTGGCCACCCAGCCGAGCGATTTGGGGGTAAGATCGACCTTCAACCGTTTTGATGCTTATCGCCGTTGGGTGGGACAGGGAGTCCTGGGTTGCGAGATCATCTTGCCCCCGCTGTTTCTCTTGCCCCGGCGCATTCTTCCCACCGTGGTAATGGCTTACCCAGCCATACCCTTTACCGTGGAATATGTTCACGCCGCCACGAATGGCATCGACGTCTCCCTGGCCCTGGGGTTGTCATGGGGCCTTTAATACCGCCATTTCCTCTCCTCGCCCTGCTCACCCTCCTCGGCTTGACCGCTGCGCAAAGCCATGGCCAGGTTGCGGCCCCCTCCGACAGCCAGGCCATTGAATTGCCGGCCAAATCGGTGAAAGGACGGAAAAACGATGTCCACCAAAGCGGCGAAATCGGGCGTGTGCGCCTTAGCCGCGAGGATATAGCCCGAACCGCGGCGACGCAAGGCGACCCGCTGCGGGCCGTCGCCACCTTGCCCGGAGTCAACTCCCAAAACGATTTGTCGGTAAGGCCGTATATCCGCGGCGGCAAGGCCGAAGAAACACGCGTCTTTCTCGACGGCATCCCTCTCTTGCAACCTTATCATTTCGGCGGGGCCTATTCGCCTTTCAATCCCGAATTAGTGGAAAGGCTCGACGTCTACCGATCCGGCGGGCCGACGTCCATGCGGGACGCGCTTTCCGGCGCGGTGGCGGTGAAAACCAGGCAACCCTCCGCATTCGAGGCCATCGGCGAGGTGAGCCTGCTGCGCGCCAATGCCGTCGCCGCCTTTCCCCTCCCCGGCAAGGTGGTCGGTTATCTGGGGTTTCACACCTACTATTACGACCAGCTCTTTCGCGCCGGCCTTAGCGCCTTGGACTTGTTCATCGACGACCCCGACTTCGAACGCTATAAGGAGGATGCGGCGGCCTATCTCGACCTGCCCAGTTTCCAGGATTTCCAGGCGGGGGCGTTTTGGAATCCCAGCGAGACTATTCGCCTACACTGGAATACCATTCTCTCTACCGACCGATTCCGCTACTATCAACCCGCCTGGAATTATTACAGCGGTCGGAGCGAGGTTTCCCCCCGCTATTACGATTGGGCCACCTTTTACCATCCTGACGGTTTACGCAAGGCGCAAGGACCGGATACCCTGGCCAATGTCGAAGTCCATAATGACGTGCATAGCTTGCAAGGCGAATGGAAAGCCTCTTCCCGACTCCAGTTGAAAGCCGGTTTGGCGTATCAAAGACAAGACTGGGACATCGATTTTTACGGCAAACGCCATTGGACCGAGGACGTCGATGCGCAAGGCGTATTCCAAGGCCAAGCCTCCCGATCGGCCAGCGACTACCGATTGTCCTTGCAACGCGACGTTTTGCAAGTCGACGCGCAAGCCGAATGGACCTTGGGCGAAAGCCATTTAGTGACGCTCGGCGCCCAGCGGGAAGCCTGGTTCGAGCATTACGACACCCAGGTGCCGCGCCCGATTTACGAAGTATTGCTCAAGGGAAATACCGACTTGCTCGACGGCCTGGGCTATCTCGGAGTGGAAGGGGTCACCATCAAAAGGTGGAGGTCGGATGCGTATTATCCGGGAATCAATCCCACCGATATCACCAAACGCCTGCGCTTCGATTATCGCGGCCGCCAGACGCCGGCTTATGGGGCATTCTTCCTTTCCGATCGATATGACTTTTCCGATCGTCTCAGGCTGGAAGGCGGCCTGCGCCTTGAACACGCCGAAACACCCAATCTCTGGTTCGCTTCGCCTCGCGTGGCCGCGCACCAAAAACTCACCGAACGCGACGAGTTGACCCTGGGGCTGGGTCTCTATAACCAAACCGATTTGCCCTTCGACGCCTTGGACCAAAACCCCAACCTGAAACCCGAAAAGGACTGGCAATTTTCGGCGGGCTTGACCCATAGTTTCGGCGATCGCATCCAATTCCAAATCGACTACTGGTACAAATGGTATATGGACCTCGTCACGGCCCAGGCTTTACCCGGCTCCAGGGTGGATTGGGACCACGCTCCCATCGACTCCATCGGTTTTACGGAATTGCCTCAAGCCCAACGGGACTTGATCATCCAGGTCTTTGGCGACAAATACCTGGCTTACGGCAATGACGGCCTGGGAGAAGCCCAAGGCCTGGAATTGTCGGTCAGCTACCGCCCCAACCCGATTTGGACGGGTTGGTTTTCAGGCGAGCAAAGCGTTTCGCGGCGGCAAGACCATCGCGATGAGCCTTGGGTGCCTTATCGCACCCATAGGCCTTGGGCCGTGAATTGGGTGAATTGGTGGCATATGCCCAGCGACTATGCCCTCGGCACCCGCTTGCGCTATGCGGCGGGTCAAGCCTATACGCCTTATAGCCAAGAAGTCGACGACCCGCTTTCCTTTGGGGCGAATTCCGCCCTCGATTCCCAGAGCGATACCTTGCTGTGGATAGGCCGGCGCAATAGCGCCCGCTACGCGCCTTATGTCCGCTTCGATTTGCGCATCAGCCATGACGGCACATTATGGAAGCACCCTTTTCAAACCTATTTCGAATTATGGAATGCCTGGAATGATCCGAACTTCATCCTCCGGGATCAAAAAACCGGCAAATTCAAGTTCACCGATTTGAATTATCCCATACCGGTGCTTTTTTTCGGCATGCGCTGGAGTTATTAGCCCTGGCCGGAACCGGTGTCCCGGTATTAAAAAGATTACCTTCAGGTGCGAAAATCGGACACCGAAAGGTATAAGGGACCTAGACATGCACGGACAAGATTTGACCAAGGGGAATATCGTCCGCCAGCTTTGGTCCCTGGCCTGGCCCATGATGCTGTCCATGCTTTTTTTCTCGCTCTATAACCTGGTCGACGCTTTTTGGGTGGGCAAGCTTTCCCCGGACGCCATCGCGGCGGTGTCGATATCCCAGGTCTCCCTCTTCGTGATGGTATCGCTTTCGATGGGCATTTCCGTGGGTTCGTCCGTGCTCATGGGCATGAATATCGGGGCGGGGAAAAAAGCCGAAGCCGAACGCATCCTCGGCCAAGGATTCCTGCTGACGGCCGTCACGGCGCTGATCTTCACCGTCATCGCCCTCATCCTGCGCAAGCCCATTCTCGAACTTTCCGGCGCGGCGGGCGGCATCTTTCCCCTCGCCCTGCCCTACTTCAATATCACGGCGGCGGGATCCCTTCTTTCTTTTCTGATGATGTTGGTTTCCATCACCTTCAATGCCCAAGGCGATAATTTCACCTCCACCAAGATTTTCGCCCTATCGACCTTGTTGAACGCAATTCTCGACCCCATTTTCATATTCGGCTGGGGAGGCTTTCCCGCCCTCGGCATCGCCGGCGCGGCATACGCGACCTTGCTATCGCAGGTGGTTTATCTCGTGCTCGGGCTGCGTATCGTGATGGGACCGAAGATGATGGTGCGGTTGCGCCCCGAAAACCTGCGCATCGAATGGGAATCGGTGAAAAAGGTTTTCGACATCGGCATGCCCGCGTCGATGACCCAGGTGCTCAATCCGCTGGGCTTCTCCGCCCTCATGGGCATCGTTTCGACTTACTTCCGGGAGCCGGGCGCGGCCGCCTTCTCCATAGGTTTCCGCATCGAGTTCTTCGCTTTCATTCCCGCCGTGGGATTCGGATTTGGCGTCATGGCCATGATGGGGCAGAATATCGGCGCCGGCAATCTCCCCCGCGTCCGGGAAGCTTTCAAAACCGCCGCTCTTCTGGGAGCCGGTTCGGCGACCGTCATCAGCGTGCTGGCGTTTTTCTTCGCGCATAATATCGTGCGGGCGTTTACCGACGACCCCCTCGTCACCGGTTACGCCGTCCAGTACTTTCACACCGTGCCCCTGGGCTACGCTTTCTTTTCCCTGGCTTTCATCGAGGCCAATGTCTTCCAAGGTCTCGGCCGCTCGTGGCCCGGGTTCTGGATCACCTTCGCCCGCGTGGGCCTGGCCTTCCTTTTGGCCTCGCTGGCCGTGCGGGTCTTCTCGCTGCCCGTACGCGCGGTATGGGCGGCCTTGGCGGTCAGCAGCATTGCCGTTTCCGTGGCCGGCTTTGCCTGGGTATTGCATGCCATGAAAAACATGAAACCCGCCGCGGCGGCATTCGGCCCTTCGCCGGAAGCCGAAGAAGCCATGCCCATGCCGGTGGGATAAGGCCGGGGGTGGATTTGATGAACCCGGCTTAAGGCCAATCCATGACCCAGATATCGCCGAGGGTTTGGTCATTGGAAGAGGATAGTCCACCGATAACCCAAACCTTTCCGCGGAAAGTTCCGACACCGGGGGATAGTCGCCGGCCGAAGGGGGCATGGGCATCGAATAAGTGCCAGAACTTGTCGCTTCTCCAAACCTCATCGTTCAAATCCTGGGCCTCCCATCCGCCGCCTTCGCCCGTCCTTGGCCGGTAGCCACCGATGCCGAAACATTCCCACCCCCTCGAGACAAGGCTCATGCCGATACGAGGTAGGAAACCGGAACTGTCGACGGCTGATGTCCAGGAATCCCCGTCCGAGGTTTTCCAAATGAGAGGCGGATAAGCGGTTGCGGTCATATCGCCACCACCCATGATCCACAGGCTACCGGAGACGATAACCGTCCCGGGATTGACCCCCATGTCGCCGTTTTCGGGCATTTCGACATGCGACCAAGTCATACCATCCGGACTGGAGTATACCCCTCCCTCGGCCGAACCGCCTACCATCCACAGCCTGTCGGCGAATGCTACGAAAGAAAAGCGGGATCTTAGAACCTCGTTGTCCTTGAAGGTCACCTGCCCAAACGGCATGTCCATGCCGCCGATCCGGGTCCATTCCCGCCCATCGGGAGAGGAGTAACATACGGGATACCATGCATTGTTTTGCCTTTCCAGCGCGAGAACCCAGAGATTTTCCTGAAAAACGGCGGCTTGATAAAGCCCGAAAGTACCGCCGGGAAACGCTTGGAGCTCCTTAGTCCAAGAATATCCATCTTCTGATGACCAGACATCTTGATGGTAAACACCTGGCTTAAACATCCCGCCGACAATCCAAATCCTGTTTTTGAATTCGATTACGGCGGAACCGGCGCGGTTCGAAAAGTCGGCGGATTTTGTCATCCGCCGCCAGGCCGCCGAAACGACCACCCTGCCTTTGGAATAGGTCAAGGCGGTTGCTTTGGCATAAGCGGGCCCGATGTCCCCGCCCCGCGTCAACAGGCGGACCCGGTAGGTGAACTCCCGAATCGTCGAATCGGTGAGCGGATATTGACCGGATTTGGGATTTCCGCTGAAAAGGGTGTCAGTGAAAGAAGTCTCCTCCACCCGCGCAATGGGTGAAGCCGAAGGAAGCAGGGCTGTCGCCGAATCGCGGTAAATGAGGTAGCTGTCGATATTCAGATAGGGCGATGGATCCCAGCGCAGAAAGATATGGCCATCCGGGTTTGTACTCGCCGACAACCCCGTGACGACTGGAACGTAGGCATAGAAAGGTTTCAATTCAGGGAGGGTATCCGACCTTCCGCTGCGGACCTCGGCCGGTGTATATAGAGTCGTATATCCCGGCAAACTGGTTTCGACTTGCAGCCGGTATTTTCCCTGCGCCAAATCCGGCAAGGCAAAAGAACCGGCGCTGTCCACATTCACGTAAAGATTGGTGCCGAGCACTTGCACGATCGCCGAGCGCGGATCATGATCGGGCTCCAAAACCACCTTGCCAAAAAGAGACCCGGGCAATAGCAGGGTGTCGGTGCCGAGATCATGGCTGATTTCCGTTATCGCCACCGAGTCGCGGAAGGATTTAAGCCCACCTTTGACGGCCAGGATATTATACTGGCCGGGAAGTGCTCCGATCAGTTTAAATCTGCCGGAAGAATCGGTCCTGAGCGAATAGTTGGGCAATTGGGATTTGTCGCCGGCGCCGCCGGGTTGGTAGCCTACCGGAATAATGCGTATCTCCGCATCGACCGCGGGACCTTTACCGGCGATAACTTCCCGGCCCACCAATTCATTGGGGATTTCCGTTCCTCCGGCTATTTCCTTGCCCAACTGGCAGGAGCTGAAGACCAACAGCAGAATCATGACCACTACCGCTCGCTTAAACATCTTTGACCTCCAATGTGCGGGTCAGGGGAAACATCTGGAACAAGGCTTGGTAGACCCTGTCCTGTTCGCGGTCTTGTTCAGCGATAAGCAAAAGACGCTTGCGTAGTTCAGTGATGGCATCGCCGGCCTTTTGGAATCCTTCGGGCGAGAAGCTCAAGGTCAACGCGGAAAAGTTCCGTTCTTCCTTCTTGGATGCATCCAGGGCGATGAAGGCCAGCCGCATCATATCCTTAAGGATATGGTGCCAATACCGGGTCTCGCCATCCGGTGCTTTGATCAGAACCGGCAAGTCGGACAAGCGATGGCTCCAAGTTCTCGGTAGAATCATGTTCAGTCTCTGAAGGAGTTCAACCGCTTCCCGCGCTTGCTCCCCGTCGATGGGAGGGCAGAGGGCTGCGCCTAAGGCTTGGTAGTCCCCTTCGAAAGGCGTCAGGCTCAACACCTCCCGGAGCGCCAAATGATACCAGTGATCAAAAAAGGCAAATCTATCCTTGGCGACCGGCTCATGCTTGGGACCCTTGAGAGCGAGCCACCTTTCCATGGCCGCCACTCGAGACTTCGGATCCTCGGCCCTCTCGAAATCCACCAGGGTGGACAGAAAATCCTGGGTACGTTGATCCCATTTGAAGACCGATGCCAGGGCTTGTAATTGCCCGGGCTTGAGGCGCTGCCGTCCCGCCAGGATGTCCGAAAACCAGCCGCTGGAGCGGACATGGCATTTCGAATTGATGAAGCGGTGGGAGAAACGTTTATCGCGCGCCTTCATCACCCGATAAAGATCGCGCAAATAAATTCGGTATTCGGCGTACTCGACTATATCCGGGAATTCAGTAGGCACGCCTTAACTTAAGCAAAAATGTTCGGTTCGGGTTTGGAGACGCTCTGGAAATACCGCTCTGGTATCCAGAGCGGCGCTGGTCCTTACGAAAACCTAGGTTAAGCGCATTTCAATCCTACCACTTGAAATCATGGGAAATGCATAGAGTCTGATGGCCGCTCCACTTTCCGAATTCCAGGGTGGGGTTATCCGCAGGGAAAACCGCACCCATCAGCTGCGAATCAACCACCTGGAATTGAAACAAAACGGAATCCGGGTCAATATTGTTTGAGGGGAGGCCGGGAGGTGTTATCACCACGCCTGACACGGATGCGGAAGAATCCAGGTTCCCGTGCACCGTGCCTTGGCCCACACGCGAGCCTATCCCCTGCCAGTGCACAAAAAAGGTGGCGGCGTTCCCGTCGGTTTCAATTCCCATTCGCCCGGTAATAATTGCACCCTCTTCGATTTGCTTGAAGTCGAAACACCGCTTGTTCTCCGAAGTTTCCGGAAGACAGGCGGTGCGGGTCGCCCTGGCGTCACCTTCAATCCCCAAGGCGGTATCGACGAATGGTCCATACAGGATATCCGTCGAGTCGAGATGAGCCTTGAAGAGGAAATCACCATGCCCCCCTTCCCCGAAATAGATCAAGCGCTCGCCATCGTGGTAAAGCGCGGTGGTGGTGTCGACACGGCCCGAAATCCAGGTCAATTCGGCAGACATCATCGAATCCCTTTTCACGATGATGAGATGCCCCTGGAGCAAGCTGTCTTCTCCGAGCATGTCTCCGGCATGCCTGGCCTGGATGGACCAGCAACCCAAAACCTTTTGGACGGGCACGGGTTCCGAAGGAATCACGGCACAGGTCGAATCCGGCGGCCATCCTTCCACATCGACGCAGATATGGGCCGTACCCGACCCTCCGGCCTTCAAAGAAAGGCGAACATCGGTAACCGAGTCGCGTTTGATGAGGGCGGTATTCTCCCCTTCATGAGTCACCACACTGTCTCCGGCAAGAGAATCGAAACGAAGCAGGCGTCCCTGAAAGTGATTTACGCCGGCGGAGAGACCGTCGACCAGAATGGGTTGAGACCGATCCGGCCGGAGCTCCCACCGATACCGCACGGTATCTTTCGTTGGACCGGCAACAGTCAATACGAAAAGCGCTTTTTGACCGGAGTCCTGCAAATACCCGGAGGGTAAAGCCGGCAAGGCGATGCGGGCGAAACCCGTGACGCCGTCCTGATCGGATTGTAAAACCGTTGCGTCCTGCCGGTCGCAACCAAGTAAGCCGATGACGGCCGCCATGAATCCAAACTTCAGCCATTTTATTTTCATCCTTTACCTCCGGTTGGGGTTCCTTGCGGTAAAGGTATGGCCTGACGCCTTGGATAACGGGGGTTAGGGGGGACAGATAACGCTCTGCGGGTAAGAGCGCTTCAAGCGTCACCTAAACAACGATCGTCACCGTTCGGTCTTTTTGAAGTATTTCGCCGATGCGCTATTGCCCTTGCGAAGCGCCTTTTGCTGGGCATGAGGCAGGGACGCGATGGATTTGCAGCGTTCGCTGCAGCATTGCGACCATTTTTCCCGGCATTCGCGGCATTGCAGAAATAGGATATTGCAGGCCTTATTGCCGCAATTGATATGGGTATCGCAAGGCTGATTGCATTGGTGACAAGTCGCTACGACATCCTCGGAAACTTTTTCAGCCAGCCTTTGATCGAAAACGAAATTTTTACCCAGGAATTTGTTGGGTAAACCCGACTTCTCGATTTGGTGCAAGTAATGGATGATGCCGCCTTCTAATTGATAAACCTTGGAATAGCCCTGGTGCAAAAAAAACGCGCTGGCTTTTTCGCACCGGATTCCACCCGTGCAATACATGATCACGGACTTGTCTTTTTTATAATCGACGAGTTTGTCCGCCGTCTCCCGCAAAGCCTGGCGGAAGGTTTCGGATTCCGGCAATACCGCTCCCGGGAAGTGGCCGATTTCGCTTTCAAAATGGTTGCGCATGTCCACCAGCAGGGTATCCGGGTTTTCCACCAGGTCATTGAACTCGGCTGCGGCCAAGTGAGGTCCGGTTTTGGTGGCGTCGAAGGAATCGTCCTCAATCCCGTCGGCCAGGATTTTAGGCCTGACCTTGATTTTCAGTTTGAGGAAAGACTTGTTGCTCTGCTCGATGGCGACATTGAGCCGGATACCTCTCAAAAAATCGACGGCCTCCAAGTAGGCGTGGAAAGCCGCCATATTCTCCGCAGGCAAGGAAAGCTGGGCATTGATGCCTTCTTGGGCGACGTAAATCCGACCCAATACGTCCATGGCCTCCCAATCGGCGTAAAACCGATCGCGCCAGGCCTGAGGATTGTCCAGGCAATGATATTTGTAAAAGGATAAGGTGAGTCTTTCCTTGCCGGCCTCATCGATCCATTTGGCGCGCTGTGCGGCGCTAAGAGTATTGTAGAGTGGCATGGGGAGGGAAATTTAATGCCATTTTCTTCAATCGGGCACTTGTTTCACGTAAAGTGAAATATTACGATTGATTTCATGAAAAGTGAAATCCGTGGGAAGGCCGACACCCATGACTATTTCATCCTCATGGCCGATATCATCGCCAGTCGGACCAAGGATCAGAAGTCCCTCATGTCGGACTTCAAGGAGATCACCGCCGTCATCACCGAGAAGCGTAAAACTTGGTTTTTATCGCCAATCACCATCACCCTCGGCGACGAATTCCAGTGCGTCATCAAGGATTTAAAAAAATCCATTCAACTCCTATTGGATATCGAAGAGGAAATCATCCGGGGGAAAAAGGATTTCAAATTGAGGTACGTGCTGCTGGAAGGTGAAATCAATACCCCGCTAAACCCAAAAGTGGCGTATGAAATGCTTGGCCCTGGTCTTACCAGAGCGAGGGAAAAACTCAATGCGGGCAAAACCGAAGCAAACCGTTTTCTGCTTGAAATTAAAAACAAAAAACGGAATAAGGAATTGAATTCGGCCTTTGAAGTCTATCAATCCTTCGTCGACGATTGGAGGGTGGAGAAGGATTACTACATCGTGGCAGAATATATCGATGAGGATGATTATAGTAAGGTAGCCAAGACCTTGAGTAAAAATCCGAGCTTGATGTGGAAACGGAAAAACAGCCTAAAAATAAAGCCTTATAAAGCAATCAAGCATCTGATAACCAGCCTGGTGGAGGACATTCCCTGATGAAGTACTTGATAACCGTAGGGGCGGGGATCGGTTACGCCTATTTATGGAGCCATCTTCCCCGGCTCATGGCTCGTTTTTGGTAACCCGCGCCATGTTTTCCTGGATTGATTGGCTTGTCATCGGAGTTTATTTCCTGCTGGTGGCGGGCATCGGATTTTATTTCTCCCGCCGCAACGAGAATTTCGCCGACTTCATGTTCGGCGGCGGCAATATGCCCTGGCTGGCCGTGGGCATTTCCCTGATCGCGACTTCGGTGAGCGCCAATACTTTCCTGGGCAACCCCGCCGACGCCTATGCCTCCGACATGCGCCTGCTCATGCTGAATGTGGGATCGCTCATCGCCATCGTGGTCGTGGGCGTCTATTTCATTCCCCGGTTCCGGGCCAGCGGCGTGCAATCGGCCTATGAATTACTGGAAAAGAAATTCTCCCGCCCCGTGAGGGTCATGGCCGCCTCCTTCTATTCCTGCCACTTGCTACTGCGCATGGGCATGCTGATTTACGGGCCCGCCCTGGTGCTGGTGAAAATCACGGGCGCGCCTTTCTGGGTTTGCGCCGCCAGCATGGGGATATTCGCCATGCTCTACACCTCCATGGGGGGTATTAAAGCGGTTACGGCCACCGACATCATCCAATTCTTCATCTTTTTCGGCGGGGGCTTGCTCGGCATCTATTACTGCGTCAAGGGCGTGGGCGGTTTCGCCAAGACCTGGGAATTGGCCGCGGAGGCGGGCAAGACCCGGTGGTTCGATTTTTCTTTCGACCCCGCCAGCGATCGGAACGTGCTGTCCGCTTGCCTGGTTTACGCCGTTTTCGAGGTGGCCATCCGGGGCTGCGACCAGCAATTCGTACAGCGTTACCTCTCGACCAAGAGCCTGAGGACCGCGAATTATTCCTCGATCACCTCGTCCCTGTTGGGCATATGCGTAGGCCTCGTCTTTTTCACCTTGGGCGCTTTCATCTACGTCTATTTCCAGGTCGCCAAGGTCGCCGAAATATCCACCTCGCAAGTGAATGAAGTCTTGCCCTTTTTCATCATCCACGTTTTGCCCACCGGAATCAAAGGCTTGCTGGTGGCTGCCATCCTGGCGGCCGACATGAGTTCCCTGAGCTCGGTATTGACGGCCCTATCGAATACCACGGTCATCGACTTGAAAAAGCAAGCCCAAGGCGGCCCCGGGGTAGCCTTGAAATCGGCCAAGCGATGGATTTGGATATGGGGACTCCTCGGCATGGGCGCGTCTTTTCTTTGCGCCATCGGCAATGTGTCCATCCTGACCAAGGCGCTTTTTTTCACCTCGCTTTTCATCGGGCCCTTGCTCGCCATTTTCCTGTTGGCTTTTTTCCTGCCTCATACGCCGCCCAAGGCGGTGATTATCGCAACCTTCCTGGGTATGCTCAGCCTCTTGCCCTTTTCCAATATTCCCATATTGCCGGAAGGGGCCTGGACGCCATGGTTTCGCTTTTCCTGGCCTTGGAACCCTTTGATTTCGGTCACGGCGACCTTGGTCTTCTCCCAAGCGCTGGTTTTGGTCTGGCCGAAACCGGCGCGATTGCAAAAGGAGTTTTGAGAACGGCGCTGACGGCGACCGTTAGGGCGAGGGAAAGGTTTTTATCGGGGTTTGGGGTTGTAGGTGCCGCCGGCCAATGGCGTCGAAAGCCGGATCCGGCAAGGCCGCCGGCGATTGCGCGCGCCGGTGAATCGCGCGCCGGATGGCCATTTGCTCCGCTTTGCCGATAAGGGGCGCTTGATAGGGCTTGAGCTTATCGAGCTTCCATTGTTCCACGCTCACCCAATCGTATTTCAAAAGGCCGCCGGTATCGCCGGAATTCGGATTGAGGCACCAAAACGTCCAGGAGTAATCCTGGCCCATGTATTTCAGGAAGGTATCGAACCAGACGCCCGCCCGCCCCTCGGCCGCCGTCGCGTCGCCGATTCCGAATTCGCCCACGAATAAATGGCTTTGTTTGTTTTTATTCAAATAGCCGAAATGCGCATCCCAGATCGCCGCGAGGTTGCCCGGAAAAGCCGCTTCGGAAAACCAGGGTTGGGCGAAGACCTCGGGACCGTATTCGTGCGGAGAGTAAATCAATTTTTCGGGTTTGCTCAGCACGATGGGGTGATCCTTGACGCCGGAAAGGTTTCCCCCCCACCAATACATGTCGCTGCCCACCTGTTCCACGCCTTCGATGATGATGAGGACGTCCGGATTCTCTTTCAGGATGGCATTCCCGCATTTTTCCGCCGCCTGCCGCCAATCCTTGCCGGCCACTCCCGTTCCCCATTGGGCGCCGCCGGCCGTGATGCGCCCATGCGGTTCATTCTCCAAATCGAACGCGATCACGGTATTGTTGCCCTTGTAACGTTTGGCGAGCGTGATCCAATTCGAGATCCATTTCTCTTCGGGTACCGATTCGGTGGCCCAAACCAATTCATTCGCGTAACCGTCGGGATCCCGGGAATGGTTGTCGAGAATGACTTTAAGCCCCAATTTTCCGCATCCCTCGATGATGATATCCAGCATTTCCAACGGGGTTTTCCCCACCAACTCCTGGTTGATGGCTCCGCTGACGACACCGCGGTAAGGGTCGCTCCCGTAGGTGGTGATGCTGCTCGCCTTGGCGTCGGGTTCCAACATGCGATCGCAAAAGGGAATGCGCAGGCAATTGAAGCCCATTTCCTTGACCTGCAGGAGCATTCCATACCAGTCGCGCGCCCAAAGGCCATGGGGCGACAGATTGCTCGTCTCGAAGCCGAACCAATTGACGCCGGTTAACCGGACCGTCTTTCCGTCGGCGTCCAGCAATTGGTTGCCCTGGCGGCTTAGATAGCTGGCTTGACTGGGGATGGCCAAACCGCTTAAAAGGGAAAAAGCGAGAAGTACCGACAGGCGCGATGGAATCATTACCCATTGTAGAGGTAGGCCTTGGGCTTAAGGTTCGGAAAAGCGGGTTAAAAATGGAGAAAATTTCAGCTTGGCTCGCGAAAACGCGGCTTAAGCCCGGAGAGACTCTCCCCGTTGGAGTATCGGAACCGAGACTTGCCGGTCTAAGCAATGGGACAATGAGTTGCCTGATTCCCATGGGGCCGGACCCGCCGCACCTTCCAATGCAGGGCATTAAAAGGGATTGGGGGAACTTTGAGCTTCCTGGTCCAGGAATTGCGTAGCTAAGCTTATCCTGGAGGAGTTCCCAATGCAAACCCTGATAAAACCCCTATTCGTCCTTTTGGCGAGTTGCATGGCGGTTTTCGCCAACCAAACCGCCCAATTCTCCTGCCGATCAACGCAAGGACTGGTTTGGAGCGGAACTTCCGAGATCATTCGGGAGAAAATCGACATCACCATCCTGCCCGATCATTTAGACGTGGAACACGAGTTTGAACTCAACGCTAAAGCCCAATGGAGTGATCCGAATTTCCCCAATTCCCTGGAAATTACCGGGACGCTTAACCTGGAAAACAGCACCGTCATTACGGGCTTATTGCTTTGGAACGGGAATAAAATCCTCAAGGGCAAGCTTCAGACCAAGGACTTGGCCAGGCGTAAGTATGAAGAAGTCGTAGACCGGAATGTGAAAAACCCGCCACCCCCGCGTGATCCGGCCATTTTGGAAAAAGTGAATGATGGGGTCTACAATTTAAGCGTTTTCCCCGTTGCCCTGAACGGATCGCGCAAATTGCGGATTCGATACCTTATCCCCTTGGCCTTTGTCGATAGCTCATACCAAAGCGTATTTCCCTATGCTTTTTCCCAGCTAGCCACGGTCACCGTGCGCGGTGGCGAAGGAATTCAAGGCTATGCCCTGACTTCGATGAAGGTCGGCGGGAGCCGGAGAACGGTGAAGGTGGAGGAAGAGATAACTTCGCCCATTCCCTTGGATGCCGATGCCTATGGACAATTTCAGGCGTATACCGCCTGGTCCGCGGGCAATCAATCGTACTTGCTCGCCGTCACTCCTCTTTTTCGCGATACCTACGAGTCGCGCGCCTATATCGCTTCGACTCGGGATTCCCGCGGCAACCAAGGCTATGCGTCCCACATCGTTTTCCTTCCTCCGCAAGAGCTGATGGAAGAGATCTCGGGTGAGGATACCCGGATCACCGCCCTGATTCAATCGGAAGATGATTCGCTCATCAAGGAAGTATCCACCCAGGAAATCGCGCGGAAGGGGATTGACCATTTGCGGATATTTTCCTCTTCACCCTTGAAGGAAAGTATTTCCTGGAAACTGTATAGCCATAATGAAGTGGTCAAAGAAATCGACGAAACCCCGCGGATTATCCCGATCGAAGATGGCAACCAATTCATGCGTACCTTCGCCTTCACTCCCTTTTATCCCATGACCCCGACCATGCCGGCCTCCTTGGCCGTGGCATGGGGGTTTATCGATTCCAGATACGCCCTGCTGGCCTTGGAGCAAGACACGCTATCCAGGGACTTGACCGAGAAATACGCCTCGGCCGGCGTACCCGAACTGGAACCCGAAGATATCTTCTCGGAGGAAGGGGACGCCCTGTCCATTCCCTTATCGTCCTGGTTATTGCAGAAGAATATCAGCCTGGAAGAATTGTTGGATCCCGCCTCGATTGCCGCGCTCAACAGGCCGGGATTCCCCGCGGGGATAAGGTGGTTTACCCGCGACGGCCTGCTCCAAATCGAAATCGACGTTTCCGCGATTATGCCCGGCATGCAAGTGAGCTTGCACGGGATAGACGGCAAGGAAATCAAACGCTGGAGCTCCGGCGATATCCACCGCGGCCGGATGAGCTGGTCGCCCCGCGCCGCCGGTTATCAAGCCGGAATTTGCGTGCTTCGCATCGCATCCTCCACCCAATCCTGGTCGGCCCGTGTCCTGTTGCGTTGATAAATGCGGAGAATTTCCACCAAGGGGAGATTTACTGAATTACCCTTAAGATCTATGCGTTCTTCAGGGTTTCCCAAGCCTCACCCCCGGCTGTCAAAAAACCGGACTGCGGTTTTCGCAGCTTGCTTTCTTGCTCTCGGTTTGACCTCATGCCTGTTCCAAACCGAGGCGCCGCAACCCATCGGCGACGGGGAGTTTCACGAAATCGGTGGGCGTGAATTCTCGCCGCCACAAGCCTATTTCCTCGACCTGGCCATAGGCTCCGATGGCACGCCCTTTGTCGGTTTCGTCGACGGATCCGATGCCAGCCACGCCGTCGTGATGAGTTACCACCCCGCTTCCAAAGAGTGGAAAAGGCTGGGGGATACCCCCCTATCGGAAGGGATGGCCGGGAAGGTGGCGCTGACCATGACGTCGACGGATGATCTCTATGCGGCCTTTAACGACGCCGCCGATTCGAACCGGGTCACGGTGAAAAAATGGGCTCCTGACCTGAACCGATGGGTCATCGTGGGTGGCCAAGGCATTTCCACGCCCGAAGCCATGCAATTGGACTTGGCCTCTTCTCCCGGCGGCGAACTTTTCCTGGCTTATAAAGACGATACTCAATTTCTCCGGGCGACGGTCTTGCGCTATGACACGGCCACGGCGGAATGGGTGATGGTGGGACGACCCGGATTCACGGCCGCCGAAGTCAATTTCCTGTCACTGGCCATCGACCCTGCGGGCAAGCCCTATATCGGCTATTACGATGAGGATCTTGGAGGTAAGCCAACCGTGATGCGTTTTAAGCCCGATGCCAGAACTTGGGAGCTCGTGGGAGAACGCGGCTTTACCGCGGCCATGACGGCAGGCACCGTGATGGCGACCGACCGGAAGGGAAAGCCCTATTTAGCTTTTACCGATGGCCACGATTTCACCTACAAGACGACCGTCATGACTTTGGACGGCGCGGAAAACTGGCGGCCGGTAGGAGGAGCGGGGTTCTCCCCCGGACAGGCGAGTTGGGTCAGCCTCGCCATGGACGCCCACGACCTACCCTATGTGGCTTTCAGCGATTATGATCGGGGAGGGTCGGCTCGAGTGATGCGCTTATTGCCATCGGGTGACGCATGGGAAACCGTTGGAAGCGATTCCCTGTCCCACGGAATAGCCTTTTCCAATTCGCTGGCTTTCGGGGCCGGCGGCGATCTCTGGCTGGCTTTCACCGAAGGCGAAGAGTCGCGGATTTCGGTCCTCAAATACTCCCCCTTGTCCGATTAAGCATGGCCCCGCCAAAAGTTGAAGAGGCCATGCCCGCCGAAAGCTTGTCTGCGTGGCTGACGGCCACGCGCCGGGCCATGCGGAAAGGTGAGCAGAGTCAGGTTCCTTGCGGTGATTGCCGAGGCTGTTGCACTTCCGGCCACTTCATCCTTATCGGGCCCGAAGAGAAAAAGACCTTGGACAGAATACCCAAGGCCTTGCTCTTTCCCGCGCCGGGACTCCCCAAAGGTTATCGGCTGATGGGCTATGACCACAAGGGCCACTGCCCCATGTTCATCGACAATGCCTGCTCCATCTATGCCGCGCGTCCACGTACTTGCCGGCAATACGATTGCCGGGTATTCGCGGCCACAGGAATAGAGCCGGACGAAGAAAAGACCGCCATCGTCAGCCAAGTCGGACGCTGGAAATTCGCAACCGGCGAGCCGGCGGATAGCATGGCGTTGAAATCCATTCGCAGGGCGGTGGAATACCTGCTCGCGAACCGATCGCTTTTCCCTCCTGGATCATTGCCGGGCCAAGCCACCCAGTTGGCGGTTTTCGCCGTTCAGGTTTCGGAATTGTTTTCGCAACATGAAATCGAAACGACCGACGCCTCGTGGATTCCGAAAATCCTCGCCCGGCGCGGAGATTTCCTGGCCGAAGCCGGCGCGTAACCGATAGTTAATACCCAGGAGCTTGATCCTTAGGCGAGGCGGCGGGAAATCCATTTTCGCCGCCGGTTTCAACCCTAAGGAGCTGCTCATGCAGAGTGTATCGAAAGCCATCGGAGTGGTCTTGCTTCTCCTAAGCGTTTCGCGATCGGAACAAGCCAAAGGCTATGTCTATGTGGACGCCAACCGGAACGGCAAAATGGACTTCGGGGAAAGAGGAGTGCCGGGAGTCCGGGTTTCCAATGGCAGGGAGGTGGTGCAAACCAACCACCGCGGCCAGTATTGGATAGAGGTGAAGGACGAGACCATCCTGTTCATCACCAAGCCTCCGCAATACGACGTCCCCGTCAACGCCCAGAATCTGCCCCAGTTCTATTATATCCACTACCCCCAGGGAACGCCCAATCCCGTCGCTTTCAAGTACCCCGTGATCCAGCCCACCGGCCCATTGCCCGACTACGTGAACTTTCCCTTATGGAATGAACCCGATGGAGATCGATGCTACAAGCGCTCGGTCGTCGACGGTAAAGGTTTACGGCTGAGAAAAGGCAAATGGATGCGCGAAAAGCTGGATTTCCGCCGGGACAAGGAGGATCGCTCCCGCTTCGACGCGCTGGCATTCGCCGATCCGCAACCCGATACCGACGAGGAAATCGATTTCGTGCGCGAGGACGTGGTTTCCGAATTGGTGGGCACCGACGCGCGTTTCGCCATGGTGGCCGGGGACGTCATCAACGATCATCTGGATCTATTCCCGCATGAGAACGAGGTCATGGGGAAAATCGGCGTTCCCATCTGGAATGTACCCGGCAATCACGACATGAACTACGATGCGCTCGACGATCATTACGCCACCGAGACTTACAAAAGTATTTTCGGCCCGACCTATTTCTCATTCGAATACGGCGACGTTCATTTCGTCGGACTGGACAATGTCAAGCATACCGGCAGGGGCGGGTATATCGGCGAAATCGGAAAGGATCAATTGGAATGGTTGAAAAACGATTTGAAATACGTGCCCCGCCATAAACTGATCGTCATCTATTGCCATATCCCCCTCAAAACCGACGCGGGGACTTCCGCGGGCATCAATACCGCCGACTTGCAGGATCTTTTCGCCTTATTGCAAGAGTTCAAGAACATCTATTCCTTTTCGGGTCACGACACCAGCAATAGCTGGCAAATGTACCTGGGTCCAGAGCACGGTTGGTTCGGACCCCGTCCTTTCCATCACCAAGTCCTGGCGGAAGTGCGCGGCTGGAATGGCCCGCGCGACGAGAGGGGCGTGCGCGCCGCCGACATGGCCGACGGAAATCCCAACGGCTATTACGTCATGTCATTCGACGGCGCCGAGTATAGCGCGCGGTTCAAGGCGGCCAATCATGGTTCCGAACACGCCATGCGCATCGTTTTGGATCCGCCCCTGGCTTCGGATGGACAGCCTTACCTGAATCGGGGCAAGGTGAATGCGCCGACCAAGGTGGTGGTGAATGTTTTCGACGGCGGGGTGAAGAATCAGGTGGAAATGTCCTTGGACGGAGGTCCCTACCGGGCCATGGATTATACCGTGCGCAATGATCCCTACATGGAAACCGTCTATGCCCGTTTTCAAGGCACGGCCGACAGCTATGCCAGGCCGGAACCCTCATCGCATCTCTGGGAAACCCTCTTGCCGGGAAACCTGACCATCGGCACCCATATCGCCCAGGTCCGTTCGGAAGACATGTATGGCCGGAAAACCAGTTCCAACCTGGTTTTTAAGATTCTGCCCTGAATAATCGGAGGGATGTTACCGATGCTGCGGTGAGCCCAAGGGCTTGGGAAGAAACCATTTTTCCGATCCGGTTTTCAGACCCGGGGAGGACAGGAATCTTCCGAGCGAATTGAAGCCCAGGGACCCACTGAAATCGGTTGCGGAAGGCCTCCCCATTCGACCTCTTTTAGAGTTTCGCAGGTCGGAGCATTGATTCGCTCCGGCCTTCGCCAAGGCTGCCTCGTCCAATCGAAGCGAGTCGGGTGCCGGCACCGGTAGCGTCATGGGCTGGCCATTCATGGCAACCAACAGCAATTCCTGCTTATAGGAATCGCAGGAACCTAAGGTGGGAGTGACTTGATAAGTCCAAAAAAGCCCCACCCCATCGAGTAGCCAGGCATATGATTTCCCCCCTCCGATCGAAGTCTGGATGGAATACCCCCAATAGGGACGCGTCCTACCGATATCCAATCGTTCCCCGCTAGGGTTCAGACTGCTTGATCGATGAGCGATGAATAGCGATGGATAATATTGATCGAATACCGCTTGAAAAGCTTTTTCAGCCGTCAGACTAATGCCGCTGGATGGCCACCTGATGTTCGCGGTGTCAACCATCACGGTGTCGGGCAAATCCGGGCTTCCCGAACGCCCCATCCGACGAAACAGGGAATCCTCCCAAATGGTTTGGACATAAAACGTATCATTGGAAAACGAAGTCTTTGCGACACTCACCTTGAGCCTCTCGCGATGCGACCCCAACCATAAAAACCACGATTCTTCCGACCTATGAATGGTGAGGACGCCACTGAACTCGCCTTGGTACACCCAAGTATTTCCCGAGTCCAATGGAGCGAAATCCTCAGCCATTCCGCTGGAAAAGCCGGCCAATAGGGTAGAACAAAGGAAACGGCGAAGGGTGGGTTTACCAGACATGACCTTGATCTCCTTGGGAATTAGACCGCTATTTAGCCAGCGCAATCCCCATGCCGCAAAAAACGCCCTTTTGCAGGCCGTTTGGGAGCACTAGGCGAGAAAGGGGTTTCAATCCTGAGATCATCCGTCCCGAATGGGAAACCTCCCGCTTGTCGAAAAGACGGGAATGGCGGCTCCGGGGACAACTGATAGGTTCCGGTCAGATTTTCAGCTTGCGTCTCAAGACCGAAAGGCCGGGAACCTTGTGATAAATGCGGCGGGCCATGCGATAGCGCCAAGTGAATTTACGGCGGACTTCTTTTTCGGTCAGAAAACGTTCTGTCCCTTGCATCACCTTATAGAGGTCGCACGTGGTGCAGGGGATGTCCTTGCGGGGAGGCTCCTTGCCGAGCAGCATCTCCCGGGCGTAATTGATTTTTTCGTTATTGACCGCCGGGACAAATCCATGGGCGAAAACATTGTCGCCGAAATCGCCCCAGCTATTCCAGCAGCACCCGAGAATCTTGCCATTCCAATTGATGTGCGGGTGATTCCACAACGAGTGGCAAACCGTGCGCATGTAATTCTTGCCGGTAACGCTTTGGTATCCCTCCCTTGTGGCCGCCGGCCATCCCGTTTCTTTCATGACGAATTCCGGATCCCGAATCGGTGAATGCGCGGAATCCCACGACATTTTGGGCAGGAATTCCATGTCCAATTCCTCGGCCATTTTGCGCGCCAGCGGCAATTCATGCTCATTGTGTCCAAAGACCACGAATTGCCAGCGCAGTTTGGGATAGGGGGAGCGATAGGCTTTTTTATGCCGATTGATTTCCCGGATATGTCCTATCACCCGGTTGAAATCTCCGCCCCGCCGGTATTGCTGGTAAACATCCTGCGATGCCCCGTCGATGGAGCAGAGCAAGGCGCGGAACTTGTATTTCACCAGGCCTTCGAGCACGCCTTCGCCCACGGTATTGAGATTGGTTCCGCTATTGCAGGCGACCTCCACCCCTAATTCGTCGGTCAGTTTCAGGATATCCAGGAATTTCGGGTTTAAAAACATTTCCCCGCGGTTTTCGAATTCGATGCTGCGGATTTGGGGATTTTCCGTGAGCAGCTTACGCAGGTTTTCAGGCTTGAGATAACCGCTGCCCACTTCGGGAGGATAGCCGTTTCCCGTGGTGGGACAGGTCGGACAACGCAGTTGGCAACTCGCGTTGGCGTCGATAAAAAGCGAGGTAGGACGAACGGTTTTGGACATAGGCTTAACGGCTCCGAATCACTTTTTCTGAGGTGACTTCATGGGGACATGGCTCACCGCGCTCCAGGTTATCCAGGTTATCCACCGTGGTCCTGGCGATTTGCGTCAAGGCGTCGCGGGTAAAAAACGCCTGGTGTCCGGTAATCACGACATTGGGGAAGGTCTGCAAGCGGGCGAAGGTATCGTCGCGGATGACCGAATCGGAGAGGTCCTGGAAAAACAAATCCCCTTCTTCCTCATAGACATCGAGCCCCAGATAGCCTATCCGCCCTTGCTTCAGCCCGCGAATGACGGCGAGCGTGTCCACGACCTTGCCGCGGCTGGTATTGATGAGCATGACTCCCGGTTTCATTTTGGCGACGGCCTCGGCGCCGATGAGATGAAAGGTGTCGGGCGTCAACGGGCAATGCAAGGTGACGACATCGGATTCAGCCAGCACGTCATCCAGTCCGGTATAGGCGACCCCCGGCCCCGCGGCGGCGGGATTGGGAAACGGATCATAAGCGAGCACGCGCATGCCGAAGCCCGCGAGGATGGCCGCCACCCTCAGGCCTATGGTTCCCGTCCCGATGACGCCCGCCGTCCTGCCGTGAAGATCGAAGCCCATCAAACCGTCGAGGGAGAAATTGCCCTCGCGTACCCTGGCGAAAGCGCGGTGGATCTTGCGGTTGAGATCGAGGATGAGCGCCAAGGTATGTTCGGCCACCGCATGCGGGGAATAAGCCGGAACGCGCACGACGCGGAAACCCAGGCGGGCGGCCGCTTCCAAATCCACTTGGTTGAATCCCGCGCAGCGCAGGGCGATATGCCGCACGCCGAACCCCCGCAGGGCCTCGAGGGCGAGGGCGTCGAGATTGTCATTCACGAAGGCGCATACCGCTTCATGGCCTTGCGCGAGAATGGCCGTCCCCGCCTCCAGGCGGGCAGGAATCCAGGTCAGGGTATGCCGGCCCGCACTCGCGCTTTCGAAAAAAGGCTTTTCGTATCCCTTAGCGCTGAAGCAGGCGATTTTCACGGTAGGGATTCCCTTTCGACGCGATTTTAGACCAGTCCAATGTGTAAATCGAAGCTTGCCTTCCGGCTCAAAAGGTGGCAAATCACCGTCTATCCTCCCCGGGAAATCCGGACAGATTTGAAAATAGGCCGTTTTCCGGAATACACCGCTTGATTGTAGGGCCTTTCCTGAAATCTTACCGGCGACAAGGTGGATTTTCGCCTTTTTGGCGCGAATTCGAAGAACCTCAGGCACCGGATAGGGAACTAAGGGGAACATCCAAAGGAGTTGGAATGAAACCGCTTTGCGCCGGGATTTCCCGGGCCATCACTAGGCTTACGGGAATTTTATTGGCGGCCGCCGCCCTGTCCTTTTCCCAAACCCTGCCTACCGCGAAATCCATAGCCGCGGAAATGGGTGTGGGCTGGAATATCGGCAATACCATGGAAGCCATCGGAGGTCCGACGGCTTGGGGTAATCCGCTCCCCAGCCAAACCCTCATCGATTCGGTCAAAGCGGCCGGATTCAAGAATATCCGCATTCCCGCGGCCTGGGATCAAAGCGCCGATCCGGCCACCCACGTCATCAACCCCGATTGGATGGCCCAGGTCAAACAAGTGGTGGATTACTGCATCAAGGACAGCCTCTTCGTGGTGCTCAATATCCATTGGGATGGCGGCTGGCTGGAAAGCAGAATCGATTCGGCCGTCAATGATCCGGCGATTGCCGCTGTCATCAAGGCCAAGCAAGGCGCGTATTGGCGACAAATCGCCACGGCATTTCGGGATTATGACCGCCATTTGATTTTCGCGGGAAGCAATGAACCCGCCGTCGAGAACGCCGCCTCCATGGCCATGCTGAATTCTTTCCACCAGATTTTCATCGATACCGTACGTGCCACCGGAGGCAATAACGCTTCCCGCACCCTCATCATCCAGGCGCCCAGCACTTCCATCGAGAAGGCGACCCAATTGATGACCACCTTGCCCACCGACAAAATCCCCGACCGGCTCATGGCCGAAGCCCATTATTACCCCTATCAATTCGCCTTGATGGAACAGGACGCGGATTGGGGCAAGGTGTTTTACTACTGGGGCCAGAAATACCACTCCCCCACCGACCTCACCCGCAACCCGACCTGGGGCGAGGAATCCTATACCGATTCGGTTTTCAACCTGGCCAAAACCCAATTCGTCGACAAGAATATCCCCGTCCTTTTGGGTGAAATGGGGGCCATCAAGCGCTTGTCCCTGACCGGCGAAAGCCTGGAACGGCATATTCTCTCCCGGCGGTATTTCTATGAATACGTGGTTTCCTCCGCCATGGCACGCGGCATCATCCCCGTGATTTGGGATGCCGGAGGCAAGGGTAACCTCACCATGTCGGTATTCGACCGCAAAACGGGCGGAACCTATGATCTGGGCCTCTTGAATGCCATCCGCAAGGGAGCGGGCTTGGCCAAGCTGCCGGGTGACACCTCCGCCGTCCAGGTAGCGACGGGAGCCAATGCCATGAAAATCCTGTATTCGGAGAAAGATTCCTCCTACGGGCAAGTCGATCTGGGCGCGCTCAAACCCGATTTCAGCGTTTATGACTCCATCATCGTAAGGGCATTCGTCAATGGCAGCAGCAATTACGATTCAGCCGGCACGACCAAATACGGATATCTTTCGCTGAGTCTGGTGACCATGTCCAAAAACTGGACCTGGAGAGAAGCCACGCTCGGAACCTTGACCATGAATGGTTGGGCTGATTACGGCATCCACATCGGTACTGATACTACGGTCGTCGGCGACCTCGTCCCCGCCGATCCTAAGAAGATCGACTTCTTCGCCTTGCAAGGTTACTCCAAAGGTTATCACGGGACCATTTACGTGGACTACATCGTCTTCAAGACCAAAGCCGGCGTGAGCGATACCGTTTATTCATTCGACTTATCGGCTCCCGAGGAAGGCAAAGGAAATGTCGAATCGGTCGGTTTGATCCCGGTCGGCGACGTGGCCTCCGATCAGGAATGGATGACCGCGACCAAGGGGCCGACCATGGGAGTCCGCAGGAACCCCGTGGCGCGCCGCGTTTTCAACGCGACCTCGGTCCAAGGCAAACTTCAGGCGACCTTTTTCGCCGAGACCGCGGGCAAGACTCAAGCCACCCTGCTCGACCTCCGGGGAAAGACGGTTTGGAAAGGCGAATTCCCTTCCCTGGCCGGATGGAATACCATCGCCATTCCCGCCCTGCATCCCGGGTTGAACTTCTTGCGTATCCAACAGAGCGATTGGAGTGTCACTCAGCTGATCAGCCCTTAAGGCAGCTCTGTCCTTGCTTCGATCCTTTTTTTCCGCCATCCCCTTCGCGTGCGCGGCCTCCCGGCGCGGGGAAGGGTAAGGCCTGGATCTTCGGGCTTTGCCCGCCGCAAGGGAACCGTAAACCAGCCCGATCGTTGATGTCCGAATCCGGCTAGTCCTATCCCGGCAACCTGCTATCTTCCCGGCATGCGAAACGAGGATGCCTATTACCGGGCCATGCTGGCGCGGGATTACCGCTTTGACGGTAAGTTCTTCGTGGGCGTCAAGACCACGGGCATCTATTGCCGCCCGATTTGCCCGGCCAAACCCCAGCGGCGCAACGTGGAATTCTTCCCCAGCGCGCATCTGGCCGAGAAGGCGGGCTACCGTCCCTGTCTGCGTTGCAGGCCCGAGGCGGCGCCGCTTTCTCCCGCGTGGATAGGCTCTTCCGCCTTGGTGCAAAGGGCTTTAAACCTTATCCGCGACAAGGACGCCCTCGCTTCGGACGAGGACGCTTTCGCCGGCAAGTTCGGAGTCTCGGCGCGCCATTTGCGCCGGCTATTCCTGGCGGAGATAGGCAAGACCCCCAAGCAAATCGCCTTCGAGCATCGCCTCAACCTCTCCCGCAAGCTCCTGGTGGAGACATCGCTGCCCGTCGCCGAGGTGGGCTTCGCGGCCGGATTCGATTCCGTGCGCCGGTTCAACGCGGCTTTCCGGGAAAGGTTCAAGAAGCCCCCTTCCGAGATACGCCGCGCCAAATCCTCCTCCGGAGGGCCGCTGACCCTCACCCTGCCCTTTCGGCCTCCCTTCGATTTTTCCGGGTTGCTCGCTTTCTATTCACGCCATGCCATCGCCGGCCTGGAGCGTTTCGAGCCGGGCCGCTATACGCGCGTGATCCATGCCCGGGGCGTATCCGGTACCCTGTCGGTTACCCTGGACGAAACGGGAAACCGCCTTCGTTTGGCCTATGATTTGGCCGATACCTCCGCCATCGGATCCATTCTCAACCGGGTGCGCCGGATGTTCGATCTCGACTCCGATCCGCTGCTGGTAGCCAATGCCATTGGCGAAGACAAGGCCTTGTCCGGCTTGCTGCGAAAACGGCCGGGAGTCCGCATTCCCACCGGTTGGGATCCTTTCGAGACGGCCATCGCCACCATACTGGGACAACTGGTAAGCGTGGCCCACGGCCGCAGGCTGGTCGACGATTTGGTGCGTCTCTACGGTTCGCCTTCGGGCCTGGAACACGAGGGAAAGCCCATTCTCTTGTTTCCCGATCCGCGGACCTTGGCCAACGCCGACTTCGCCGGCCTCGGTACCACGGGAAAACGGAAAGCCGCCCTGGCGGCCTTTGCGGCTGAAGTCGCGTCGGGTCGCCTGTCGCTGGAACCCACCCAAAGTCCCGAGGATTTCCAGGCCAAGTTATTGGCCATTCCCGGCATCGGCCCCTGGACGGCGGACTACATGGCCTTGCGCGTGCTGGGTCATGCGGATGCCTTTCCCGCCACCGACCTGGTGCTGGCCCGGGCCCTTGCCATCCATTCCAAAGAAGCGGTCGCGCGCGTGAGCCCCTGGCGCGGTTATGCCGCCATTCTGATCTGGGGTGCCGCGGCCGCTAGCCCCTCCAAGCCGCCAGGCAAGCGAAGGAATAAGCCATGAAGACCCCCTCCATGAAATCCCAAGCACCGAATCCCTTGGCGGGTTCACGCCAATTCGAAATGAAAAGCGCTTTGGGAACCGTCTATCTCATCGCCTCCGATCGGGGTTTGCGCGGCGTCTACTGGAAGAGGCGTGACCTTCCGGTGATCGAGGAGCTGGCGGGCAAGGGGCCTTTGCTGGCCCATCTGCGCCAAGCCGTAACCCAAATCGGCGAATACCTGGAAGGCAAAAGGCGGACCTTTGATCTCCCTTTGGACTTCTCCGGGACTCCTTTCCAGGAAACGGTATGGCAAGCCCTGCGCGGCATTCCATTCGGGAAGACCATTTCCTATAAAACGCTGGCGGCCATGGTCCGCAATCCCCAAGCGGTGCGGGCGGTAGGCGGCGCGAACGGTAAAAACCCTTTGTGCATCATCATTCCCTGCCACCGGGTGATAGCGGCGGACGGATCGATAGGTGGCTATGCCGGGGGAATATCCATCAAGGAAAAGCTGCTGGCCCTGGAGAGAATGGAATCGAATCCTCTGGCCTGACAATACCTCCCTATTCTTTCCGATAAGGGGCACTTGTTTTCAGTTTGTTAAACACTTTAATCCATTTGAGCAAAATTTCACACCATTCGCAAACTGGCACGGGTGTTGATTCCGAGGTTACCCATTCACATCCTCCCGGATCCTCGAAGGAGAACCGAAGCCATGACCTTGCGCCATCCATTCGATCCCGATCATTCCCTCACCGGCTGCGCTTGCGGCCGCCACTCCTCCCCGACCGAGCATGCGGCGGAGGAAAATGCCGCGCCGGGGACGGGATACGCGGATGCCAATCCCGAGGAAATGAGGCGTCAGGTATTGGAGACCGCCGTGGTCCGGGCCGTCTTTCCCGAGGACGAAACGCGTCGGACCTTTTTAAAGGCGGTCGGGGCCGGCACCGCCTATAGCATCATCGCGTCCCTCTTCCCGTTTTCGGCTCTGGAGACCATGGCCGCCGAGACGGGTAAGGTGGAAAAACCCGATTTGAAAATCGGTTTCATCCCGATCACCTGCGCCACGCCCATCATCATGGCCCATCCCCTGGGTTTCTATAAACGTTATGGCCTGAACGTGGAGGTCATCAAAACCGCGGGTTGGGCGGTGGTGCGCGACAAAACCCTGAACAAGGAATACGACGCGGCCCACATGCTTTCCCCCATGCCCCTGGCCATTACCTTGGGGGCGGGCTCGGCCCCCACGCCCTATTACATGCCCGCGGTGGAGAATATCAATGGCCAGGCCATCACCTTGGCGATGAAGCACAAGGACAAGCGCGAGCCCAAGCAATGGAAGGGTTTCAAATTCGCGGTCCCATTCGACTATTCGATGCACAATTTCCTGCTTCGCTATTACCTCGCCGAAAACGGCGTGGACCCGGACAAGGATGTGCAAATCCGCGCCGTGCCGCCGCCGGAAATGGTGGCCAATCTCCGCGCCAATAACGTGGACGGCTATCTCGCTCCCGACCCCTTCAATCAAAGGGCGGTTTACGAAGGAGTCGGTTTCATCCACATGCTCACCAAGGAAATCTGGGATGGCCACCCCTGCTGCGCCTTCGCCGCCAGCGACGAATTCGCCAAGACCTACCCGAACACGTTCGCGGCCCTTTTCAAGTCCATCGTCGACGCCACCCACTACGCGGCCCAAAAGGACAAGCGCAAGGAAATCGCCAAGGCCATTTCCCCCAAGAGCTACCTGAACCAGCCGGAGGAAGTGGTCGCCGCCGTCCTGACGGGCCAATACGACGATGGACTGGGAGGAAAAAAGAATGTCCCCGATCGCATCGATTTCAATCCCTATCCTTGGCATTCCATGGGCGTCTGGATCCTCACGCAAATGAAGCGATGGGGCTATATCCAAGGCGACGTCGATTACAAGAAAATCGCCGAGCAGGTTTATCTGGCCACCGATTGCGGCAAGAAAATGAAGGAACTCGGTTATGCCCCGCCGACGGAGACTTACAAGAAACACGTGATCATGGGCAAGGAATTCGATCCGGGCGCACCCGAAGCCTATTTGAAGAGCTTCGCCATCGGGCGCTCCTGATCCATGACTCTCTTGACCTTGAAAGCGACGGTCCTATCGATCGTCCTGTTGGCGCTTGCGTTGGCGGCATGGTCCTTCGCCACCCAGCCCAAAGAAGGGCAGCCCCCCGGCGGCCGCGTCCCCGGTCCGGCCAAGGTATTCGTCCATGCCGCGACGGAACTGACCGATCCCTTTTACGACAATGGCCCCAATGACAAAGGCATCGGCATCCAATTGGCGTATTCCATCGGCAGGGTGCTGGCGGGCTATTGCCTGGCGGCCTTGTTGGCCATTCCCATCGGATTCGTGATCGGCATGTCGCCCCTGTGGCGCAAGGCCTTGGACCCCTTTATCCAGGTATTGAAACCCATTTCCCCCCTGGCATGGATGCCCCTGGCGCTTTACATCATCAAGGACAGCATCACTTCCTCGATATTCGTGATTTTCATTTGCTCCATTTGGCCCATGCTGCTGAACACCGCTTTCGGGGTGGCGGCGGTCCGCAAGGATTACGTGAACGTGGCCCGCACCTTGGAGTTAGGACGCCTGCGCACGGCCTTCAGCGTCATCCTGCCGGCGGCGGCTCCCACCATTTTCACGGGCATGCGCATCTCCATCGGCATTTCCTGGCTCGTCATCGTCGCCGCCGAAATGCTCGTCGGGGGAACGGGCATAGGCTATTACGTCTGGAATGAGTGGAATAACCTGAACCTCAACAGCGTGATTTTTTCCATTCTCATGATTGGGCTGATAGGCATGCTGCTCGATCTCAGCCTGGCCAGGCTATCGCGCCTGGTCCAATACGCCGACTGAGACGCCATCCCCGAATCCGTTTCCATGACCCCCTTCCTCCAAATCGAAAACCTGTCCCGCTCCTTTCCCGGTCCGAGGCGAAAAGATCCGCCCACCACCATTTTCCAGGAGGTGAATTTCTCGGTGGAAAAAGGGGAATTCCTCTGCATCATCGGCCATAGCGGTTGCGGCAAATCCACCATCCTCAATATCCTGGCGGGATTGGATGAGGCTACCGACGGCCAAGTCCTGATGGAAGGGCGCGAGATTTCGGGACCGAGCCTGCAACGCGGCGTCATTTTTCAGAACCACAGCCTATTGCCCTGGCGTTCGGCCTTGCGCAATATCTCTTTCGCGGTTCAGGCGCGCCACCGCGATTGGACCCGGCAAAAGGTGCTGGACCATTGCCTGGAATACGTCCGCATGGTAGGGCTGACGGGAACGGAAAACCGCAAGCCTTCCCAATTGTCCGGCGGCATGCGCCAGCGCGTCGGCATCGCCCGGGCTTTCGCCATTCAGCCCAAGCTCTTGCTGATGGACGAGCCCTTCGGGGCCCTCGACGCCCTGACGCGCGGGAATATCCAGGATGAATTGCTGGGCATTTGCGAAAAGACCGATCAAACCGTTTTCATGATCACCCATGACGTGGACGAGGCCATCCTGCTCTCCGATCGCATCCTGCTCATGTCCAATGGACCCGACGCGCGCATCGCGGAAGTCGTGGAGGTCAATCTCCCCCGCCCCAGGGCCCGCGCCGAGCTGATCAAGCTGCGCGCCTACTATGCCATCCGCAATCACTTGGTGGAATTCCTCATCCATCGCTCGCGGGATTTCCGGGAACACCCTCCCGAAGATTTCGATCCCAAGGCGCCACCCGTGTTTTCACCGGGCCTGTCATTAAACGCTTTCCCCCCTATCCCCATCGGAGGTATACCATGATCCGCGAAGAAGTCACCGAACTCATCACCGCCGCCCGCATCCAGAAGGGCCTGAAATTCGCGACCATCGCCGAAGCGGTGGGAAAGAGCAAGGAATGGGTGACGGCCGGCCTGATGGGGCAAATGTCTTTCGACAAAACCCAGGCCGAAACCATCGGAAAACTTTTGGACTTGCCCGATGAGGCGGTGGCCTTATTGCAGGTCTCGCCTTATAAAGGATCCCTCCCGGAATTGGTGCCCACCGATCCCCTGGTTTACCGGTTTTATGAAATCATGGCCGTATTCGGCACCACTTTCAAATCGCTCATCCACGAGGAATTCGGAGACGGCATCATGAGCGCCATCGATTTCGACGTGTCCATCACCCGCAAGCCCGATCCCAAGGGCGACCGGGTCAAGGTGGAGATGTCGGGCAAATTCCTGCCTTATAAAAGTTTCTGAAGCCGGGGCCGGTATCCCTCGAATACCCGTTCCAAAGCCAGGAAATCGCCGGCATGCCAAGCTGGGGAATTGATGCGGAGGAAAAGGTCCTTATCCTCGGCGGCCATCGAAGCCTTTTCGACCAGGGCGCGCCAAACGCCTTCGCCCTCGCCGGGCTTGGCATGGATGACGATGGAAGCGTGCAGGGTTTTGAGCAAGTGGCCGCAATAGGAATTCATGTCCGACCGCACGTATTCCCATTTTTCCCCGAAGCCGGGCGATGCCCGCCGGAGCTCCCGCAAGGCGTGGCATTCCCCGATTTCCTCGAGCCAATGATAAAAACCGATTTGTTGGCCGGCCCTTTGCGGGTTCGCGTAGAATTCATGGGCATGGATCAAATCATGCACGGTAAAGCTGATGGCGTCCCTATCCTGATGCCATGCCGTCAATTCATCCGCGCGGGTAAACAAGGTGACGCAACGCTCGCCCCGCTTTTGCAGGGAAAAAACCTCGTCGGCGACGGGAACGTGAAATAGGAGCACCAGCGGATACCGGCCTTGCAGCCAATGGATAAGCGCCCATCGCGCCGAATCGGGTATGCCGCGGAAACGGATGCGGGACAGCAAGCCGCTTACCGTATCCGCCTGGTTGAACAGCGGCTCATAGGCCTGCAGCGGCAATTCCGAGGCCCGAATGCATTCCCAGAAATCCCGGCAGAGAAAACGCGCGGACCCATCCCCCTCGGTCGCCTCGGCCCCAGGCAAGGCGCGACCATTCGATTGGAATGCGTCGGATCGGCGGCAGGCCAATAGCGCCAGGAGGCCATAGCCGAGAAATTCGGCGTCGCTTAGGCGTCCCTCGCCGCGGGGCTTATCGAGAGCCTGGAACAGGCACTGTAACCCGTCGGCTACCGGCGACAATTCCATTGGGGCCACCAATCGCTTGCGGTAACGCCCGGCACGCGACGATTTTTTGGCGGTGGGAGACACTATCGGGCCGCCGCCTGATGGGCCAAGACCTTCTCCACCAGCCCGGAATTTTCCAACGCCATCGCCAGGCGATTCAAATCCTGGTCGATGGTGTTTTCGAAATCAAAGTCCGCCGGGGATGGCTCGCCGTCCTTATTCCCCAGCGAAGCCAGGAATTCACGGCGGTAGTCGGGATGATGGAAGAGGCCGTGGACATAGCTGCCGGCGACCTTGCCTTTGCGCCAGCCCCATCCATTCGGCATGTGCTCGGTCAGCTCAGCCAGAGGCCGGCTTTGCCCATGGCGGATTTCATAGCCGTGAACCTCGCAGCCGTATTCGCAGGTGGTGTGAACCGTTTGCGTGCGTTTATCCCTTTCCAATCGCGTCGCCAAAGGCAAAAGGCCAAGCCCGGGGGCCGTCCCGCCGCCGGGGATTTCCAAACCATGCGGATCCTCGATGGTATCGCCCAGCATTTGCAAACCCCCGCATATACCCAAAACGGGAATGCCGGCCTCGACGGCTTTTAAAAGGGCTTTATCCATCCCCCGCTCGCGAAGATAAGCCAAGCTGCCGGGTACATTCCGCGATCCCGGTAATAGGATGGCGTCGAAGCCCTGGAGATTCCGGGCGTGGTGGAGACCGACCAGGTTCACCCCGGGCTCGGCGCGCAGGGGATCGAAATCATCGACATTGCTCGCCTGCGGATAATGAATCAGGGCGAGATTCCATTTCGTGCCGTCCCATCCTCCACTGGCCGCCGGGCTATCCTCCTCGGGCAGCCGCAAATCCAGCCAAGGCAAGGTCGCCAGAACCTCGCGGCCGGTTTTTTCCAGCAGCCATAAATTCGCCTCGGTAAGCAAGTCCGCGTCGCCCCGGAATTTATTCAGGACAAAGCCGGTTAACCGCGGGCGCAGACTTTCCGGCATGGCCAGGTAGGTGCCATGCAAATGGGCATAGACGCCGCCGCGATCGATGTCGCCGACCAGGAGTATTTCCGGCTTGGCGTATTCCCCCATGGCGATATTGGCGAGATCGCTTTGCCGCAAATTGATTTCGGCGGGGCTGCCGGCGCCTTCGATGAGAATGACTTCGTAGTCATGCGCCAGGGAATCGTAGGCGGTTTGGATGAAGGGCCAGAGCTTGGCTTGTCTTTCTTTCCAAGGCAGGGCGGACAGATCCGCCCGCGCATCGCCGTTCACAATCACCTGGGAGCGAAGGTGATCCAAGGGCTTGATGAGGATGGGATTCATGCGCCGGTCGGGCGCGAGCCCGCAGGCCTTGGCTTGCAGAGCCTGGGCGCGACCGATTTCGCCGCCGTCCGGCGTGACCGCCGCTTGCAGGCTCATGTTCTGGGCCTTGAAAGGCGCCACGCGATGGCCTCGCAGCTTCAGGGCGCGGCCCAGGCCGGCGGTGATCAGGGACTTGCCTACGCCCGAGGCGCAGCCTAGGATTTGCAATGCCCGCATGATGGGTGGCCGGGAAGTTGGCGAAAGCGCGAAGCGGTTTCGGCCGGGCCGTCTCTCCCTTAAGCCGGCTTATCCATGGACAAGACGGCGAGGAAGGCCTCTTGCGGCACTTCGACCGTGCCGATGGCGCGCATGCGCTTCTTGCCTTCTTTTTGTTTTTCCAGCAGCTTGCGCTTGCGGGAAATATCGCCGCCATAGCACTTGGCGGTGACATTCTTGCGCAAGGCCTTGACCGTGGTGCGGGCGATGACGCGGTTGCCGATGGCCGCCTGGATGGCCACTTCGAACATCTGTTGCGGGATGAGGTCCTTCAGCCGGTTGCAAAGCGCCGCGCCCCAGGCATAGGCCTTGTCGCGGTGGATGATGACCGAGAAAGCATCCACGGGATCGCCGTTCAGCAGGATGTCGAGCTTGGACAAGTCGCCTTCCTGATAACCCATCGGTTCGTAGTCGAAAGAGGCGTAGCCCTTGGAAACCGATTTCAATTTGTCGAAAAAGTCGAACATGATTTCGCCGAGCGGGAAATCGTAGTCGAGGCTCACCTTTTCGGCGGTCTTATACTCCATGGTCTTATAGACGCCGCGCTTTTCCTCCGCCAATTTCATGATGGCGCCGACATAGTCCTTGGGAACGATGATGACGGCCTTGACATAAGGTTCTTCGATGCTCTCGTAACGGCCGGCGTCCGGCAATTTGCTGGGGTTCTCGATGGTGATTCGGGACCCATCGGTGAGATGGATATGGTATTCGACGTTGGGAACGGTCGAGATCACGTCCATGTTGAATTCACGGGTGAGGCGCTCGCGCACCACTTCCATGTGCAAAAGGCCCAGGAAGCCGACGCGAAACCCGAAGCCCAAGGCCTGCGAGGTTTCCGGTTGCCACGACAAGGCCGAATCGTTGAGGGCCAGTTTTTCCAGCGCGTCGCGCAAGTCCTCGAATTCATTGGTGTCGACGGGGTAAATGCCCGCGAAGACCATGGGCGTGATTTCCCGGTACCCTTTAAGCGCCTCGGTGGCGGGATTGCGCCTGTCGATGATGGTGTCGCCGACCTTGGCGTCGCGGACTTGCTTGATATTGGCGATGACATAGCCGACTTCGCCGGCAGCCAGAGCCTCGGTCGGCATCTTGGTCAGGTTGAGGATGCCTATTTCCTGGGCCTCGTAATCCTTGCCCGCGGCCAGGAGGTGAATCGGCGACTTGGATTCCAAGACGCCGTCGAAAACGCGGATATAGGCCACGGCGCCGCGATACGGGTCGAATTTGGAGTCGAAGATGAGGCTGCGCAAAGGCGCTTCGCGATTGCCCTTGGGCGGAGGGATTTCCTCGATGACCCTTTCGAGCAATTCCTGGATGCCGAGGCCTTGCTTGGCGGAAACCCGCAAAATGCGATCGGGGTCATAGCCCAGCAAGTCGCCGACTTCCTGGGCTATGTCGTCGGGATGCGCCGAGGGCAAATCGATTTTATTGAGGACGGGCACCAAGGTCAGGTTATTGTCCATGGCCAAGTAGAGATTGCTCAGGGTCTGGGCTTCTATGCCCTGGCTGGCGTCGATGACCAGGATGGCGCCTTCGCAGGCGGCGAGGGAGCGGGAAACCTCATAAGTGAAATCGACATGTCCCGGGGTGTCGATGAGATTCAGGTAATACGTTTCGTCGCCCATGGGATAAACCATGCGAATGGCATGAGACTTGATAGTGATGCCGCGTTCGCGTTCCAAATCCATGTCGTCGAGGACCTGGGCTTGCATGGCTTGTTTGGAGACCGTTCTCGTCAATTCAAGAAAGCGGTCGGCCAGGGTCGATTTGCCATGATCGATATGGGCGATGATGCAGAAATTTCGGATGGATGAGGCTTTAGGGCGCATGGAGGAGGGACAAAGTATGCACTCCCTATCGCGCCCCCAAGGTGCGATTCGGTTAATTAAGGCGTTGAAAAGGGCTCACTTGCGGTATTTTTGTACTATTGTCATCCTATGAAAAATGGAATTCTCTCCTTGATTTCAAGGAAAAGGCCGGTGTCCAGGTCCTATTCGGTCTGGGGTTTGGCCCTTTCCTTAGTCCTCACCGGAACCCTCTTCTCCGCCCCGGCCCTGGCCGTCGGCATGGGCAAGACTTATAAACGGGATTTCAGCCAGACCAAGCAAATGTTCGCCACCATCAAAACCCATGAAGGCGACATGAAACTGGAGCTCTTCTTCAAGGAAGCCCCCAATACCGTGGCCAATTTCGAAGCCTTGGCGAAGTCCGGCTTTTACAATGGCCTGTCTTTTCACCGGATTATCGAAGGTTTCATGGCCCAAGGCGGGGATCCCAAAGGGGACGGTACCGGCGGCCCCGGCTGGACCATAGATGATGAAATCGACATGAATTTGCACCATGAGGCCGGCACCCTGTCCATGGCCAATGCCGGTCCCAATACCGGCGGATCGCAATTTTTCATCTGCCACATGCCTCAACCCCATTTGGATGGCCGCCATGCCATATTCGGTAAGCTGGTATCGGGCTTTGATGTCCTGACCCGGTTGGAAAAAGGCGACCCCATGATTTCCGTGACCATTACCGAGATAAAGTGAAGGAACCCAGCGGGCTATGGGTAAAAAAGACAAGAAGGAAAAAAAGAAGGCAAAGGCCGAGGTTAAAAAGCCTGCCAAGCCTGCTTCCAATAGTAAGACTTCGAAGTCGGTAAAGCCCGCTGCGCCCAAAACGGGCGGCAAATCCCCTAGCCCGTCGTCGAAAACCGCTCCCAAGCCAATCGCTAAGGCTGCCTCTAAAACCAAGGCAAAAGCAGAAAAGAAAGTTCCCGTCAAAAAAGAAGCACCCAAGGCCGTCGCGAAAAAGGCCGCTCCCAAACAGGTTCCGGCCAAAAAAAGCAAAAGCCCGCCGGAATCCGCCAAATCGGCAAAATCCGCTAAGGCCGCCAGCGACGCCAAGAAGAAACCGATCAAGGCCGTAGCGGCTGTCAAAGAAAAACCAGCTGCCAAGGTTAAGCCCGCGGCAGCCCCTGCGGAAAAAAAAGGTCAGCCGGCCGCCAAAGCCGAAAAAGGCGCGGTAGCCAAATCCGCTCCCGTTGCCTCGACCCCGAGCAAGCAGCCGGTTAAGGCCCCCGCTTCCAAGCCCGTCGAAAAGGCGGCTCCAGCCAAGGCCAGCCCGCCCAAGGAGACGGCTAAAGCGCCGGCCAAGCCGGCTGGCGGCAAGGGTGCGGCCGGTAAACCGGCGGTGACCAAGGTCAATGGCAAAGCCCAGGCCAAGGCGGCCGAAGAACCGCCCGATCCCGTGCTGGAAATCGATCCCGGCCCTCCGGTCAAACGGCCGGCCAAGCCGTTTTTCTTCGAGGTCAAACCCGGCGCCGAGCGCATCATCAAGCGCGGGGATAAAAATCTCACCACGGTCGCCCCGCTGGACATCCAGAGCCGCCGTAAGGGCACGAGCGCGGATGAAACCCCGGAAGAATTGGTCGAGCGCATTGAACGCGAACTGGACCACCAGCACATTTTCAAGCGCAATCTTTTGCGTCCGCAAATGTGCACCAAATGCGGCATCAACCAAGTCGCCGTGCGCTATACCATCGACAAGGAATTGGGTTATTGCGACGATTGCGCCGACATTCTGCGCCTGGGTGAAACCAAGGAAGCGCGCAAAATGGAAGCCAATGCCCAGGCCAAACTCGATGCCGAAAACGCCAATGCCGCGGAGGATGGCGACGAGGAAGACGGCGACGGCCCGGCCGCCGTACCCGATGCCGACTGATCCCGGCCCGGTCTCCCTTTGATTCTTTCCCGCGTCTCATGACGCGGGTTCACTTCCCCACCACAATGTCCTATACTCAGGGCCATGTCTTTTGGTCCTTCGTCCTTGCGTCCCATGGGGTGGCTTTTGCTTTTCCCGGTTTTGTTTGGCTCAGCCATGTCCCGAGCCGATATTCCCGCAACCGGAGGGGTGGCCGCGATTTCGGGACATCCCTCCCTGCCTTACGGTAATTACCCGCTATCGGCCGCGCCGATAGTCACCGACCACGATTTTCCGGCCGGGGAATTGATCAAGCAAAGAGCCGGTTTCTGGTTCCATGTCTTTATCCGGGTCGGCGAAAAAGAAGGGCTGATGCATGATGCCGACAGCCTTCATCTCATCTATTTCAAAATCGATTTGCCCCAGAATTCCGGCCGCAAGGCGAACCGATTCCTGGATTCCCTGCTCGAAGCGGTCCGGCGCGACTTGCGGGCCATCGCCGACGGTTCGGAAACACCCCTCTCGCCTTCCCGCCTTAAACTCAAATCCCTCTTGCCCGCGCATTGGGACAGCTCCGACATCGCGGCCGCCTCGGAAAGGCTGCGCTTGCAGCGGGGCCTGCGCGAGCGCTATCTGCAGGGGTTGACTCGATCGCACCGATGGCTGCCCGCCATCGATTCGGTTTTCGCGGGCAGAGGCCTGCCGACGCGCTTGAAATACCTGCCCCATGTGGAATCGAGTTTCCAGCCTTCCGCTTACTCCAAGGTCGGCGCCGCGGGCATGTGGCAATTCATGAAAGGAACCGCCCGACATTACGGGTTGAAGTCCAATTACCTGATCGACGAAAGGCGCGATCCCCTGCTCAGCTCCGACGCCGCCGCCCGCCTGCTCGCCGATGCCTATGGCAATTTGCAATCGTGGCCACTCGCCTTGACGGGCTATAACCATGGCCCAGCCGGAGTCGCCCGCGCCGTGCGCGCCGCCGGAACCCGCGATTTGGAAGCCATCATCAAAACCTATGAACGCAAAAGCTTCGGCTTCGCGTCCGCCAATTTTTACGCGGAATTCCTGGCGGCCTCCTCCATCGCCCTGAAAGCCGATTCCTTGCTGCCCGGTTTGGACAAGGACGAGCCGCCCCTTTACGCGCGCATACTCTTGCCCAAGGCCATGGACATCCAGGATTTGCTCAAGGCGTCGGGGCTGAAGCCGGTCGAATTCGAATCGGGGAATCTCTTCTTGCGCCCCGCGGTCTTCCATAGCCGTTCGAAATTGCCCAAGGGGCTGGCGATTTATTTACCGGCCCAGGTCGATACCCAGGCCTTCTGGTCCGCTCTTAGGCTCGAACCCTCTTCGCTGGTCCTGGCCGACGCCGGTCCGGTCCAAGACAAGGTGGATAATCGCGGCAATGAAAACCCGGCGAACCAGTTGCAAGCCAAGGCGGAAAAGCGGCCCAAGGCCGCGCCCAATCCCCACATCGTGGAAAAAGCGGCTGATAAAGAGCCGGCGATTCCCCAGCCTAAATGGGTGGCGGCGCCGGCCCCGGGCCCGGGCTCCGTCTTGAAAAAGGACGCCGCTCCCGCCCCGCCCCCCTTACCGGCCGAGCCGGTGGAAATACCGAATTTCGAGTTGCAAACCATGGACATGGAAAAATGGGTGCATCCCTACGATCGTTTCGACTCGTCGGTCTACCACTTGGGATATCGCTACGAGAACGGCCAATTGATTTTCGAAAGCGGTCCGGAGGAAACCCTCGGGCATTATGCCGAATGGACGGGACTCAACATGCGGGAAATCCGCCGGGCTACCGGCTTACGCGGACGCTCCAGCCTTACCCTGGGCAAAACGATAAGCTTGCGCCTGGGTCCGGAACAAGCCGAAAGCCTGGTCCACTCGCGCGAGGAAAATTACCGCGCCGTCGAAGAGGATTTCTACGGCAGTTTCCACGTCAGCGCTTTCGATACCCTGATCATCTCCCGGGGAGTCAGCGTATGGTCGGTGGCCATGCAAAGGGAATTGCCGTTTTGGTTGATTCAGAAGCATAACCGCGACAAAAACCTCTCCGATTTACGCCCTCGGGACACCGTCTTCATCCCCGTGGTCGAGCCCGGCATCCGGCGTTGGGGCTTTACCCGCTATGCGGATACTCGCGAGCAATACCGCGCCATGGCTCTATGGCTGTCGAATCCCGATTCGCTGTCGGGCAAGAATTGATCCCCGCTTTCGGGCTGCCAGCGCAAAAGTGAGTCGCGGACTCAGGGCTTGGCCAGGGTTTACCTTTTGAATCCATGCCCTTTTTCCCTTTCCTTGCGTCGAGCGGCAATAGCCACCCAGGCTCCCGGCCCAGGGATATCGCTCTCGACGCGCTGCGGACCTTGGCCATTCTGGGCATGATGGCCACCCATACCACGCGCCTCATTCCCATTCGCGCGCGTTGGGAAATCAACCGTCTCGGCCTGCTTTTGGAGCCCATCATTCCCTGCCTGTTTTTGGCCCTGGTCGGCGCTTCTCTGGTCCTGGTCTGGGAAAAGCTGCGCGTCAAGGAAGAGTATTCGGCGCAAAAGTGGGTGGGGAAACAATGCAAACGCGCCGCGGGGCTTTGGCTGATAGGGGTGATTTTCTACTGCTGTGAAAACGGCTTCGTATTGCCCGACGTTTTCGCGGCTCCGGGTATACTCGGCACCATCGCTTACGCCATCATTCTTTTGGCTTGTCTTTTGTCTCTGCCCGGCCATGTCTATGCCATCGCCGCTTGCCTGGCCCTGGGCCTGGCCGCTTACGGTTACCTGGATCATCGCGGACTGTCGGTTTTCCTGCTGAACCAAGGCAATAGCCCGGTATTTCCCATCCTTTTATTCGCGCTGGCGGGAGCGCTCTATGCGCGCGCGGGCCTGGCCGTGAAAGACCGCTGGCCGCGTTATGCCTCGTTCATCCTTTGGCTTGCGGCAACGGGCCTATTGCTGGCGATGGTGAATCGATTCGGGTTGGAGGCCTTATTCTCGAAACCTTTCGGCCGGTCCGACGCGGGCAGGGTCTTCACCCTCACCGAAAACGGAGTCACCAGGACCATTACCCATGGTTACTACAACCTGCATCCCGTATTGTCCGTGGCCGTAAGCCTCGCCATCGTTTCTTTGCACCAGTTTTTCTCGCTGATATCCCGGTTCATCCGACCGGTATCTTTTGGGTTATTGGCGCTGGGACGTCATAGTCTCGGGGTCTATATCCTGCACCTTTCCCTGCTGGCCGTCGCGGTGGTAACCCTGGGTAAACGCGCCTTCCCCGAGGCGTGGCTGGGCGCCGTGGTTTATTTTGGTTTAATTCTTATCTGTCAGGCATTTGCGCTCTGGCGTGAGAGGAGCAAGCGATGGAATTCATCATCGAAGGCATGACATGCGACCATTGTGTTAAAGCCGTAACGAAAGCCCTGGAAGACGTCGAGGGAGTGGAATCGGCCGAGGTATCCCTGGCGGCGGGCAACGCCGTGGTTTCCGGCGATGCGAAGCCGGAAGATTTGATCGCCGCGGTGCAGGAAGAGGGATATCGCGCGACCCCCGTAAAGGCATGATGGTTTCCCTTCCCGGCAAAATCGCCGGCTCGGCGGCGAGCAAACGGCGCATGAGCTTTTCCGTCGAGGGAATGACTTGCGCGAATTGCGTGGTCCGGATTGAAAAAGCCTTGCGCAAGCAGGAAGGCGTGCAAACCGCCCAGGTCAATTTGGCGACGACGCGCGTAGACGTCGAATTCGACGAAAAGCGTTTGCGCAGCGAGGATATTTTCGCCGCCGTCCGCAAGGCGGGGTATCAACCCATGCCCTTGCGCGCGGCCAAGGACGATTCGGAATTGATCGCCTTGCGACGGGATACCTGGCTGGCCTGCATTTTCGCCTTTCCTTTGCTGCTGTTGGCCATGGTGCCCATGCTCATTCCCGGGGGCATGGAGCTTATCATGCGCGTCTTCCCCAGCATGGAGACTTACCACTTATTGCAATTCCTTTTGGCGACGCCGGTGGTTTTCGGACCCGGACGCCGTTTCATCGTGCATGGTTTCCGGGCGTGGAAAGCCCTGTCTCCCGACATGAATAGCCTGGTCATGACGGGGACCTTGGCGGCTTACGGCTATAGCGCCACGGTGACCCTGGCTCCCGCGCTTTTCCCCCCGAATTCGCGCTCGGTCTATTTCGAATCGGCGGCCGTCGTCATCGCCCTCGTCTTGCTGGGAAAATTCCTGGAGCAAAGAGGCAAAGGCCGCAGCGGCGACGCCATCCGCAAACTGTTGGCGTTAAGCCCTCCGAGGGCCCATGTCCTGAGGAATGGCCGCGAAATGGATATCGAGGCCTCGGGCGTCATGGTGGGCGATTTGGTCGATGTCAGGCCCGGCGAGCGGGTGCCGGTAGACGGCCAGGTCGTGTCCGGTGAAAGCTGGGTGGATGAAAGCATGCTGACGGGCGAGCCCATGGCGGTGCATAAGTCGCATGAAAGCCGGGTGACCGGCGGCACCTTGAACGGCGACGGCTATCTCACCTTGCGCGCGGACCGGGTCGGCGGCGATACGGTTTTGTCCCGCATCATCCAGTTGGTGCAAGAAGCGCAAGCCTCGCGCCCGGCCATCCAGGATTTGGCCGACCGCGTCATTTTTTGGTTTACGCCCATGGTCTTATTCCTCGCCGCGCTCAGTTTTGGCTTGTGGTTATGGCTGGGACCGGGTTATTCCCTCCCCGCCGCCTTGATGCATGCGGTCGCCGTGCTGGTCATCGCCTGCCCTTGCGCCATGGGTCTCGCCACTCCCACGGCGGTGCTGGTGGCCACCGGGCGCGCGGCCGAGCTCGGCATACTCATCCGCAAGGGCGCGGCCTTGCAAGCCTTGAGCGAAGCCAAACACGCGGCTTTCGACAAGACCGGTACTTTGACCGAAGGGCATCCCAAGGTCGCCGAATTCCATGCCCTCGCGGGGGAAAATCTCAAGGATACCCTCGCTTTGGCCGCCGCCGTCGAAGGCCGCAGTTCGCATCCCTTGGCCCGGGCATTGGCCGAATACGCCTTGTCGCTGGGGATCAAAATCCCCAAGGTCGAATCCTTCAAATCGCATAGCGGATTCGGGGTGGAAGGCAAGGCCAAAGGCAAGCGCGTCTGGGTGGGATCGGTCCGCTTCATCGCCGAGCAAGGCATTAGCCTCGAGGCGCTGCGCGACTTGGTGGACCAGGGCGAGAAAACGGGATCGGCCATGGCCGTGGTCGCCGTGGACGGATCGGCGGTGGGCGTCGCCTATATCACCGACACGCTCAGGCCTCATGCCGGCGAGACCATTCAACGCCTCAAGGAATTGGGATTGGAACCTCTCCTGGTGACCGGCGATCGGGAAAAAGCGGCCTGGCATGTGGCGAATCAAATCGGCGTCAGCCGGGTGCGGGCCGAAGTCCTGCCCGATCAAAAAGCCAAGGTGGTCGCCGAGGAGCAGGAGCGCGGCGGCGGTTTATTATTCGTCGGCGACGGCGTGAACGACGCCCCGGCGCTGGCGGCGGCCGATGTGGGATTGGCCATGGGCGGCGGCACCGAAGTCGCCATCGAAGCGGGGGATTGCGTCTTGCTTTCCGGCGATCCGCGCGGAGTGGTGCGCGTGGTGGAGTTGTCGCGGGCGACCATGAAAACCATCAAGCGCAATTTGTTTTGGGCCTTCTTTTACAATGTCCTGCTCATTCCCGTGGCGGGCGGCATCCTGGAACCTTGGGGCGGACCGTCCTTGCATCCCGTATTGGCGGCGGCGGCCATGGGCCTCTCCAGCCTATGGGTGGTCGGCGGCAGCCTGCGCCTGAAATCGTTTAAGGCGAGTTTATGAGATTAATCGCCGTCAGATAAACTGAGAGGACGCATGCGTGCGGCCGACGTCAATGGATTCTGGATCCCCCACTGGTATTTTTTCGATTCGACTCTCGTGATATTCCCCGGCTGGTGGAGAATCCTTTTGCATTAACGGCACCTATTGCGATACACTGCTTATTGGATAGCCCTACCCAATGTCATTTCAAACGCATTCGCATGTGGCAGCAGCCTTGCTCCTAGCCTTGTCCGCGCATGGGCAAGGGATAGAAAACCCAACTGATGAAATCACACCTGCTTTGCTCAGAAACTGGGCCAACAATTCCCAGACCATGCTGGAAACCTATCGTGATTACAAGCAAATATTTTCCGAGAAACGACGCAAGCGTTACGATTCCACCGCCCTCGCCTTGGTGAATAGGCCAAACGCTTTTCTGATCATGGTGGATTTCAATGCCGTCATCCCCCTTTTAACGAATGGCGTAAATTCTGCGCCCATACCCACTAATTACGGTCCATTCGATGCTGGAATCCAAAAATCTTATGCCGCATTCTGTGTGAGTTATTTGTTCACAGAAACCGAGATCGGTGCCTATATACTGCTGGATGAGGATATGGTATTCATGGAAAAAGAGGACTTTGCTGGTCATGAATTTCTTTTTATGGGTTACGGAAAATCCGATGTAATCAGTTTCAACGCAGGCAAAACGATTACTGCGGTCTTCTGGAAATCAGGAGGCTTGGACTTCAATATCGGAATGCTAGGCCGAACGATTCCCAAAACGGGTTTTAATTCCTCGGGACAAGAGGTTTTCCGTTTCGAACTTCAAGAGAATGGGAAGTATGAGGGAAATGACGATGATATGGAACTCTTCCTGGATCTCGCCCTTAAAGGTTATTCCTTCAACTCTCTTTATTCGCCAAAGAACGGCCTACAATATTTCGGATTGGGTTTTGAATTGGGAAAGACGAAGCTTGCCTTTGACCCATTTTTTCGGTATTCACGGTACCGCACCCGCTTCCAATCCGGTGTCACCTTGCAAAAAGCATACAACGAGCGAGTCACCGTGGAAACGGAAGGCGCGGCGGATTTGCATCGGAATTCCTCAGGTAAGATGGCTCCCTATTTCCATGCGCTAATGAAAACCGAAGAAGTCTTATTTCGATTGCCGCATTCGCGGCTTTCGGAATTCAGCGGATATGACTTTCATATGAAAATCGACCAAGGCCTCAGCGCCTCTACGGACATTTTGGATGTCTTCGTCGTGGGCGCCGGCGCCGGGATATCTCTCGAGGATATTGTCGGATTAATCTCTTTGCGGTTAGGTGCGGGCTATAATGACTACTGGCATTTATCGGTATTTCCGGTGCGGAACCGGTTCATTCTCGATTTGAGAGCTCAATTCGCCTGGTGATGAAGGCATGGCTCGAATGGTCGGGATAAAAACCGTTTGGTCCTTCATTTCCCGGGACCCAGTAGCGCCGCCAATTCGGGCATGAGGCCGTCGGGTTTCTTCGCCAGGCCGATTTCCAAGGTGGCCAGCACGGCGTCGGCGAGGGTATGGGCCGCGTCGGCTTGCTTGGCCATTTCGCCGTAATAGCCGAGATCCTTGCGGGCATTGGCGATGGAAAAACGAAGTCCCGAAACGTCACCGGCGAGCAAGAAGGGTTTGATGCGCTCCAAGGCGATGCCGCCTCCGCCACCCTTGGCCAAGACGTCGACGAAGACTTCGGGAGCCACGCCGCTGCGCGTGGAACAAGCCGCGGCTTCGGCCAGCAGCGCCACCATCCCCATGGAGACGTAATTGTGCAAGAGCTTCATGCTATGACCCGCGCTGATGGCGCCGGCATGCAGGATATTCTCGGCAAAGCATTTCAATACCGGCATGACCTCGGCCAGCAAGGCGGAGTCGCCGCCCACCAGCAAATTGAGGCGGCCTTCGGCGGCTTCCTTGGGGGTACGGGTCATGGGCGCATCCAACCAGCGGCCGCCGGCGGCTTGCACCTTTTTGGAAATGGCCTTGGTCGATTCGGGCAAGGACGTCGAGCAATCGACGATGACGGTGCCGGGGTTGAGGCTTTCGAGCAAACCACCGGGGCCGGCCAGCACGGCTTCAACTTGGGGCGAACCGGTGAGGACGAGAATGATCAAGTCCGCGGCTTTGGCCAGACTCGGTAAGGTGGAATAGGTTTTCGCCCCGCCGGATAGGAGGCCGTCCAAAGGCTGGTTGCCCGGGTGCTCGAATAGCGCCAATTCATGCCCATGCTTTTGCAGGTTGGTCGCAATGCCATGGCCCATCAGGCCAATGCCCACCATACCGATTCTCATGCTCAACTCCTCGAAATGTGAAGGGGTAAAGGTAAAACCCTTAAATCCGCTTGCGCAGGGCCATGGCTATGCCGAAATGCACGCTTTCGTGGACGTGATCGAAAAGAATGGCGTCTTCGATCGATGCCAAGGGCACCCCGAAACTGGTGGTATAGAGCTTGTAGTTCTTGAATAACCCCTGCCGGTAGTCCTTTTCCAGAAGCCCGATGGTGGAGGCCAAAAGCGCCTTCAATTCTCCGATATCGACGCTCTCGGTCCATTCCCTGGGGTTGGTGCCCTTGCGGAATAAACCCGGATAGTGGGCGGGAATATGGAGAGGCTGATCGGCCATGGCATAGCACAGCAGCTGCTGCGAAGTCAGCATATGTCCGACATTCCAGAGGATGTGATTGTTATAGCCCTCGGGAATGGTCGTCAATTGCGCTTCGGAAAATTGTTCCAATAAGCTGACGGCATTGCGGCGCACGGCCCGCAGCGATTCATAAGACTTGGTATCGTGGAAGTCCAGCATCGAAAAAAAATAACCTTAAATCATCCGTGACTAAGCCTCGGCTTTTTTTTCATTCCGATTCCAAATAAAAGAATTCCCAAACCCACCATGATGGAAACGTCGGCCATATTGAATATACCGGTGCGGACGCTGCCAATGCCGATATTCATGAAATCGGTTACGGTTCCATAGCGGTATCGATCGATCAAATTCCCCACCCCTCCGCCTATCATGAAGCAGTAGCCGGTGATGGGGAATAAGTTGGCCGGTCGCAGGATCAGCATGAAAGCAACCCCGCCAAGCAAAAGGATGCCCGGCAGGTAGAGTAACAGCCAATCCCGCCAGATCTCGGGCAAGCGGTGCCCAAGACTCAAAAACGCGCCGGGATTCTCGACCTTGGTCAAGTACGCGAAATCGCCGACGACATGGATATAGGCGTGATAGTCGATTTCTTCCCGCACTATCGACTTGGTGGCTTGATCGCAACCGATATTGGCGCAGATGACCGCGAAAACAAAGCACGTTTTCCAAATCCAGGGCCATACCGCCTTGAGGGATTTCTCCGCGCTTTGCTGGGATTTCGGTGTGCCCATGGAACCGTTTATTTCCGACGCTGGCGAATGCATTCACCTAAAATAACTCGAACCCGGCAATCGAAGGTCATGGCGTGGCCTGTAAGACCTTTTTCCCCACTTCCCTGTCGGGCCCCTAGGCGCACCGGAAACCGATGTCCCGGCTCGCCGAGGTAGCCAAGGTGCTATAGCTCGCCGACCTTGCCGAAATGCGCAAGGCCTCGGGACCATAGTTGAAGGCCCCGCCCTTGACCAAGCGTTCTTCCAAAATGCCCGGCTGCTTAGGACCGGCATAGTCGGTGATCGATTGATCCAAAAATTTGCCTTTCCAATCCCCCACCGGCGGCGAATTCCCATTCCGCCTCGGTCGGCAGCCGATAGCCTTGTCTTTCCAAATGGGCCACCAACCCGTTCAAGGCCCACGTTCTTCCTTGCCCATCGCCGATGCAGCCGGAATTTCACCTGCATGAGAGGCCGCTCGTATTCCAAGGAGGCGCCATCCTCCAAAGACCCCAAAACGACGCCCTGACTTCGGGCCTGGATGAAGCGCGGGCCAGGGAATTTCGGCCGATTGGGCGAGGTCAAAGACGAAATAGTCCGAAATGCGGTACGCCGGCCCTGTCTCCCATCCCGGAATTTGGACGGGTTCAGGAGAAAAAGCCCCCCGGAAAACCCAATCGTCAGCTAGGATCCAACTGGCATGATTATCGATGTAGAGTAAGGGCTGGAGGAAGCCTACATGACTCGTTTAGTTCGCCTGTTCATTGGAATCGCTTGGGTCATCGCGTCGGTTGGTTGTGATTCCGGAGTAGATCAGCAACCGGGTCAAGGACCAGATAGGCTTAGAGGGCCAGTCCGTGATTTCTGTCCCTTAGCGGTAGGAAACCATTGGGAATATCATGGCACTTCATATTCTTGGACTCATGCTCTAGGATCCCTAATTCCAGGACTAGAAATTAAACGGGACATTTGGATAATCTCTAAGGAATTAATTGGAGATACGATCGTTTACAATGGAACTATTCGGGATTCATCCTCCTATGGTTTGAATCAGGGCGCTGAAATCTATACAATCACGGAAGGTGTATTTATTCTACAAGAAGTAAATGATTCTTTACTTTCCCCGGTCGTGACCTACGATCAGCCAACGTCACCGTCCAGCTACTCCTATCACCCGAACTTGTTGAATGCATTGTTTTTGACTCACACCTATGATAGCTCCGAGGTTAGTAAAACCAAGATCGGTGAAATGAATCGCTTTATGTTTAAGGACACCTCGGTCATTTATCTGGAACCCATCCGTAGAGAGGCCCAGGTCAAAATAAGCGACATCGGTCTAACGCACTATTATTGGAATACGCAGTATTACGCTTCGGACGTCTGGGAAATCTGGGATTTGCTCCGGTTCAACGATACCGCTTTTTGACGGCGCGCTTACGCCGCTCCGGTCTCCCTTATCCTCGCGCCGCCGATGAGCCGGTCACCGTCGTAAAAGGCGGCGCTCTGGCCGGGACTGACGCCGAAGCCGGGTTCCAATAAGGTTACGGAAACTTCCGCGTTACCCAGGTATTCCAGCCGGGCCGGCACCTGCTTGGATCGGTAGCGGAATTGCACCAGGCATTCCCGCGTTTGCCAGGGTTCTTCGAAGAGATTGAGGCGGTCGGCGCGGAAACGGGTGATTTGCAAATCCTGGGACCGCCCCAGAATCACGGCGTTTTTCTCCCGGTCGAGGCGGGCGACGTAAATGGGTTCGCCGAGGGCTATGCCGAGGCCCTTGCGCTGGCCGATGGTGTAGTGGGCCAGGCCGTCATGGCTGCCGACTTGGTTGCCGTCGGGGCCGATGACCGGGCCGCCGGTGAAGGTTTCGCCTTTCTCGGCGGCATAAGCGTCGATGAAGGTGCGGTAATTGCCTTTGGGAACGAAGCAAATGTCCTGGCTTTCGGGCTTGCTGGCGGTGCGCAGGCCGCTTTCCTGGGCCAGCCGGCGTATGGACGGCTTGTCCAGGTGCCCCAGGGGAAAAAGGGTGCGCGCCAAGGTGGCCGCCGGTACGCCCCAAAGGAAATAGCTCTGATCCTTGGCGGCGTCTCCGCGCAGGATGAAGGTGTGGCCATCGACGTTTTCGGTGCGGGCATAATGTCCGGTGGCGATATAGTCTGCTCCCAGGGCTTGGGCCCTATCCCAAAGCGCGTCCCATTTGACGAAGCTATTGCAATTCACGCAAGGGTTGGGCGTTTCCCCGTTGCGATAAGCCTCGTAAAAGGGGTTGATCACCCTCTCCTCGAAATCCTCCTGCATGTCGAGGGTGAAATGCGGAATGCCGATTTGATCGCAGACGCGCTTGGCATCCATGGCGCTATCGGCGGTGCAGCAGGCTTTGTCCTCGCCCTCGTCGCAAGGATCGACGGGCGGACTCCATAATTTCATGGTCAGGCCGACCAGGCGATAGCCCGCCCGGTGAAGCAATAGGGCGGCCACCGACGAATCGACGCCGCCGCTCATGGCCACCGCGACCAGGGTATTTTCAGGTTTCTGCATCCTATTCCCGGAAATGCAAGGTAGCTCCCCGGCCCAGCTTTGATGGAAAAACCCACTTCATTTGGTGCAGGTCCACTTTGGAATTTATATGATGGGCCGGGAGGTACACCTACCCAGAACGGCCTGTTTTGATGGATTTTCACATAGACACCATAACCAATTGGCTGACGACCCATAGGAGAAAGCCAACCGACCCCTCTTCGCCCGAATTGGAAGAGTACCGACTTCAGTTGGAAAACGATTTTCGGGCCTATGACCCCGGCATCATGCTGACCCGCTGGCTGGGTTCGGGCGGTTTTTGCGATGTTTTCCTGGCTCCCCAGGTGAATGTGCCCGGCAAGGGGGTCCATACCGCCGTTTTGCGGGTGCTGAGGCCGTCGCTCTATACCGGTCCCCAGCCCGTGGTCAATAACCGCGTGGTCAAAACCTTTCTCAACGAGATTTTTTACAACAGCTACTTGACCTCGCAGAATATCCGCAACGTGGTCAAGCTCTACGATTACGGCCATTTGCTGGGCAAGCATTATTTCACCTTGATGGAATACGTCGACGGGCCGAATTTTTTGGAGCAGAGCAAGCGCCGTCCGAGGGATGTCAAGGAATTGATGCGGCGCATCGTCTTCATCAATGCGGTCGCGGGCCTGGTGGGCGAATTGCATTTCCGCGGCGTCATTCACCGCGATTTGAAGCCGAGCAATATCATCGTCCGGGGATGGGAGCCCTATCTCACCGACTTGGGTTCGGCGCGCTGGTCCTATGTCAAGGACGACGTGGCCGACGAGCATCTCACCGTGCTCGGAACGCCCTCCTACATGAGCTATGAACAGCTCACGGGCGACTATTACAAGGTGGATCAGCGCAGCGACGTTTTCTCGCTGGCCTGCATGGCGGCCTATGCCTTCACCGGCGCCCACCCTTTCGCCGCGCGCGAGACCATGGACTATGAACTCGACGGGCTTTCGGCCCTCGCCGCCGTCGAACCCGAGGTGCCGGAAATACCTTTCAATAACGGCGACCGGTTGCGCAACCTCCTGCAAAGGGGCATGGCCCGGGACATCGAGAAACGTCCCGCATCCATGGCCGAATTCGCGCATCAATTGAATTCCTGGATTTTGGAGATACCATGATAATCGCGGTTGATTTCGATGGGACCTTGGTGGATCACCGCTACCCTGAAATCGGAGCCGTCAAAGAAGGCGCTAAAGAGGCCATGAAGGCTTTCAAAAAAGCCGGCCATAAAATCGTCGTGTGGACATGCCGCGCCGGCCAGGAAGAACAAAACGTCCGCCAATTCCTTTTGCAAAACGACGTCCCTTTCGATTCGGTCAATACCCCGGCGCCGGGCGCCGACTTGGGGACGCGCAAGATTTACGCCGACGTTTACATCGACGATAAAGGCATCCGTTTCGAGGACAATTGGCAAGAGATCAAGCGTCTCATCGTCGGCCACTAAGGGATTGAGTCCGACCCTTAGCTACCTTGCCCAGGACATGCTGCCCATTTGGATTTTGGCCTTGCTCTGGGGTACGGTTTCGCTCTTTGCCGCCACCCCCGCCGCGACCGGCGAGACCCCGGTCAAGCCACGCAAAGATTCCCTCGCCTTAACGGTTCCTGCGGACACCGCTAAAACGCCGAATACCATCACAGCCATTTCCGATGACACCGCCGCGACTGCCGATGACTCCGCGGTGACCGATTCCACCGGGGAGGAGATGGCGGAAACCGACACGGCCGAAGTCGAGTCGGCGGACGACGAAGATACCGGGGATTTGGATTTGGACTCGCTGGCCCGGCAGGGGGTGAAAATCGTCAAGCCCAAAGGCTTTCAAATCCCGAAATACCACCTGCGGTTTTTTCCCTCGCCCACCTCGGTTTGCCGCGATCAGGCCGAAACCGTCACCGGGTGCTTGCGCGGGGAAACCGCCCTTTGGGGGACGCAAAGCGGCTTGCCGGGTACCCCGACGCATTGGCTGGATGCGGATAAAGAAGAGATCATCCCCTGGCTAAGCCCTTACCAAGCCCAGGGCGATTTATCCCCCTATGGCGTGGGAGGCTTGCGCTTGCCCGATAGCCTCACCCGGCAAGGCCCGGCTTTCAGCCCCACCGCCATCGGCGAAATCTGGCGGCCGGTGGCCCCGCTCGATACCCCGATGACGCGCTTGCGCTGGCAACGGGGCGCATTAGCCATGAATCAATTCCAAGTGGATTTGGAAAGAGCCTTGCTCGGCGGATCTTATTTCGGCCTCAGCTATGCTTCGGTGCGGGCGGATTCGCAGTTCTTCGACTATAGCTTCAATGTCACCCAACCCTATTTGAGCGGCTGGGGTTTTCTCGGTCAGATTTATCATCCCATCGACAGGGATAGCGCCAGCCTCGTCCTCACCGGCATTGCGCCGAATATCGAAGCCAACCAATTGCGGGCCAAGCTCGGTTTTTGGCTTAGCGAAACCCAAGTCCTCGAAGTCTTTTACGACCGGGTGCGCAATCGCACCAATCTGGGAAGACCGCGCGATCCCCTCAGCCACGACTCCACCTTTTCCGCCTATCCCAGCCTCTCCAGCAGCGACGCCTTCGGGGCATTATACGGCATGGAAAAAGGCCCCTGGTCGATACGCATGGAGGCGCTCCACTCCTCCGCCGACCGTGACTTACGTGTTACCCTGGCGGCCGATTCGGGAATGGTCCCGCCTACCGACGTCAGCGTGGTGGACAGGTGGAAAGGGCAGGTTTCACGGCGGCTGGGCCCGGTGGACGCCCGGCTTTGGGGCCAGGTGGAAAGCGAGAACCTTGAAGGGCTATTGGCCTTACGGTCCGGCGAAAGCGCGGTGAATACCGAGGGCTGGCGCGATGGCCAGACTCTGGGGCTGGATTTGCATGGCACCTGGTTAGGCGGCGGGGTGGCGCGCGGCGGTATGTCTTTGGGAAGGGAAAGCCAGGCGAACGCCGAAACCGAATTCTTGCCGCAAGCCTGGGCGGAAACACAATGGCCTTTGCTGCTGGGCTTTTCCCTGCAAGCGGGGGCGGAATCGCGACGCGAAGATCCCTCCCAGGATCGCCTCTACCGCGATCGTCCCTCTTTGAATGTGCTGGCTTCGCCTGACCTCGCCCCCCGCTGGGATCATGGCCTGGAAGCTATCCTCGGTTGGACCCTGGCGCGGTTCTCGGTTTATGGCGGACTCTCCGGCCATCAAATCCAAAATGCCTGGGCTCCCGGCATCTTGCCCGGCACTAGGGCTTGCGCTGAAGTCGCCGATGGCCGCTACAAGTCATTGGCCGCCACGGATTGCCCCGATACCGCCCGCGTTTCCGACGGCCTGGCCTTGCGCTATCGCAATTACGACGAAGAACGGCTGGTGAATGCCTTGGTCGGCCTGCGCTTCGGTCTCGGCAATTGGAAATTGTGGTTGGAAAACCGCTACTTGATCGGCGACGAGATATCCGATGCGGATTATTTGGCGGGGACCCTGGCCTTGTCCACGCGACCGGAACGGCTGTTCCGGGGTTCTTTGTATTGGCAGCGCCGCCTGGTCAGCGATCGCCTCGGGCTTTTGATAGGCTGGGACTGGGAATGGGTTTCCACCCGTTATGCCTGGGCCAGTAACCTAGACGGTACCTCGGCGGCGGTGAAGCTCGACGAATACCTCCTGCTCGATTTTTACGCGTCCATGAAGATCAAAACCTTCAAGCTGCATTTCCGCGCCCAAAACATGAATCACGATCGCTATGCCCCCGAGCCAGGAGTTCACCCCGTGGGAGTGAATTTCCGGTTCGGCATCGATTGGGATTTGTTCAACTGACCGGTGGGTTTGCCTGACGCGTTGGCGGCGGCGAGGCCACCCCGGGGTGCGCCGCCTCTAGAGCAGGGCCAGCATGTCGCGCACGGCCCTGTCGAGGCCCATGAGCATGCCCCGGCCGATAATGCTGTGGCCGATATTCAATTCCCATAGCCCGGGTATTTGCGCGACGAATTTCACGTTGCGGTAATTGAGGCCGTGGCCGGCATTCACCACCATGTCCATCTTGCGCGCGAGTTCCGACATGTTCTTCAACTTGTCGAGTTCGTCTTCCCAAGTGCTTTGGCCCATGTCGTAAGCGGAGGCGAAGGCCCCGGTATGCAATTCGACGATGCCCGCTCCCGTGCGCTTGGCGGCCTTGACCTGGTGCAAATAGGGATCGATGAACATCGACACCTGGATATTGTGCTTGTGCAGGGAATTGGTGAAACGGGTCAATTCATCGACCTTGCCCACCACGTCCAAACCGCCTTCGGTGGTCAATTCCTCGCGGCGCTCGGGCACCAAGGTCACCATGTCGGGAAGAATGTCGATGGCGTATTGCAGCATGTCCGGCGTCGGCGCCATTTCCAGGTTCAAATGCGTGGTCACCGTTTGCCGCAAGAGGCGCACGTCGCGGTCCTGGATATGCCGGCGATCCTCGCGCAAGTGCACGGTAATGCCGTCGCAACCGGCCAATTCGCAGAGCACCGCGGCGGCCACGGGATCGGGTTCGCGGCCTTTGCGCGCCTGGCGCACCGTGGCGATATGATCGATGTTCACGCCGAGCTTCGGCATAGTCAACTCCCCCGGCGGGCATTCGCATGAAGCCCGCCATTTCCAGCGGATAGTCTTATCAATTCTAATTATTCGGGCAGGGGCGGGGCATTCAATTGCGAGAATGGCACCAGGGTCAAGCCCATGCTTTCGAATTCGTCTTCGCGATCCACCATCAGCTTTTCCAATTCGGCGAAATGCCGCCTCGAAAACGGCAAGACCAACAAGCCTTCGCCGGTTTTCGCCGCCGCCACCGTCTTGCGCGCGAATTCCATGGCGAGATCGCCGTTTTCCGGGAAGATGGCCGACCGATAGCAGCGTCCGCCCGTTTCGGCGGCGATGTCCCGCGCCAGGCTGCGGGGCGATTGGGTCAAATCCAAAAGCGGCAGGTCGCGATCTTTCAGGTCGTTGAATATCCGCAGCATGGATATCCTGTTTTCAATCACGCGATCGCCGTAGCGGGTGGCCATGCCGACGGCCCCGGGCAGCAAGGCAAAAGCCGCGTCCAGGGTTTTCTTCACTTCCTCTTCGCTGAAATGCAAATAGATGGCGTGCTTGCCCGGATTGACATAGGGATAGGCCATGGGTTCCAGGGGAATCTCGGCCAGGAAATGCAATCGGCTGCCCTCGGACTGCAGGGCTTTGAGGGCGGGATTGGGATTGTAGGGATCGAGGATCAAATTGCAGATAAAGCCCGCGGCATGCAAAAGCGCGGCGTCGGCGATGCTCAGCGAATCGAGATCGGTAAAGACCACGGCGATGCGTATCGATCCCGCCAGCGAACCGCGCCCCAAGGTGGCCGTCACCTGCAGGGTATCCCCGCCCAGGGCGAGTAAGTAGGTCGCTCCCGTCGCCTTATTCAATTGCCTGACCTCGCGCGCTTCCACCAAGGCTATGCCATTGCGCGAGCAAGCGGTTTCCAATTGATAGGCGTATTCGTGGATGGGCAGGCCTTTGGGGAAAAGGAGGCGCGCCTTACCCGGATGCCGCTTGATATTGGCGTCGGGGATCTGGAATTGCCTTTGCAGGGGATGGAAAAGCTTGCGATCCCAGGCATCGCCCACGGTGTCGAGCGGGGAGGCGGCCAAAGAGTCGGTGACCGCTTCCACCGAGGGAGAGGACGGGAATTTCCAGCTCGCCGGTAATTGCGCCAGGGCGCGGTGAAAGGCTTCCGGCAGCCAAATGCCCGCGGCGATCAGCGCACCCGCCAGGGCCAAAATCACAATCGTTCGCCAAAAAAAACGCATGGGGACAGCGCGGAAGGTAGCAAAGGACCCCGGCGGCCCTTCCTGCGGTTTGCCGGCTAGGTTCGCCAAGGTTGCGAGCCCGGATTGCCTACCTTGCAGGCATGCTGAAAGGGATTATCGCCGGACCCACGGCGAGCGGCAAAAGCACCTTGGCTTTTAAAATCGCCGAGCGCAATGGCTTTGCCTTGATCAATGGGGATTCCCGGCAAATCTATCGCGGGATGACCTTGGGCACCGCCGCGCCGTCGCAAGAGGAGCAGGCAAAGGTGCCGCATCATCTGTTTCAATGCCTCGATCCCAGCGAGGTTTTTTCTCCCCAACGTTATGCCGAATCCGTGTGGAAGGTCTTGGCGGAAGAGAAGCGCGACGCGCTTTTGGTGGGAGGTTCGGGCCTTTATCTCAAAGCCTTGCTTTGTCCCGCTCCCGCCGATCGGGGTGAAATGCCACCGGCCATCCGCTTGGAGGCCGAGAGACGGCTGGCCGAAGCCGGTCTCCCCGCTATCTTCGCCTGGTTGTTGGAGCGCGATCCCGCCGCCATGGTGGGCGTCCAACCCCAAGACGGCTACCGCCTGCAAAAGCGGCTGGAGCATCAGTTGTGGAAAGGCGACTCCTATGCGCAATACCGTTCCGTCGCCCGCGACCATCGCCTGGAGACGACACCCCTGCTGGTGCTGGAATGGCCGCGCGCGCAATTGCATGATCGCATCCGGGAGCGCCTCCAAAGCATGTGGGCGCAGGGATGGCCGCAAGAAGTCGCCTCGCTCACGGCGCGTTTCGGAGATCATTTTCCCGCCATCAATGCCTTGGGCTACCGGGAAATCACCCAAGCCCTGGCCGGATCCAACGCGGATAAAATCCTAGCCTGCGCCGACATCGGCCGACTCCGCGATTTCGGGGAAAACCTGGGCGAAAACCTGCTCGCCAAAACCCGCCAATACGCCAAAAAACAAATCGCCTTTTTCCGCTCCCAATTGCCCGGCGCGCTCTTTTGCCCCGCCGAAGCCCTGAATCAGGCCTTTGCCGCCATCGACCATGACTGGAAGGCTTTTCAATCCGCGGAATTCGCGAAATAAGGCCAAAAACCGAAGCCCTGCGGTTGACGGTGCTTTTCGGCGGAAACTACGTTTGCCATCCCTTTTGCGGAACCCGTACCCGTCGTTTTCCGCTGCCATTCTTTTGCGTCCGTGGGTCTGTAGCTCAGTTGGTTAGAGCATCGCTCTGATAAGGCGGGGGTCGGCAGTTCAAGTCTGCCCAGGCCCACCACGCAAGCGGCAATTCGGGGTCTTAGCTCAGTTGGTAGAGCGCCTGCTTTGCAAGCAGGATGTCAGGAGTTCGACTCTCCTAGACTCCACCATTTTTCTCCCCAGCATAAAAAACCGGCTCCCTTGCCTCTGCTCCAATGCCATTTGTCCTGGGGGCGAGCCCGCCCCCGCGCCTCGGCCCGACACCCACCTGCCCGCCCGGCCGGCCTCGTCTCCCCCACCTTTGCCAAAATGCCTGGAACCGAGGGGAATGGCACCGATAATCCATTTCATCTTCGGAATCGGAAAACCACTTAGGGGTATACCTTAGCTGGATGGACGATGATAAGATGGATGGGAAAATGAATGGCGCGGAGGGTGAGGAGCTTGGTTATCGATGTGGTTTGATAAGAAGTGTGGTGATGTATGAAAAATTATCGAACAAAGATCACATTGAAATATCATATGTATTTTGATGGTGACGATTTGAATACAAGGACTAATCTTAAGAAATTGTGGGCCGGATGAATGCCTCACATTCGTTCGACCTCTGGATCGTGACCTCATTACATTTAAAATAGGAACCATATTTCTTAGCCCTTATTTTAAAGTGCAGAATCGGAGCATGCTTATGAGCCCAATTTTTGAATATATCGAGAATAACAAAGCTCTAACCTTTATTTTTGACACCCATCTTGCTGAAACAACAACAATTATATTTGCGGCGGCGTCTTTAATTTGGGCATTTCTTCAGTGGCTCAAAAAGCATTTTGCAGACAAAAGAACACCTGCATTTATTAAAGAAAAAGTTGAATATTCTACTAGGAACTACATAAAACCAGACTGTATCGACGAAGATCCTTCAAGGTACCACGAAATAAAAGATGCCAAAGGCAAAAGAAAGGCGATATTTCCGATAGTAAAAAAAATAATTAAACCTGGATCCGCAAACAAAAGGGTATTGATTTTGGCAGATTCTGGGATGGGTAAATCGTCCTTACTCTACGCGATTTATCGCAAGGAATCGAGACGATTACTCGGAAAAATAAAAGTTAGTCTAATAGAATTAGGATCCAATAACTCGATAAAAAGCATACCCGATATTACGGATAAGCAAAATACAATTTTGCTATTAGATGCTCTTGATGAAAATTTAGATGCCATGGAAGATTTCGAAGTAACATTTGCAAAAATCGTTCAATTATGCGATGAGTTTTATCGGGTTATTATAACTTGTAGAACGCAATTTTTTTCGCATCAATCCCAGCTACCTACAATTCAAGGATTCACTGGCGGCGTTGTTCCTGCCGGAGGCCTTAATTCTGGAACATTTTTGAAGATTTATCTCGCGCCATTTACGAACAAACAAATCCACCTTTATTTATACAAAAAATACTTAAGGTATTTTAATATTTATGGATACTACAGATCTAAAAATGTAGTATTTAAAGTAAAAAATATATCTGTACGACCAATGCTTCTGAACTACATCGATTATCTAGTAGCTGAAAGTATGGATTTTAAGTGGCTGTACCAAATCCATCAAGCCATGATTTCAGGGTGGCTGAAGAGGCGTAAATCTGATTTAGTCGATGTTGGTTATAAAAATAACTTGCTCTTTGTTCACGAAATAGCTAAAAACATGGGGGGAAATTTTACAAAGAGAAAGGATTTTTATATTCCAAAAAACGAAGCTTTTGAAATTGCTAAGAAACTATCCGTGACGATTCTAGACTGGCAAATTACAGGACGGTCTCTTCTTAATTTTGACATAAATAACAATTTAAAGTTTGCTCATCTTAGTTTTTTGGAAGTTCTTTTGGCGAGAGAAATTTTGAATAAAAATGTAGCCCTTGATTGGAATCCGACAGACCAAATGCAGGAGTTTCTACGAGAGATGCAATTAGCTGAAAGAATGGGGAGTAATGTTGACTTGTTTAACGCAGATTTAAGTAATGTTGATCTGTCGCACAGGAATCTAGATAAAATAAAATTAGTCTATGCAAATTTGATCGGCGCTAATCTAAGTAATTCCAAGCTAAATAACATAGTCGCAAGAAATGCAAGCCTGGAGTTTGTCAAACTGGATAATGCAGTTATAGATGGATCGGATTTTTCCAACGCATCGCTACTGGGCGCAAACATGGGCGGATTAAAAGTTGAAAACGTCAATTTTTCTGAATCATTGCTTAAAGGTGCTAATTTATCTGGAAGCGAATTTACGAATTGTGACTTTACAAAAGCCTCTTTATTTGGCGCTCTCCTTACAAATACGAAGTTTGTGAAATGCACAATGCATAGTGTGGATTTTAGGCAAGTTCGACTTGAACAAACTCGAGGTGTTGATTTTCGACCAAATTTTATTTATTCATCTACTGACAACTCTATTGCGCCATTGGATTACGCGGAAATGTTTTTGAATTTTAGAGGAATAGGTATCAAAAAGGATAAGATACAGTGCGATGTTTTTAATGAAACTTGAATACAAAACCGGCCCACAACATCTTGCAACAAACACCAGTGCGGGAGTACTGCGCGCTGGGATCTTTGGCGAAGCATTCGGGCACCTGGACGTCCTACACTACCCGTGCAAGATAATCGGCAGATTTGGTGCCGTCGCAATGAATTGTGATCGCACAAATAATATATTTCTTTGTGATAAGGAGGCTGCATGAATTTAGGCGAAAAAGAGACCTATCTGGACGAAAAACTAAAAGATGAGGTTGGAGATTTGCATCCTCTACTTAAAAACATTTTTACCAAAAACGAAAAAATCAAATCCGTTGATTATACGCACGGCGTTAACGAAATGGGTGCCGATTTCATATTAAAAAGAGAAGATGATATATTCGGAACATTTCGTTATGTGGGTGTAATTGTCAAAAATAAGAAAATACAACAAGATTATACAGACATTGAAAGGCAGATATCGGAATGCCTAATCCCAAAGATGGTTGAAGGTGGAAAAAAAGAAATATTAGTAGAAGAGATATGGGTTATTACATCGAAGCAGATTTCAAATAATGGGAAAAGATCGATAAATCATAAATTTAAGCAGCACAGCATTCATTTCGTCGAAAAGGAAGCTCTAATAAAATGGATTGATCAGTATTGGCCAGATTATTGGAGTGATTTTTCGTTTCATTTAGGCGTCTATTTTTCAAATATGAAGAATAAAATGGTCCAATTAAATGAAAGGTTTAATTTACTAACAACTCAAAAACCTGTTTACTTCGAAAGAAGCGTCTATTACACTGCAAATGATGATGGAAAAAGAATTAAAATTGAACCGCAAAAATTACTTAAAGAGAATAAGTTTGTTTATTTAGAGTCTGGCGCTGGATTTGGAAAGTCAAGGCTTGTACGAAAATTAGTTGAAGATTTATGCGACCCGGCATTTTATAAAAAAAACCCAATCATACCAATTTTTTCAACATATTTTGAATTTTTAAATACGTTTGATGGGAAGCTTTGTAAATTATTTGAGTCAGCAATCACAAACGATATTAAAAAAGAAGCGCATGCCGAGACTACATATATATTTTTCATTGACGGAATTGACGAGGTTCCAGATGAATTCGAAAAGCAAAGTGAAATATTAAAATCAGTCAAAGACGAGGCTTGTTTGAACGATAAATACAAGGTATTTGTTTCATCCAGACCGGTCTTTTCAGTCAATGATAAAAATCTGACAATCGAAAACTCTTTGACTATAAAACTTCTTCCAATGGAGAAGAAACAGGTAGTTGATTTAATTAAGCACATATGTAAATCCTTTACAACTTCAAAAAGATTGTTGTCTGACCTAAGTAAATCAGTATTTATAAGAGATATAGCAAGAACTCCAATATCCGCAATATTATTAAGCGCTGTTCTGCAAGATAATGATAAGGATTTGCCGCAGAATTTAACAGAACTATACAATAAATATACTGAGTTAATGTTAGGCCGCTGGGATCTACAAAAGGGTCTTGGTTTAAATAAGCAATATGAAGTAGGGAAAGTCTTTTTGGAAAATTTGGCAACATATTTTAGTGAAAATGGCTTAAACCAAATTGGCACTGAGGAAGCCAAATCACGGTTAAGTGAGTATTTACATGAAAGAAATATTGAAATGGGTGTTGAATCGATATTTGATGTGATAGTTGATAGATCTGGTCTAGTTGTTCGAGATGCATTCAGTGGTACCTTATTTTTCAAACACAAGTCGTTTATGGACTATTTTTCGGCACTTTATTATTACCATAATAAAGAATTGGAAGTGGATGAAAGGGTGTTTAACCCATATTGGTCATCCGTTTACTTTTTTTATATAGGCCAAAGAAAGGATTGTGAAGCATATTTGGAGAAGGTGTTGAAATATCCAACAAGGGAAAAGGTTGAAATTTGGAATAAAGGCTTTCTTTTCCCTGATTATTTGCTCGCAGCAACACAAACACCATACAGCGTCGTTGAACGAAACCTTAAAGATCTGATATACAACTATTATGATGTTTATTATGAATTTTCAAGCTTCGAAAATGTCAATCCAGTCAGTAAATCGAAATTATCAATTATATATTTATTTGTATACTTGGTAAGAAATGGGTATGGGTATAGTTACTTTTCGAAGGCTCTTACAAATGTAATTGGGGATATTGATAAAGACCTAGATATACCAATTGAAAAAAAAGTATACTCTTTGTTTCTTGTAGCTGTTGCGCTCCTAGAAATTGGTGATGACTTCGGTTTAAAATATTTAATCGAGGAGTATTCTAAGGAACTTCCACTCGAAATAAAATTTGCAATTAAGTATGAGTCGAAAAGCCTAGAGGTTCTGCCTGGATATATTAAAAAAGCACTAAAAAAATTAGATGAGGATCTTAAAAATAGTAAAGGTTTAAGGGTTGTGGCTACGAATTTACATAAAAAACAAATTCAATGAAAACATAATGAACCGTGGAGTAATGCGGGGAAATCGATCCAATCTGAACTTTAGCCTCGCCAAACCAGACGGAAGCAGTGGCATGAAAAAGGCATGATCTTCTTACATGCAAATTGTTCAAATTCTTCGGGAATCCCGGGTTGAAAAGCCCCCAGGCGAACACCCCTCCCCCAAAGCAATCGACATACCGAAACTATTTTAGTCTCTCTGAAAACTAGGAGCCCACGGTGCCAAAAGGATACTGGATTGTACATCTCGATATCACCAACCCGGATCAGTTCAAGGAGTATTTGGCGGCTAACGGTGAGCCCTTCAAAAAATACGGTGCGCGCTTTCTCGCTCGTGCCGGCAGGTATCAGAACATGGAAGGCGCCAGCCGCTCGCGCAATACCATCATCGAATTCCCGACTTATGAGGCGGCGGTGGAATGCTGGAATTCAAAGGAATATCAATATGCGGCCAGCCTTAGGAAGACGGCTTCAACCATTGACCTCACCATCGTCGAAGGTTATGAGGGCCCGCAACCCGCCTGAAGGATAGGCGATTCATAACTACATTCCTGCGACCATTGGGGAGTAGCCGGCCTTCGCAGGAAGGCGCCTGAGCCAACATACTTGGTCTGCATGACCATGGCTTAGGCGGTAAATACGCTTGGCAAGACCTTTGGGCATCGAGCTTTCGCTAAAGGCGGGAAAGGTTGATGTCCATTGGCTGAACCAACCGCCCGGGAGTCATAGCCGTGCATAGCTTTCTCGTCTCCATCGGTTTGGTCGCCTTGGCCGAAATCGGTGATAAAACCCAACTGCTTTCCCTGATACTCTCCGCCCGGTTCCGCAAACCCATCCCGATTATCCTGGGGATTTTAGCCGCGACGGTGCTGAATCACGCCTTTGCCGGAGCCATTGGATCGTGGCTTTCGCGGCTCATCGGCATGCAGGTATTATCCTGGATTCTCACCGTTTCTTTTTTGGCCATGTCGGTGTGGATTTTGATTCCCGACAAAGTGGATGAGACCACGGGCCGGGACCCGGATCGGTTTGGCGTTTTCTGGACCACCTTCGCAGCGTTTTTCCTGGCCGAAATGGGCGACAAGACCCAAATCGCCACCGTGGCCCTGGCGGCCCGATACCAGGACCTCTTTGCGGTGGTGCTGGGTACCACGGTGGGCATGATGCTGGCCAATGTCCCCGTCGTTTACCTGGGCGATAAGCTGTCGCGCAAGCTGCCGCTGAAACCCATCCGCATCCTCACCTCGGTCCTATTTCTCGTTTTGGGTATTTTTTCGTTGCTGCGGAGCCTGGGAAAGTTTTAACACGGGAAAGGCGGAATCAACATGCCAAAAGCGAAAGCATTGAAACCCAAGGAAAGCGAAACCCTGATCGAGGGTTTGCGCCAACGTTTCGAAAAGAACAAAAGCCGCCACGCGAAGGTGGAATGGAAAGACGTCCGGAAAAAACTGGACGCGAATCCCGACAAAGTGGCGGCGCTTTGGGAAATGGAAAATACCGGCGGCGAACCCGACGTCGTTATCGTGGATGGCAAAACCGGCGCTTACCTCTTCGTCGACTGCGCGGCCGAAAGCCCCAAGGGCCGTCGCAGCGTGTGTTACGATCACGAAGCCTTGAAAGCGAGAAAAGAGCATCCGCCCAAGGACAGCGCCATGAATTTGGCCGCCGCCATGGGCATTGAACTTCTAACCGAAGAGCAATACCGCGAATTGCAAAAGCTCGGCGAATTCGATCTGAAAACATCGAGTTGGGTGAAGACCCCGGCCGATGTGCGCAAATTGGGAGGCGCCCTGTTTTGCGACCGCCGCTATGACAAGGTCTTTACCTACCACAATGGCGCCGAATCCTATTATGCCGCGCGGGGTTTTCGGGGTTGCCTCAAACTGGATTGACGGATTTTTTCCTCCCGGGCTGTCGATTTTTCGCCTGCGGTTCGACTAGGGATTGTCAGTGGAGATTGAACTTGATTTTCCCCACTCTTGGGGAGGGAGCATTCCATGAAATACCTATGCCTGGCTTATGGGGATGAACAAAAATACGCGGCCATGTCCAAAGCCGAGATCGAGGAGATGGGGGTGAAATGCAAATCCCATGACGAGGAAATGCGCCAAGGGGGTCATTTGGCGCTCATCGCCTCCCTCGCTCCCACGCGATCCACCACCACCTTGCGACCCCTCAACGGCAAGACGGTTCTTTTTGACGGCCCTTATGCCGAGACCAAGGAACAAGTCGGTGGCTTTTTCATCCTCGAAGCCCGGGATTTGAATGAGGCTATTCAGGCGGCGTCCAAACATCCCGCCGCCAGGGTGGGCGAGAAAATGGGTTGCGCGCTGGAGATCAGGCCCATTGAGTTTTACGAAGTGACCGAGGCCATCCAAGCCTGAAGCGGGCGTTCCAGCCCGGGTAGAGACCATGGAGAAATCGGATTCCGCATCGGTGCTGGCCAAGGTGGACGAAGTCTATCGCCTGGAATCGCGGCGGGTCTTGGCCACCTTGATCCGCCTGCTGGGGGATTTCGATCTCGCCGAAGAGGCTGTTCACGATGCCTTTCGCGCCGCGGTGGAACAGTGGCCGAAAGAGGGCCTGCCCGGGAATCCCCGCGCGTGGTTGGTTTCGGCCGGACGCTTCAAGGCCATCGACGGCATCCGGCGTCGCGCCCGCTTCGACGAAAGCGCGGCCGACCTGGCGAGGCACTGGGAAGGACTGGCCACAGGCGATGAAGAGACACCAGCGTCACCGTCATCGCCTGGCGGGGAGCCGCAAGGCCTGGAAGACGATCGCCTGCGGCTCATCTTCACCTGCTGCCATCCGGCTTTGGCCCCGGAGGCGCGAATCGCCTTGACCCTGCGCGAAGTCTGCGGTCTCACCACCGAGGCCATCGCCCGCGCCTTTCTCACCGAGCCTTCCACCTTGGCGCAACGCATTGTCCGCGCCAAGGCCAAGATCCGCGAAGCCCGGATTCCCTATGAGGTGCCGGCTCCCGATCAAAGACCCGAGCGGTTGGAGGCCGTCTTGCGCGTCCTCTACCTGGCCTTCAATGAAGGCTATTCCCCGTCCTCGGGAGCCGAGGTGGCGCGCGCCGACTTGTCGGGCGAGGCCATACGCCTGGGCCGCCTCCTCGTGGAGCTGCTTCCCGATCCCGAAGCCAAGGGCCTTTTGGCGCTGATGCTCTTGCACGAAAGCCGCCGCGAAGCCCGCGCTTCGGATCAAGGCGAACTCATTCTCCTGGAAGAGCAGGATCGTTCCCGCTGGAATCGCGGCCTTATCCGGGAAGGTTCGTCCTTGGTCGAGGAGGCGCTTTTATCGCGCCGCTTCGGACCCTATACCTTGCAAGCCGCCATCTCGGCCGTGCATGCCGAGGCGGAGACGGCCGAGGCCACCGACTGGGCGCAAATAGCCGGTCTTTACGATGTGCTCTGGCGCGCCGACCCCTCGCCTATCGTCGAATTGAACCGGGCCGTTGCCGTGGCCATGCGCGACGGCGCGGAAGCGGGCCTCAGCCTGCTGGACGATCTCATGGCGCGCGGCCTGCTGGCCGATTATTACTTGCTCCATTCGGCGCGGGCCGATTTGCTGCGCCGTCTGGATCGCAAGGTCGAAGCCGCCGAAGCCTATCGCCTCGCCTTGCAATCGGCCCGGCAAGAACCGGAAAGGCGCTTTCTGGAGAAAAGACTGTCCCAACTCGAATGGAAAAACCCAGGAGAAACATGAAATACCTCATCCTCGCCTATTACCATGAAAAAACTTTTGAAAAGACGTCTCCGGAAGAAATGAAGGCCATCGTCGCCCAATGCGAACCCTTGGACCAAGCCTTATACGCCACCGGCAAAATGGAAATGGTGGCCTCCCTGGCCGCCACCAAGGACACGGTATCGGTGCGCCCACGCCAAGGCAAACCCTGGGTTACCGACGGGCCTTATGTCGAGACCAAGGAGCAACTGGGTTCCTTTTTCCTGATCGAAGCCGAGGATAAAAATGAGGCCATCCGACTCGCCTCCATGCACCCCGCCGCGAACTTGGGCGAGAACATGGGTTGGGGCATTGAGATACGCCCCATCGAATTCTGCCGGGCCAAGGAAAACGCGCCGCCGAAATAGCGGACGCGAAGGGGCGGAGACGCCGGAGGTTGTATGCCTGAATTACCCGACTTGGATGCCTATTTGCATGCCTTGCGGCAGCGTATTCTCGCCAAGCCCTTGCTGGAAATACGTTTGAAAAGCCCCTTCCTGCTGCGCTCGGTGACGCCCCCCTTGGAGGATTTCCGGGGACGGCGGGTGAAGGCCGTCGATAGAATCGGGAAACGGTTGGTTTTCGCTTTCCCGGACGATTATTTCCTGGTGCTCCATCTCATGGTATTGGGACGTTTGCACTGGAAAGCTCCCGGGGCGCCGCTATCGCAAAAAAACACCTTGGCCTCCTTCGATTTTTCCGACGGGTCCCTGCAACTCACCGAATCGGGCACTAAGAAGCGCGCCTCCCTGCACGCGGTAGCCGGAGTCTCGGGGCTGGAGGGTTTTCGCCGCGGAGGCATTGAACCGTTGGAAGCGACGGCCGCGGCGTTTCGCGAAGCGCTGACGCGGGAAAACCACACCCTGAAGCGCTGCCTCACCGATCCCCGCCTTTTCAGCGGCATCGGCAACGCTTATTCCGATGAAATCCTACACCGGGCGCGGCTCTCGCCGCTCACCCTGTCGCAAAAACTCGACGCCGATGCCATCGAAACGCTGCGCGCTGCGACCCAGGAAACCTTGAGCGGATGGCGGGATAGGCTGGTGGCGGAAGCCGAGGGGGAATTTCCGGAAAAGGTCACGGCCTTCCGTCCGGAAATGGCGGTGCACGGGAGATATGGCCTACCCTGCCCGGTATGCGCTACCCCGGTGCAACGCATCCGTTACGCCGACAACGAAACCAATTATTGCCCGAACTGCCAAACCGGCGGCCGCCTGCTCGCCGACCGCGCTTTGAGCCGCCTCCTCAAGCAGGATTGGCCCCGCAGCCTGGAGGAAATGGAGGGATTCTGGACGGGCGCGCGGGAGATCAAGCCCTAGCGCCGCTCTCACCGTCAGGCTACCAAATCCACCGCGTGGATATTCCCGTCGTATACCCTTCGGGATCGGCACCCGAAACCGCCGACTTTTGCTGGAAGCGGCTGAAATACCCGCGGATCTCCAAGGTGCGATAGCCGAAAAACCGGCTCCAGCTCAGTTCGACCGCCGCCATGTCCTGTTGCAGGCCGTCGAGGCGGAAATCGCCGCTGCGGTATCCATCCAGGCCGTCGTAATGGTGCCGCCAGAATTCAGCCGCGTCCTGGCTGACATGGCGATGCCGCAAAGTCAGCAGGAAGGCGGGCGCGAATTGCCAGCAAAGCCCGGTTTCGGGGATCCAGGCATGGTAATTCCAACTGTCGTAGTAAATGCCTTCGCGATGGTGAAGACCCCAATTCCTCCAGGGCGTGAAAGACCAGGAGAGGGCGCCATGATGCCGCACGCGCAGATTGGGCAGGTTTTCCGCGAAGCGCGTGGTGATGACGACGGAGCGGCGGTAAGGGCTTTCCAAATCCCCCGTCTGCACGGAGAGGCCGTAGCCGGCCGAAACGACGCTCCGCCTTCCCGTAACCTGGGAGTATCCGAAACCCAAAAGGTACCTGTTTTGCGTTCCCGGCCACTTATCGGCTTCCCCCGGCGGGGGGATGACGGGCTCGACCCTGTCCCAGCCGAAGCCGGCATAACCCGACAGGGTCGCATTGCGCCGCGCCAATTCGACCGAAGCGTCGGCTATGCCGGTGACGGAGAGGTAGTCATCCTCGTAAGACACCGACGCCTTGCCTCCCAGGCGGTGAGGCTTGTCACCGTGGCCGATTTGGCGCGCCAAGCCGACGTCAATTTGGTAGCGGTGCTGGACGAGGCCCCCTCCCTCGGTCGAAGCCCGTTGGGAAGCGCCGCTGGTCGCGTCGATTTCGACATTCCCCGCGTCAATTGCATTGTCTTCGGTTTCTTCCGGGAATTCGTCGGCCGCGCGTTTCATCAGGTGATGGTCATGGCCGCCGGGAGCGCCGCTTGCGCCCGTGGCTTCCATGGCGATGCGATCCCAGAGCAGGCCGAAAGACAGCAGCCAACCCGCAGCCACGGCTTGCTCCAATCCCGCTTCCGAGGTGATCACGGTCATGCCGCTCGCGTCGCGATAGCCGAATACATCGAAATTCGACATTCCGCCGGCGAGGGCGGATGGCGCATGCGCCAAAGCCCACGCGGCCGCGGCGCCTATCCCGGCCATCCGGAGGGGGCGAAGCGCCCGCGCGGGGCCACTCATTCTACGGGACCGGTCGGATGCGAAGGACCTTCGACTTCGCCCCAGGTGCTGAGGGTGGAAGGCGCGTTGACGACGCCGAAAGTCTTGGCCACCTTGCCCGCCTCCACGTCGATGACGGTGACGGTATTGTCGAGATTGTCGCCTTCGATGAGCCATTTCCCATCCCCGCTCAAGGTTTCGGGATGATGGCCGCGGCTCTTGCCCACTTCGATGGAAGGCAATTGCCGGGGATGCTTCGGGTCGGTCACGTCGAAGACATGGCGGTGCATGGAGTATCCCGCCGTGTCGCCATTGCCGCCCAACACATAAAGCCGATGAGCGGAGGGGATGATAGTCATGTGATCAAGCCCGGTATTCTTGAAGATCGCGGGTAGGCTGTCCTGGCAATCCGGACCGGTAAGAAGGACGGGGACTTGGTTGACCACGCTGTCGAGAGCGCCGTCGATGACCACGATTTGGCCCACCTGGCAAACCTCGCCCGGATGGGTGGCGCTGCCTTCGCGGGGATGGTTTTGCAGGCTGTAGACATAGTCGCTTCCCGCCAGGCCCTTGGTATAGCCCGCGCCTTTGCCCTCGGTGTCGAGGAGCCGGCCTTGGGGCGCCGATGCATCCTGATCGACGCTCAAAATTTTGCCGATGCCGGTGAGGTTGTGGTAAGCCCGTCCCGACATCGCGGCCGTGGCCGAGCCATGGGGCGAGAGGGAAACACCGCCGCTACCACAGGTTTTTTCCGGCGAGGATCCGTCGAAGCCGAGATCGGCCGCGCTGATGGCGGCGATACGCTGGATGTCGGAAGGATCGGAATAATCGAGCACGGTCACGACCTCGGCGCAATCGGCGATATTGGAAATCGACGCGCGCGCCTTGTTTTTGCTGAAAGCGGCCTTGTGGTGGCCGGATCCCAAGCCGGCTTCGCCCAGGTATTGCAGGTATTTCTCGCTTTTCGGATCGGCGTCGATGAAGACCGCGCTATTGGTGGACGCCGTGCCGCCGCCGTCGAACATGGCCGCGAAGTATTGCTGGCCGTCCATCGGAGTGGTTAAAAAACCATGGGTGGGCTTGAGGCCCCCCGTCTTCGAAGCGATGCGGCTTTTCTCCAGCATGGTTTTGCCGTCGAAGATGATGATTTGGTTTTTAGCGCCGCTATTGACCAGCAAGGAGGCGTCATCGAGAGCCGTCATGTCGGTCAAACCGCCGACATCGCCGATTTCGCCCGCCTTTTGGCTGCCGGTTTGCAAATCATAGGCGGCTATGCGCGTGGCGCCTCCCACATACAGCAGGAGCGGCGTTTTTTCCGCGGGAGGTTTTTCCTCGCCGGAATCGTGCAAGCAACCCGTCAGCGCGCAAGCGGAAAGGGCGGCCCCGATGCCCAGGGCTGACAGGGGAATGGGAAGAGAGAAAAGGGTTTTCATGATGTCCTTTGATTTTGTTTCGGGTTGGCCGGGGAGAGGGCGGTCAGTTGACGCATCCGCACCCTCCTCCGGGAGCGCCGGCCGGCAATTCGCTACCGGTCAAGGTCTGCAAGACCTTGTTTTCATAGGCGCGTAAAGACGTCCGGCCATCGAATGGCGAAACCATGCAGGGTTGGGCCAAGAGCCCGCGCTCGGCGGGTTGGACATTGGCGCAAGCCATCAGCATGGCGGCGGCGGCGGCGGCCGGAAATAGCAGGCATAGGCGCGCGAAGGCGCCCTGGGTAACATGCATAATACCTCCGGGGCAGGAAACCGCCCGGACGGAAAAAGGTGATGAAAAAGGGAAAAGCCGTCGGCTACGACGGTTCAGGCCGGAATGTCAGGCGCGGCGGATGGGCACTTTGTCGGCGGCATCCCTCGCCCGGAAAGGAGGGGTCGGGACAGGGCCCGATGGAAACGCTTCTCCGTTCCCGCCAAAGAATATCCCCGCCGCAAGATTCAACCCATGGGGAGGCATGTCGCCTAGGGATAGGCCCAGCGCCGAACCGCTGTCGCAATGCGAGTAACGGAGGGTACCCGCCGGGCTTCCCGAGCGCAGGTCATCATTCCCGCCCTGCGAAACCTGATCGGAGTCGTCGTCGTCCAGCGGGGGGCAATGGCAATCGGGCGGGCAAGCGACGGGATGATGCACGCAATGCCGCGCATGCGGCGCTTCGATGGCGGTCGCGGCCACCACGGAAACTTGGGTTTGCCGGGCATCCTGCCGGCTTTGCAGCACCGGCAAAAAGGCTTGCGCAACCAGCCAGCCATAAGCCACGAAGAAAATGGCAAAGCGGGGAAAAACGCGTTTGACCGCATGAAACCGGGCGCTGAAATCGTGGCGATGCGTGGGGGCCATGGGAGAGGTGGAAATATGCTTATTGGATAAGGCGGCGTGCAGCCGGCAAGACCGGATTTCGCCCCGGAAATGCCGTCTGGATTTTCGTCGCGGGGGTAAGTTTAGAGGATGCGCAAATTCCGGCCATGGATTCCGATTTTCATTTGCCTCGGGGCGGCGGCGTGGCTGGCGGGCTGCCTCCAGGACGCGACTTCCGGACCCGGCGAAGACATCCCTCGCGATGCCGACGGCCTTCCCCAGGCTGGGAAAATGGCGACGCTGGAAATCGGCGCGGGCGATACCCTGCGCTTGGAAGCGGCTCCCGCTTTTACCGTTATCGACGGCGTCAAAACCCGTCTCCTGGTCTATGGCGGCAGTTTCCCCGGCCCGGTTTTGAAAGTGAAGCAGGGCAGCCGCATCTATCTCCGCTTGATCAACCATACCGGTTCGCCCACCACCTTGCATCCTCATGGCTTAAGGCTCGATTACCGTTTCGACGGCGTGCCCGACTACACCCAAAAACCCGTCGCGCCCCAGGACTCCTTTCTGTATGCCCTCGATTTTCCCGATCCCGGCCTGTACTGGTATCACCCCCTGCTGCGCACCGATTATCAAGCCGACTGGGGGCTATATGGAGCCATTATCGTATCTCCCCGGGAGAATGATTATTGGGGCTCGCAGGTCAATCGCGAAGAGGTCATCATCCTCGACGATGTCTTGCTCGACTCGGGAGGGATAGCGCCTTCGGCCATCGGGAATGGCCCCGATCAGGCCTCGACGGGCCGCTTCGGCAATACCTTGCTGATCAACGGATCGACGCGGTATGACTTGCATGTCAAACGCCGCGAAAGGGTGAGGTTTTATGTGCTCAACGCCGCCAGCGTCCGAGCTTTCAACCTGGGCTCCGACGCCTTGTTCTGGCGCTTAATCGGTTCGGACCTGGGCCGCACCTACCGCACCGAATTCTCGAATTCCATCCTGATCGCGCCCGCCGAAAGATTCATCTTCGAGGCCGGCTATCCCATCGCCGGAGACTATCTGCTCCAGCATAAAACCGCCATGCCTTATTTGACGGCCGGGCCTTATTACTTGCCCAATGCCCCCATCCCTTCGCAGCCACCTTACGATTACCCCGTTCTCGGGCATGTCTTCGTCGATAGCGCCGCCGTGGACAAGGACTATTTCAGCGGCTTCCTCGATCCCGACGCCAACCCGGATACCGCGCATGCCTTCGGGGTCACCGATACCGGGGCCATGGACAGCATCATGGCGCAAGAACCGGACTTCCTTTTGGAGTTAAGCCTGGCGGTGGATCGGGAAAAGTTCCCCGCGTCCTTACTGCCGGAAATCGCGAATCCCCAGGACTCCCCGGTGGCCGTCGATTCCCTCGCGGCGCGCGCCGCTTTCCAGGCCGCTTCGCGCCCGGGCGGAAACGCCGCCGCCTCGCCGTTTTTCATTCCCCATCAGCCGAGGGACACGGCGGGAAATCCCATTGAAGCCGGAGCGGCGGGCGAAGTGACGCCGCTCGGCATCCGTCCCGAACCGGCTCAGACCTGGCTCGACGCGAAGGCGGGAGGAAATTTCACCTTGGCCAAAAAGGCCCACAATGATCCGACGGGGCGGGGCATTGAATGGTATGACGACATGCCGGAAATCAATGCCGCCAGCCACACGGGCAATGTCCGGTGGATCATGCGCGACTATCGGACCGGCAAGGAAAACCGGGCGGTGAATTGGCAATTCCATCGGGGGAAGTATTATCATATCCGCATCTGGAACAATTACAACTCCCTGCATCCCATGGCCCATTCCATCCATTTCCACGGACAGCGATCCCAATTGATAGGCGTGAACGGCAAGCCGGACATCAATCCGATGTGGAAGGACACCTTTTTGGTGGGCCGGGGTTTCACCGTCGACTTGCTGTTGGAAGCCGCCAATCCCGGCGATTGGATGGTGCAAGGCCATGTCACCGAACCCATAGAGGCCATGATGACGACTTATTTCCAGGTCTTGGAATGACGAGCCTACCCGCCCTTATCCTGAGCCTTTCTCTCGGCGTCTCCTTGGCGAACGCGGCCGAGCTAGATCCATCGCCACCGGCCACCGGCTTCGCCTCGTTTTGGCAAGCCCTCGCCAAAGCCCCCGAAGGCGCTCCCGCCCGCTTCGCGGCCAATGCCTTATTCACCGGCCTGTCCTTTCATCCCGACGGCGGCGAAAATGAAGGTTACCCCCGGCAATTGGACGATAAGGCTTTTTGGGTGCTCATCCTGGGCGGCCAAATCGATGCGGACATGTATTTGCACCGCTACTTTTTGCTGCGCGCCTCCACTTCGGTTTACCGCGATTGCGCCGATGTCTGGAGCGGGTTTTACCATTTCGGGCCGCGCCTCAACCTGCCCCTGGGTCCGCGTTTTGTTTTCCGTATCGGCATAGGCCCGACCTTGCTGTGGCGCGAAAATTGGCTCGGGGTCGTGCCGGGGTATACCAAGGACAGCTTTTACGGCAAGGCGACCCGCGGCGACTACCAAACCAAATTCATCTGGTATGGAGGCGATTTGGATTTTGAGTGGAAGCTCACGCCCAAGGTGAGCTTGCTTTATGGCAATATCCCCGGCTGGCCCGAAGTCATTACCAGCAATCTCGGCATGCGTTATCATTTCTAAACCAGAGATCGCCCTGGTCTGGACATCGAGCGGGGATGGTTCGGGATCAAACCATACGGTTGAGGACACCGCCCACCACGGCCATCACCAACCAGCCCAACACGGCGGGCAGCAAGCCATGGATGGCAAAGCCGGGTAACAGCCAGGCGACCAGGCCGAGCAAAGCCCCGTTCACGACCAGCAGGAATATTCCCAGGGTGAGAATGGTGACGGGCAAGGTCAGCAGGACGAGGATGGGCCGGAGCACCGCGTTGACCACGGAAAGCAATAGGGCGGCCAAGGCCAAGGTGAACCAGCCATCCACGTAGATTCCGGGAATCAGGTAGGCGGCGAGACCCAGGCTTATCATGCTGATGAGGAGACGGACGAGTAATCCCATGCCTGGGAAATAGGTTTTTTTCCACCTGGAAAGGAAGCTCAACCTGGAGAAGGGGCATTCTTTCCGGATTTGACCTGTGCCAAACCGGTCTTTGCCCTATAATTGCCAGCGGAGGGGCCGTGAAAATGGCCTTGGGGGAAGTCCTTCAAAAATCGCCGCGGCTTAAAAAGCCCCCAAGAACCGACATGGAATCCCCCGGGTCGCTGCCCATTTGCCCAGCATGGCAGCTTCATCCGTTTTGAAAACAGGAGGACGCTTGTTAAACACGACCTTGGCGATTGGAATCTCTCTCTTACTTCCCACTCTCGCGGCTTCCCAAACCCTTTCCTATCCCGGTTGCGACGATTTGAAGGGTTCCGACTTTAGCAAGGTTTTGGTTGGGACCGCGACGGCCATGGCCTTGAAATTCACCATCGCGCCGGATGGCAGAATATTCGTGGCCAGCCAAAACGGACAAATCACCATCATCGACTCCAAAACGGGGGCCGTCACGGAAGCGGGCAAGTTGACCGACCTCTCCAATAGCATTTGGGGTTTGGCCGGCATCACCTTGGACCCCGACTTCATGGCCAACGGAAGGATTTTCGCCTATTGCACCCGTCCCGTCGCCACGGACAGCGCGGTCAGCGCCATTCGGCGCATCACCTTGGTGAACAATAAGCTCGACATGGCCACCGAGAAATACCTCTTGGAGTGGCCGGTCAACCGCCTCGACATCGATCATAGCGGCGGGGGCATGGCTTTCGATAAAGCGGGAAACCTTTACTTGGGGACGGGCGACAATTCCAATTGGACCTTGGAGTATGGGAGCATCAGCGAGGCCAAGTTTAATTTGAACTCGCTCCGCTCCGCCGCCAATACCAATGATTTGCGGGGCAAGGTGATTCGCATCAAACCCTTGCCGCTGGCGGATAATGATCCGGCTCCGGCCCCGGGACCGGGCTCCACCTATGAAATTCCCGCCGGTAACCTGTTCCCGGTGGGAACGGCAAAGACGCGTCCCGAAATTTATACCATGGGCCAGCGCAACCCCTTTTCCTTGACCACGGATCCCGTGACCGGATGGCTCTATGTCGCGGACATCGGTCCCCAGGCGGCCCAAGCCTCGGCCACCAAAGGGCCCGCGGCCATCGATGAATTCAATGTCGTCAAGGATGCCGGAAATTATGGCTGGCCCATGTTTGAAGGAGCCAATGTTCCTTATAACAAATACGACTACGCGGCGAATCAAACGGGTCCGCTCTTCGATGCGGCCAAGCCCGTCAACGACTCCAAATTCAATACCGGCTTGCAAGAACTTCCCCTGCCCAGGCCGTCCATCATCCACTACAGCAAGGATGGTAAGAATATGGATCTCACGGGATTCACCCGGGGCGCGCAGGCCTGTATTGGCGGGCCGGTTTATCGCTACCTGGATTACCAAGGCTCGACCATCAAGCTGCCCCCGCACTTCGACGGCAAGTGGATAGTGGGCGACAATCAAATGGGTTGGCTCAAGGCCCTTGTTTTTGATGAGACGGGCACCAAAGGTCTAGGGGCCATCACCCTTTTTGACAGCGTGGGCATCAACAGTTTGATCGACATCAAATTGGGCGCCGACGGGGCCTTGTATACGCTTGACCTGTCGCGCAAGGTGAACCGTTTTGAATACAAGGGCGATTGCCTTCCCGCCGCTAATTCGATTCGAGTCAACCGGACGCCGATTCCAAGATCGCAAGCCCGCGAATGGCTGTTCGTCTCACCGAGGGGAACTTCCCTGGTCAAGGTTCCCGAAGGCAAACGAGGTTTCTCCTTATTCGACGTGCAAGGAAAAAGGATGGGTTCATTCCGGGCTACCGGGGACTCGCCTCTCGTGCCGGTGACTCTTCCCAACTCGGGTTCATCCGGGGTTTTGCGGATTCGCTGGGAATAAATGGACGGATGCCTGAATCGAGGTATTCGACAAGCAGAAAGTTGAAAATCATGCAATTACGCATCGCCGCTGGCATTTTGGTTTGGGCCGCCTTGGTGTTTTCCCAGTCCGCCGAAATTCCCGGGTGGACCCGGGTGGAAGTGAGCGCGGAATTTTTTAACGAAGGCGCCGCTTTCGCGGACTTCGATAAAGACGGCAATATGGATATCGCTTCGCCGCCCTTCTGGTACGAAGGCCCGGATTGGAAGGTTTCCCACCGCTTCCGCGCCGGCAAGGCCTTGAGAGGCGATTCAGGCGTCTATGGCGGCGGATCGGATGCCCCCTGGCAATGCGAGACCTATGATTTCAACAATGACGGCTGGCCCGATATCTTGACCAATATGGGCCCTTGCTGCGGCACGGTCGAATGGTATCAGAATCCCGGGAATCCGAAATCCGCCACGGGCAATTGGACGGCTCGCACCATGCTCACCGGTTTGGGCAATGAAAGCCCCCACTTGGGCAATGTCACGGGAGACGGCAAGCCGGAATATATCTGCATGCAGAACAATCGCCTCGGCGTGGCGGAGGCCAATGCGGGCAATCTCACCGGGCCCTGGACCTTTCGCGCCGCCAGCGAAATACGCTCGGGGAATGGGGCGACGGCCTATGGCATCAATTCCCACGGCGTCGGCGCCGGTGACGTGAATATGGACGGCCGCATCGATTTGTTTTCGATGCACGGTTGGTATGAACAGCCCGCGACCTTGGGCTCGGCCGAATGGACCTTGCACGAAGCGCCTTTCAGTTCCCGGCCCTTCACCGGCGAAAACCAGGGCGGCGCCCACATGTATGCCTATGACATCGACGGCGACGGCGATAACGACGTGGTCTCGGGCATCCAAGCGCATGCGTGGGGGCTTCACTGGATAGAGAACGTCGATGGCAAAGGGGGCGAGTGGAAAGACCATATGATCATGAACAAGCCCGAAGACGCGGATCTTTACGGAGGCGTTTCCTTCAGCCAACCCCACAACCTGAATCTCGCCGATATCAATGGGGACGGGCTTCTCGATTTGGTGTCGGGAAGGCGCTGGGGCACGCATGGCCCTCATCCGGCCGGCGATCCCAAGGTGATTTATTGGTGGGAATTGAATCGTGGCGCGTCCGGGGTGACCTTTATTCCCCACCAGATCGACAATTACGCCGGAGCGGGCTGCCAGGTCAAGGTGGGCGATGTGGACGGCGATGGAAAGCCCGACGTGGTCTCGGGAGGGCGCATGGGAACCTATGTTTTCTTGAACAAGCTCACTTCGGTGGGCATCCGGCTGGGCATGCCCCTGCGGGGAGGGAATGGATTGTCCATTCTTCGCAGTGAGGGATCCTCTTCGGGCCAAGTCCTGACGATTCGATTCTTGCAGGCCGGCTTTAACCACTCGATTTCACTATTCGACGCCAAAGGAAAGGAGAAATCGTATTCGCTGGGCACGCGCAATACCGGAGAAATCCTTTCGCTCCCCCTGGGCGATTTGCAAGCGGGCCAGTATATCGTGCGCGCCTCGCGGGACGGCGAAGTGCAGACCTTGGGCAGCTTACCGCTTGGGCGATGACGTGATGCGCGCCCGTCTCATGCTTACCGCCCTTTTGGGGTGGACCTCGCTGGGGTTGGCGCAAACCCTCAGCTTCAAGGTCGCCGGCGCGAACCGCACGGCGACCTTATATGCGCCCGCCGGCGGCCTTTCCAAACCCGCCCTGGTTTTCGTGCTCCACGGCCTAGGTGGCGACGGCCCGGGCATGCGGAGCAGCACGCAAATGGACAAGGTGGCCGACCGGGAAAAATTCGTCGTCGCCTACCCCAATGCCGTGGGCGGCACCTGGGACTATGCCTCGACCAAGAACGATCACGCCTTTCTCAAGGACATCATCGACACCGCCGTCGCCCGCTACCAAGTCGATCGCAACCGCGTCTATGTCTCCGGCTTTTCGCAAGGCGGGGGTATGGCCGTGTATGCCGCCTTCACCGACCCCGATATTTACGCGGCCGTGGCCCCGGTTTCTTCGGTGGGAAGCGGCGCGCCGACCCCGAAGCGGCCCATACCCATTCTCCTCACCTTCGGCACCCAGGATCTTTATACCCCCGCCACCTTCATGGCTTCGGTGGACGGTTGGCTGAAGTTCGACAGTTGCGCCTCCGCTCCGACCGTCATTCGCCCCTATCCCGCCACGAATAACAATTCAACCGTGACGCGATTGACCTACGGTGATTGCGCCCAGGAAACCGAAATCGTCGTGGATTCCATCAAGGGCGGCGGCCATGAGTGGCCCAATAATGCCGCGACCAAGGTCAACAATAGCGAGGAAGTGTGGGCCTTCTGCAAAAAATTCACGCTCAACCGCGCCACGACTTCGCTTCACCTCACGTCGGTGAGGGCGAAATCGCGGCCATTTATCTACCGCGCCGAGGGCGTGCTTTGGCAATTCTCCGGCGAAACCGGTCGCATGCGTGGGTTTGACACCCAAGGCCGCCGCCTCTCAGGATCGCGCATCCTCGAGCCCTTCCTTACCCGCTAGGCCGAAGTTACCCCATGGACCGAGGCGGCTTTGGCGAAGTCCGCCCCGGGCGCTGGGACAAAAAAAGGCATGGCCCTTTTGCTCCGCATTATCATTTTTAAACAAGAATTTCCATTTGCGTGCTTTTCGATTCTATCCGCCTCCCGGCGCGGGGATCCGGATGAATAAAGCACCGTATTTGCCCGGTTACGCTAGTGGTATGGTTATTGCCATAACCTTTAGCTAATTGGCAACTGTCAACCGGTCCGCCCGGCCCTTTGTGCTTGGTTTCAAATTGGGGGCACTGCTCCCGATTGGAAGCGCGCATGACTCATGGGGCCGCTACCCGTGTATTGCCTTTAAAACCGGCGCGCCGGAAATTTCCGGACTCAACATCCGAAAATGTGCTGGTCATCGGTGGCGGCATGGCCGGATTCAGGCTCTGCGAGAAAATCTCCGAAAGCCCAGCCTTCTCCCGTTTCACGCTGACCATGGTCGGCGAGGAAGATATTCCCGCCTACGATCGCGTCCACCTCACCGACGCGCTTAAAGGCAAGCATTCCGATCAATTACTCCTCGCGCCCAAGGCCTGGTATGCCGAGCGCGGGATGGAATTGATCCTGGGGGACGCCGTGGTTTCCCTCGAACCCGAGCCCGGCATGGCCGTCACCCGCTCGGGCAGGCGCATCGCTTTCGATCGCGCCGTCCTCGCCACCGGTTCGCGTCCTTTCATTCCCCCCATACCCGGAGCCGATCTTCCCGGGGTTTTCGTTTACCGCACCCTCAAGGATTTGGAAGCCATTTCCGCCTTCGGCCGCGCCGGCGCCCATGCCCTGGTGCTGGGCGGGGGATTATTGGGGCTCGAAGCGGCCCGGGCTTTGCGCGACTTGGGGCTATGGATCACCTTGATTGAAAACGCCCCATGCCTTTTGCCGCGCCAGCTCAATCCGCAGGCGGGCGATTTGGTCAGGCGCGAAATCGAAAGCATGGGCATCCGGGTCTTGACCTCGACCGGTTTGGCCGCCCTGGATCAAACCGAAAACGGGCTGCGGGCTTCCACCCAGGATGGCTTGACCCTGGAGGCTTCCATGGTCGTCTTGGCCGCCGGCGTCCGTCCCCGCGATGAATTGGCCAAGGCTTGCGGTCTTGAAATCGGGGCGCGCGGAGGCGTGGTGGTCGACGATTTCCTGCGCACGTCCCACCCGAAAATCTTCGCCATCGGGGAATGCGCGGTCCATCGCGGCGTCAACTACGGCCTGGCGGCCCCGGGCTATCGCATGGCCGAGGCCATGATCAGGCAATGGACGGAAAGCCCGAAGCCTTTCCGGGGAGCCGATCAAAGCACGACCCTCAAGGTTTTGGGGGTTACCGTGCATGTCATCGGCGAACATACCGCCGCCGAACCCTCTCTCAATTTCGCTTCCGACACCCTCTACCGCCATCTCATCCTCAAGCGAAATAAAATCGTCGGCGCCATCGGCGTGAGTAATTGGAGCGAGGCCGATCGCATCCGCCTGGCGGCCTTGGCGGGCAAAAGAGTATGGCCTTGGCAACAACGCCGATTTGTGAAAACCGGCATGCTGTGGCCGGCGGCGGCGCCCATGCCTCAAACCTGGCCGGATACCGCCCTGGTTTGCCATTGCCGCCAAATCGACAAGGGCGCGGTCTGTGCCGCCATCGCCCAAGGCTGTGTCACGCTTGACGCATTGAGGGCCAAGACCGGCGCCACCTCGGTATGCGGCGGCTGCACTCCCGTCGTGCAGCAATTGCTGGGCGCGCCTTCCGCTCCCACCACGGGTTCGGGGCTGGCCTGGGTTTCCTGGCTGACCTTGATCTTCGCCGCCTTGCTTTGCGTGGCGCCGCCTTTGCCGGTTTCGCCCAGCGCGCAAACCCGTTGGCATCAAATCGAAATCCTGTGGCGGAATTCCTTTTGGCATCAATTCACGGGCTATACCCTGCTCGGCCTCATGACCCTCGGCATGCTCTTGCCTTTGCGCAAAAGAATCGCCTGGTTCCAGCTCAAGTCGGTGGCCACCTGGCGATGGGTTCACGGCTTGCTCGGCTTGATCACGGTGATGGGATTATCCCTGCACACCGGCTGGCGTCTGGGTTCGGGCGTGAACCGGGCCCTGGCCGTGACCTTTCTCATCGCCTGCGTTTTAGGGGCCGCCGCGGGATTGGCATTCGATTGGGCCGACCGCCGCGCCACTCCGGCCAATGCCCAAATCCGGCGGGGGATAGCCTATGGCCATTTGGTTTTGACCTGGCCCTTGCCCATCCTGCTCGTATTCCACATCTGGTCGGTTTATTTCTTCTGATGGCCACCTCCCTTCCCCATCCGGCTTGGCGCAAGCGCATCCCCTGGGCCCTCTGGGCGGTTTTGATCCTTATCCTCGGCTCGGTTCTCGCCCGCTGGCTTTATGGATCGGATAAACGGGTTTTCCTGCCGGGAGAAACCACGGTCGGCCACCACCAAATCGAGATGAAATGCGATGCCTGTCACTCGCCGGGGGGCGGCGTCCGCAATGACGCCTGCTTCAAATGCCATGGCGACGCCATGCAAAAGGCGCATGACAGCCATCCTGAGAAAAAATTCACCGACCCCCGCAATGCCGACTTGCTCTCTTCCCTGGACGCCAGGGCTTGCGCGACTTGCCACCAGGAACACCGCGAACAGTGGGTTCATCCCATGGGCTTGACCTTGCCGCCGGATTATTGCGCCCGCTGCCACCAGGATATCGCCAAGGACAGGCCCAGCCATCAAGGCATGGGATTCGAAACTTGCGCCACCGCGGGCTGCCACAATTTCCACGACAATTCCGGGATATACGAAGACTTTCTCGCCCAGCATTTGCAGGAACCCGCCATGCTTCCCCGCCGCGACGTGCCGGTGCGTTTCATCAGCGAATGGATGAAAACCCGGGGCGAGACCATCCGCGCGCTGACGGCCGAAAACGCCGACGCTCCGCCGACGCCGCCCACCGATCCGCATATCCTATCGGAATGGCAAAACGACGCCCATGCCCTGGCCGGAGTCAATTGCACCGATTGCCACGGCAAGACCTGGCAGGCCAAACCCACCGGCGAGAGTTGCCGTCGCTGCCATGAGAACGAGACTCGCGGATTCCTGCAGGGCCGCCACGGCATGCGCCTCGACGTCGGCCTGTCGCCCATGAAGGTGGAGTGGGCGAAAATCCCGATGAAGGCCGACGCCGCCCACCGTGAATTGACCTGCATTTCCTGCCATGGCGCGCATGAATTCGATACGAAGAAAGCCGCCGTGGAAGCTTGCCTGCAATGCCACGACGACGCGCATACCCGCGATTATCCCGACTCTCCCCACCATCGCGCGTGGGTAGCGGAAATGTCGGGCCGCGATTCGGCGGGCACCGGCGTTTCTTGCGCCACCTGCCACATGCCGCGCCGCATGAATGGCAAGGATTCCAGTGGCTGGACCTGGGTGGAACACAATCAAAACGCCACCTTGCGGCCCAATGAGAAAATGCTCAGGCCGGTTTGCCTCAACTGCCATGGCATGGAATTCAGCCTGGACGCCCTGGCCGACAGCGCCTTGATCCACAACAATTTCCGCGGCCGTCCCCATCGCCACGTCGAATCGCTCGACATGGTGCTCAAAAGGGTGCGCGACTATGCCGAGGCCCGGGAAAAAAACCTTTAACCACCACCCCATCCAGGAGGATACGATGACAACCCATCACCATCACGAAAACCCGCCTCGCCCGATCCCGTCGGCCTCGAAAGGGAAGCGCCGGCATTACTATGCCTACGGCATTTCCGCCTATCTGGCGGTTTCCGCCGTCTTAATCGCCTGCCAAAGCGAGAAAGCCGGTGATCCCTTGGACGCGAAATCCATCAGCCCCAAACAAATGGCCGACGCCCTTCACCTGGTGCTCGAATCCGATCGCACGGTCTATACCAAGAAGGTGGTCAACCGGCTGCAAAACGAGGAAGCGGTCATCAAGGCCAGCGAGCATTGGATGGACGACAAGGCATTGCCCTTGCCCGCGCAAATGTTCCGCATGGGTTCGGAATTGGTCACCGAAAAAGGCGCGCCCTGGAGCTACTCCCTGCAATCCGAGTGGCCGGTGAATAAGCAGAACGCGCCGAAAACCGAGGCGGAAATAGCCGGCATGAAATTCATCAAGGAGAATTCCGGCAAGAATTACTATGCCAAGGAAAGCCTGGGCGGCAAGGAATACTTCACCGCCGTATACCCGGACGTGGCCATCGCGCCCGCCTGCATCGCCTGCCACAATGCCCATAAAGACAGCCCCAGGACCGATTTCAAGCTGGGCGACGTCATGGGCGGCGTCGTCATCCGTATTCCCCTCGACATTTAACCCATCACCCCACTAGCAAGGAAAATCCCATGACACCCGAACAGAAAACCCTGGTCGTCAACACTTGGAAAGCCGTCGAGCCGATAGCGGATACGGCGGCGACCCTGTTTTACAATCGCCTCTTCGAATTGGATCCCTCCTTAAGGTCCCTCTTCAAGCCCGATCTGGGGGAACAGAAACGGAAGCTGATGCAGACCATCGGCTTCGCCGTGAGCTCCCTCGGCAATTTGGAAACCCTGGTCCCCGTCGTGCAGCAATTAGGCAAGCGGCATGCGGGCTATCACGTGAAGGACAAGGATTACGCCACCGTGGGCGCGGCCCTGCTTTGGACCTTGGAGCAAGGCCTGGGACCGGCGTTTACTCCCGAAGTCAAAGCGGCCTGGACCGAAGTCTATACCGTTTTGTCCAATACCATGATGGCCGCGGCGAAAGAGGCGGCTCCGGCTTAATAACGTTTATCGGTTTAGGCGGAAAAGGCGCGGGCCCCGAGGGCCCGCTAGCCCCGGAGCCGGGAAGAATGAGAACCGGCTCCAGAGCATGGTCGCAATGCGAATCAGAAATTGAAAATCGGCATGAAGTAAAGGAAAAGGCCGGGCTTGTCGTCCTTGCCGGCGGTCAGACCCGAACCGGGCATGTTGATGGCCCCGTCGCCCGCGATGAATACCCCGGCGCCCAGCACGATATTGCTCTTGGGGAAATAGGTGATATGCAACTCGGCGTCGATTTCCTGGCCATAGGGATCGTCCATGCCCGAAGGCGCCGCCTGGGGCGTGAAGAAATGGTAGGCGGGTTTGAAAACCATGGTCGGCTTGCCGGCGGCATTCGGTAGGAAAGGGATGGAAGCGTCGATACGGTAGTCCATGACGCCCGATTTGGGATTGTTCAGGAAATAATCCATCCAACCGAAGTAAGCGTGGCCGAAGAAATAATTGGCGCGATAGGTGTGGATTTCATCGTCCGTGGCTTTATCGTCGCCGCTCATGCCGTCCAAGCCGAGGGTGATATTGCTGGTGCCGATGGTGGCTCCCGCCCGCAAGCCGAATTGGAAGGCGGCATTGGTCATGTCGCCGGTGGCGGTAGCCATTTCACCGCCTTGCCAGATGAATTCCTCTTCGAAATTGAACATGCCGAATTTGCCCGCGAACCTTTCGCCGAAATAAACCAGATCGTAATTCAGCGCTACGTCGCCGGCATAGGTGCTGGGCAACCGCGACATGTCGTAAAAACCGAAAACGTCGGCGGTGACGCCCGGCTTGATGCTATGGCTGTAATAAAGACCGCCCACGGCGGCCGCATCCTTGATGGCGGCGGGGCTGTCGTCGGCGACGGTATAGAAGAAACCCGTCAGGTTTCCGGGTTCGAAGCCCCAATTGAAGGAAACGCCGTCGAAAGCGCGCGAGACGGGATGCCATTCCAGGGTGGAAAGGAAACGTCCCGAGCCCAGGGACATTTTTTGCCTTCCCAACGCCAATTGGAAATCACCCTGGGTGATGGCGAAATAACCTTGCAGCAAATCGACGCCCTTGGAATTGCCCACCGAGGCGGAAGCGGGCGAGGTGGCTCCCCTGGGTTCCGATCCGAAATTGCGGCTGTCCTGGAGCTCGACTTTCAATTGCACGTTTTCCGAAGGATTGGTGCTGAATCCCAGGCGGGTGCGCAGGCCAGTGCTGAGCGCGGCCTTGTTGGCGGAGGTATCGGCCATGTTTTTACTGTTGTATTCGGTGCGGGTGCGCACCTGCCCATAGCGATGCGACGGCGAGGCGTCGAAAGGCGAATCGGCCGGGGGCGCCGCCGCGGCGAGGCTGAATAAGCCCAAAGGGCCGACCAAGGCGGCGATGGCGCCTTTGGACCGCAAGGCCATGCCTTTGGAATTGTCGAGTGGAAGGGTGGATTTCATGTTTTCCTCTGAGGGATGTGGGTTAGGTGAGTGGTGGGTTGTAGGATGACGGAATTCATTTTGCGATAAAGCGGTCCCTAGGTTCGTCAGGAACGAACGGCTGCAAGCTGATGGGATCAGGGATAATCCGGGAGACCGGACGGACCGGGGATCTCTGGGATGGGCCATCCGCCCCTCATGTCAGGGACGGATCATTTCATTCCGTCAAGGCGCTAACGGGCTATGCTGCCTTCGGCCTTAACCGGGTTTCGTTTCGGTTCGCCGTCGGTATCGGCCTTGGGTTTTTCTTCGCGATGGATGGCCACGCGCTTGGGGCGCTTCGAATGATCGCCCAGGAAACGGAGCAAGTGCTCGCGGCATTCGTAGTAAGCCGGCAAATCCACCACCTCGGCGCGCTTGCGCGGGCGGGGAAAAGAAATGGGGAGGATGTCGCCCACCCTGGCCTGCGGCCCATTGGTCATCATCACCACCCGGTCGGAAAGCAGAATCGCCTCGTCCACGTCGTGGGTGACCATGACGGCCGTGATTTTTTCGCTGGCCCAGACCTCCATCAGCACATCCTGCAATTCCGCGCGCGTCAAGGAATCGAGCATGCCGAAAGGCTCGTCCAGGAGAAGCAGGCGGGGCTTCAAGGCGAAGGCGCGGGCTATCCCCACCCTTTGCCTCATGCCCAGGGAAAGGTCGATGGCCTTTTGATGCAGGGAGCGCCCCAAGCCTACCTTGTTCAAGTAATAACGGGCGATGTCCAAGCGCTGCTGTTTGGTGCCGTGGGGAAAGACCTTGTTCACGCCGAGCATGACGTTTTCCAGGGCGCTCATCCAGGGGAAAAGACTGGGAGACTGGAAGACCACGCCGCGGTCCGGCCCGGGTCCTTCGATTTCGAATTCGCCCAGCACCACGCTTCCCGAGGTCACGTCGACAAGACCGGCGGCCATGGACAATACCGTCGACTTACCGCAACCCGAATGGCCGATGAGGGAAACGAATTCCCCCAAGCCCACGCCGAGTTGGAAATCTTCCACGACATGCACCAGGCCCTTGGGTGTGGGGTAGGCTTTGCAGAGGTCGATGAATTCAAGATAAGGCTTCATGATAAACTTTCGCGTCCGTCACTCGGCTACGCGGCCATCGGTTTGATATCCGGCAAGGTGATGGCCTCGATCGCGTCGTGCAGGCTGTTCTTTTCCCCGATCTCGGAGAGATAATGGATGATTTGGCTTCGCAGCTTGCGAAATTCGGGATTCAGATTCAAGTCGGTGCGGTCGCGGGGGCGGTTCAGCTTGACTTCAAAATCCGGTCCCAAGGTGGCCCGGGGGCCGGGGTTCAAGGGGATAATCCTATCGGCGAGCAAAATCGCCTCGTCGACGTCATTGGTGATGAGAATGACGGTTTTTTTATCCGTCGACCAGATATTCTCGATCTCATCCTGCAAATCGGCGCGGGTCAAGGCGTCCAAGGCCCCCAGCGGCTCGTCGAGCAAGAGCATGGCGGGATTCATGGCCAAGGCCCTCGCGACCGACACGCGCTGCCGCATGCCTCCGGATAACTCCGCCGGCCGTTTATAAGCCGCCGGACCCAGGTGCACCATGTCCACGAATTTCCTGACATGGGCCTCGCGCTTGGCCTTGCTCCATTCGGGAAAGACCTGGTTGACCGCCAAGGCCACATTTCCCGAAACCGTGAGCCAGGGCAAGAGCGAATAATTCTGGAAGACGACACCCCGATCGGGACCGGGACCGGTAATGGGTTTTCCCTGCAATAGGATTTCGCCCTCGTCGGGTTCGATGAGGCCGGCTATCATATTGATCAAGGTGGATTTCCCGCTGCCGGAAAAACCGACGATGGCCAGGAATTCCCCTTCTTCCACCGACAAATGGATATGCTGCAAGACCTCGTTGCGGGCTGGGCCCTGGCCGAAACCCTTGCTGACGTTTTTTAATTGCAAAAACGGCATACTCTCCCCTTCAGGTGGATATCAATTCGGGACGGAAGCTGACCATCTTTTGCAAAGACACCATGATGCGATCCAGGATGAAGCCGATCAGCCCGATGGTGACCACCGCGACCATGATGCGCGCCAGGGAATTGCTGCTGCCGTTTTGGAATTCGTCCCAGACGAATTTCCCCAACCCGGGATTCTGGGCCAGCATTTCCGCGGCTATCAAAACCATCCAGCCCACGCCCAGGGAAATGCGCAAGCCGGTGAATACCAGCGGCAGGGAGGCTGGCAAAACGATTTTAAAGACGCGGGTACCCCAACCGAGGTTGAGAACCCGGGCCACGTTCATATAATCTTTGTCTATCGACGCTACGCCCAAGGCGGTATTCAAAAGGCTGGGCCAAAGAGAACACAGCGACACCGTAATCGCGGATATCAAAAAGGATTTTTGGAAAAACCCGTCCTTCGTGACATAGACGGCGCTGACTATCATGGTGACGATAGGCAACCACGCCAAGGGCGAAACCGGCTTCATCACCTGGATCAGGGGATTCAAGGCCGTCATCACCGCCTTGCTCATGCCGCAAAGCAGGCCGAGGGGCACCGCTATCAAGGAAGCGATGAGAAAGCCGGTGAAAACCGTATTCAGGCTGGTTTTGATCTGATCGAGATAGGTCGGTTTGCCGGTATAGGATCGGATCTTGATCTCGGCTTTGGGATCCTCGGCCAATAACCTGGCATTCCTATCCGCCTGCCGCTGGTAAAACGCTTTCTCCTTGACCCTTTCACTCCTATGCTCGCCCCATAAGACGCCGATTTGCTGGCTGACCTCGACCGGCCCGGGTAATTTCCCCAGGCTGGTATCGATCTTTTTCGCCACCACGGCCCAAAGGCCGAGGAAAATGGCGATGGCGATGATGGGGACGAGGATAATCCGTCCCATTTCCTTGACCTGTTCCTTGGGCTGCTCTCCGAAGCCCAGGCGGGCGAAGGGGATGAACCAAGTCAGGCCGGTCAGGTTGAAAACCTTGACCAGGTTATTCTTGACCTTTTCCTTATTCATGCCATCCTCAATTCTTATTGCCGATGCCGAAGGCGCTGAGATAGGCCGTGGGTTTTTTACCATCAAAGGTCATGCCGTCGATGAATTCGTTGTTCGGCGCTTTATAGCCGTCGGTTTTGGGAATGTCGCTTTCCTTCATTTTGCCATCGGCCACCAAGGCCTTGGCCGCCTTCATCCAGACATCGGGCAAATAAATCTTCTTGGCGGTTTCATGGTACCAGGCGTCGGGTTTGGCCTCGGTGATTTGGCCCCAACGGCGCATCTGGGTCAAAAACCAAATGGCGTCGCTGTAAAAAGGATAGGTGGCATTGTAACGATAAAACACGTTGAAATCGGGCATGGATCGCTTGTCGCCCTTTTCGAACTCGAAAGTCCCCGTCATGCTATTGGCGATGACTTCAAAGTCGGCGCCCACGTATTCGGATTTGGAAAGCATGCGGGCGGCGTCCTTACGGTTTTTGCCATTCTCGGCGTCGAGCCACATGCAGGCGCGGAGCAAGGCTTTTAAGACGGCCACATGGGTATTGGGATTCTTTTCAGCCCAACCGCGGGTGACGCCGAAAACTTTTTCGGGCTTATTGCGGTAAATCTCCAGATTGGTGATAACCGGTACTCCGATTCCCTTGAATACGGCCTGTTGGTTCCAGGGTTCTCCGACGCAATAGCCGAATATGGTGCCGGCTTCCAAGGTGGCGGGCATTTGGGGAGGAGGCGTCACGGACAGCAAAACGTCGGCATTGCTCATGCCGGTGATGTCTTGCTTCGTATACATGCCGGGATTGAGCCCGCCGGCGGCCAACCAATAGCGGATCTCGTAATTGTGGGTGGACACGGGGAAGACCATGCCCATATTGAATTTTTTACCCGCGGCCTTGAAACTTTGCACCACCGGCTTCAGGGCGTCGGCCTTGATAGGATGGACGGGTTTTCCATCCTTCATCGGGATATTCGGCTTCATCTGTTTCCAGATATCGTTGGAAACCGTGATGCCATTGCCGTTCAAATCCAAGCTGAAGGCGGTTACCACGTCGGCCTTGGTTCCAAAGCCGATGGAGGCGCCGATGGGCTGACCGGCCAGCATATGCGCGCCGTCGAGCTCGCCGTCGATGACGCGATCCAGTAATACTTTCCAGTTCGCCTGGGCCTGCAAGGTGACATACAGGCCTTCTTCCTCGAAATACCCTTTCTCCTTGGCCACGACCAAGGGAACGCAATCGGTGAGCTTGATGAACCCGAAGGTCAATTCGTCTTTTTCGAGAGCTTTGTCGGCGAAGACGGGAAGGGCTAAGGCCAATAGGGGAGCGATGGCCGCACGGGCGGCTTTGTTGGGAAATATCATGGAGAAAACCTCATGGCGATGAAAAGAGAGCCGTCAGGGCAAGCAGGAATACGCCGATTGGAAAAAAGGCCGGCCAAGGTCGCGACTAAAGGGGAGTTTTTAAGACGCGCCGCTCCGGGAGTCACGGGCGGCGCGCCTCTCAAAGCCCGGCGGGTCCTCTGCTGGTCCTGAGGGCGGGCTTCGATGGGCCGGGGAGGCCGCCGGTACCGATAAATGCTATCGGTAACGACACCCCCCACGCTCGGTGAGAGTGCCATGGCTGATTCCTAGCTTGGGCTTCGGTACCGCGGATCACCTTTTAACTGGATGCCCCGCGTTCCAAAAGCCCGGACGGACCGGAGTCAGTTGGCGGTTAGGCGTCCTGGGACGGCCTAACCAGTTCCTTTGTATACGCAACCCCCGTACCAATCGTATGACGGTAACCTGTATGGCTGAATTGCGGATTTTTTGGGATGGCGGTAAAAGATGTCAGGAAATGGCGGAGTGACAAGCGCTTATTGTCATCCATTGACATTTACAATAGTCGACTCAGGACCGATGGTGCAAGATGTAAACCAATTCCAATACCGCTAAAACGGCAAACCCCAAAGCGACCAGGCGCCAAAGGGGCAAGCGGGATTCCGACGTGGATGCCGGACGGCGGGCGACCTCGTCGCCGGCTATGCCTTCCCTTCTCTCCAGATGGAATCGGAATTCGCTCAAGGCTTGAAAGCGCTTGGCCGGATCGGGCTGGGTGGCTTTTTGAATCACGGTTTCCAGCCACAAGGGGATTTGGGGATTATACCGCGAGGGCGGCGTCCATCGGTTGAAACGCGGCTGGCTGAACGGCTCGATTTCCCCAAAGGGTAATTTACGCGTTACCAATTCATACAGGGTTACGCCCAGGGAGTAGACTTCCGTTCCTTCGTCGGCCTTGATCCTTCCTCCCAAAAAATATTCGGGAGCCATATACGAAGGCGTGCCGGGCACTTCGATCTTGGCCGCGTCGCCATGGGACAAGGCCTCGGTTTGCGCCACGCCCAAGTCCATCAGCAGGGCGACCCCGTCGGAATTGACGAGGATATTGTCCGGCTTGACGTCGCGATGCAAAACCTGCAAGCGGTGGAGGGCTTCCAACCCTTTGGCGACTTGAATGGTAAATTCGACGGCGTCGGAGGCGGGCAAGGGCATGCCGCCGTCCAAACGCCGGCGCAAGGTTTCGCCGGGCGTATAAGGCGTAGCATAATAAAGACAGGAGCGCCGCCCCGGCTCCAGCGGCAAGGCCGGCAAGACATGGCGATTCTGAATTCGCCGGCCCACCCATTCCTCTTTGAGAAACAAATCCAATTGGCTTTGGGCCGATTCCGGAGAGGCGGCCTGAATGCGCGGGAATTTGAGGACTACCTTCCTTCCCCGCCTTAAGTCGTCGGCGAGAAACACTTCCGAAAGCTGCCCGCGATGCAGCCGCTTGGCCAGGTAAAAATCATCCAGGGTCATTCCCTCGCGGATATCCTCGCGCGCCTGCAAATCCGAGGTTTCCCCGATGCGGCCCAAGGTATCGCCCGGAGGCAAGGCATCGATGCGCAAAAGCATCACCGAGATGTCGTCGTCGCTGCCCGATTCCTGGGCCAGAACGGCGAGCGCCTCCGCGGTGGCCTGCAAATCCGGGCGCAATTCCTTGCCGACCGCTTCGGCTGTCAAGCCTCCCGATTTATACAAGCCGTCCGTGCAAAGCAAAAACACGTCGCCCAGGCGGACCGGCTCTTGCGCGAAGTCGGGATGCAAATGCTCGTCCAAGCCCATGGCCCGCGAAACCACATTGCGGAAATCGGGATTCTCCCAGACATGATCCTGGGTCAAGCGAAGCAATTCCCCCTGGCGGTATAAGTAGGCGCGCGCGTCCCCGACATGGGCTATCACGGCGCGATTGCCGCGCACGACCAAACCGACGAAGGCCGCCGCCCCGTTTTTACCGTCGCCCCGCGCCTCGGCGCGCGTCCGGGCCGGGCTCTCGGCCGCCGGTTCTTCCCGGATGGATCGATTCACGTCGCTCAACGTCTGCTCCAGCGACTTCACCACGCTCCAGGTATCGGGACAGCTGTAATAGTCGGAAAGAAACCGGCGAATGGAAATCTCCGCCGCCTTGCGACCGCCTCGCCCTTTGCCGACGCCGTCGGCGACGCCGAGGGCCACCCCTTTGTCACGCAGAATGGCGCCTTCGGGTGTTACCCCTCCCAGGAAGTCTTCATTGACGCCGCGCGGGCCGGCGAGGCTGGCTTGTCCCAGGGATACGACGAGAGTCGAAGGCTCGGCTCCCGGCTTGGGTGAATTCATCGGCACCTGATCGAATGGCTCATACCTTGGCGGCCGTTACCAAGGGAGAACCCCAGGTGCTGCGCCACCTGCGTTTCACGCCTTGAAGACCGAAGAAGGCCAAAATACCCATGGCGGCGAAAATTCCGAACCCCAAACGGTAATCGCCGGTGTATTGCCGGGAAAATCCCAGCGAGGTGGCGAGGTAAAAACCGCCCACCCCTCCGGCCATGCCGACCAGGCCGGTCAAGACGCCGATTTCTTTGCGGAAGCGTTGGGGAATCAATTGGAAAACCGCGCCATTGCCCATTCCCAGCGCAATCATGGCGAGGATGAAGCAAACCAGGGAAAGCGCCAATTGCTCCGAAGCCAAAACCACTCCGCCCAAGGTGACGGCGACGGCGATATAGACGGTTTGCAAGGATCGGATACCCCCGATTTGATCGGCCAAGCGGCCGCCAATCGGACGCACGAATGAACCCGCGAAGACGCAGGCGGCCGTGAGATAGCCGGCGATCACCGGGTTCACGCCAAATTGCGAATTGAAATAAATGACCAGGCTCGAAGAAAGGCCGACAAAACCGCCGAAGGTGACGCAATAAAAAAACATGAACCACCAGGTATCGGCATCGCGCAAAACCGCCAGGTATTGGGTCCATTTCTTAGGCGGCGGAATATCCGGGCTTTCCTTGGCCAGCAGCGAATACGTGATGAAGGTGAGGAATAAAGGAATCAAGACCAGACCGAAAACCGTCTGCCATCCGAAATGCTGCGCCAATACGGGACCGAATAAGGCGCTCAAGGCCGTGCCGGAATTCCCCGCGCCCGCAATGCCCATGGCCAAGCCTTGCGCCTCGGGCGGATACCACCTCGAAGCCAGCGGCAAGGCCACCGCGAAAGCCGCGCCGGCGATGCCTAGGAAAATACCCATCAGAAAAACCTGCGGCAGGGTGGAAAGGTGAGCCAGGTAAGCCCAGGCCAGGGCGGCCATGACCACGACTTGTCCGATTTGGCCGGTGCGCTTGGCGCCTATCTTATCGACCAGTAGGCCCAAGAAAATGCGGAGTATGGCTCCCGACAAAACCGGTACCGCCACCATCAAACCTTTCTGGGAAGGCGTCAAACCCAAATCGTCGGCGATATAAACGCCCAATGGCCCGAGTATGACCCAGACCATAAAGCTCATGTCGAAATAAAGGAAAGCGGAAAAAAGTGTGGGAGCGTGTCCCGCCTTCATGAATTGCTTGAATTGCACGGCGATACCATCCAAAGGCTGAAGTCACTGAACTCGTCGAAACCAAGTGGCCGACCCGCGCGATGGCAGGGCTGGGCACCGTTATTTTGGCGACGCTATCGATAAGCCCGGCAAAGGGTTTAAACGATCTCGCGTGCCAAAGGTTCGGACGGACCGACTTCTTCGCAATGGCTGGAGGACGGATGAAAAAACAGCAAGCTTCATACCAGGGAGAAGATGCGCCCAGGTTGCCTAAGCAAGGGCAAATGGCAGGGTTATCGTCGGGATGCGGTTTTTGTCAGGACAAATGTCGGGCTATTGGCATGACATTGAGTGACAAATCACGTCACCGGAAAGGACTGCAAAAATTCGGGGTATGCCCACACCGACTGCGGTGAGATACGCGGCAAATGGGTCGCTGCCGGCAGGTTGGCGATGCTTTGCCTGAAAAAATCGTCCATGCAAATGGCTTCCAAGTCCAGCCGCTCCAAATCATCCTCGCCGAGATGCCCCTCTTCATACATGCGTTGCGCATAATAACGGGCGTGGTTGATATCCGGAAAATTGGCGCCGTCTCCGGAGAACCGCAAAAAACCGAGTGAACTCAAAACCCGTCCGCCGCCGGCCACCAATTGGCCCGAAAGCGCGGCGCGGATCGGCTCCTTGGTGCTATTGACATAGCGCTTGGAAGCAATCCATTCGACGGCCTGACTGCGATGCTCGGCATCATTGAGCCATTCGGCCGCTTCCAGGACGGCGCGGATCACCACGCTGTGAGCCGCGGCATTTTGGGCATGCCACTGCTGGCGGATGGCGAAAACCTTTTCATTCATGGGCGGCAATAAGTCAGTGGAAAGCGCGGCCAAATACCCGAGCTTCGAAGTGACCGCGCGCTGGTTCCAGGGTTCGCCGACGCAAAACCCGTCGATTTCCGCCGTCCGCAAACGGCGCACCATTTCCGGCGGAGCCACGTGGACGAATTCAATGCCGTGGCCGATTTTCAAATTCCCCCGCGCCAGCCAATGCCGCAAGAGATATTCGTGGGTACTGCGGGGATGGACGACCCCCAGCTTAATCACCTTGCCCGGCGTGGCTTTCAAGTAAGCGGCCAATCCTGAGGCATCGCGTACCCCGGCCCGCCATAAGGCATTGCTCAGGGTGATTCCGTTTCCATGCTGGCTCAGGCAAGCCGAATAGGCGAAGGGATTGGACCAGCCGCCCGGCGAAGCGTTATGAGCCAGGACCAAGGTGATCAGCATGTGGGCCGCATCGACTTCGCCCGCCGCCAGCCGGGAAACCAATTGGTCCCAACCATTGGCTTTGCGCAATTCGACCGAAAGGCCGTGACGCTCGAAAATCCCCAACTCCTGCGCTACGACCAGAGGTGCGCAATCGGCCAAAGGGATGAAGCCGATACGAAGAGGGATCATGCTCATTCCCTTTGCCAGCGCAAAGCGCGAGCCTTGACACGGATTTAACCATCCGCGATGCGCGTCACCTCCTGTTATCAAGCGTGAAAATGCGAGCCTTCCTCACCTGGACCGACCCCAAGCGCTTTGAGCGCCTGCCAATTGCCAATAACAAATTCTGTCAATGTCATTTGATGGAAGAAGGTGGCGTATCTCCAGGATGACTCGATTGGGGAAAACCATCGATTCCGCGCGGAAAGCGGCCGTCCTCTCCCGCAGAATTTCTGGTACATGGATTGCATAAGACTGCCTTGGCTCGCGGCTGGTATTTCTTGCCTCTTGGTAATAAAGACCCAGACTGTCACCAACTGGCTCCCGGTCCGTCCGGGCCTTTGGACTCCACCTCGCATCTTACAGGTGTTGCCATGGCCCAGACTATGACTCAATCCGTATTGGCGTCTTTTCCAAATCCCACCGGTTCCCAGACGAACGGGGGATTTTCAAACTCCCAAAAAGAATATCTCGATGGTTTTCTGCGCGCCATGAGCGGTGGCGCCATGCCGGCCGCAAATGGCCATCCCCATCCGGGTCATTCTTCCAAACCGGCCGACGGCCTGACCACCAAGCCGGAAGGAGGGGCTCCTTATGGCGGAAACGAAGCGCTCGGTTTTAAGGCCCAGCAAGCCTGGCAGGCGGCGGGCAAAAGGCTTTCCAAAGAAGAGCAAATCAAATTCGAAAGCAATCCGCTGGATGCCTGGGATGCCATAGCCAGGCAATCGGCCTTGGGCAAACTTCCCGAAGGCCCCGACATTTTCCGGTTCAAATTCCATGGGCTATTCAATGTGGCTCCGGCCCAGGAAAGCCTGATGTGTCGGCTGCGTATCCCCGGCGGGGTCTTGAACACGGCGCAATTGCGGGCCATAGCCCAATGCGCCTCCGATTATGCCGAGGGCCATGCCGATATCACGACGCGGGCCAATTTCCAAATCCGGCAAATCCGACCCGAAAACATGGAAGGCTTGCTGACCGATTTGCATCAAAGCGGCATCATTCCCCGCGGATCGGGCGCCGACAATATCCGCAATGTCACCGGCAACCCCACCGCCGGCATCGACCCCACGGAATTCATCGATGTCCTGCCCCTTTGCCGCAAGCTGCACCACGCCATTCTCCACCACCGCGAATACTATGGGCTGCCGCGCAAATTCAATATCGCCTTCGACGGCGGCAATAGCATAGCGAGCCTGGAAGACACCAATGACATCGGTTTCCGGGCGGTTCGGGTGGAAGCGGATTCCGCCGGCCATCCCGATATTCCCGCCGGGATTTATTTCCGCTGCGCCCTGGGCGGCATTACCGGGCATAAGGATTTCGCCCGCGATACCGGCTTATTGCTGACGCCGTCGGAAACCGTCGAGGTCGCCCTGGCCATGGTCCGGGTCTTCATCGCCAAGGGCGATAGGGGCAACCGGAAAAAAGCGCGCTTGAAATACGTTCTCGACGCCGAAGGCTTTGATTCGTTCATATCGGCCACCGAAAAGGAATTGGGGCACGGCCTCCGCCGTTATCCCATCGGGAAATGCGTGTTTCCGAAATCCTCCGACAGGCTGGCCCATGTCGGCATCCACCCCCAGAGGCAAACCGGCCTGCATTGGATAGGCGTGACGACGCCGGCCGCGCGCTTAACCTCGGGGCAAATGCAAGGCATAGCCGATTTGGCCGACCGCTATGGCCGGCATGAAGTCAGGCTGACGGTTTGGCAAAACCTCATCCTGCCCCATGTCGCCGAGGAAAACCTCGACCGGGTTTGCGAAGGGCTGCTGGCCCTGGGCCTGGATTACGAAGCCGACGCGGTAGTGGCCGGCCTGGTGGCATGCACCGGCAGTGAGGGCTGTAAATTCGGGCAGGGAGCGACCAAGAAAACCTCCCTGGCCATAGCCCAAAGCCTGCGGGGAAGCCTGCCGCCGGACGCCGCCGTGAATATCCACCTCACCGGCTGCTCCCACAGTTGCGCCCAGCATTTCATCGGGGACATCGGCCTCATCGCCACCCGCGTCGACACGCCCGAAGGAACGGTGGGCGGCTTCCACCTGTTCATCGGCGGGGGCTTCCAGGACAAACGGCGCATCGCCGTTCCCGTGCTCGAATCCATTCCCGAAACCTCGGTAACCGAAGTGTTACAGTCCGTCTTGCAGGCTTTCCTGGCGAAGCGGGAAGAGGGCGAGGATTTCACCGCCTTTACCGCGCGTCACGGGGATCAGGATTTGCTCGAACTTTTTCAACCCGTGGCCCACGAGGCGCTGGCGGGAGCCTTGAAACCATGATTTCCCCCTTCCTGCCCGATAACGCCCCTTTCACCCCCGAGCAAAGATCCTGGCTGAACGGCTTCTTGGCCGGCATGCAAAACCTCCAGTGGATGCAGCCGGGAGCCGCGAACGGCGCGGCCGTCGAATCCGCCGGTTCCAATGGTTACGCGCCCATGGAGGCCGCTCCCGAAAAACCCGCCGCCGAAATCCTATTGCTATACGGTTCGCAATCCGGGAATACCGAGGGCCTCGCCCACCAATGCTCCGACTTCCTGCTGTCCCTCGACGGGCCGGTGGCCTTGAAACCCAAGGTCGTCGGAATGGACGCCTATACCGATCTGGATTTAAGCTCTTATTCCCTCATCGCCCTTCTCTGCTCGACCTGGGGCGACGGCGACATGCCCGATCACGCCGTGGCCTTCTGGGATTTCCTGCAAAGCGACAAGGCCCCGCGCCTGGAAACCACCTCCTTTGCCGTTCTCGGCTTGGGAGACAAGAGCTATAAGCGTTTTTGCCAGTCGGGGAAAAATCTCGACGGCCGCTTCGAAACCTTGGGCGCCAAACGCCTCATGCCCCTGGTCACTTGCGACACCGATTTCGAGGCGACCTTTAAAACCTGGTCGGGCGATTTAGGCAAGGCCCTCATGCTGGCGGCTGGATCGCTGGCGGGCGTCGATCCCTCCTCCGTGACGGCGACCGCGGTGGCGAGCCCTTCGCCGGCGACCCTTCCTCTCCCTAAAACCTCCGCGCCGGGGGAATCGTCCGGCTTCAACCGCAAAAACCCTTTCCCCGCCGCCCTGCTGGAAAATCATCCCCTGAATGCCAAGGGTTCGGCCAAGGATACGCGTCACATCAACCTGTCCCTCTTGGGCAGCGGCTTGGATTACAAGGTGGGCGATGCCCTGGGCGTCGTTCCCCGCAACGATTACGACCTCGTCGATCGCATCATTTTGCGGCTCAATGCCTTCGGCAGCGAAGCGGTGGAAATCAACGGTGAAACGGCGACTTTGAGGCAAACGCTTTTGGAAAAGCTCGACCTGAGGCGATCCACCGACGCTTTGCTCTCCGCCTTGGTCGACGGTACGCCCAATCCCGCCGAACGCAAGCGCCTGGAAGCGCTGTTGCAACAGCCCGACTCCGAAACGACTTCGGAATACCTGACCAACCGGGACGTGCTCGACGTCTTGGAGGATTTTTCCCAAAGCCGTCCCGCTCCCGAAAAAGTGGTCGCCGCCCTGGGTAAACTGGCTCCGCGCCTTTATTCCATCGCCTCCTCCCCGCTGGAGAATCCGGGCGAAGTGCATTTGTGCATCGGCATCCAGCGGATGATGCACCGGGCGCGCTTGCGGCGGGGCGTCACTTCGACTTATCTGGCGGAACGCGTGCCCCTCGGCATGCCCGTGCCGGTTTACCTGCAGCCCACCTCGCATTTCACCGTCCCCGCCGAACCAGGAACGCCCATCATCATGGTGGGCCCGGGCACCGGCGTCGCCCCCTTCCGGGCCTTCCTGCAGGAAAGGCGCGCCTTGGGCGACAAAGGGCGCAACTGGCTTTTCTTCGGCGATCAATGCCGCGCTTACGATTTCCTTTATTCCGAGGAATTCGTGGCCATGGCCACCGACGGTTTTCTGAACCAATTGTCCCTCGCTTTTTCGCGCGACCAGGAACAGAAGGTTTACGTGCAAAACCGCATGCTCGAATCGGGAAGCGATCTCTACGCCTGGCTCGAGGAGGGCGCCTACTTCTATGTCTGCGGCGACGCCAAGCGCATGGCCAAGGACGTGGATTCGGCTTTGCACCAGGTGATCGAAACCTTCGGGGGCAAAACGCCGGATCAGGCCCGCGATTATGTCGAGCGCCTGAAAAAAGAAAAACGCTATGCGCGCGACGTCTATTAAACAGGCGAATCCCAGGTGATCAAGCTAAACGACACGTCCTTCCACGATACCCAGCCCAGCGCCCCTTCGCTCAGCGCCTTCGTTCCGGGATTGCTCGACGCGGCCATTACCCAGGCCTTGCAGAGGCAAGGCACCCTGACGGCGGTCGATCTTTTTTCCTCGCGCTCGGAAATACCGGCCTTGGAAACCTGGTACCGCGAGCTATTGCCCCTGCAGGCGCCGGGTCCCGGCGAGCAATACGCTTTCGAAGTCGATCTCGATCGTTGCAGCGGATGCAAGGCCTGCGTAACCGCATGCCACAGCCTCAACGGCCTGGACGACGGCGAAAGTTTCCGCGAGGTGGGGCTTATCCTCGATCCCCTGGCGATGAAGGGCCCCCAGCACATCACTTCGGCCTGCCACCACTGCCAGGATCCCGAGTGTTCCAATGGCTGTCCCGTGCTGGCCTACGAGAAGGAAGCCGACACCGGCATCGTCAAGCACCTGGACGATCAATGCATCGGCTGCGAATATTGCGTGCTCAAGTGTCCTTACGACGTGCCCAAATACCATCACGACAAGGGCATCGTGCGCAAATGCGATATGTGCGTGGGACGCTTGCGCGCCGGCGAGGCTCCGGCTTGCGTGCAGGCCTGCCCGACCAAGGCCATCCGCATCACCGTGGTGACGGTGGAAATCCCCGATCCAAAAGGCCCCCAGGGGTTCGCCTTGCCCGGTTCCCCCGATCCCAAATGGACCCGCCCCACCACGCGGTATCTCTCCAAGAAAGCCCTGCCCGACCTCGCCGCCTCCGCCGATGCCGGCCGGTTGAAGGTGGAACAGGCCCATCACCCGCTGGTCGGCATGCTCGTCATCAGCCAGGCGGCTTTCGGATTCACCTGGGCCGCCATGGCATGGAAATACCTCTTTGCCCCGGCGGCGGACCCGCTAGCCTCGGCCATGGCCGCCTGGCTCTTGCCCCTGCTGGGATTCGGCGTCATGCAAGGCGCCTTACTGGTGAGCCTCGCGCACCTGGGCCGCCCGCACATGGCCTGGAAAGCCTGGCTGAATTGGCGTCGCTCCTGGCTGAGCCGAGAAGTCATCGCCTTCAGCGCCTTCAGCGGCCTGGCTTCGCTTTGGGTCGGCGTCGGTCTTTTCGGTTCCGGCAGCCCCCTGCTCAAGGCGCTCTCGCGGTGGCCGGCTATGGCGGCATGGGCGCCTCCGCCATTGCCCGCATGGATGCCGATGGCGGTCGACGCCCTCACCGCCTTGAGCGCGGCGCTCGCTTTAACGGCCTCGGCCATGGTGTATATCGACACGCCCCGCGCCTTGTGGCGCCGCGCGGCCACCTGGAGCCGGTTTTTCCTCACGGCTTTGACCTTGGGGCCATGCCTTGTCGCCCTCACTTTATTGGCCTTGGGTCTCGATGAGGGTATCGCCGCCCTGCTCCAGGTTTCGGCGCTGGCGCAAATCGTTAAGATGGCGGTGGAATTTTCCCTCATCCGGTACCGCCACGCGAACCCATCGCCGGAAGCAAGCGGTTTCCGGGATCTGGAAATGTTGAAACGCTCCGCCCGGTTGCTGCTTGGACCCAAACGGAATTTAGCCTGGGTCCGATTGGCCATGGGTGTTGTCGCCGCGGCCGGGGCCTTGGTTTTAAGCGCCGGACCCGTCGCGGCAAATCCCATCACGGCCGGGCTTTGCGCCCTGCTATTCCTGGCGACGGTGGCGGCCGATCTATTGGAAAGGCATCTCTTTTTCGCGACCGCTTCGGCGCCGCGCATGCCCGGGGCCTTTTAACCCGCAAGAGCAGAGGCCGATGATGATTCTCTCCCGACTACGAGAATTCGACGGGCCGCTGACGCGGGACCTGGTACGCCTGCCGGGTCAATTCGGTTTGGGCCAAGTCCCGAAAAAATTAACGCCCGACGCCGTCACCACTTCGGTATGCGGCTATTGCTCGACGGGTTGCGGCCTGAAAGTGCATATGCGCGAGGGCCAGGCCATCAACCTCAGCGCCGATCCCGGGTATCCCGTGAACATGGGCATGGCATGCCCCAAGGGATGGGAAGCCCTGGCTCCGCTCGAGGCCTCCGATCGAGCCACCGTTCCCTTGGTGAAAAACGCCGCCGGGGTCATGCAACCCGCCTCCTGGTCCGAAGCCCTGGACGCCTTTGTCCGCAAGTTCCGGGGCATCATGGAAAAGCACGGCCCCGAATCGGTGGCTTTCCTTTCGACGGGGCAAATCCCCACCGAGGAAATGCTCTTGCTGGGCATGCTCTGGAAATTCGGCATGGGCGCCTTGCATGGCGACGCCAATACCCGGCAATGCATGGCCACGGCCCATGTCGCGTATAAACAGAGTTTCGGTTTCGACGCCCCGCCCTTTACCTATGAGGATTTTGAGCAAAGCGACGTTTTGGTTTTCATCGGCGCCAATCCGGCGATAGCCCACCCCATCCTTTGGGAAAGGGTCATGCTGAACCGGCGCCAGCCCCAAATCCTGGTCATCGATCCCCGTCGCACCGAAACCAGCGCCGCCGCCACCCGCCACTTCGCCTTGAAACCGAAGTCGGATCTCACCCTGCTCTATGGCTTGGCCCATATCCTGATCCGCGATCAGGCCCTGGATCAAAACTATCTGGCCGATCACACCGAGAATTTCGCGGCCTTCGCCGAAGCCGTGAAGGAATTCACGCCACAGGCGACCTCGCAAGCGACGGGATTGGACGCGCAAGCCATCGAGGATCTCGCCTCCGCCATCCGGCCGGGCAAGCGCGTCTCCTTCTGGTGGACCATGGGCGTCAACCAAAGCCATGAGGCGGTAAGGACGGCCCAGGCCATCATCGCCCTTTGCCTGATGGGCGGCCATATCGGCAAACCCGGCACCGGTCCGAACTCGATTACCGGCCAGGCCAATGCCATGGGATCGCGCCTCTTCAGTAATACCACCTCCCTGGTCGGCGGCCGCGATTTCCTTTCCGAGGCGCATCGCCGCGAAGTCGCCGGCATCCTCGATTTGCCCTTGGACAGCATACCCGCCAAGAACTCGCTCGCTTACGATGAAATTCTCGACGCCATTAAAGACGGTCGCATCAAGGGGCTCTGGGTGGTGGCCACCAATCCCCGCCATAGCTGGATAGGCCAAGGCGAGTTGGATCAGATTCTGGGCCGGTTGGACTGCCTGGTCGTGCAGGACATGTATGTATCCACCGACACGGCCCGCTTGGCCGACATCATTCTTCCCGCCGCGGGTTGGGGAGAAAAGGAGGGCACCTTCATCAATAGCGAGAGGCGCCTGGGCTTGCATAAAAACCTGCGCCGCGCCCCCGGCCAGGCCTTGGCCGATTTGCATATCTTCCGGCTCATCGCGGAGGCCTGGGGCTGCGGGGATTTATTCAAGGACGTCCACCAGGCCGAAGACGCTTTCCGTCTCATGCAAAAACTGTCGGCGGGACGGCCTTGCGATATCACCGGCATCCAGGGTTATGCCCAAATCGACAGGCGGGGAGGCATCCAATGGCCCTATTCCGCCCGCGCCGCCGAATACGGCGAACCCCAAACCCATCGGCGCCTGTTCGAGGACGGGGAGTTTTTCACCCCCAGCGGCAAGGCGAAATTCCTTTTCGATCCGCCCCGGAATCCCGGCGAAATGCCCGACGCGGAATTCCCCCTGGTGCTTTTGACGGGCAGAGGCACCTCGGCCCAATGGCATACCGGCACCCGCACTTCCAAATCGGCGGTCCTGCGTAAGCTTTATCCCAAGGAGGGTTACGCGGAAATCCATCCGGAGGACGCCAAAAAATGCGGAGTGGGGAATCAGGACTGGGTTATCCTGCGATCGCGCCGGGGGGAATTGCGGCTACGCGCCTGCCTGACCGCGGCCGTGCGGCCCGGACAAGTCTTCGTCCCCATGCACTACGAAGGGGTCAATGCCTTGACCTATCCCGAATTCGATCCTTATTCGCGCCAGCCCAGCTATAAGTATTGCGCCGTTCGCCTGGATAAAAACTAAAAGCGCCCGACAAGGGCGCTCCATGAGAAATTCAATTCGGGAAAGACGGTAAAACCGTTTCGAAAAACTTAGACGGTAGACCAGTAAGGTTACGGGATGGGTTTTGCGAGATTCAACTATTCAACTTCCAAACGGTCCGTAGGTCGTACACTCCACCTACGTCGCGTCACACGAAGACATCACAACCTCTCCGACGTAAACCCGCGCTCGAAAGCGCCGTTCACTTGGAGAGGAATCGACTACCAACGCTTATTGCCACCACCGCGGGGTTTGTCTTCACGGGGACGAGCCTCGTTGACATTCATTTGGCGGCCCTTGAGCTCTTTGCCGTTCAAGCTTTGAATGGCTTTGCGAGCTTCGGTTTCATTGGGCATTTCAACGAAAGCGAAACCACGAGGACGGCCGGTTTCCCGATCCATCATAACCTTTGCCGATGCTACTTGACCACATTGGCCGAACGTCGCTTCTAGATCTTCTTGGCTCACTTCGAAGGATAGGTTACCTACGAACAAATTCATATGAATTCCTTGTTTTTGATTTTCGTCCTATCGAGTGCGCTTTTTGTGGAATTGCCCAGAAGGACGCGGGGAATAATAGGAACAATTCCATCCGGAACCACAGGTTTCCCCAGGATTAATCACGGGTTTTTGATTTTGCCGGAGAAAATCCTGAGAAACCCTTATTTTTCGCCTTATTTCGCGATATTCACCCGAGAGTAATATCACGGCGCAAGAAAAAGAGCACGGGTTTAACTTGGTTGGGTGATTTTTCCCAAACCTTTCCTCGGATTTCTCGCCTGCATCACCTTGGGCGGATGGTCCCAAGCCGAAACCTTGCACGGACGAATCGTCAACCGCCTCGCCCTGGCCGAAGACGGGAATGCCGCCGGGCTAAGCGGCGCCCGCGTCCTCCTGCTGGACTCCTCCGGCAGGCTCATTCACAAAGCGGCCTCCGGCAAGAGCGGCGACTACCGGTTGCCATCGGTCAAAGCCGGCGCCTATACCTTGAGCCTCAGCATGCGGGGGTATTTGCCCAATCCCCTGATCCGGGAAATCCGTCTGGCGCCGGACGACACCTCCGGTTTGTGGCTTTACCTCGATCCCGTGAGTCCCAGAACCCTTGCCGCGTCGCCGGGCAAATCCAAAAAAACCAGCGTGGAAAATTACGGCCAGTTGGCGGAAGGCGTGATGGAAAGCGCAAAACAACCGGCCTTTTGGACGCATGGCAATGATGAAGTCATTAGCCTCAGCCGTTTTTTCGACGCTTCCAACCGCTCTCCCGTTTATTCCGCTTTCTGGGCCGGCATGCTTTGGTCGGAAATCGAGGCTCAAAACCGGTCGCTCTATTCGAAGGTGAAATTTGCCCAGGCCCTGGACAGCGGTTTACGCGCCAAGGACATCGCGGTGCGCGACCTGGCCGGCTATCGGGACATCGAGGCGGACTCCATCCTTTCCTTGCACAAAACCCTGCGGGCCATCGCCTATAACCGATCCCTCAACGCGAAGACGAAAACGCCGCCGCATCCCCGCACCGTCAAGTCCTTCGGGCTTTCCCGCGCCATGACCCTGGATGTCGCCCTGGAGGCGTTGGAATCCCCCGGCCTGCCGACGGCGCAACGGAAAAACCTCGCCGCGAAGCTTCGGGGTCATCTCGGCGCCGAAGGCAATCGCCGGCTGGCCGCCGCCGTCGCCAAAAAACCCGCGCCCGAAAATCGGCGGAATGCCCCGCCCTCTCCCGAACCCAGTGGAGAACAGCTTTGGGCCAAGGTTACCGAGACATTGAAAAAAGAACCCGGCCATCCGGTGGCTCGCTTTCACCTGGGACGCCGCGCCTATGAGCAAAAGGATTTTCGCCTGGCCTTGCGCGAATTGGCGCAGGCCGAAAAAGAGGCTCCCGGCTATACCGCCCTGTTGAAGTACCAAGCCCTCGCATGCCTGGCCGCTCAGGACACCGTTCAAGCCCAAACCGCCTATTCGGCCCTCATCGCCGGCGAAGACGCCGAAGGGCAAGCCTGGGGACTTCGGGGCCAGGCGGCCATCCAACTCGCGGGAGGCCGGGGCGAAGAAGCGGAACAGTCCCTATGGCGCGCCCAAGGGTTGGACCCCCATTCCCCGCAATCGAAAGACGCTCTCTACGCTTTGGCTGAATTGGCCCTGGCCCATGGCAAGGAAAACCAAGTGGAAGCCCTGCTCGATGCGCAAACCAAAAGCGAGCCGAAAAATCCGCGTCCTTATTTTTGGCTGGGCAAGCTGGCATTGAAAAACAACCAGGACGGATTGGCCGCCTCCCATTTTCAAAAGGCCGCGGACCTCGCTCCCAAGGAAGCCGTTTACGCCGAAGCCCTCGCCCGTCTCAAGGCGGACGTGGACGAATGGCAGGCGACCTTGAAAATCCTTTTGCCTCACCGGAAAGATCTCAGCCCTGACGGATTGTCCCTCTTCGTCGACGCTCTCTTACGCACCGGGAGATCGGCCGAAGCCGTCGAGGAAAGCGCCAAGCTCTACCGCCAAATGCCCGGGACGACGGCCTTGGCGAGATGGGCCCAGGCCTTGACCGCCGCCCGGCAGCCGGAAAAGGCCATCGCCTTGATCGAAAAATCGGAATACGCCGGGGATGAAGTCATCCAGGTGCTTTTGGCCCTGGCGAAAATGAATATCGGCGACGTCCGCGAAGCGGAAAAAATCCTGACGCCGATCGCCGAAGCCCACCCCACCGATCCCATCCTGCATTTGCACCTGGGAAAAGCGTTTTACGCCCAGCGCGATTACCGCAAGGCTTCGCGCGAATTCCGGGAAGCCCTGCGCTTCCGCGACAATCTCTCCGACGCGCTTTATCACCAGGGGCTATGCTGCCTCAAGCTGGGACGCCCCGGCGAAAGCCACCATTATTTTCTGGAATTGGCGGATAAGAACAGCCTCGCCTGGAAAGCCAAGGGCCTGCTCGGGCGTGGCCAGGCCTTCGTGCAGGAAGACAAACTGGAGGCCGCCGAAGAATCGCTTCGCCGCTCTTTCGCCATCGCGCCCGAAGCCGAGACCGCCGCGCATTTGGCCATGGTCCTGTTGAAAGCCGGCAAAAAGAGCGAGGCCGAGACCTGGGCGCGCAAGGCCACCGAATTGGACCGGGGTTTGGCGCTCGGCACCATGGCCTTGAGCGACGCCCTCATCGAAAACGGAAAAAACTCGGAGGGCTTGGCCGTGGCTGAAAAAGGGCTGATCGCCCACGCCAAGTCATGCGAACACCTGGTGGCGGCCGCCAAGGCCAATTACCGCAATGGCAAGGACGATAGGGCCAAGGAATTGGGCGAAACCGCCAGACAATTGTGTCCGGATAGCCCCGGGCCGCACTTTTACCTAGGCGTGCTTTCGGCCCGGGCCGGTTCCACCCCCGAGGCCAAGCGGCATTTTCAAGCCTACTTGGATGCCGGCGGCGAATCGGGCAATGTGCCGCGAGGCTATCGGTAGCGGGCGGGTTTCCCGCCGCTTCCCGTCCTTAGACCGGAACGCCGTAAGCCGCGGCGATGCCGCGCCAGTCGCGGCCCGAAACCCTGGAGACGGCCTGGAAAAAAGGCAGTTTGCGCGACCACCCGTCCTCGGGATCGCGGATGAAATCGCCCAATTCCCAGCCGGTCAATTCCTCGATTTTTTCCAGGCCCCCGCCCTTGGCGGCGACCTCCCCGAGAGCGTCCCGCAACTCCCGGAAAGTCATCGGCGTCACGGTTCCGGTGGGGCATAATTGCAATAGCGCCAGCAATTCGATCAAAGGAAGATCCAAAAGCGTCGCCCATTGCGCCCATTGCTGTAATTCCAGGACTTCCAAGGCCTCCAGGGGATCCTCCTCCAAGGCCAGCACGGCTTCCGGATCGAGATTCAACATCAGGCCGAGGGCGTCGATTTCGATGCCGCGCTCCTCGCGCAGACTACCCAGGTTTTCATGCATCATGCGAAGAAAATAAACCCTTACCCGCGCCCCGGCGGCGGAAGGACCATGGCATTCACGGCCGCCAGCAATTGGGCGCGGTTAAACGGCTTTTGCAGGAAATCCCCGTTCAATTCCCCCTCCAAGTCCAAGCGGGGATAACCCGAAATGAAAAGCACTTTCAAGGCGGGATTTTTCTCCCGCAACATTTGGGCGACCATTTGCCCATGGATGCCGGGCATGACCAAGTCCGTGACCAGGCCCGCCAACCCCTTGACTTCCCGTTCGTCCAAGGCCACCGCCGCTTCGGGAGTTTCGAAAGAAAGCACGCCATACCCGCCTGATTCGAGCATTTCCACCAAGAGCCGCCTCAATTCCGGATTATCCTCCACCACGCCTATCCTCCCCTGTCCCGCTTCGGCGGCCGCGCCATTTACGGAATGCGATTCGCCGGCGAATGCGGCGTGCTCCAAGGGCCAAAAAGCTTCGAACCGCGTCCCCTCGTCGACTTCGCTGCTGACGGCGATGCGCCCCCCGGCCTCGGTGAGGATGGTGAGCACCGTCGCCAGGCCCAGCCCGGTTCCTTTGCCCAATTCCTTGGTGGTGAAAAAAGGCGTGAATAACTGATCCAAAACCTTGGGCTGTATTCCCGTGCCGGCATCTTCCACCGCCAACATCCAGTGACGGCCCATTTTAACCTTGTCCGCGCCGGTCAAGGCGGGCAAGGCGTGATCGGGGAGCCCGTCCACGATGCGAGTTTCGATGAGCAGGGTTCCACCTTCGGGCATGGCGTCGCGGGCATTGATGGCGAGATTCAGCAATACCTGCTCGACCTGTCCCACATCCGCCGAAATCAATCCCTCTTCCTCGCTCAGGGCATAACGGATGGCGATATCCTCCCCAAGCAGCCTTTCCAGGATGGGGTGCATGCCTTTCACGACATCCGCCAAGCCGATGGCTTGCGGCTTGACGACGGCCTGGCGGCTGAAGGCCAAAAGCCTTTGCGTCAAGGCGGCTCCAATCCGGCCGGCTTTGATGATTTGGCCCAATCTTTCATTGGGCGAAGCCAGGTTCATCTCCTCGGCATGGCCCAGCATCACCGTCAAAAGGTTGTTGAAATCATGGGCCACCCCTCCGGCCAACCGGCCTATGGCCTCCAGTTTCTGTTTCTGCTGTTGCGCGTCCTCCAGACGTAACCTTTCGGTAACGTCCGTCGTCACGCCCAGGAATATGCGGCCGTCGGAGAGATGATCTTCCACCCAGCCGCCCGTCATCTCGAAATGACGCGTATCGCCGTCTTGCGGACGGATCACCCGGAAAGGGGGCCAATGGATGGTTTCCGCGCCGCGTATCTTTTGTTCCAAGGCCAAAACCTTGTCCAAATCCTCGGGATGGATCAGGGAATGGAAAAAATCCGGCGTGACGGCGGTGCCGGAGGGAACGCCCATCAAGGCGTAAAGGTCATCCGACCAGACTATCCTAAAGTCCTTGAAATGAACGATCCAACTGCCCGCCTTGGCCAGTTTCAAGGCCGTTTTGGCCAGCTGGTGGGTCTCGACCAATTTGGCCTCCGCCCGTCTCAACTCGCTGACGTCCACCATGGTGCCCAGCCGCAAACGCTTCCCGCCGTGCTCCTCCGACTGGTAAGGCCGCGATCTTTGCACGATATGCTTGACCGTCCCGTCCGGGGTTAAAATCCGGAAATCGAGCACCATTTCCCCGGTCCCGCTCTCGGCCTTTTTCATCCCCTGCATGGCCTTGTCGCGGTCATCGGGATGCACCCTCTCCGCCAATTCCCTCACATGCGACCGGCCTCCATGCTCCATGCCGGTTATCCTGCACAGCGCGTCCGACCATTCCACCCTTCCCGAATCCAAATCCCAGATCCAGTAGCCCGATTGCCCGAGCAATTGGGCCTCATTCAGAAGCTGGACATTGCGCCGCAATTCTTCCTGGATGAATTGGGATTCCGTGATGTCGATGACGGTTCCCAGCCGCATGCGGGGCTTGCCTTTCGCCATTTGCAGAAAGCGGCTGCGGTGTTTCAAAATCCTGACTTCCCCGTCGGGCCGGACCACGCGGTAATTCGCCTCCAATTCCTGAGGGTCCGGATCGCGCCTGACATATTCGGCGTCGGAGATGATTTTATGCCTGTCGTCGGGATGGATATGGGACAAGGATTCGGCCAAGGTCAGCCTCGCCTTGGGTTCCGCTCCCACTATCCGCCATATCCCGTCGGACCACTCCACCCAGCCGTCGTCGACATTCCAGACCCAGCTTCCCATCTTGGCCAGCAATTGCGCCTCGCCCAATAACTCCAAGGCCTTGGTCTTGCCCTCGGTCTGCAAATTCATTTCGGTGACGTCGATGACGAATCCGATCATGCGCACCACCTCGCCCAGGCCGTTGCGCAAAATGATCCCTTCCGATTGGAGATTGCGGACTTGGCCGTCGGGCCAGACCACCCGCATGGCGACCCGGGTGGCCGAACCCCCGTGCATGGCTTTCTCCACCAGGGTTCGCATGCTCAGCCTGTCTTCGGGATGGACGGCCGCCAAAAACATCTCCACCGTGGCGGTGTCCCGTTCGGCTTGATAGCCGAGTATGGAATACAATTCCCGCGACCACTGCACTTCCTGGGAGTGAAGATCCCAATCCCACGTGCCCACCGGCAGTAAAAACCCCTGCGCCAATTCCAGCGGCGGGAGGGCGGAGAAGAGGTCGCGATACCGCGGCTGCCTGCTCTCGAGGTATTCGATGCGCGCTTTCAAGGCCGCGATTTCGGCTTGCCATGCCGCTTCCCTTGACTCGGCTGGAAGGGGACCGGGCGTATTGCTGGCGGGGGATGACATTCTTGTCAATTATGCCTTTTGCCGCCCCTTGAAACCTCGGGTCCCGGCTCTTTTTTTAAACGATTACCGAGACATTATTCACTCTTTTCAGCGGCTTTTCCGTTCCACCGGAAAATTCGCCGGCCTTAACTATGCCCGGCCTTGTCCATACCTTGCCCATAATACGCCCCGGGACCATGCTTGCGGTTGAAGTGCTTGCGCAGGATATGGGAGGGCAAGCTCCCCATGCCTGGATTGAGGGCGAAAGTTTTCAGGGCCATTTCCGCCACCCCCTCCAGGGCTATGGCGTTTTTAATCGCGTCCTTGGCGTTTTTCCCCCAGGCGAAGGGAGCGTGATGGGCGACCAGCACCCCGGGCATGTCCATGGGGTCGATGGCCGGTGCGGCGGCCAGGAACCTTTCGATGATGACCGTTCCCGTATTGCCTTCATAGTCCGCCTCGATTTCCTCCGGCGTCAGGTTACGGGTAACTGGTATGCTACCTAGGAAATGGTCGGCGTGGGTGGTTCCCAGGCAGGGTATTTCCCGCAAGGCCTGGGCGAAGGCCGTAGCGCAAGGGCTATGGGTGTGGGTTACGCCGCCGATTTGCGGGAAAGCCCGGTAAAGCCGGACATGGGTGGCGGTATCGCTGCTGGGCTTGAAGCCCCCCTCGACCACCTTGCCGTCCAAATCCACGATGACCAGGTTTTCCGCCTTTAACTGGGCATAGTCCACCCCGCTCGGCTTGATCACCACCAAGCCCGACTCCCGGTCGATGCCGCTGACATTGCCCCAAGTCAATTTCGCCAGATCGGCTTTGGCGATTTCCAAATTGGCCGCTAATACATGGTTTCTTAATTCGTCCAACATTTCATCCCACCTGGGTTTTTCCGGCCTTGGCCTCTTCACGTATGGCCAGCAGGTCTTTCATGACGTGGACGAGTTTGGCTTCCGATCCCGGTTCGCCGAAGGCCCGATGCAAATCCCGGTACAGGGCGTAAAGCCGGCGGTATACCGCATGCGCTTCCGGTTCCGGCGTAAAGATCCGCTCGCGCACGCCGCATAAAGCGCCTTGGGCCTCGGCCGCGCTGGCGAAACCGCCCGCCTGTTTGCCCGCGGCCACCGCCCCGAATAGGGCCGCCCCCAGCGCGCAGGTTTGGGCGCTGCGCGCCACCTTCATCGGCCTTCCCGTGACGTCGGCGTAGATCTGCATCAAGAGGGGATTCTTGTCGGCCAAGCCGCCGCAATTGACGATTTCCCGGATGGGCACCCCGTATTCTTCCACTCGTTCGATGATGCGCAAAGCGCCGAAGGCCGTCGCCTCCACCAAGGCGCGGTAAATCTCGTGGGCTTCGGTATACAGGGTTTGCCCCATCAAAAGGCCGGTCAGCCGCTGGTCCACCAGGATGGTGCGATTGCCGTTATTCCAATCCAAGGCCAAAAGCCCGCTTTCCCCGGGCCGAAGCCCGTCGGCCGCCTTGGCCAGCGCGGAAAATTTCTCATCGGGGGTTTTGCCATAGGTATCGGGCGTGAGACGATGCACCAGCCATAAAAACAAATCGCCCACCGCGCTCTGCCCGGCCTCTATCCCGTAATAATCGCCCACCACCGAACCGTTGACGATGCCGCAAACCCCCGGGATGTCTTGCAGTTTTTTCTTGTTGGGCCAGATGAGAATGTCGCAGGTGCTCGTGCCGAGGATTTTAACCAGCACGCCTTCCTTTACTCCCGCGCCCACCGCGCCCATGTGGGCGTCGAACGCGCCGACGGCAACCGCTATGCCGGGCTTAAGCCCCGTCTTTTCCGCCCACTCCTCGCTCAAACCGCCGGCCCGGGTATCGGAGCTGTAAGCGTGGCTGTAAAGGCGATGCCTCAAATCCGCCAAAGCCGGATCCAAAACCGAAAGGAATTCCTTATCGGGCAAACCGCCCCATTCCTCGTTGAACATGGCCTTATGGCCGGCCGAACAAATGCCCCGCAGCAAATGATCGGGGTCCGTATCGCCGGTTAATACCGCCGGCAGATAATCGCATAATTCCACCCAGGAATAAGCCGCCGCGAAGACCTTCGGCGCGGTTTTCTTGCAATGCCAGATCTTGGCCCAAAACCATTCCGAACTGTAAGTGCCGCCGCATTTCGCCAAATACTGCGGACGCATTTTCGAAGCGAGACGGGTGATCTCCGCGGCTTCGGCATGCGCGGTATGATCTTTCCACAGCCAGGTATGCGCCGCGAGATGGTCGCGCCATTCCGGCTTCAATCCCAGCGGCATGCCCTCGCGATCCACCGGCATGGGCGTGCTGCCGGTGGTGTCCACCCCGATGCCGACGATTTGGTCCGCGGCGAAACCGGGTTCGGCCGCCTGGGCCGCCTTCACCGCCCCGCTTAAAATCGCCTCCAGGCCTTGCAAGTAATCCGCCGCGCTTTGCCGCGCCACCAAGGGATCATTGGGGTCGAGCAATACTCCCAATTCGCCGCTGGGATAATCGAATACGCTTTGGGCCACTTCCCGACCATCGGCCAAATCCACCACCAGGGATCGGCATGAGTTGGTTCCGTAATCCAATCCTATGGCATAACGCGGCATGACTCTCTCCTCTGCTTACCGATTCCGAAAAATACACCTTGTGGGGGGAAGCCTCCCCCTCGGTCGAGCCGCTTGTGCAAAGGGACGGGTCGGCTGACGTTTCGGTTTGCTTGACGCTCGCGGGGTCCTCACTCGCTTTGCTCGCTGCGGAGCGAGCGTCAAGCAAAACCTTCACCGCCGACCCTCGCATCACCCACCCGGACTCGGGCGCGGGTGGACTTTCCCCGGATCCAGCGGAGGCATACCCCTGGAGCCTGTGTGATGCGCATCGGCGTCTCGACCGACCCCCTCTCGCAGGGGCAGAACCCACCTCAAAAGTCACTCGTCGGACAAAGCCCGAGCGAGACCGAGGCCAAGCAGGAGCGCGAAGCAGCGATATTGACGGAAATATCGCGATGGAGCGCGACGGGCTTGGCCGAAGATCGTAGCCGGGCGACTCCAGAAGGATTTTTGAGATGGGTTCTATAACCCCGCCGCAACCCCCAAGCGGCCACCGCATTTTGCTGGACAACCGTTGTGCGCCACAAACGCGAAACGGCCACCGGAGGGACTCCGATGGCCGTTTGCTTGATAGTACCCTGGCGTCGACCCACTCTCCCGCGGACGTTGCCCGCAGTACCATAGGCGCGGTGGGGCTTAACTTCTGTGTTCGGGATGGGAACAGGTGTGACCCC
>Ga0164241_10000130_pt1 | contig 181264 bp, 160 predicted proteins | sample OricomyardsoilBY_FD_108780 | JGI IMG/M metagenome (GOLD analysis project Ga0164241, IMG submission 108780) | Backyard soil microbial communities from Emeryville, California, USA - Original compost - Back yard soil (BY) | ecosystem: Environmental > Terrestrial > Soil > Unclassified | place... | reverse complement strand
CGCATCGAGCAACCTGACCGCTTCGCGCTTGAACTCCGCAGTGAATCGTTGACGCTTGACCATCTGACACCTCCCAGGGGATTGTCCCCGTTCAAAGGTGTCCGTCAAACCCGGGCCATCTCAGGTTCATTTAATCCTGAGTCCTGGGCGTTTTTGCGGGTCTCCCGCGTGGCCTGACGCTGACCGACCGTTGTGTCAGTGCCTCGATCTGCTGCTGAAAGCGTTCGCTTCCCCATGCGCGCTGTTGCTGGGTGTGTTGCCGAATTTCGTCGAGAGATTTTTCTTCCACGTGTTCGTGCACCAATGCGCGGTAGGCGGCTTGGCGCGCGGCAGGTGTTCTGGCCAGTAGTGTGTATTGCTGGTGCGGTGTGATGAGTGGCGTGGGTTGCCCCAGAGCGTTGTGGTGATAGCTCGACCAGGGATAATCGGCGGGATCGTTGGTCATGTGGGCTCTGACCGGATTGAGCTCGATGTAGCGGTAGCAGGTGAGTAGGTAGCGGTCGGTGTCGACCAGTGCGGCCTTGAAACGACCTTCCCACAATGTGCCGGTACGCCGGTAGCGAGCATTGAAACTGCCGACGTAGCGGCGGCCTATCGCTTGCATCATGCGCGAGATGGTTCCGGTTGCTGTCGGTGTCACCAGAAGGTGGACATGGTTTGTCATCAGCACATAGGCGTGGACGGCACAGTCGTGTTTGGCCGACGCTTCTCTGAGTTCCTGCAGATAGCGCAGGTAGTCTGCTGTTGCGGCGAAGCAGGCTTGGCGGTCGTTGCCGCGTTGAACGACGTGTTGCGGGATGCCGGGGAGATCAAGACGAGGCAGGCGCGCCATGGTGTGCTTCCGCTGCGTTGTGTCGCATCAGGATGCCTGGCGGATCAAAGTTTCGCTGTCGGGAGGACGCTTGTGGCTAGCTACCTTAAGGCTCGATGTGATGTAGGAAAATGAACCTGACCCCTTTGCCCTCGTGCCCTCGTAAGTAAGTGCCGTTCGAACCTAACCCCTTTTGCCCGCCTTTGCCCGAACCTAGCATTCATTTGTTAAGGGCAATTGAGGAGGTCAAGCCTGCATACATTTTCCCAGGTACTTCGTGATAGGTCACCGAAATCTGGTCCTTGACGTTTGGACCCCGGGCATCGAGCGCCCCGCGGTATACATTGGGGGCGACCTCTTGGAATCGTGGCTTGGCCAGATAGTTCACGTGTTGTGCGTGACGTGTTCCCTCGATGGGATTAGTCGATCGGAAGGTCTCAGTTCGGCCGCCAACTTGCAGAGTCGCGTGAGGCAATGGGGTTTTGATGAGATTGTGCTCACGATCTTGAACGTGGCCAACCATGCCGCTGGTCATATCGTTCTTGGTCGGATGCTTGGTCTGGTTCGTTATCTGACGGTCGGCATTTTGTAAAGGGATCTGCATCACTTTGAACTTGTCCTCCAAAGAAGTAACACCTTGGCGGCCGCGGACTCCCAGCTTGCCGAGCTTTGCGTCATCGGCATTATTCGCCGCCGGGTATTCACTCAGGTGGAATGGCGGGCGACGTCCCGAGCGATGGAGCTGATATGAGTTGATAAACCATTTGGTTTCATTCCGCACCAAATAAGTGACATTGTTGGGTGACCGGAATGTGCCGCCCTTAGCAAACTCTTCCGTGATGGCGTTCTGCTTGTCGAATTTCCTTATCTCGCCATCGAAAAAGGTAGCTTCAAGGCGCGTCTGATCAAGCGATTTCTGCCCAACGAGCCCTATGATGGTATTTGTTATCATTTTGCGCTTATCGGCAGAATCGAATTCCTTCTTCCACTTGGCGTCCTCCTGGAAAAATTCGTTCTTGTGAATTTTTCGCAGGTATTCAGTCGCGAAATACGGGTCGACTGTATCCCCTGCTTTGAATCGTGCGAGCTGTGCATTGATGTACGCGCCGACAGCTTCTTTTTGGTTCGCTTCGGAACATTTACCGGCGGCGTAGTTTGTGCAGTCGACCAGATACTCCCACAGCGGTGCTCGTCGGAAAGCCAATCTGCCGTTGTCAATCACGAACAAGGGAGCTGTGCTTCGTATTTCTGCCAAATTCTTGTAAAGATCAGCGGTGCCTACTTGCCAGCTTAGCGCTTCACCTGCCACCAACCACTGGTAGGAGTGTGAGAACTCGCCGTGATCAAGGGCGAAGCTGTCCTTCCACAGCACCTTGTTCTTCAAGTTATTGCCGAAGGCCGCGCCGCTGAGCGCGCCTACAAAAACGACATTGTCCTGACAAGCGAAGCCGAACTTTTCGCCAACCTTAACGATTGCGGCCGTGAAACGATTGGATTTACTCTTGATTTCATCCGTGTTGTAGGCTTCCCAAATCGCTTTAGATATGCCTTCAAGCTGCTTGTTGAACCTAGCGCGTTGCTCCAAACCGGAGAGGAGGTCCAGAAGCTGCGCCGCCTTGTCAAGATCTCCTGCTTTGAAGGCGCTTGCGTCGAAGTAGAGTGAAAGTCTATTTTTGGCGTCGTTGCAATTTGCGATCTCCACAATGGACATCGAACTCTCTCCTGTCTAGAAAAGCATGGCATTCATTCAAGGTGCTGCGTGGTGCACCAAAGGTGCCGAATAATTACGTATTTTGATGCATTCTGCGCTGACGACTCCGCTTCATCAATCAGCCGACCAAAGGGGACGGAGGCTGAGGTTTCCCCACAAATCTTCTCGCTCTATTAACACCTTGCGTGCGGATTGAGGGAACAGTGCACGCATGATGTGGTCATTCCTCACGGGTTACGAAGCCAGAGGAGGTCACACTATGCGTGCCACCGAAGTATTGCAAAAGGGCCTAGGTTAGGGACTGAAGCCGATGCATGCACTGCTGTCGTCGGGTATTGTTGAGTTTTGCCGCGTCAGGGGGCCCTTTCTCGGAACCAGTTTGACTTGAGTGCGGTGTTGTTGCGGCGGCGGTTACAGAGCCGTCTGGAAGTCCAAACGAAAGCAATGATCCCTGACCCCTGTCGGGTGATCGTGCGGACGGCGAAACGGTGACACCATTCGCGCGAAATCGATGCAAGGCGCGGACAGCGCTCAAAGCATGATCGTTGCGGTCAGCAATCCAGGATTGCCTTGCGGGCGGTTCTTCACGTCGAACTCGTGTAGCCATCGCAGTGAAAACTCCGCCTGGCCGCCATGCCATTTCTTCAAATAATTGATTGCCGGCCCAAGCGCCAACGAGCGACCCTTGAAGCCATTCAGTCGATCGGCCACGGGCCCGGTATCACCCTCCAATTGGTAGATCCAGCCACCAACCATGCCCGCGCCCCAGCCGCTCGGGAAGCGTTTGAGCAATAATGAATCGATGCGGAAAACCGCGCCGTTCTGATAATCAGTGGTCTTGTCCTTGGTGTAAAAGTCCACTGCCGTTAGTGCACTGAACTCGAGCGTGCCTTGGTCGAACAGCTGCGTATAGCCAACCGTGGGTGAAAACGTCCAATTATTGAGACTGAGGTTGGCCAGGCGCCCCGGTGTGTAATCGCCGGTGGGTGCGTAGATATAGAGCGCGAGCGAGATGTGTTGCATCTGATTGAAATGGTGGCTGGCGATCACGGGAGCGAAGAACAAGTCATACGGCCCGGTATCGTGATCCGACACGCTGCGACCGAAAGGCCCGAGTCGCGCAGTGACGTTCACATCTGCATAGGCAAACGGGATGGTTACCATGGAAGCGAAGTTCCACGATGACGGCTTGGTATCCCATACATAAAGCGCGGTGGCCGAGAGGAGCTGGAATTCAGCCTTCATGCCTAGTGTGGTGCCACCACCCGCAACAGGTACCTCCTTGCTTGCGCTCATGGTGCCGCTGTAATACGCGTAGCCTAGTTGCCATGTCAGGCCCGGCGTGGGCGGGATCAGCCCGGCATACGAAGTCGCCTGCAATCCCGTGATGGGACGCCCGATGCCCGTTTCGGTTGCCCGAACGAGGTGGGGAAAGAGCAGCGACAACAAGACAAACGGAAGCATTCTTTTCATGATGGCCGCACCGTATGGCAACAAGTGGTTGGAAGTCAGCGTGAGGTCTTCGGATGGCTGCGCGACCTCTCCCGCGGCAGCTTCCACATCGGACGAAAGCGTCCTCGCATCACAAAATCCAAACAAGCGAAAATCGACGTAAGACGGATTAAGTAAAATTACGAGGGCACCATGTCGTGTGCGACTCTCATCGCAGCGACGCTTTTGGTCCGGGTAGTCAACTTCATCATCATCTGGCGGTCGTTGAAACTTCAAGGCGAACGCATTTTTACTGGTTAGCAAGCCAGCAAATTGTCTAAAGGCCAACCCCTGAAAGGTGCTGATATTGGCCTTCGAGGATTCGAAGGAGACGACGCATGCGCGCCATGGTCGCCTTCGACAGTCCTGCCGTCGAGATTTGCCAAGTCATGCAGTGTCTGTTGCTCCCCGATACATGCAGGCGGGGCGGATTTCGCCGCCATCGGCTTCGCCAGACGCCGCAAGCACTGCCTGTGCGGCATCCTCTCCCGGCGCTCGATAGCGCCTCTACATATCAGCGCCCTCCAAGACGTCGACAAACGCATCAAGGTCATCAGGCGCATGGTCTTCGGCTGCCGCGGCTCCGCCGGCTTCCCTGAAAATCAAGGGTGCCTTGATCAGCGTGAAACACGGTTTTTGTCCGTGGCGGGATCAACCGCACGACGAAGTCTCGTGGCGAATGATCAGGCAGTAGTTATTCGAGTATGCGCTCGGTAGAACTACGGTTGCATTGATTCGAATTGCAAGAGGACGATACCCGTGGCTAGCGTGCAGGGCGGCCTGAACGCGGCTCTAGCGCAATACCTTCCGAGGATCCACCAATGAGTGTTCCATCGAAGGCGGGGAAGACGCGGTCATTGCTTGGAGCTTTCCTGGCAACCATTGCCATTATCGCGGCATCAGCAACTCTCATCCCAGCCAATGCCGATGCACAGACGGCACCAGGCGCAACTACTCCGCAACAACAAACCACCAAGCCCAACATTCTGGTGATATTCGGCGACGATATAGGCATTTTCAATATCAGCGCTTACTCCTTCGGCATGATGGGATACCGAACGCCAAACATCGACAGCATCGCCAATGAGGGCATGCGGTTTACCGACTACTACGCCGAGAACAGCTGCACGGCAGGGCGCTCCACTTTCATCACGGGCGAAGTGATATTGCGGACGGGCCTTTCCAAAGTCGGCCTTCCCGGCGCCACTGTCGGCCTGCAGCCGCAGAGCCTCACCATGGCCCAGGCGCTGAAGCCATTGGGCTATGCCACGGGCCAGTTTGGCAAGAACCACCTCGGCGATCGCGACGAGTATCTGCCAACCAACCATGGCTTCGACGAATTCTTCGGCAACCTCTACCACCTCAATGCCGAGGAGGAGCCGGAACGGGCCAACTGGCCCAAGGATGACAAGGCCTTTGTCAAGGCATTCAGCCCGCGCGGTGTCCTGCATACCTTTGCCGACGGAAAAATCGAAGATACCGGTCCATTGACCCGCAAGCGCATGGAAACCATCGACGACGAAACGACCGGCGCAGCCATCGATTTCATGGGTCGGCAGGTCAAGGGCAACAAGCCTTTCTTTGTCTGGATGAACACCACGCGGATGCATGTGTTCACGCACGTCCGGCAGTCGATGATTGGACAAAGCGGCATGGGGGATAACGAGTACGCCGATGGCATGATCGAACATGACCAGGACGTCGGGAAGCTGCTCAAGTCACTGGACGACCTCGGCATCAGCAAAAACACCATCGTCATCTACACAACCGACAATGGCCCGAATCAATGGTCCTGGCCGGACGCCGCGACGACACCATTCCGCAGCGAAAAGGATTCCAACTGGGAAGGCGCTTTCCGCGTTCCGGCGATGATCCGCTGGCCCGGTCATATCAAGCCAGGCACCGTTTCTACCGCGATGATTTCCGGACTGGACTGGTTCCCGACGTTGCTGGCGGCCGCGGGTGACACGGACATCACTACGCGCCTGCTCAAGGGTGCATCCATCGATGGCAAATCGTTCAAGGTCCATCTGGACGGATACAACTTCCTGCCATACCTGACCGGCCAGACCCGGACTCCTCCGCGCCATACGTTCTTCTATTTCAACGACGACGGCGTGCTGGTGGCCTTGCGCAGGGACAATTGGAAATTCGTCTTCTGCGAACAACGCAAGCCGGGTGGCTTCGAGGTATGGAGCAACCCCTTCACCTGCCTGCGCGCTCCCAAGTTTTTCAACCTGCGGATGGATCCGATGGAACGCGCGGACGTCGTCTCGGACCAGTACTACGACTGGCTAGGCAAGAATGCCTACTTGGCCTCGTGGGCGCAGATGACCGTCGCCCCGTTCCTGGACACGTTCAAGGACTATCCACCCGCGCAACGCCCGGCGAGCTTCTCCATCGACCAGATGACCGATGCGCTGATGAAATCACTTGATGAAAGACAAGCGAAAGGTGAATGACAGGCCGATTCATCTCGAGCAGATCGCTAGCTAGATCGTCGTTCGTAACCACTCCATTCGTAACAACACCGAGTAGTCCTTTGAAGCTGCCGAAGCTTCGAGGCATTTCCACATCAGGTACTTCAATCGTCTGAGGGCAAACTCATGCGCGCATGGATCTCTTATCTGTCGGGGTTATTCCTCATGGGTTTGTCTCTTGCTCTTCCTGCAGCGCCTGCAACCTATACACCTGACCAACTGAAGGCCCGTACGCTGGAGCGGCGTGCTGTCGATACCGCCATCTGGGGCATGCCCTTGGTCAATGTGGACTATATGCGTCAGGCCTATTTGCATGCCGGCGCCAGGTACAACGATGTCATCTTCTGGTCCAATCCCAACACCTGGATGAACCAGACGACGACACCCAATCACTCGACAAGCTACGTGATTTTCTTCGTGAACCTCCAGGACGGTCCGGTGGTGGTGGACATTCCAGCGGCGACCGAGCAGGCGCTGTATGGAACGCTGATCACGGCGTGGAACGAGCCGCTGATCAACGTCGGCAATACCGGCGATGACAAGGGCAAGGGCGCCAGGTACGTGCTGTTGCCCCCCGGCTACAAGGAGAAGCCACCGGCGGGTTACGTGCCCGTCCAGTCCGATACCTTCAATGCCTATAGCCTGCTGCGCATCATCATCAAGACGCAGAGCCCGGCGGATGTGCAGAAAGGGATTGCCTATCTGCATACGCTCAAGATCTATCCGCTGGCGAACGCATCGTCGCCGAAGGCCATCCAGTTCATCGACGTCGCCAGCAAGCCGTTTGAAGCCGTGCCCGACTATGACGCGCGTTTCTATACGTCGCTGGCACGCATGGTTTCTGAAGAAACCGTGCAGGATCGCGACCTGGTGGCCATGGGCATGTTGCGCTCACTCGGGATCGGCCATGGCCTTACCTTCAATCCCGACGCGGCGACGAAGAAGGTTCTGGATGCCGCAGCCGATGAAGCGCACCAGTGGCTGATGGAGGGCTACGCCACCAACGGCACGCCGATCTGGCCCAAGACCGATCGAAAGTGGAGGTTCCTGCTGGATATTCCGCTGGCCGAGGGAACCAAGCTCACCTTCATCAAACCCGCTGACGCGATGTATTTCGATGTGCGTGGTGCCGCCTGGTTCGCCATGTTTGGTCCGGTGGTGCCACCGCCACCCCAGCTCTACATCAAGACCTTCGTGACGGACAAGAACGAGCGCCTTGATGGCAGCCATACGTATCGTCTGCATGTGGCGCCGAATGTACCGACCAGCCAGTTCTTTGCCGTGGATGTGTATGACGCAGGCACTGCGGCGTTCTTTCGGGACACGCCAATCGTGGGTGTCGATTCCTACAAGTCGAGCCTGAAGAAAAACGCCGACGGTTCGGTGGATGTCTTCCTGGGGCCGAAGGCACCGGCGGGCGAAGAATCCAACTGGATTCCGACCAAGGCGGGCAAGCCATACTTCGTGATGTTCCGTATCTACGGGCCGAAGAAGGAAGCCGTCGATGGCAGCTGGATTCTGGACAACATTGTTCGAGTGAACTAGCACCCTGAGTATTGCGTTACGGGCTCGCCCCTTCGGAGAAGTGCTCATGAATATCGCGACCAAGGCCATTCTGGCAGGTGGCCTGTATCTGGCTCTGGCAGTTCCTTCCATGGCCCAGGAATACAGCTTTCACGGTGGGTATCCGAGCGCGGAGACCGTCCAGAAAGCCTACGACGATGCCGACATGGCCAGGGCAATCGAGGCGTACAAGTTCTTCTATCCCTCCGTATCGATCCTGGGCACATGGGAGGGCAACCTGCAGGCCGGTACCCAGCCCAACAACGTGCTGCTGATTCTTCACGGCATGCCCGAGCAAGCCGTTTTCACGCCCAATTCCGACACACCTTATGCCGGCGGACCGCTGGATCTTTCGCACGGACCTCTGGTCGTCGAGATTCCACCCGGCCCGATCATGGCGGTGGTCAATGATCTCAACCAGCGCTACGTGATGGACATGGGCATCCCTGGCCCGGACAAGGGCAAGGGCGGCAAGCACATCATTCTCCCGCCAGGTTACAAAGGCAGCATACCCTCGGGTTATTACACGGGCACGGCGACCACCAATCGCCTGCTGGCGATGTTCAGGGTTATTCCGCCGCACGGCGATGAGGCCGCCGGCATTGCCCTCCTGAAGACCATCAAGATCCACCCGCTCAACCCGCCGGCGGACTGGAAGGGTGTCACGTGGATAGACCAGGGCGCCAAGCCCGGCGACTTCACGCCCGTGCGATGGGAACGTGGGCTCGACTACTGGAAGAAGCTTAAAGACATCCTCGACAACGATCCGCCGTATGAGGCGTATCGCATGGAGTACGGGCGCCTGGCGTCACTGGGTATCGAGAAAGGCAAGCCTTTCGCCCCCGATGCGAGAATGACGAAGATCTTGGAAGAGGCGGCCCAACACGCCAACGACCAGATGCGCGTGCAGTCTTTTGCCGATCGCCGCCCCGATCGCATTGTCTGGCCTGATCGCCATTGGGAATGGGCCGATCTTCGGCCGGAGAACGGCACCTTCGATCTGCCCGCGTACAAGGACCTCGATGCACGTTCCAAGTGGTTCTATCAGGCGCAGATCGAATCGCCTGCGATGTTCCGCCGTAATGCCAGCGCGGGTTCGCTGTACTGGCTCGGCGCCCGCGATGCCAGCGGCGCGTTCCTGGATGGAAACAAAACCTACAAGTTGACGGTGCCGCTGCCGGTTCCGGCCAGGCTGTTTTGGTCGGTGACCGTGTATGACCCCATCACGCGAAGCGAGATCGTGACGAAGCAGGACAGGGCCGCGCTTCGTTCCATGCGCGAGCTGAAAAACGTCAGCGGTGCGTCGGTCGATCTCTATTTCGGTCCCAAGGCGCCGTCAGGTCATGAGGATCGGTGGATCCAGACTTTGCCGGGGAAGGGATGGTTCAGCTATTTCCGCATCTACGGCCCCCAACAGACCGCATTCGATGGAACCTGGAAGCCAGGTGATTTCGAAGAAGTGAAATGACATGGCGGTCAGGGTCGGCTTTTCAGAAAAGAACGCGCTGACCTCTGTTCTTTCGGCGCGGTGTACATGAATAGGTGTTCTTTGTCCGGCTCCCATGGGACACGCCATGGTTAAGCTGCCACGATGATCCATCAGCGGGAGATTCACTATGAGTTGCGCACAGCTCGGCGCCAAATACATCCGGATGGGTCTATGGCTCTTTATCTTTGGCCTGGTCATTGGCTATGGCCCGTTGCTGCATTACGTGCACGGAGCCATGGAAGACGTGCAACCCGGATTTCTTCACAATGTCACGCTCTGGTGGGGATGCCCCTGGACATTGGCCACTTACTTCACGCAACTCGGTGGCCTGGCCATGGTGGTGTTTGGCCTTTGCTATCTCGCCGCTGGAAAATCGGCGGATACACCCGTCAGCAGTTCGGAAAGAGCGGCATTGACTCTGTGTGTCGCCGGAATTGCGGCTGAATTTCTGCTCGGCTATATCGGCTACTTTGGTATCAACCATGTTTGGCCGAACTTCTATTTCACGCCGATCCCTCAAGGAAAAAACCTGTGGCTCGGCCTGCAGGGCATCAGCATGCTGCTGTACCTCGTGGGTGCGATTCTGGTGTACCGCAGCATTGGACGACGCATACGCTGATTTCAGATGGCGCTGATCCGGGCCTGGGATCACCATTTCGCATCTTGGTTCTGCGACTCAAGCGTCTGCTCGAGTTGACTGTTCATGTTGATCCAGGCATTGACGGGACATTTGACAATCACCTTTCCCTTGACTTGGATCTTGTGCCTCGAAAGGTAGTCTTGCAAATACACCGAGGGGCGAATGACCCTGGGATTCATGGCTGTGATCTGGCAGTAAAACAGTTTCTTGCTCTGGTTGTCGCGACGGGCCGCCACCAGGGTCCCGGTGGGTTGGCTCTTGAAGAAGCCCTGAAGTGTCAGCGGTTTGGGCTGAACTACCGGTAGCTTCGGTAGATTACTGGGAGCCGTCGGCTTGCTGGTCGCGAACTTGCCCTTACAGGCCCATGAACACGTGCCATCAAAGGTGAGCGCGGGCTTGTTAACTTTGCACACGGGGCAGATCGGCATGACAGGCTCCTTTCCAAGAATTTCGGGCCGCCGGTTCCGTCAAGTACTCACAATGCGGCCCACGACTGGCTATGGTGCGCGGCTCGCCCGGTATGGGTCAACGGCTTAAGATTGCCCGCGCAGCGCCAAGCTTCTGCCTGATTGAACGTTGTGTCCGTCAAACCTGGGCCATCTCACTCCATCCTCTTTCATCCCCCGCCAGAGTCGTATTCATGAGCTATTGCCGCACACTCGGATCATTGTTCCTCGCCTTGGCGACGTTTGGTGTCTGCTCGCAGGTCGCGCTCGGCAATCCCGGCGGCGTCGGAGGGGTTCCGGTTGACGTGCCGACCGAGTACTACCTGAAAGCCCAGCAACGTATCGAGATCGAACCTGGTCGCAAACTCAATCTGTTCTGCATGGGACATGGCAGGCCGACCATCCTTCTCAATGCCGGCTTGGGCGATTCATCGTTGGTGTGGCGTCAGATACAAGGGACCTTGTCGACCAGCACGCGGGTTTGTTCGTTCGACCGTGCCGGGTACGGCTTCAGCGATCCCGCACGCTCGCCACCGACGATGCAGTCTGTTGTCGACGACATGACGGCGTTGACAAGCCATGCCGGTCTCGATTCGCCGATCATCCTCGTTGCCCATTCGCTGGGTGGCATGCAGGCGTTGCTGTTTGCATTCGAAAAGCCACGGCAGCTTGCCGGCATGGTTCTGATCGATCCTTCTTACCCCGGGCAGCCACGAAGAGGTGGTGAGGCCGAGCAGATAGAGCACATCGGCGACTGCCTCGATGCGGCACGAGCGGGCACCCTGGCGCAAACCGACCCGCCGGCTTCGCTCCATCACTGCCTCGATTATCCGGCCAACCCGGACGCTCCGCTCCATCGTGAACTGGATCGGCAGGACGCACGCGTGCACAACTACGTGACAAAACTTGCGGAGGTAAAAGGCCTGCATGCCAGGGACGCCAGCGGTCAGACAGAGGATGAGCGGATTCTCCAGGCACACTGGCGCAGCCTGGGAGCGATGCCGCTGACCGTACTTTCGGCCGGAACGGTCTGGTCGGCGAATGATTCGATGACCACCGAGCAGGCCAAGACCAGGTGGGCACAGCACGTCGAGGGCCATCGGCAGCTGGCTGCGTTGTCCACCCGTGGGAAGCTCATCGTGGTTCCCGACACCACACATTACATTCAGCGGCTTCAGCCACAAGCCGTGGTGCGTGTGATAGAGGCCATGCTGGCGGTGATACGATCTGACAACCAATGAAAAGAAAAATGGTGAGATCATTTTTTCTGGAGATTCCACCTGCTGCCTCTGACCCCGCGGAAAGCGGAAATTGCAGCGGAAATTGGGACGGAGGAAGTTAAATTCACTCTGACGCGCTTCCTGCACGCCGTGGCCGCCCGGGTCGCCGCAAGTCCACAGGTCTGCCCAAGGTCTTTTCAGCCATGGCTTGAAACCGTTTACTTCCAAACGCGCGCTCTTGCTGCAGGTGTTGGCGGATTGCGATCAGTTCGTCATCTCCGACGCCTTGTTTGAGCCACGCGCGGTAAGCTTCGGCGCGCACTTGCGGTGTATCTCCCATCGCGAGGAAACAGGCATGCGGTGTCACCAGCGAATCGGCGCAAAGTGCCAGGTTGGCATGCACGCTGGACCAGTGGTGATGCTCCGGTTGCTCGACCATCGCAGCGCGAACTGGGTTGAGCTCGATATAGCGATAGGCGGTGAGCAGGTAATCTTCCGACTCGACCAGAGAGGATTTGAAGCGGCCTTCCCACAGCGTTTCAGTACGTCGGTAGCGTCGGTTGAAGGCAGTGACGTAGGCCTGGCCAAGTTGGCGCATGGCCAGTGATATCTTGCCGGATTCGTCGGAGCTGACGAGCAGGTGCACATGGTTGCCCATCAATACGTAGGCATGGAGTTGCAGGCCGTGTTTCGTGGTGCCTTCACCGAGTAGCCGGAGATAGTGGCGGCGATCGTCGTCATCAAGAAAGATGGCGCAGCGATTCACGCCACGCTGTGTGATGTGCAATGGTATCCCGGGAATTTCGAGGCGAGCTTGACGGGGCATAGGCAAAGACGATGATCGCTGTGCCCCAGTGTTGTGGCGTGCGTTGTTAGATGGCATCAGCGGCCTTGGACGTTGTGGGTAGGCACAAGCCGATACTCAAGTTCATTTAACTTCCCCCGTCCCAGTTTCGCCGCAGGTCCCAGTTTCGCCGCAAGTGACCACATACAAACGACCGCCGTCCTGACTTTTTCGTGCGCGACCGAAGCATTGAAGCAGCGCTTCGACTCCGAGCGCTGCGCAGGCTACGCTTTGCACGAATGGCTGGTGGCCTGAAGTCGCGCCATTCGTCTCAGACACCCATATGCCCAGTGAAACAATCAATGACGAAAATAGATTTCCATTCACTACTCGGTGCCAGGTCTTCTGAAGAGTCTCATGCACTTGAGGCATCGAATGGCCGTGAACTTCAAGAGCTGCTGAGCCCTCTCTCTTGCGAAGAGTTTGTCGATTCCTATTTCTCGCGTATTTCACTGGACGTGAAGGGACATCCACAGAAATTCGAGCATATTTTCAATTGGGACAGGTTGAGAAAGGTGCTTGCGAGAGGGCGTGGTATCTCGGGCAGCTACAACATCAAGGCAGCCTTCACCAAAGGGGAGGAGTCTGGAAGTTCCGGACGCATGATTGATGCGGATCATGGCCAGGTAGCCGAGCTGCTCGAAGCGGGCGCAACCATCTGCATCACCGATATCCACCTGGCGGATCCCGGTCTTGCCCAATGGGCACAGGCAATCCGCACGCAACTCAACTTTACCGGTCTGGTCGGTGTGAATTGCTACGTGTCACCGGATGGCTCCGGATTACCCACCCACTACGACAAGCGCGTTGCCACGACGATCCAGATCGCAGGAAAGAAGCGCTGGCGATTCTCCACGGAGTCGGCAAAGGCCTGGCCGCTCGAGAATGCGATGTATCAAGAAGGAAGCGCTGCGCCGGGCAATGCGGATGTCGGGAAGTTGCCTGACGAGATGGAGTTTCGCGAAGTCGAGCTGAATCCCGGAGACATGCTCTGTCTTCCAGCCGGAGCCTGGCATTCTGCTCGTGGTGTCGGCTTTTCATTGGCTCTGAACCTTTATTTCTCGCCTCAGAACTTTATCCTGCAGTTGGCACCCTTGATTCAGCACCTCGCCGTCTCGAACGAAAATTGGCGAGGTGGTCCACCCGCCACGCTGGAAAAAACTCAAGGGAAGATGCCGCAGGCAGTCTCGGCGTACATGCGTGAACGCTTCGACGAGGTTTACGACATGGCGCTCGAGTCCTGGCTTAATTCATTGGCACATGAACCGTATACAGGGTGGCAGCCTGCGCCGCAGTTGCCGATACCAGCGGTGACGCCACAGCAACGCTTCAGTGTTGCCATGTCAGCGCTCCGCTATATCCAGATCCAGGACAAGATCATTGTGCCGTGTGACAACGGCATCCTTGAGTTTCCAGCCACTCTGGCGTCCATCTTTCAGCGGCTCTGTTCTGAACAGGCAAGTTTTACCATCCCTGAAGTTCTCTCTTGGCAACAAAATCTCGATGGTGCTTCTAAAGACGAGTTGATAATCAGCCTGAAAATTCTGTACAAAAACGGAATTCTCAAGATGGAGTAGTGATTGGCGGTTGCGTTACCCATTCGCAACGCAACGAGAATGGAGCAGCACATGGCGACCGGAAGATTCATTTTTATTCTGGCTTTGCCTGAGCATCCTTGGGCCTGTTTATCGTCTGGCTCGCCAGGCACTGGTTAATTTCGCAGGCGGCCTGGCCGCAAACCTCACCAAAGCAGGCACGGTGTGCCCGCGTGCATCAGGAGATTCCACATGCTGCCTTTGTTCCGGCTGATTGCGCTGACCATGACCGTTCTCCCTTTCGTCGCTTCGGCGGACGCTGTCGATCTGCTGGTGGGCTCGTACACCAAAGGCGAGCAGCCTGGTTTGTATGCGTATCGGTTCAACACGGACAGCGGCAAGCTGGACGCCAAACCCTGGCAGCAGCTACGCCTGGACAACCCGTCCTGGCTGGTTCTTGCTACGGATCAGAAGCATGTGTATGCGGTGAATGAAAACGGCCCCGGCGCGCGGGATGCGATCGGTCGCGCCAGTGCTCTGTCGCTGGATGCGCAGCACAAGCTCAGCCTGGAAAACCAGGTCTCCACCTTGGGCGACGAACCCACCTTTGCCAGCCTGAGCCCCGATGGCCGCTACCTGCTGGTGGCCAACTATTCGGGCAATGCCGATCCGGGCGGCACCCTGGCTGTGCTGCCGATTGCCGCCGATGGCACGCTGCGGCCGGTGACCCAGATATCCAGTTATCAGGCAAGCAAGGTCAACAAGGATCGGCAGCTGTCGTCGCACATTCATTCGGTGAACTTCGCGCCGGATGGCAAGTTCGCCTATGTCGCCGACCTGGGTGGCGACCGTGTCTATGCGTATCGCTACGCGCCCGCGGACAACGCCGAACATCCGCTGCAGCCCGCCGCCACGCCGTATCTGGCACTGCCGCCGGGCAGTGGCCCGCGTCATCTGGTGTTCGACAAATCCGGCAAGCACGCCTACCTGACGCTGGAAATGGCAGGCCAGGTTGCGCTGCTTGATGTGGCCGCCGATGGCGGCTTGACGCTGCGCACGGTGATGAATCTGTTTGCGCCCGGCTTCAGCGGCAACAACGGGGCTGGCGCCATCCATCTGTCGGCGGACGGCACCTTTCTCTATGCCGTCAATCGTGGCACGGACAACCACATCAACGTGTTTGCGGTAGGTGGCGATGGCGGATTGTCGTTGATTCAACGTCGTTCGGCCGAAGGCCGCCAGCCGCGCGAATTCACCATCGATCCGAGCGGGCGGTTCTTGCTGGTAGCGGTGCAGGGCGACAACCGTATCGCGGTGATCGCCCGCGACCCGGCCAATGGCCGCCTGGGCAAAACCCTGCAGACCATCGAGGTCTCCGCGCCGTCGGATCTCAAATTTCTGAAGCCATAGAAAACCAGCGCTGCGCGACCCCGTGGTGCGGCGTGAGCGAGTCCCCGATCTGCTTCAACCATGCGTGGGTCGGCAGAATGTGGCGAAATCGCGGCGACACCCCAGCCCCGTCCCGGTTTTACTGGTACATGCGAAAGGACTAGTCTCGCGCCGATAACCGTTCCTTTTTTCCTCACGACCTGGAGGTATCGGCGTGATGACCTGGGCGTACGTCGTCATCCTGGCCTGGTCCGTTGGCATGCCTGCCACGGTCACGCCGGTGGTGTCGCTGATGCCGCGCCCGGAACAAGTCATGGCCGTGCCGCCGGCCTTGCTTGCGCAACTGCATCAACAGGTCATCGATCCAGGCGGTTCCGATCGGATACGACTGGAGCGGTTGGGGGAATTCCTGTTCCGCAAGTCGGGGTTGGGTATGGATTATTCGGTCGACGCAACCTCGACCGTCGAGCAGGCATACCTCACCCGCAAAGCCAACTGTGTGACGTTCACTCTGCTGACCGTGGCGCTGGCGCGGGCGGCCGGTCTGAAGGCCTATGGGCAAGAGCTTGATGACATCGTGGCCGGCCGCGTGGATGAAAACGTGGTCTACCGATTCAACCACGTCAACGCGGGAATTGCCGTTGGCCGCGCACACTTCACGATCGACGTGGCACGGGATCTTTTGACGGCGCGCTCGCCACCCACGCCGATTTCCGACCAGCGTCTGCTGGCGCTGTACTACAACAACCGCGCCGCCGAGCTGCTAGCCGCTACTCCGCCCACGGCGGCCGTTCCGTACATGGCCATGGCGCTGCAGCTGGCCCCTGACTTTGCCGGCGCCTGGGCCAATGCCGGCGTGTTGCAGCAACACCAGGGCGATCTGCAGGCGGCCGAACGCGATTATCTGAAGGCATTGGCACTCGATCCGAAGAACACGAGTGCACTGGTCAACCTGGTGACGCTCTATGAGAGCAACGGGGACGAAGTGCATCGCGCCATCTATGCGCGGCGTCTGGAGGATATCCGCACGAAAGATCCCTACCTTCAGTACCTGCAGGGTCAGGACGAGGAGAGGCAGGGCGATTACAAGGCCGCGGTAGAGCATTACCGCCGGGCCGTCCGTCTGTACGATCGCGACCCGCGCTTCTATCTCGGGCTGGCCCACGCTTATCAGCAACTAGGCGAGGAGCGTTCCGCACGTCAGGCGATGAATCGTGCTGCCGTGCTCAGTCAACGCGCCGGAGACAAACCCTGACGCGAGACTCGAAATCGGGATGGAGAAAGTTGGATACATCCTGCCCCCATGTTCGTGCTCGACACAGCGTCAACATCCGTTCGATTTGGTCGCTCGCTTGACAGCACGGACGCCGCCGAATGATGTTAGCGCAACCATCTTCAGGGGAATCCGACATGAAATGGCTTGTTTTATTTGCCGCGTGCCTGTTGTTCGCTGCCGGCGCGGCATCAGCGCAAGAGCGTTTTTCGCTCTGGCAAGGTGGCGTGCCTGGCTTCGAGGCGCGCGCCTCCATTCCCGAAATCTCGAAGGACTACTGGACCAGGCAGATCAACAATCCAAGCGTCACCGCCTACATGCCTGATCCGGCAAAGGCCAACGGCACTGCGGTGCTGGTCGTTCCTGGTGGCGCGCATGCCTTGCTGGTGACGACGAGCGAGGGCTCGGCGGTGGCCAAGTGGTTCAATGCGCGCGGCGTCGCCGCCTTCGTGCTGCGCTATCGCCTGTTCCGCGAGGAAGGTTCTCCCTACAAGCTCGATGATGCCCGCGCCGATATTGAGCGCGGCATGCGTTACATCCGCGCGCACGCCAGCCAATTCCATGTCGATCCGCAGCGTGTCGGTGTGATCGGATTTTCCGCCGGCGGCGAACTGGCACGCATGCTGACCTTGAGCCCGCCGGTGGCGACGCGCGGCAAGGGTGACAGCATCGACAAGGTCTCCGCGCGGCCCGATTTCGCGATGCTGATCTTCCCCGGACCTCTCCACGCCGCCGAGCATGTCACCCCCACATCGCCGCCGATCTTCCTGGCAGCGGCCAATGACGACACCTGCTGCTCGCAACCCGCCATTGATCTGCTCAACGAATATCGCAAAGGCGGTGCGTCGGTCGAGCTGCACATTTACCGCGCAGGCGGTCACGCCTACAACCTCGGCGAGCGGACCGATCTGGTCGCGCTCAAGCACTCTCCCCAGCAGATCGAGGACTGGCTGAGCGACAGCGGCCTGCTCGGCCATCCCGCGCCATCGGTCGATCCACATTTCGATCCACCGCCCAAGGCCAAATGACGACATGAGGCTGAGGCGGAGATAGTTGAACTGACTTCCTCCGCCCCGTTTTTTCGGCGCTCATCATTGTCGAGAAAGCAGGACAGGCACTGGATACCGGCTTTCGCCGGCATGACGGAATGTGTTGTTTGCGGGCAAGCGGTTTAGTAAGTGCCATTCGGGTCTGGCGCATTTACAACCGATTTAATCATCGCGCGCTGGTCGATAAAACGAACTCAGACAAAACCGGTAGCGTCAGCCTGGCAGCCGCAGCAATGCATCCACATGTGACCTGGCGCTTGGGTGTGCGCGCATGGCGTCGGCGATGGCATGCAAATTTTGCTCGGACAACTCGGGTCCGCGCGCGATCACATCCGCACCGGCCGGTGTGAGCAGGGTGCGACTGAACACAACCACGGCCGTGTCGTAGTCCCGTGGGTCGGGGTGGAAGATTTCCCATCGGCTGGAGGCGATCGCCAGCCAGCCGCGGCCGCGCCATTTGAAGTGGCTGGCGTCTTCATCCAACGGGCGGCTGATGCCGTTGATGCTGCGTTCGTGTCCGTTTTTTTGCCAGGTGACGCGGTCGTCCAGCGCCCAGCCCTCTCCATCGGTGATCACACGGTAGTTGAAGCAAGGCTGTTGGCGGTCACCCTTGAGCCACATCGGGAAGGTGCTGGCGTGAAGGTGCCAGCGGCCGTTGGGTGCGTGCAGGGCATCGTGCAATGGCATGCGTTTCCGGTGTATCGAGTGGTGCATGCAGGGTAGCCGCCTTGCGTGCGCTTCAGTTCAGATTGGTCAGCAGCGCCTGGAAGCGGGGCTTGTTGCGCAGTGAGGCGAGGTCGCTGTCGTTGGCCATCCAGGCGCGATCACCCCAGCCGAGCGTCACCGCGCGTTCGAGCAGGTCGATGGCGCGTTCGTGCTCCTCCAGAATCGCAAACGTGCAGGCGGCGTTGTAGAACACCATCGGCTCGTCCTCGCTTGATCGCAGCGCCAGGTTCGCCCAATCGATCGCCTTGGCTTTCTCGCCCACTGCGGCGAAATTCGCGGCCCCCATGTAGCGGGCGCGTGCGTCGTCGGGATTCACGCTGAGGGCGCGTTCGATCAGCTCGATCGCGCGATGGCGCGCCTTGCCTTCATCATCCTTGCGGCCCATCTCGCTGTACGCCTGGCACAGGTAGACCAGCGGCAGGTAATCGGTGGGGCTGACTTCGCCGGCGCGCAGGTACAGCCAGGCGGCTTTTTCGAAATTGCCCAGCGAGCTGCAGATCATGCCGTACAGGAAATAGGCCTCAAGCAGGTTCGGATTGAGCATCATGGCTGTCTCGAACTGGCGCTCGGCCTGCTTGAAGCGCTTGCTGAGGTACAGCGCCTGGCCGCGCGAGGCGTGCGCCTCGGCCGAGTCCGGATCCAACTGCAGGGCCCGCTCACTGGCGTCCATGGCATGGGCGACATGTTCGGGATTCGGATCCAGGAAGCGGTGTCGCATCACGTACGCATCCGCCAGGCCGGCCCAGGCCGCGGCGTACTTCGGGTCGCGTGCGATGGCGCGCTCGTACATCTCGATGGCGCGCAGCGAGTCGCGTCGGTTCCACGCATCGAAATACTTGCGCCCGCGCAGATAGTCGTCATACGCCTGCACGTTGGCGGTGGCGACGTACTGGATTGCGCGGCGCTCCTTCGGTGACAGGGTGACCTTCAGCGCATCGACGATGCTCTGGGCAATATCGTCCTGAATGGCGAACACATCGCGCAGTTCGCGATCATACGTCTCGGCCCACAGGTTCGAGTCGGACGCCACGTCGATCAACTGCACGGTGATGCGCACGCGGTTGCCCGCCCGGCGCACGCTGCCCTCAAGCACTGTATCAACGTCCAGTTTTGCCGAGATCATCGGCAGGTCGACCTCCTTGCCCTTGAAGAAGAACGAGGAGGTTCGTGACGAAACCTTCAACTGCGGCACCTTGGTCAGCAGGCTGAGGATCTCCTCGGCGATGCCGTCACTGAAGTACTCGTTCTCCATCTCGCCGCTCATGTTGACGAACGGCAGTACGGCGATGCTGCGCCGGTCGCGGTCAGCATGGCGCGCCGGGCGGAGCCCGTTGCCCTTGGCGACGCCGGTATCCGCGGGATGGTTTGTCATGACGCTGGCGATCAGGCGATAGCCCAGGCCATGCACTGTCTGGATGTAGTGTGGCTGCGCCGCATCATCACCGAGCTTCTGGCGCAATTGCGAGATGACCCGGCTCAGCGTTGCCGGTGAGACGTACTTGTGCCCCCAGACGCGTTCCAGCAAGTCGTCGTGCTTGATCAGTTCGCCCGGAAGGGCCAGGAACTGCAGCAATACGGCATACGCCTTCGGTTCCAGTTCGAGTTCCTGACCATCACGCAGCACGCGGTGGGCTATCGGCTCGACGCGAATATCGCCGAACGCATAGTCCACCCTGGGACTGTTCGATTCTGTGGCCACTGAACGGAAATATCACAGCGGTGGGTGAGGGTCAATCGAGCTTGCCGGCGATGCGCGCGGTTGTGAAAAGTGAGGGCTGTTGATTGGACCGGTAAATAGTCAAACCCCCGTTCGCCCCCAGATCAAGTCTGGGGCAGGCTCTGAGCGTAGCGCAGCGAAGTCGAAGGGGGATGGCGACGCTACTGTTCAAGGGCCGAATCAATAAGGGGCCAGGGCGGGGAGGAGGGGCGGTTCCTCGGCTTTGCGGACGCGTAGCAAGGTTGCCCCCGTTCTGTGCATGCTGAGCCTTCGACGCCCGCCTGTGTCGAATCGGGCTGCGCTCGTTCGTCGATATGAAGACACTACCCACCAGCGCTGCTTGACCACGAGGCATGACATGAGCGAATACCTGATCTATTTCAACCAGGCGTGGGTCGGCGAGCACACCGAAGCGTGGATTGCCGCGCGCGGCCCACTCGCCAGTGCGGTGGTGGACGAGATGAAGGCAGCCGGCGTCTACGTGCTCGCCGGCGGTGTTGAGGAAGATCCGGATGCTGCCTTCACGGCAGATGCCACCAGCGGCACGCTGACCTTCACCGATGGGCCGTACGTGCGGAACCCGCAGTTCCTCGGCGGATTCAGCGTGATCGACGTGGCTGACGAACAGGCGGCAAGGCACTGGGCCGGCAAGTTGGCCGAGGCATGCGGTTGGCCGCAGGAGGTTCGCCGGTTCGTGCCGTAGCACGAGGGTGACGAGGCTCAAGGACGTTTTCTGCAAAATGCGACAAGACGATGGGAGGGCTGAAAATGACACGCACGACGGTCGTCAAAAAGGCAGCCAGCAAAGCGGCCGGAAAATCAGCGGCAACCCCGGTCGCCAAGGCCGAAGCGAAGACACGTAAATCCGGCGCGCGTACAACCGCGTCTGTAGTCACTACGAAACTGCCGCTCGCCATGACGGGCCGGGCAAGTCCCGCGAAGGCCAAGGACGGAGATGAACCGGTTTTTGCCTATATCCGCAGCTTGCCGCAACCGCAGCGTGGCATTGCCGAACGCGTCGATGCGCTGGCGGCCAGCACGCTGCCGGAGTTGAAGCGCTCGGTGAAGTGGGGGATGGCGTGGTATGGGGTTGGCGACGGCTGGTGTTTCTCGTGTGGCGGCTTCGCTGGCCACGTCAAGCTCACGTTCGGGCGCGGCAGCTCACTCAAGCCGGTACCGCCGGTGACGCCGATCGGCATGGGCAAGGACTCGCGCGGCGTGGATATCGAATCAGTGGAAGACCTTGATGAACGCCAGGCCGTGTCATGGATGAAACAAGCCACGGCCATTCCAGGGTTCGGGAAGAAGAAGCAATGAAAGACAGGGCCAGACGAGCTGACCCTGTCTTGCTAGTCAGCCTTGCAACCAGCTCATGGCTTCGTCGCGCTCGTCGTAATCAAATTTGCGGACCTTGGCCAGCATCAACGGATCAAGCACGCGGTCGGCGAAGGTGCCCATCGGGCTGTTGGTAACCAGGGCGATCTTGCTGATCTTGTTGTGCACGCTGTTGACGAACTTCAGGTGTGCGAACAAAGCGCCAACGCTTTGCCAGCCGGGAAATTGCCGACTGTGTATCAAGATGCCGCGTAGCTGGGCATGATCCTCAAGATAGTTGCTGACCGTCTTGCCGACGGCCTCGAAATCGTCTTCGCTCAGCGCCTTGTCCCCGCCGGGCTCAAGTACCAGGATGCCGGCATCGTCATCCAGTTTGATGTTGATGCGTGCGCGATCACGCTCGCACACCCATTCTCTGGCATCCGCATAATCGTCGCCGTCGAAGTGCCGTAGTTCCCCGGGCGAAAACACTCTGAACAACTTGATGGCGTTTTCCATCCACTTGATGTCGCTGACGATTGCCATGCGCGCCCAGTGGCCGATCCTGCCCAATCCCAACCGCAGGTCCTGCCACACCGCGCCGGCCTCCATGCCTTTCCATTCGCCGTCGATGCAGCACAGCAAGTCGAGCTTGGGGTGCTCTTTCAGTTTCTCGTTGACCAGCGGGATGAGCTGTGTCTCGTAGTCATCTGCGCGCAATTTGTCGTTGATTCTGATGCCGATCACATGGTCCGGCAGTCCCTCGATGATGGTCAGCATGATGCTATCTCTCCATTGTCGAAAAAATCAGGGTCGGGTACGAATGATACTGACTTAAGCGTAGGACTCCGCTTTTCGTCATTCCTGCGAGGCGCCCACCCAGATCGCGCAGTAATTCACCATCGGGCCGGCCAGTGACACCCTGAAGTCTATGCTCGGGGTGATCTGGCACGAGGTGGGAATCGCTGCCACCCGATTGAAGTCGCGACTGCCAAATTCACTGCACAAAAGGCGACCCGCGATCATGTGGCCGAACTCATGCAGTTCATGGAATACGTGTCGCAGCGCGATGAAGGCGAACCCCAACTTCAGCGACACCACGATCGGGCAAGAGCGGGCACCTGGCTTCATTGTGAGCCCGGTCAGCTTCAGTCGGAAAAGCGGATTTCACGCGGACACGGGTCGTTGGGAGTGGCGCTGGCGATCGTTGCCGACGAGGAAAACCGCAACGCTGTCGGTTGATCAACGGGACACCAGGCGGGGCCTGAAGGGGCTGGTGGGTTTGGCCTCGATCTCCGGGAACGCATCATGGCTGGCTGCTTCGGTCACCACCCGAGTCAGGCGTGGCCGACGATGCACCTCAGCCATGAAGCGATAGCCCAAGGTGTGCACGGTAGCGATGTAACGCGGATGCAATGCCGAATCGCCCAAGGCGTGACGCAGTTGCGAGATCGTGTGGCTGAGTACGCCCGGTGTGATGTTGCGGTGACCCCATACAGCATCCAGCAACGTATCCTTGTCGACCACATCACCGGCCTGCTCCAGCAAAGTCACCAGCACGTTATAGGCCTTGGGCTCCACCGGGCGGGCTTGACCATCACGCTCCAATCGGTGCGCGCATGGGTCGACGACGAGGCCATCGCATTGGTAAAGCCAGTGGTTGTCGAGTTCGGAGGGGCGCATGACCGTTCCTGTTGATGACTCACCCTGCAGGCGCAGTGTGTGCCTGTCGATGGCGCAAGGTCATCTGCCAGACGTAACGCTTGCTACGTGAACAATGCCCGGTCCGAATCAGGTTTCGTGGGATAGCGGGAGGGTGGGCACGATTCTTTCTTGGGTGTGGCCGGTTGCTTTCGCCCTACGTATCCAGCAGGCGGATCGACGGGAAATCCTCAGCGAATCCACGCAGATTCCACCGGAATCCCTCAAGTAAAAGCTTCGGCTCGGGCGCAGGATCATTCCACGGACACAGACGTCCGTCTGGAGACCCTCATGAAAAAGCAAATCATTGCCACGGCCATTGCGCTCGGTTTCATCTGCGTCATCGGCGTCAGCTTCGCTCAGGATCAGACCGAGACCACCACCATGCAGAATGTCGTGGTCACCCAGCAACCCGCCCAATACGATACCTACGTCGCCGATCTGGACGTGGGTTACAAATTGGCAGCGGTTGTCGGCAACACACACAGGCAGTACGTGCGGGCACGGTGGGCTGCCAACCAATCCGAAGCCCTGCGGAAAAACGGCCAGGCATTGGAGCCAGTAGTCTCCGTAGCCCTCGACAACTCCGCAGGCGCCGGCATGGCGAAGCAGATCCGACTGATCGACGCTGCCCAGAACACAGTTGCCATCGTCAACGTGTATTGCAAGCGCGCGGTACCGTCGGGAGGCCCGCATTGCAGGTTGGACCCGCGGCCGATGGGAAACAGCATGGCCAGCCAGGATCTGGCATCGACGCGGGTGCAGAACGTGCAGCTGGTGGAAGTGGCTCTGGTTGACTAAGCAATGATGTGCAAAGAAGGCGTTTCCATTTAGCCGTCCAGAAGAACTACGGACGCAGGTTCACTTTTCTGTCGATAAGTGAACCTGCGCCGTTCGCGTTACTTGGCTGCGTGTTGCGCTGCCAGCGCCAGGAACATGAAGTTGGTCGCGCCGCCGCCCAGCACATACTCGCGCTGCTGCCAGAAATACGGCCAGATTTTCAGTTCCGGCAGATCAGGCCGGATCAAGGCCGTGCCGGAGATCACGCCACCTGGGATATAGCTCCAGTCGGCGCGATTGGCGCCATAAGCAACCGTTGCGGAGTTCGCGCCAACGCCTGAGGCAAACGATTCGGGGTTGTCACCCGGGTGCACGCCCAGCACGAAGTTGAGCGCCTCCATTTGCAGCGTATCCGGCGTGAACTGCGGCCAGGCCTTGCGGAAGAAATACTGGTTTACGCCGAACGTCTGGATATCCCAGCCCGCACCCCAGATATAGGGTACGTACGGTACGCCATAAGGTGTCTCGGTCGCTTCATCGGTCAGCCTGGCCTGATAGTTTTTTACCGCCGCGCCCACGTCATCGATGAAGGCCTTGTCGTGAATCAGCGGCATTGCTTCAGCCAACATGGCACCGGTCTTGTCGATATGGGCGACGATTTCCGGTTTCAGGGTGATCAGGCGCTGGACGTACGCGGCATCCGTGGTGGTCCTTGCCAATTCCGATAGCGCAAAGACTTTGGCGCCAAGATCGTCAGCGCGGTCAATGGCCTGCTTGTAGAGATCCATGGCGGCATCGAGCGATTGCTTCGCCATCGCCGGATTTTTTGCTTTCAGCACTCGCGCTGCGGTAGCCAGTTGTGCCGCCGTACCCAGCTCGCGATTGGGGTTGTCTTCGGTGAACACCCAGCGATCGTCGGCAAGCGATGAGGTCGTGGCCGTCTTTTGACCCGGCCTGAGTGATGGATCGAAATCCAGTCCGTCGGTCTGGGTCGAGATGTCGCCCAGCAACGTATATTGATCAAGCGTCGGCTCGATGATGCCACGATAGGTGCGACCCATCGCCTTGTATCCGCCAAGCACAGTAAGCAGCCCATGCTCCATCTGCTGGATCGCATCATTGATGCCGTCGGGCCGATGGATATCGGCCTCCTTCGTTGTTTCGTCGATGGTGGTGGCGTCGTAGTCGAGGTTGAACTCTTCCACCATCTTGGCCAGCAGCCACACCGTGCCCATCTGGCTTTCGACGCGCAGGTCGTAATCGCCGGCATCGTGCCAGCCGCCCGAAGTCAGCCCCGGCACGCGCTCGCCGGGTTGGTATTTCGTCAGTGTATCCGGCCCCTGCGCATAGCCGTCGAAATGGTCGCCGACTTGTGCCATGCGTGCATCGTCCTGATGGTCCAGTCCGTGCCAAGTACGGAAATTCTCCTTGACCAGCATGTGACACATCTGCACCGGCAGGAAATATTCGAGCGTTGGCTGCCACACGCCGCGATCATAGACATCGTCGGCAATGCGGAAGACATGCGTCATGTGTCCGCGATAGGACAGCTGATACACGCCAGGGTCGGTCACCGCGCCCAGGTCGGCAGTGAGATAGTTGTAACGCAGGAATTTCCCCCACGCCTTGGGCATAAAGCTCGCCACCTGTTGCGGGCCCGCGGCGGTCATCTTGTACAGGATCAGCGCGTCGGCCTTGTGGTCGCGCTTGTCCTGCTCGATCACCACGGTCTTGGTTTGACTGGGGCGATAGCCGACTTGCGAAACCTGCACTACCGGTGCGGCGCGCCAGCCTGGATCGACATTGGGCGTGATGATCCACGATACGGCGTTTTTCGTCGCCCCCGGTCGCGTGAGTTCGCGCACGACATACCAGCCGTTGTTCATGTTGCCGCGCCCGTCGAGCAGCTCAAGTCGGCCAGTCTGGCTGTGGATTTTCAGGCGCTGCAGTGCGGTTTCGGGCGCCACCACCAACGTCTTGCCTTCCGCCATCGGGGCGGAGATCAACTGGCCATGATCGTTTCCGATGGGGCCGCTGGCCTGGCGCGGAAATGTTCCCGACGCCTGATCCATCAGCCAGCTCTTGCCGAACAAGTCTGTGGGAAACAGCTCGAAATTGAAGCCGACCTTGCCTTCCCAATCTGCAGGCAGCGGCTTGTCGAGATCAACGCTGACCTTGAATGCATCGCCATCCATCGGCGTCACGCTGACGTGGTAGCTGAAATGCAGATCGGGGTACTCGATCGGGTTGAAGCCCTTCCGATTCTTGGTTTCGTCGGGATAATGCAAGGTCTGCGTGACGGCCTGGGTTGCGGCGTCGACAACCGGATCGCCATCGCCTGCCGGCATCGGCGACCACTGTCCAGGCGACGGCTCAAGCCGAAGATCGCCATTGGCTGCCACCCGGGTACCATGCTGGATCACGGTCACGCCGGTTTGATGCCCGTCCGGATAGATGTCGGCAAACACCGTGACATTCAGCCCCGGCGCCTCGAAATAGCCTTTGTCGTTGAGCTTGAGTTGCGTCGCGGCCTGCGCCGCTGTTGCTACCAGCATGACCAGCAGAGTGGCCGCCTTCACGAGCGTTCGTTGCATCTGTCCCCCTCCCGCGCAGGTCGGTGCGACCTGCCATGTCGTGACCGTGCAGGCGAAATGGAGGAAGCCCATTTTCCGGCCTTCACTCGTGCCTTCCGCGGCGAGTTGTTGTCCCGGTGCCATGGCCGGTATTGGAATTGCTCAGTTCCCCTTTGCGCTGCCTCGGCTTCCCTCGACCAGCGCGTTGGCTGCATTGGCGAGATAGATGTATTGCGCGCCCAGGTCGGTGACGTACTCGTTTTCGCCCCAGAAAAACGGCCAGTTTTCCTTGTTCTCCGGAAAGTCGGGCTTCACGATCAACACACCGGGCACCACGCCGCCGGCAATGAAACTGAAATCGGCACGGTTGTGCCCGTAGGCCACTTCCTTTGATCGCGCGCCGACGGCGGAGACGAACGAAAGGTTGGAGCCGGGATGCGTGCCGTACAGATAGTCCAGTCCGCGGAATACGCCGGCATCGCCGACGATGTCGGGAAAGGCTTCGTGCAGCGCGTAGTCGGTGATCGCCAGACCCACGACGGCCCCGTTGCCGGCCCAGCCGCCGTCGGTGATCAGCACGTCGTAGGGATTGCCTTTGCTCATCGCTGCCCGCTGCGTGGCATACGTGCGCACGGCGGTTTCAAGATGGCTGCGATAGCTGGCCGGCATATAAGGCAGCGCACGCACCGCCTCGGCTGCATTGAAAACGAAATGCTGCGCGATCCACGGCCACAAGGCTTCAATCTTCGCCGCATATTTCTGGTCGTGGGTGGTTGCCAGAAGCTCGACGGCGGCAGTGAATTCCTCGGCCTGCAGCGAGCCGCCAGTGGTATTGCCGTGATGGAAGAGATCGGGCGCGTGACCGTGCTCCTGCGTCCAGACCTTTTCCGCGATAGCCAGTGATTTCTGCGCCAGTGCCGGATCCATCTCGTGCAGCGCGCGCGACGCGGCGGCCAGCGCCGCGATCGAGCCGTAATTCAATGAGCTCGACTTGCTGGTGAAGGCCCAACGATCGTCCGGCATGCCGCTGCGGCCATCCTCGATCTGACCGCCTTTCAGCGCAGGGTCGTAGACCAGGCCATCGGTCTTGGTCACGGCATCGCCCAAGTGGCGATATTGAGCGAGGTCCGGGGCGATGATGCCGTTGATGGCATGGCCGACCGCGTCGAACTGCGCCACCAGCTGCACGGTGCCGTGCTTGATTTGCTGCAGGATGTCGGGAACGCCATCGGGATAGTGCATGTCGACGCGGCGCATGTTCCAGTCGACGCTGGTGGTGTCGCGTCGGGGGTGGAAATCTTCCCAGCTATGCACCAGCGAGCGGACGATGGCGTATTGGGTCTGCGTGCGGATGTCGTAATCACCGGCATCCAGCCAGCCGCCAACATTCAGGCCGGGAATGTGCTGACCGGGCTTGAACGCGGTGTCGGTGGTTGGCCCCTGTGCATAGAGGTCGAAGTGTTCGTGATTGACGGGCGCCTGCAGCGCGTCGTCGCGGTGCGAATCGCCATGCCAGACGCGATAGGCCTCGTTCACCTGCATGTGATCCATCTGCTGCGGCATGAAGACATCGAGCGTGGCATGCCAGGCGCTCGCGTAGATATCCCTGGCGATGGGGAAGGGCGCGGTGCGCTGGCCGTCATAGGCAATCACGTAAAGCCCTGGCTGTTCCACGCTGCTGAAGTCGAACTGCGTATAGCTGTAACGCAGATAATTGCCGGCGGCCTTGGGCTGTGCGCTGAACACAGCCTGCTCCTGACCCTCGGGCGTGATGCGAAGCAGCTGGGCTTCACCGCCCGGGCCGGCTTGCGGATCGCGTTCCATCACCGCGACCTTCGCCTGGTCGGGTGCATAACCGACCTGGGAATGACCGATCACCGTCGGACGAACCCAGTGCGGATCACGGCTGCCCGAAAGCGTCCATTGAATCACCGTGCCGGTCTTTCCCGTTGGCAGCATCTGGCGCATCACGAACCAGCCGTTCTGTGCCTGATCACGCCCGTCATACAGCGCGATCGTGCCGTCCGACGAGCTCACCGTCACCTGCTGCTGCGGATTTGCTGGCGCCAAAACGAAGCGCCGGGCGCTGGCTAGCGGCAACGGCTCGGGACGCTGCCCCGCAGGCGGATGCGTCATGGCGCTGGCGGGGGAGAGTGGGAATGGATGGGCGACGCCATCGGCGAAATAGCTTTGGTGGAAATACGCGGCCGGAAGGAACTCCAGATTGAAGCCGGCCTTGCCAGCCAGCGCTTGGGGCAGCGGCTTGTCCAGCACCACACTGATGATGACCTTGTCGCCATCCTTGCGTGCGTTGACGTGGTAGGCGAAGTGGTCATCCGGGTAGGCCATGCCGGTGCTGATGCTGTCGTTGGCCTGGTCGACCTTGCGATCCACAACCTCGCCGATCGGATCCCACTGGCCCGGCGTGGCCGACAGCCGGATATCACCATTGGTGGCGATGCGCTGGTCGTGGTGAATGATTTCCACCCCGCTCATCTTGGCGTCGCTGAACAGGCCGTCGTACTGATTGCTGAATACCAGGACGTCGAAGCCACGCGATGCGTAGTAGCCCTTGTCGTTCAACGTCAACGTTTGGCCGTCCGTTTGCGGGGGCTGGGCGAACGCCACTCCGGTCGTTGCCATGACGGCCAGCAAGCCGGTGGTCAACAGCCATGGCCGCGCATGGCGGATCATGAAGGATGGACTGGACGACATGTGCTATACCCCCTCGGAGTGTTAACGCTAACCGTAGCAGCGATGCGAATGGTCCGGAAGGGGTGCAAGGATGCTCCGTGACCGGGATCGTATGCAGCCAGACACACCTGGCTTCGGCGATGGAATGCGTTGCAGGAGGCAGGTTTTACGTATGCTGCATGAGTCATCCCGGGAGAGAGAAAGCGTGGCGCAGACACAACACGAGCTCGCAACCGCCAGAATCGGCATGAGCGAAAAGGTTGGCTACGGCCTTGGCGACATGGGCTTCAATTTCTATTGGGCCAATATCTCCGCGTTCCTGCTGATCTTCTATACGGACACGATGGGCCTTTCCGCCGCCGCTGTTGGCACGATGATCCTGATCACCAAGATCATCGACGCCTTCACCGACCCCGCGATGGGCGCGATTTCCGATCGCACCCGCACGCGCTTCGGCAAGTTCCGCCCGTACCTGCTGTTTGCCGCGCTGCCGATGGCCGCCGCCGGTGTGCTGACCTACACCACGCCCAACCTGGACGAAGGCGGCAAGCTGATCTGGGCCTACGGCACCTATTCACTGATGATGCTGATGTACACGATTCTCAGCACGCCTTACTCCGCACTCTCCGGCGTGATCACGGCCAACAGCCAGGACCGCACCACGCTGATCAGCTTCCGCTTCATTGCCGCGTTCGCGGGCACTACGCTGGTCAACTATTTCACGCTGGACATGGTCAAGTGGTTCGGCCACGGCGATGACCAGCTGGGATGGCAGCTGACCATGGTGGTTTATGGTGTCGCTGCCGCCCTCATGTTTGTCACGGTCTTTCTCACGACCCGTGAACGCATCTCGCCACCACCGGAACAGAACTCGGCGGTGATGCAGGACATCAGGGACCTGATCGGCAATCGCCCCTGGCTGGTGCTGTTCTTTCTCGCCCTGATCATCATGACCACCATCGTCATGCGCGCGGGATCAGCCGTTTACTACATGAAGTACTACGTCGGGCAAGCCGACCTTACCGGCCCGTTCCTGGCCAGCTATTCGATAGCGCTCGCCATCGGCGCGGCTTGCACGCCGTTGATGACGCGCTTCATTGACAAGAAAAAACTGATGATGCTGTTGATGGTGATGGTCGGCGTGCTCAGTTGCGCCATGTTCTTCGTGCCACGGCACGCCATCTGGCTGATGTTCGGTCTCAATACACTGATCGGATTTTTCCTCGGTCCCAAATCGCCACTGGCCTTTTCGATGTATGCCGATACCGCCGATTACACCGAATGGAAAACCGGTCGCCGAGCGACGGCGATGACGTTTTCGGCGGCCACGTTCTCGCAGAAGCTCGGCGGCGCCCTTGCCTCGGCATGCATTGCCTGGATGCTCGCTGCCATGGGTTACGTTGCCAATGAAGCGCAATCGGATGCATCGCAGACGGGCATCGTGTTGCTGCTGACGATCATCCCCGGCGTAATTGCCTTTGCGGCCGCCTTTACCATGCGGTTCTATTCGCTGGACAACCAGACGCTGGCGCAGGTGCAGACCGAATTGCTGGCACGCAAGGCGCACGCATGAACACCACTGACGAGCGGAACCATTTTTCGATGCTTGAACCCACGGCCGATGGCGAACGTTTCGAGCTGCATAGCGCGGTGGCGATGCCACGCGCGGCAGGCTTCCTGTGGAATCGTCACATGATGATGCAGATGAACTGCCGCGGTTACGCCGTGGCGCAGTTCATGCAGCCGGAACCGGCCAGATATGCCTATGCGCCGAACCTCGAAGCGAAGACTTTCATGCAGCCGGAGCAGCCGTATTACGCGCATCATCCGGGGCGCTTCTTCTACATCAAGGACGAGGAAACCGGCGAGCTGTTTTCCGCGCCGTACGAGCCAGTGAGGGCGTCGCTGGATAGCTTCACGTTCTCGATCGGCAAGGGTGACATTGTCTGGCGCGTTTCGTGCGCGGGTATCGAGGTCGAGCTGAAGGTGTCGCTGCCGGTGGACGACGTGGTCGAGCTGTGGAGCCTGCAGCTGCGCAATGTTTCCGGTCGCGCCCGCAAGCTGAGCATCTATCCGTATTTTCCGTTCGGTTACATGTCGTGGATGAATCAGTCGGCAGAGTATCGCGCCGACCTCGGCGGCGTGGTGGCCAGCTACGTCACGCCATATCAGAAGGTGGCCGACCACTTCAAGAACAAGCTGTTCAAGGACAAGACGTTCTTCTTGCACGAGCGCACGCCGGTCGCCTGGGAGGCCAGGCAGGAAGCTTTTGAAGGCGAGGGTGGATTGCACAACCCCACGGGCGTGCAACAGGTGCAATTAGGCAACGGCGACGCGCGCTACGAAACCCCAGCCGCCGTGTTGCAGTACCGCCAGGATTTCGCGCAGGACGCGGTCGAGGACTATCGCTTCATTTTTGGCCCGGCTTTTGACGATGCGGAAATCCGTGCGCTGCGCAGAAAATATCTCAGCGCCGCAGGCTTTGCCGATGCCGAGCGCGACTATGCCGGCTACGTGCGGCAGGCAAAAGGCTGCATCCAGATCGAGACACCGGATGCGGAACTGGACAATTTCGTGAATCACTGGCTACCGCGCCAGATGTTTTATCACGCCGACGTCAACCGCCTCAGCACCGATCCGCAGACGCGCAACTACCTGCAGGACAACATGGGCATGAGCTACATCCGCCCGCAGGTTGCCCGCGATGCGTTTGTTCATGCGCTCGGTCAGCAGGAAAGCAGTGGCGCCATGCCTGACGGCATCCTGCTCACCGAAGAGGCCGAGCTGAAATACATCAACCAGATTCCGCACACCGATCATTGCGTGTGGCTGCCGGTCTGCCTGCAGGCTTATCTTGACGAAACCGGCGACTACGCCTTGCTGGATGAGCCAGTTACCGGCGTCAATGACGGCCGGACGTTGAGCGTGTTCGAACGCATCAGCGACGCGATGCGCTGGTTGTTGCAGGCCCGCGACGAGCGCGGCTTGAGTTTCATCGCGCAGGGCGACTGGTGCGACCCGATGAACATGGTTGGCTACAAGGGCAAGGGCGTCTCGGGCTGGTTGTCGGTCGCTACCAGTTACGCGCTGACGCTGTGGGCAACGATATGCGACACGCGGGGCGAAGGCGAGCTGGCTCGCGCGTTCCGTGCAGGCGCAAACGAGATCAACGCCGCGGTCAACCGCCATCTCTGGGACGGCGAATGGTTCGGTCGCGGAATCACCGATGACGATGTCGTCTTCGGTGTCAGCAAGGACCAGGAAGGGCGGATTTTTCTCAACCCGCAAAGCTGGGCGATTCTCGCCGGTGCCGCCGACGCGGTGCAGCGCGAGAAAATCATGCATGCCGTCGAAGAACAGCTTGAAACGCCGTACGGCGTGACGATGCTGGCGCCGAGCTTCACGGCAATGCGCGACGACGTGGGACGCGTGACGCAGAAGCATCCCGGCTCGGCCGAGAACGGCGCGGTGTACAACCACGCAGCGATCTTCTACATCTTCAGCCTCTACGGCGTGGCCGAGCCGGAACGCGCCTACCGCCTGCTACGGCAGATGATCCCCGGGCCCGATGCCAACGATTATCTGCAGCGCGGGCAGCTGCCGGTCTTCATTCCCAACTATTACCGCGGGGCGTTCCATCAATTTCCACGCACGGCCGGTCGCTCCAGTCAGCTGTTCAACACGGGCACGGTTTCCTGGGTCTATCGATGCCTGGTCGAGGGGTTGTTCGGCTTGCAGGGCCAGGCCGATGGTTTGCACGTCGCGCCGCAGTTGCCGGCGCATTGGCGCACGGCGCGGGTCGTACGCAAGTTTCGGGGTGCGGAATTCATCGTTCGGATGGCGCGGGAAGCGGGGCGGATGCAGGCATCCATCACGGTGGATGGTCGTCTGCTGGACGGTGCCGTCATTCATGGCATAGAAGCCAACCGGCAATACGAGGTGTCGGTGCTTTTGCCTGGTTGATCTCGAACCGGGACTGGAGAAGTTGATTCGCCTCTGACGGGAATGGCGTTTCTCAGGCCCTCGTTTACTCTGTTGTCACCCGTCACGTGACCGGTTATAGATACGGGCTGTCCCGGGGAGAGCTGCTCGGGTCATCACATACAGGGGTGAATAAATGGACAAGTCTTCCGGAAGCCATGCGACTTCCGCGCAAACGCTGCTGGACTCTTCCCGAGTCGCTGGCGATGCTTTCGACAGTGGTCAGACCTTGCACGAGCTGCTTCTCGATGCGTGTCGACGTCATGCGGATCGACCGGCATTCAGTAACCTGGGCAAGACACTGAGCTTTGCCGACGTCGAACGCCTGAGCAGCGACCTGGCCAGTTATCTGCGTCATGGGCTGGGGCTGGCAAGCGGTGAGCGGGTAGCCCTCATGATGCCGAACCTGCTGCAGTTTCCGGTCGCGGTATTGGGGGTGTTGCGTGCGGACCTGATTCTGGTGACGGTCAATCCGCTCTACACCGCTCGCGAGTTGCACCACCAGTTGGTCGATTCTGGCGCTGCGGTACTCATCGTGCTGGACAACTTTGGTTCCGTGGCGGCCGAGGCGCTTGACGGCACGGCGGTGCGGCACGTGATCACCACGCGAGTTGGCGACATGCTGCCATGGCCGAAGTCGCTGCTGGTCGACACGGTGCTCAAATACGTCAAGAAGATGGTTCCACCATTCCGTATCGATAGTGCCGTGCGTTGGACCCGCGCGCTGGCCGAAGGTAGTCGACAGCCGCGCGTGCAGTCGCATGCTGTTGCCAGCGATACGGCACAACTGCAATACACCGGCGGCACCACCGGCCTGTCCAAGGGCGCGGTTCTGCCACATCGTGCACTGGTTGCCAATGTGGCATCGAATGAGGCGTGGTTCAGTTCATTCATCGATGCGGAAAGAGACGTGGCGCTGGTCTGCCTTCCGATGTACCACATCGCTTCCTACAGCAACCTCACACTGAATATCACGCTTGGTATCCATTCCGTGCTGGTCACCAATCCGCGCGACATTCCGGCGCTGATTACCACGTTCAATCAAGTCAGGCCGGCCGTGTTTGCCGGTATCAACACCTTGCTCGACGCCATGCTCAATTCACCCGACTTCGCGAAGCTGGATTTTTCCAATTTGAAACTATGCCTGCAGGGCGGCACAGCCCTGCGCCACGCCACCGCGGAGCGCTGGAAGGCAGTGACTGGAATAAATATGGTCGAAGGTTATGGGCTGTCCGAAACCAGTGCCGCGATTACCTTCAACCGCTGGGATGTACCGAACCCGGTTGGCTCAATCGGGTTGCCGATGGCCCGGGTGGAAATCACCTTGCGCGATGGCGAAGGCCAGCTGGCGGCCGCCGGTGAGCAAGGTGAACTATGCGCACGCGGCCCGCACGTAACCACCGGTTACTGGCAGCAACCTGAGGAGACACGCGATGCCTTCTTTGACGATGGCTGGTTTCGCACTGGCGATATCGCGAGGGTGGATGAACAGGGTTATTACTTTCTGCTCGACCGGCGCAAGGACATGATTCTGGTGTCTGGATTCAATGTATTTCCCAACGAAATAGAAGACGTGGTGGCGATGCATCCGGGTGTGCTGGAAGCAGGCGTGGTCGGGGTTCCGGATGAGCGGGCTGGCGAAGCGGTGCGACTGGTCGTGGTACGCAAGGACCCGACCCTGAGCGAGGAAGACCTGCGCGCGCATTGCCGCCAGCACCTGACCGGCTACAAGCAGCCCAAGCACGTCGAATTCCGCGACGCCTTGCCAAAAACCTCGGTTGGCAAGGTCCTGCGGCGCGAACTTCGCTGACCGTCTGAAAAGGGGCAGAGTCACTTGGTTCTGCCCCGACAAGGCACGCATGGATGGAACGGGAATCAAGGGCGACTATCATCAGATCATGTCCAAGCTGCTTCTGAACCTGCGAAACGTGCCCGATGACGAGGCCGACGATGTGCGTGCGATGCTGGATACGCAACAGATCGCGTTCTACGAAACCAGGCCCAGCCTCTGGGGTGTCTCGGCAGGTGGAATCTGGATCACGGAAGATGCGGCTTTTGCCGATGCCAGGCACGCAATGGACGTCTACCAGCAGCAGCGCAGTGCTCGCGTCCGTGCCGAATATGCCGCGGCCAGGCGCGCAGGCACGGCGGAGACGTTCATCACGATGCTGCGTGCAGACCCGGTGCGCGTCGTAATGAATGTGCTGGGCATCCTGCTGGTGTTGGCGCTGGTGGCGCTACCGTTCATGTTGTTGCGCGGCTAACGGCAGCCAATGCCTTGCTTCCCCCGCCTGGGGGGGAAGCTGCCCGAAGGGCTGATGGGGGCGCTTTTTGCCTTGTGAATCGGGCCATGCTTGATCACCAACAAGCGCATGCCGGCGCGATTTGCTTCTGCGTCACGCGATGTGATTGACTGCGGCGCTAGGGGTATCAACCCGTGTCTGTCGAAGTTGGGGATTTATGGCGATCGGTGTCTGGGTCAGTTTGGGGCTTTATTTTGCGTTGATGCTGGCGATCGGTTTTTACGCCTATCGCAACTCCACTTCGTCTTCGGAGGAATACATTCTCGGCGGCCGCAAGCTTTCACCCGCCGTCGCGGCGCTGTCTGCCGGGGCCTCCGACATGAGTGGCTGGTTGCTGCTGGGTTTGCCGGGGGCGCTGTTCGTCAGTGGTCTGGTTTCGGCCTGGATCGGTATCGGCCTGACCTTCGGTGCGCTGGTGAACTGGATCGTGGTCGCACCGCGCCTGCGCGAGCAGACTGAGCGCTACGACAACAGCTTGACGATTCCACAATTTCTCGCCAACCGGTTTCCCAGCCGGGCGATGGCGTTGCGCGTCGTTTCGGCGGTGATTGTCGTGGTGTTCTTTTCCGTATACACCGCCTCGGGCCTGGTGGCCGGCGGCAAGCTCGCGGAAAGTGCATTCAGCACGGTACTGCAGTTCAGTCCGATCAGCACTTACGCAACGGGCGTGACACTGACGCTTGCGGTGGTGCTGGTGTACACCGTCATCGGCGGCTTTCTTGCGGTCAGCCTTACCGACTTCTGCCAAGGCGTGATCATGATGCTGGCATTGATTGTCATGCCGGTGGTTGTGCTTTTCGGCGCGGGTGGGGGTGGTCTGGAGCAAGCATCGCAAACGCTGGCGACGGTGGGGCCGAACTATCTGTCATGGTTTTCCGGGCTGTCGGTCATCGGTTTTCTATCCGCCATGGCGTGGGGCCTGGGCTACTTTGGACAGCCGCACATCATCGTGCGCTTCATGGCAATTCGCTCACTCAAGGAGGTTCCGACGGCTCGCAACATCGGCATGTCCTGGATGGTGATTTCGGTGGGCGGCGCGATCAGCCTGGGTATATTCGGGCGTGCCTATGCAGTGCGCAACGGTATTGAGGTTGCAGACCCCGAGACGATTTTCATCGTGTTGGCTGACCTGTTGTTCCACCCGCTGGTGACAGGCTTTCTGTTTGCGGCGTTGCTTGCGGCCGTGATGAGCACCATTTCCAGTCAGTTGCTGGTGGCGTCGTCTTCACTGACCGAGGATTTATACCGGTTGTTCCTGCGCAAGGACGCGAGTGAAAAGGAGGCCGTGCTGGTCAGCCGCGTGAGCGTGTTGCTGGTCGGTGTCGTTGCCGCGGTCATCGCTTGGGATCCAACCTCCAAGGTGCTGGGGCTGGTCAGCCATGCCTGGGCTGGCTTCGGCGCAGCCTTTGGTCCGCTGATCGTTCTGGCACTGACGTGGCGGCGAATGTCGGGTACGGGAGCTGTTGCCGGCCTGGTCGTGGGTGCCCTGACCGTGATGGGCTGGATCGCGCTGGGCTGGGACGTGAGTTTCATGGGTGGATCGGGCGTATACGAAATCATCCCTGGCTTCGCTGCCGCGTGGATAGCCATCTATTGCGTCAGCCTGCTCACCGAACGTCAGGGCGAGTATCGGGCAGTGCCTGCGCAATAGGGGCCACTCTGCCCCTGCATATCTTCAGGCGGAATACGCTGCGCAAGGCAGCTCGCGCTATCCAGCCATCCTGTTTCGTATTCATGTCATGCCCTCCCCGGGAGTGTCGGCATCGTTGCGCTGTGGCATGTGCGTGGTCAGGCTGCTTTTGAGCTTGCCAAAGTCAGAGCCGCTTGCCGATGGAGTGAGAAGGGCGGGTGTAGTTTGACAGGTCGCGGCGGTGTCAAGATTCGCCAGCTCTTCTGATTGGCTTTCCGCTTGTGCACGTTCACGTTACGCCCGCTACGACACAGTCGCTGCCAGACTTGATCAGACAACGCACGTCACATGTCGCGCTGAATTGCCGCGATTTTTGCACGGGATCGGTCAGGGGATTCCTTCAGGGCGTGTGCTGAAGGGCTCGAGTGAAACAGACGGCAGAGGAAGTTCGATGACGATGAAGCAAACCAGGCGACGTCTGAGTTGGATTGGCTTGGGTGTACTGGGCACGTTTGTGATCGGCGTCGTTTTGCTGAATGTGTGGCCACAAGAGAAGAAATTGCCGGATCGGCTGCGCCACGTCAGTGCGGTGGACAGCGTGCAGTTTCAGCGCGAGATCGGCACCTTGCTCGGGGCAAGTGTCATCGAAGGCAATACGGTGACCGATTACCAGAACGGCGTGGAATTCTTCCCGGCCATGCTGGCATCGATCCGAGCTGCGCAGCACAGCATCAACATGGAAACCTACATCTACTGGTCAGGCAATGTGGCCGAGGAGTTTGCCGATGCCTTGATCGAGCGCGCACGTGCCGGCGTGAAGGTGCATGTGCTGGCGGATTGGGTTGGCTCACAACCGATGGATGATTCGCTGGTCAAACGGCTTCGCGACGGCGGCGTGCGCTTCGAGTACTTCCATCCACTGCATTGGTATTCACTCGACCGGATCAACAATCGTACGCATCGCAAACTCTTGATCGTGGATGGCAAGGTTGGCTTCAATGGTGGTGCTGGCATCGCGGATGAGTGGGATGGCAACGCGACCCGACCAGACCATTGGCGCGACATGCAGTTTCGGGTGGAGGGGCCCGCTGCCGAGCAGATGCAGGCGGTCTTTGCGGATAACTGGCTGACCACTGCTGGCGAAATCCTGCTGGGCGACGACTACTATCCGACTCCGCCCCGCGTGGGTGATACCGCCGTGCAGGCATTTGCCAGCTCGCCTGATGGTGGCTCCATCAACATGGAGTTGCTGTACCTGATGGCAATCAACGGCGCGCGAAAGAGTATCGACCTGGAGGCCGCCTATTTCGTACCGGGCGAGTTGACCAGAACCGCATTGCTGGATGCGCTGGGGCGCGGTGTGAAGGTGCGTATCGTGGTTCCCGGTCCGTATGTGGACAGCCGCGTGGTACGCAGCGCGTCGCAGCAGAATTGGGGCGTGCTGTTGCATGCAGGTGCACGCATCTATCAATTCCAGCCGTCGCTCTTCCACAACAAGCTGATGGTGGTGGACAACTACCTGACGATCGGCGGCTCATCCAATTTTGATAACCGATCGTTCCGGCTCAACGACGAATCCAATCTCAACATTCCCGATGAGGCGTTCGCGGAACATCTGACCACAGTGATCAATGCAGACATAGCCCGGTCGCACGAAGTGAGCCTGGCGCAGTGGCGCAATCGGCCATGGACCAAGCGCGTGTCTGACTGGTTGTCGATGTTGGCCGCGTCGCAGCTGTGAACTGGCCGCAGCCGCCAGGACGCGAGTGAATCGAGATGTCTGATGTCCGATGGGATTGATCCAGGGTATGAGCGTGAACCTCATTGATGCGCTTCGTATAATGCCCGGCTGATGCCACTCGTTTGAGGATCGACTGATGTCCGATATGCCAGCCTGCCCGTTGTGCGCCATGGAAAATACCTATCCCGATGATGGCAACTACATCTGCGCGGATTGCGGCCATGAGTGGCCGATCACGGTGAACGAATCGCAATCTGATGCAGCGGCGGTGGTGCGGGATATCAACGGAAATGTGTTGAATAGTGGCGACACCGTCACGGTGATCAAGGATTTGAAGGTGAAGGGTTCGTCGATCCCGTTGAAGCAGGGCACGCTCATTCGCAACATCCGTCTGGTCGAGGGCGACACTGATCACATCGAAGGGAACTCGGACAGGATCAAGGGCCTGGTTTTGAAGGTGTGCTTTCTGAAGAAGGCTTGATCGACTGAAGGGCTGCTTGGTGGCCATTTTTGCGCTGAACTGCAAGAGCTGCATGAGATAGCCGGAGCCTGGCGTTCCGACACTGCACGCAAGCAAGGCAAGGTGCACAATGGCGCGTCGCCCATACTCGCGCTTAATGCCGTCGCCATGAAGAAAGCACTCGTTTTCGGAGCCACCGGATTCATCGGATCAAAACTTTTGCCAATGTTGCTGGCAAGCGCCGACTACGAGCGCGTCACCATAGTGGTTCGACGTGATCCAGGCATGGATCACGCGAAGCTGGTGACTCTCATCGGCGATCTTGATTCGCTGCCCATGCTGGGCGGTCAGATTGAGGCGGACGATGTCTTCATCGCCCTCGGCACGACCAAGGCCAAGGAGCCTGATCAGGCTGCCTATTACCGCGTCGATCACGACTACCCGGTGCGCGCCGCCGCACTCGCGCAGGCGCGCGGCGCAACGGGCGTATTCCTGGTCTCGGTCGTCGGCGCGAACACGGACTCATCAATGTTCTACGTCAGGACCAAGGGCGAGACCGAGCGCGACGTGATTGCACTGGGCATTGCACGCACGCATATTTTCCGGCCGTCGCAACTGCTGGGGCAGCGCGAGGAAAGTCGGCTGATGGAGCGCTTCACCGTCGCGGTGTGGCCAGCGGTCGACTGGCTGTTGATGGGTGGAGCGCGAAAGTATCGAGGCATTGCAGGTGTGGATGTTGCGCGTGCGATGGTGCGTGCCGCGAGCACCGGCGCGACGGGTATACATGTTCACGAGTGGACAGAGATGCAAGCGTTGGCGTCGCGCTGAGTCAAAATCAGCAGGTAGCAAAATCGCGGGGAAAATCTGTTCTGGATTCCGAAGCTGCGCATCTTGCCAAGCAGCATGCAGACCGCCACAGTGCAGCTCATGATCAGTTTCCTGGACCGCGGCGTAAACACCACTCGAACCGAGGCTTTTGTCGACGGTGCATTTGCGTTTGCACTGACCTTGTTGGCCATCGCTGGAGATCACATTCCCGGAAGTGTAGGTGAGCTGATCGCGGCGTTGAAGGGTTTGCCGACCAACTTCACCATCACCAGTTATACCGAGGTATCGGTGCTGTTCGTGACCTTCGGTGTGGCCTTCGGTTCGCTCGGGCTCAACTTGTGTTTGCTGGATCGCAAGTCTCTCCGACCCATCCAGTTCCAGTCACTCGCTTGATTTCGCCAATGGATCATCGGAGGCTTGGGGGTGAGTGGCCTGCAGAAAAGAACAAGAGGCGCCCAGGGCAATGATGGCTACCCGGACAGGCCCTTGAGATGCATCCACATGAAGATGGGTGCCATCGCGAGCAGCACGATCGCGGCCAGCGTATCCAGCCAGATACGACGGGTCAGCAGCGCGACCACGCAGCACATCGCTGCGATCAGTGCGAAGCGGGATGCGGTGAGCCAGTCGTCGAAGCTGCTGGTCCCTCGGGCGATGACCAGCATCGCCAGTACCGCGAAGAGCAGTTGCATCGTCTTGTAACGTCGGCCTTGTCGCGCGTGGTAGTCGCGCAGGTCGAGCAGTTGGCCTTCCTTCGGTTCGTCCGGCATGACCAGGTCGCAGAACGCGTACAGCACGCCAACGAAGAGCAGTGGGCTGAGCACGTCGAGCACGCTCCATGCCTGGATATCGTGCATTCGCCAGAACGATGCCCAGTTGCCAATCAGCAACATGAAGGCCATGGCAGTCCAGCATGCGTGGCGCCAGGAGAAGCGGATATGTTCGGCGTGCCGGTACAAGCTTACGCACCCGCTCATCAGACGGGTCAGCGCCAGTGAGGTGATCACCGAGATCATCCCGAAAACGAACTCGAAGCTGCTCATCGCACCGCTCCCCATGCTGTGAGGCGAAGGTAGCTGGATATACGTGTGAAAAGACAGCCCCGCTAATCGGGCATGAGTCGCGTCAGATCGTCGCCATCCGTGGCAGCTTTATTCCGGCAGCACGATTCAAACGACCGAGCGCACCACGCCGCCATCCACGCGCATCGCCGCGCCAGTAGTGGCGGAGGCTTGCTCGGAGGCCAGGTAGACCGCGAGGTTGGCCACTTCATCGACTGTGGCCAACCGCTTGATCAGAGAGCTGGGGCGCTCGGTGGCGATGAATTCCTGCTCTACCTGCGCGGCGGGCAGTCCTCGATCGGCCGCGATCTTGCCGATGAATTCACTCACGCCCTCGGAGCGGGTTGGTCCCGGAAGAATCGCATTGACCGTGACGCCGGTACCCGCCAATGTCTCGGCGAGCCCGCGCGAGACCGCCAGCTGCGCTGTCTTGGTCATGCCGTAATGGACCATCTCCACCGGGATCTGCACGCCCGATTCGCTCGACACGAACTGGACACGGCCCCAGCCGCGTTCGGCCATGCCCTTGGCGTAATGACGCGCCAGTCGGATACCGCTCATCACATTGACCTCGAAGAGGTTTTGCCAGTCCTCGTCGGGGATGTCGAAGAACGGCTTGGGTTCGAAGATGCCGAGATTGTTCACCAGGATATCGGTCTGCGGTACGGCGGCGATCAGCCGATCCGCGCCCTCGCGCGTTCCCAGATCCCCAGCCACGCCACTCAGCCTGGCATCGGCAACCTGCTTGCGGATGCTGTCGATCGCCTCGTCCACGCGCGTCTGCGTGCGACCTGTAACCACCACATGGGCGCCGGCTGCCGCCAGTCCGCGGGCGATGGCCAGGCCGATGCCGGCGGTTGAGCCACTGACGATCGCGTGACGCTTGCTCAAATCAAGATGCATGGGGGTTTCCTTGGGGAAGGGTAGGCACGAGTGCGCCAGGGATCTGATTGGGTCTGTGGGCATGGCTGTGAAGTATCAAGTGCAGGCGCAGGTTCGGTCAGGACGTCGTGCCCGGCTGGCCTGGAAAAGCTGAAACGTTGATGGCTGGTGCCGATGGGTAGTTGGGCGGTGACGTATGTCGCTCAGACCCGCTCCGCTCCCGAGCCGAGTTATCGAAGTATTGCTAAAGACATAATTGCGATATATCGTAAGTCACCTATTACGATATATCGGAATCGATCATGCGCATGCGCAACCTGTTCTCTCACGGCCCTCGTGGCCCACATGACCACCGCAGCCACCCATTCGCGCACCTGTTCGGGCACGGCGAAGGCCGTGACGATGGTGGACATCACGCTCGCCATGGTGCGGGTCGCGGCCCGTTTGGCGGTCGCGGCGGTGGTGATTTCTTCGGTGACTGGCGTGAACTGCGCGGAGGTGGCCGGCGTGGCGGTGGCCGCATGTTCGGCCACGGTGACCTGAAACTCCTGCTGCTGGCCCTGATCGAACAGGAACCGCGCCATGGCTACGAGCTGATCCGGGTGATCGAGGACATGTTCCACGGGCATTATTCGCCGAGCCCGGGCGCTATCTACCCCACGCTGACCATGCTGGAGGAAATGGGTCACGCCGAGGTGACCAGCGAGCAGGGCGGTCGCAAGCTTTACGCGATTACCGGGATGGGTCGCGAGTATCTTGAAGCCAATCGCGAAGAGGTGGATGCGATGATGGCGCGCACCGAGCACAGCGCGCGAATGGCCGCAAAAATGTCGGCACCGGATGCGGTACGCAAGGCCGTGCACGCGCTCAAGCATGCGTTGCTGATGCGTGGTGCCGATTGGAGCAAGGACGAGGCGCGTCGCGTCGCGGCGATCATCGAACACGCTGCCAGCGAGATCGTGGCGGGCAGGAAGCATGACTGACATGGCGATCGATCCGCTGTCTGCGCATGCATCCCACTCGATCCGTCATCCGCTGGTATTTCGCGCCGTGGATGTACTGCGAGTGGAACGCATCAGCCCGCACATGCAACGTATCGTTTTTGGTGGTGACGAACTGCACGGCTTTGTCTCGCGTGCGCCGGATGACCACGTGAAACTTTTCTTCCCCAATCGTTCGGGCGAGATCGTGCGACCAGTGCCGGGTCCGAACGGACCGACCTGGCCAGCGGGGCCAGAGTATTCGCCGATGCGTGATTACACGCCGCGCCAGTTTGATGCCGCGACTGGCGAACTGGTCATCGACTTCGTGCTGCATGGTGACGGGCCGGCCAGCGAATGGGCGCGACAGGCTGCGCCCGGCCAGCGCATCGGTGCCGGTGGTCCGCGCGGCTCGGTGATCATTGCCGCGGACTTCGATGCCTATGTTTTGGTCGGCGACGAAACTGCCTTGCCAGCGATTGGTCGCTGGTTGCAGGAGATGGCAAAGGGGACTCGTGTCGAGGTGCTGCTGGAGATCCCCGAAGCCGCCGATCGGCAAACCTTCCAGACAGCTGCCGATGTGCATGTGTGCTGGCTGGAGCGCAATGGTCAGGCCGCCGACAGCAGCAAACTGCTGGAACAGGCGTTGCAGGAACTGCCCGCGCCAGCCGGCGATGTATTCTACTGGATCGGTGCCGAGTCACGCCGAGCCCGCGACATGCGATTGTGGCTGAGCCAGCAGCGTGGCATACCAAAGGACTGGCTCAAGGCCAAGGGTTACTGGAAAGCCGGCGCAGAAGATGATGGCGATTGATCGACATTTGGACGTCCAACTGGATCAAGCCCTCTTGAGCCGGAGGCCAGCCAAGGTCTGACGTGTTGATCGGCGGTGGGCCGTTTCTCTCCGGCAATGGCGCAACAAAGACTTCGTGCCGTAAGCTGGGCGCGCCGCGGGAAGGGGATTGTCATGCCGTTGGATCGTCGAGCATCGTCGTTGCGTTGGGAATGGCCGCTTGCCGTTGCGGTAGCGACCAGCATCATCTTCTTGCTGGCCGGGCATCGCCTGCTAGCCGGATTGTCGAGTTTGCCCTGGCTGATCGTAGTGTTCGTCTGGTTGTTCATCACGATCCTCGGCTCGGCACTGGCGGTGGTGCGTCATGCCGATCGGCTGGCCGAGCGACTGGGCGAGCCGTACGGCACCTTGATCCTTACTTTGGCGATCACTTCGATCGAGGTGGTCAGCATAAGCGCGGTGATGTTGCATGGTGCCGCGAATCCCACCCTGGCGCGCGACACGCTGTTTGCTGTCACCATGATCATTCTCAATGGCATGATCGGCCTGTCGCTGCTGCTTGGCGGGTGGCGACGTCTGGAGCAGCATTACAACCTGCAGGGTGCCAATGCCTATCTCGGCGTGATTATCCCGTTGGGCATCCTTGCGATGGTGCTGCCGAATTTCACCGTGACCACGCCAGGGCCTACCTTGTCCGGGCCGCAGGAGTTGTTCCTGGGCATCTCGTCGGTTGGCATGTATCTGGCGTTTCTGGGCTTGCAGACCAGTCGTCATCATGCTTACTTTGTAGCGGTGGATGAAGACAAGCCACCGGCAATTATCGCTGCCCAGAAGGACGCTCCGCCAAGCTTGCCCCGACATGTCATGCTGCTGGTGGCGTACATGATTCCGGTGGTGTATCTGGCCGAACAGCTGGCGGTGCCGGTGGATTACGTGGTGGAAACGATCAAGGCGCCGGCAGCATTGGCCGGGTTGACCATCGCAATTCTTGTGGCAACCCCAGAGGCTATCAGCGCAATACGTGCGGCCAGCGGCGACCAGTTGACGCGATCGATCAATATCTCGCTCGGTTCGGTGTTGTCCACTATCGGATTGACGATTCCCTCGATCTTGCTGATCAGCCACCTCACGCATCATCCCGTGACGCTGGGCCTGCAGCACACCAGCCTGCTGCTATTCCTGCTTACGCTGTCGTTGTGTCTGGTGACGTTCGCCAGTGGCCGCACCAATGTGCTGCAGGGCGCGGCTCACCTGATCCTGTTCGCGGCCTATCTGTTTTTCATTTTCTGGCCGTAGTCACCGAAGTTCGTGTGAAGAAAAGAACGGGACCAAACGCGTAATCTGGCCTGAGCTGCATTGCTCGGCAAAAGGCTCACCATTTCGCCGCCTCAAAGCCCAGCGTGCAACTGAGCCCGACTTCGATCTTGCCGGGCTTGTTTCGGCCACGTTCAATTCGGCGAATCGTGCAGCTTTTTACGCAACTTGCGCACATCGGATTCGGCCACGGTGCTGCCTCGATTACCCCAGGCATTGCGAATATAGGTAGTGACGTAGGCAATATCGCTGTCACTCAGACGCGTGTTGAACGCCGGCATGGAGAGCCCGGTCTGGTCCCGTGCGGTGGCGGGTTTCTGCGCACCCTGCAGTATCGTGGCGACCAGCGTGTCCGGCTGTCTGGCCTGCACTGCAGAGCTCGCTCTCAACGGAGGGAAGGCGTCACGCTCACCAGTACCATTGCGAAGATGGCAGCCTTCGCAGTTGTCGGTGTAGATGGCGTTGCCAGCCTTCATCATGTCCTTGTCGGCAGCGGCAATGCGGTCATCGGCGGAGCCGGTCTGGCTTTGCAGATACACGGCTATGGCGCGACCGTCTGATTCGCTGAGGTATTGGGTTGATTGCTGTACAACTTCGGACATGGGGCCTGCGGCAGACGCGTGGGAGTTATACCCTTTACCCAGGTAGTCGACGATGTCCTGCTGGCTCCAGCTGCCGAGGCCGGCGCGCTTTGCACCAGTCAGCGATGGGGCGAACTGGTGCTCGGCGAAGCCACCGTCCAGCGGATGATCCTTGTCGACCGAGCCGGCGAAATTCTTGTCGCCATGGCAGGCGCTGCAGTGACCGACACCTTCGACCAGATACGCACCCCGGTTCCATTGCGCTGATTTGTCCGGAATGGACTGAAAAGCGCCTTTGTCCAGATACATCGCGTTCCATGCCGCCATTACACCGCGCATGCTGAATGGCCAGGGCAGGTCGTTATCCCGGTTGTTCTGATGGACAGGCTTGCGAGTGTCGAGATAGGCCTTGATGTCGCGCACGTCATCGGGACTGATGCGCGTAAACCAGGGATAGGGAAACGCGGGGTAGAGATGGTGGCCGTCCCGCGAGATTCCCTCGTGCATGGCGCGGTAGAAGTCTTCTTCACTCCAGCTGCCGATGCCCGTGCTTCCATCCGGAGTGATGTTGGTTGAATAAATGGTGCCGAACGGCGTGGGCACGGCACGACCGCCCGCAAACGGTTCACCACCTTGCGCGGTATGGCAGGACATGCAATCGCCGGCACGCACCAGATAGCGGCCATGGGCGACCGAGGCTTGAGGGCCGGGGCTGGTGCGCGCCACATTGTTTGCCGTAGCCCGCATACCACCGAGTGTCGCTGCGCCGGCTACCAGGACGAGAGGAATGATCTGGCGAATGTTCATGTCGTCACCAGTGGGCCGGGATTCTTCAAGTAGCGCTTCATTGCTTGCGCCGACCAGAAGGTCAATGCGCCTACCGTGCCGGTCGGGTTGTAGCCCGCGTTCTGTGGAAAAACGCTTGAGCCCATCACGAACAGGTTATGCACGTCCCAGGACTGCAGATAGGGATTGACGACGCTGGTTTTCGGATCGGTACCCATCACGGCGCCGCCGGTGTTGTGGGTAGTCTGGTAAGGCACGATCGAATAGTGGCCTTCGCGCTTTTTTACGTGGTGGGTAGCATCGGGAATGGCTTGCGCGATTTTTGTCGCTTGATCCGTCACATAGCCCGACATGGCATGCTCGTTCGGTTGAAAATCGAAGGTGAGCCGAAGCAGCGGGTTGCCATAGATGTCGCGGTAGGTTGGGTCGAGATCGAGATAATTCTGGCGATAACTCATCACGCTGCCGTGGGTGGCGATCGACGTGCCGGTGAGATAGTTCTCGTGCATGGCTTTTTTCCAGCCGCTTCCCCACTTCGGTGCGTCGGCCGGGAGATGATGTTGCAGAATCGGGCGCCCACCGGTATTCCACAGCGCGATATAGCCGCCACCGATGAATCCCAGCGGTCCGTGATCGAAGTTGTCACCGTTGAAATTGTCTACCGCCTGACCCAGCGCACCGGCGCCCATGAACGGGTTGAGAATTTCCTTCTGGAAGACATCCACGGAAGAGGTGATCTGATAGGCGTAGTTGCGGCCCACCACGCCTTTTCCAGTGACGGGATCGTAGGGGATGCCAATTTTCGACAGCAGCAACAAGTGCGCGTTGTGATGGGCGAACGCACACAGCACGACCATCCCGGCCGGTTGCTCGATCTGATTGCCATCCACGTCGACGTAGGTCACACCGGTGGCTTTTTTGCCGGTGTTGTCGGTGTTCACGCGCGTGACGTTGCAGTTCGTGCGATAGCTGAAATTGTCTTTTTTCAACAGCACGGGAAGTATGGTTGTCTGCGGGCTGGCTTTGGAGAAATTGCCACAGCCAAACCATTCGCAATAGCCGCAGAAGGTGCACTGGCCCATCTGCACGCCCAGCGGATTGCGGTATGGCTGGGATGCATTTGCAGCCGGACACGGAAAGGGATGGAAGCCAGCTGCCTGTGCGGCCTTGTCGAACAAGTTGGTTGACGCGCTTCGGGCAAGTGGCGGGAGCGGGTAACCGCGCTTGCGCGCACCTTCAAATGGATTGCCGCCAGTTTGCACTTGACCACCGATGTTGCCAGCCTGGCCCGAGACGCCGCAGAGGTATTCGAACTGGTCGTAATAGGGCTCCAGCTCATCGTAGGTAACGCCCCAGTCTTGCAGGTTCATGTTGGGCGGAATGAAGTTCTTGCCGTAGCGCTGCTCGGTGTGCGAGCGGATTTCAAAATCCTGTGGCAGAAATCGCCAGCACTGCCCATTCCAGTGCACGCCAGCACCGCCCACGCCTGCAGCAGGCAGGAACGATCCCAGATGACGCATGGGCAACGCGGTTTGATCTGTGCTGTTGCGGAAGGTCAGCGTCTCGCGCTGCGGCGATTCGAAGATCTGCTTGCGCACCGCATAACGCAATTCGTCCTGGGTAGTGGTGGATGCGAAGTCCGGGACAGTGTCACGAAACTCGCCTCGCTCCAGAGCCAGCACCTGCATTCCCGCGTCGGTGAGCTCCTGAGCAATAATCGCCGCGGTCCAACCGAATCCGACCAATACGACATCCACTGGAGGCATGCGTCTGGCCATCAGGATTCTCCCTTCAGCCGGGCGCTGGGGTTTCGTCCGATCAGGCTGACAAACGGTTGCTCGTAGGGTCGTCCGAACTTGCCGATATCTTCGACGTAGTTGTAGCGCGGTCCGGGAAAGCCGATCAGCTTCCATCCGGCGAAGTCGCGATTTCCACCGTAAGCCGGATCAGCCAGATAGCCTTCCTGAGTGTTCTGCCACAGCAGACTGAAGAACGTCTTGGATGGAAGATCTCCGAGATCCACCTTGCCGTCTTCCACTGCGTGCAACATCTCATCCTGTTGTTCGGCACTCAATTGCGCGAACGGCTTTTGGTGGATCTTCTTGCATTGCACATCAATGCCGGCGATGGCCTTGCGATAGATCTCGGCCGGGGTGTATTTCAATTGAAAGCCTTGCTGGTCGGTTCCCAAGGGCCAGGGTCCCTGCATATACCAGCGTTCAGCCCGGCCATAGGCGCCAGCGAGTTGCAAGTCGATGAAGTGGCTGATGCCCGCTTCATTCGCACCGCCTCCCAGTTGGTCGGCAGGAATCAATCTTTGCGTGGCAGCGTCGATGAATGATGCTTCGTCGGCGCTGAAGTAGACGTGGTCGGGCGCTTGGGTAGAGCGCTTCCCGGCACAGCCAGTGAGCGCGATGCTGGCAGGAAGTGTCCAGGTGAGCTTTTTGAGGAAAGTGCGTCGAGAAGTGTCGGTCGAAATATCGGTGGCGATTTTCGACTTCTTCCAGTCTTCGATCAGGCGTGACATCGCCAGTCTCCCGCTGCAAAGAGTACAGCTGACCACCAGCGGCGTGAAGGCAGGGTCCTCGCAAGAAACTACGATCCAGGGTTCAAAATTCGACCAGTCAGCATTTGTTGCGCGGCGAAATGGCGCAACTACTTCGCCCCGTTGCGACCGGAGTCCGAGTGCGTTCTTTCGCCAAGAGGCAACAAAGGGGTCGACGCTGGCCACGGTTTGCAGCCATCATCAACATCGGTCGGCACACGCATAACGGGAGCAAATGCATGTTCAGTCACGTCATGGTTGGATCCAACGACATCGAACGATCCAAGCGTTTTTACGACACACTGCTGGCGGTAATCGGAGCTGGTGAGGCGCTGCGCAACAACGCAGGCACGGGACAGGCGCGACTGTTCTACCGACATGCTGGCAGTACCTTTTGCGTCAGTGAGCCCATCAACGGCGATGCGGCGAGCTTTGCCAACGGTGGCACGATCGGTTTCAAATGCAATTCACCCGAGCAGGTGCAACAGTTTCATGATGTTGCAATTGCGCACGGCGGCACATCGATCGAGGCCGCGCCGGGATTGCGTGAAAGCCCGATGGGTCCAATGCATCTGGCCTATGTGCGTGACCCCGATGGCAACAAGCTTTGTGCAATGTATCGAGGCGGCTAGCGCCCAACATGAAACGGGGCCGACTTATCTGGATAAGTGAGTCGGCCCGGTTGCCGGTTTACCTGGATGTTGTTTACAGCTTGTCGAATTCCCGCTTCAGGTCGTAGCCCTTGTCGGTCACGATGCGCTCGAGGGTCTTGACGCGTTGTTCCAGCCCGTCAATGCGTGCCTGGTATTGCGGGTTTTCCTGGGGCTGGGTGTGTTTCATTCGAAGGTGATCCCGGAAGATGCGCGCTCCGAAGATCACGATGATGACGCACAGAATGAAGAATTGACCGTTGTCCATCATTGATTCCTAGTGTTCCAGATCGCGAAATTGGCGATCGAGGTCGTATCGATTCGAAGTGACGTAGCCTTCCATGTGCTGCAGCTTCATGTCCAGCTCGCGAAAACGATGGCGCACGTCGCGAAAAGTGTCGCTGTTCGAGCGCCTCACGCTGCGCCAGTATTCCTCATCGGCATCCCAGTCGGAGAGCGCATCTGGCTTGGTCGGAAGCACGAAGCCGAGTATCAGGTAGGCAATCACGGTCAACCCGTTGAACCAGAGCAGGGCGATCACCGCGAGGATCCGTACGGTGGTGACATTCCAGCCGAAATAGTCGGCCAAGCCTGCGCACACGCCCATGAGCCTGCCATGCTGCGGATCGCGGTAGTAGCGCTGTGCGCGCCAGTGGTCGTCATATCTCATGGTTCAACTCCGCTCGCGGCGTGATTGCCAGAAGCTACGTTCGTCGCCATTGCCGCAATAGCGCAGCGGTCGTTCCGGCAGGATCAGCGCCGCGATGATGTAGGCCATCACGACGGACACCGGAAAGAACCAGCCCAGGGCAAGCACGGCCAACCGGGTCAGCCATACCGGCCAATCGAAACACTCGGCCATGCCTGTGCACACACCAAAAATCACGCCGCGTTCCGAGTCGCGATAGAGCTTGCGCTGGCGATACTCGTTCCGTGAATGGTTCATGCCTTGTCTCTCCAATTGGATATCTGTTCGTCCAGAATGGTCTTCAGCGCTTTTGCGCGGCCTTCCATCCGGTTGGGTATTTGCCACAAAGCCGACAGCACTATTCGTCTTCGCCGGTGAGGCTTTGTGCCTGTCGCCGCTCGCTCGCGTGGTGCATGAACAGCCGCAGCGACGCGACGAAGATGCAGACGACGGTGAAGATGCCGATGAAATCCCCCGTGGCTTGTTACTCCTTGTCAGCACCTGTCCCTGCGCCCATGCGCTCCTTCAATGCGGCCAGCTCGGCCTCGACGTGGTCGTTGGTTTCCAGGTCTGCGAATTCGCGATCGAGGTCGCGCTGTTTGCCCAGATCGTAGGCTTCGACCTTGCCTTCCATGTGTTCCAGCTTGCGTTCGTAATGCTCGAACCGGCCCAGTGCGTTATTGATTCGCTCGTCGTGGGTGCGGCTGCGTGCCTTGAGGCGATTGCTGGCCATGTTGTGGCGGGTTTCGAATGCCTTCTGGCGATGCTTGGCATCGGCAAGCTTGGCCTGCAGTGCGACGATGTCATCGTTGAGTTTGGCCAGGCCCTGTTCGACGTCGCTGAGCTGCTGCTTCAGCGAGTCCTGCGCGGCATTCATGTGGTTCTTTTCAGCAAGCGCCGCCTTGGCCAGGTCATCACGCCCCTTGGTGATCGCCAGCTCGGCCCGACGCTGCCACTCATCGGCTTCGCGCTGGGCATGATCCATGCGCCGTTCCAGTTCCTTGCGATCGGCGATTGCGCGTGCCGCTGCCGAGCGAACTTCAACCAGCGTGTCCTCCATTTCCTGGATGATCAGCCGGACCACCTTTTCCGGTTCTTCTGCCTTGTCCAGCATCGCGTTGATGTTGGAGTTGATGATGTCGCTCATTCTCGAAAAAACGCCCATGTCTGCTTACCTCGTGTTGGTGAAGGCCCACGAAGTACTTAGAGCATGTGTCGTGCCAACTACACGGAATCAGCCAAAGTATTGATAAGTAAGAACTTGTTTTATCGGTGCGGTTACGCGATGTGGTTTTGTAGAGCTAAATTGACTTATAGATAGTCAATCTGACTAATAATAAGCTGACTATGCTGCTTCGGCGCGGCGCGCAAAGGCAGAATCCAGCACCCCAACCATGTGATGTCCTATGTCAGCTTCCCTGTCATTCGATACTGAAGCCACCGCCATGCTGGGCGAGTCGCCGGCGTTCCTGGATCTGCTGGAGCATGCATCTTGCGTGGCCGCCGTGAACAAGCCGGTACTCGTTATCGGCGAGCGCGGCACCGGCAAGGAGTTGATTGCTGCGCGCCTGCACTACTTGTCGCCGCGCTGGGAAGCGCCGCTGATCAAGCTCAATTGCGCTACCCTCACCGAAGCCTTGCTCGAAACCGAGTTGTTCGGCCACGAAGCGGGTGCCTTCACCGGTGCCACTCGGCGCCACGTCGGTCGCTTCGAACAAGCCGATGGCGGCACGTTGTTTCTCGATGAACTGGCGACCGTCTCGATGCGCGTGCAGGAAAAGATTCTGCGCGCAGTCGAGTACGGCCAATTCGAGCGCGTCGGCGGCAGCGATACGTTGACGGTAGACGTGCGCATCGTCGGAGCCACCAACGGAGACATGCCGGCCGCTGTGCGTGCCGGTCAGTTTCGTGCGGACCTGCTCGACCGACTGGCCTTCGATGTATTGACGGTGCCCCCGCTGCGCGCACGCACTGGCGACATCATGCAGCTGGCCGAGCACTTTGCCGTCAACATCAGTCGTGAACTGGAGCGGGAGCTGTTTGCCGGTTTCAGTGAGTCCGCTCGCGCTGCGCTGATTCAATATGCATGGCCGGGCAATGTGCGCGAACTGAAAAACGTGGTCGAGCGATCGGTTCATCGTTCAGCTGCGGAAGAGCCGGTTGACGCCATCGTGTTTGATCCGTTTGCTTCCGCCTATCGTCCCTTGGTTGAGGTGGACCAGGAAACCGCGCCGGCGCCAATGGAAAAGTCGATTCGGTTTCCGTGCGACATCAAGTTGGAAACTGCCCGCCTCGAAGTTGATCTGATCAAGCGTGCACTGACTGAAGCCCGCTACAACCAGGCCGAGGCTGCAGCGCTGCTCGGTCTGAGCTATCACCAGTTGCGTGCGCTATTACGCAAGCATGGAATGGTGAAGTCGCGTAGCAGTCAGGAATCAACAACGGCGATTTGAGTACTCAGATTCATTTCACTCGGTGGCGGGCAATCAGGCTTCGTGTTCATTGATCGCGTTCGATTCAACGCGCTGTCAATGGCGGCCTGGTTTGCGAACCCAGGTGCGCATTTCCAGCGTGAAGCAAACGTGGCAGGGAAGAGTTGCCATCATTGCCATCGGCCTCGTCACACAATGTTTCGCCATGTTCGCTCCCGTCGGAAGCTGTGCTAGGCTTTTTGAAAGCCGGTTGGTGTACGGCTCCAGTGGGGGTTCAGATGCGGTCAGACACGCGTGTGAATGGCAAAGGCAAGGAGACGACGGTTTTCCTGTTGTTGACCGTCTGTGTCTTTCCCGCACTGACCATCGCGTTCATCGCGATCTACGGCTTCGCTGTATGGTTTGGACAGATGATCGGCGGCCCACCGGGGAGCTGATCATCGACGTCGACTCCGCACCGGATCTATCACGTCGTGGCCTGTTGCGCGGTCGTACGCGTCACACGCAGGCGTTTCGGCCGCCGTGGGCGCTCGCCGAGCCACTTTTTGTTGATGCCTGCACGCGTTGCCGAGCCTGCGTGGAACGATGTCCGGAACAGGTACTGGTCATCGGCGACGGTGGGTTCCCCGAATTCGATGCGAAACGTGGGGAATGCACATTTTGCGGTGACTGCGCCGGCGTCTGCGAAAGCAAGGCGCTGGACCCAGGCAACCTTGCTCGTCCGTGGTTGTTGCAGGCAACAGTCAGCGACATGGCCTGTCTCGCGCACAGCGGTGTGGTGTGTGCCAGTTGCCAGGATCCGTGTCCGGAGCAGGCGATTCGCATGCAGCCGGTACGGGGTGCGGTGGCGATTCCCCAAATTGATGCTGCCCGTTGCATCGGTTGTGGGGCTTGCGTCAGCGCGTGCCCGACCTCTGCCATCACGATGCGTCATGGCGTGGCCATGGAGGAGAGCGCATGAGCGACGAACTGCATATCTCCAGCTTGCTGGTGCAGCATCGCGACGAAGCGTTTCCCGCGTTGCAGGCGCTGGTCGCTGCGCGCAGCGAACTCGAGCTTGCACTGAACGCGGAGCGCCGCAGCGTGATCCTCTGCGAAACAGATGATCAACGCGCGATGATGGACCACATCGACGCCATCCGTGACATTGCTGGCGTGATCACCGTTTCACTCATTTACCACCATGCCGAGCCGCGCGCCGACATGGAACAAATCGTCTGACATCTGCTGTCATCGAAGGATTTGAAGCATGAGCATGACGCGTAGGGAATTCATACGAAACACGGCATTGACCTCCGCTGCCGGCGTCGCGGGCATCACACTGCCGGCGGCGGCAGCCAGCGTGCTGGTGGAAGGTGATCGCACGCAATTGAAATGGGACAAGGCCCCGTGCCGGTTCTGCGGCACTGGCTGCAGCGTCAACGTGGCGGTCAAAGACGGTAGCATCGTTGCAACCCATGGCGATGTGTATGCGGAGGTCAATCGTGGCCTCAACTGCGTCAAGGGCTATTTCCTGTCCAAGATCATGTATGGCAGTGATCGGCTGACCCAGCCGTTGTTGCGAAAGAAGAACGGCAACTACGCCAAGGACGGGGAACTCACGCCGGTGTCCTGGGATGAGGCCTTCGACGTGATGGCGGCGCAGTTCAAGCGCGTGTTGAAGGAAAAAGGTCCTGATGCCGTCGGCATGTTTGGTTCCGGGCAATGGACGGTCTGGGAGGGTTACGCCGCCAACAAGTTCATGAAGGCCGGCTTCCGCAGCAACAACCTCGACCCCAATGCTCGTCACTGCATGGCATCGGCGGTGGTCGGCTTCATGCGCACGTTCGGCATCGACGAGCCGATGGGTTGCTACGACGATATCGAAGCGGCGGATGCGTTCGTGCTGTGGGGCTCGAACATGGCGGAAATGCATCCGATCTTGTGGACGCGCATCACCGACCGTCGACTGTCCAATCCGCAGGTGAAGGTGGCGGTGCTTTCTACCTATGAGCATCGCAGCTTCGAGCTGGCCGATATCCCGATGGTGTTCACCCCGCAGTCGGATCTGGTCATCCTCAATTTCATCGCCAACCACATCATCAAGAGTGGCAAGGTCAACAAGGATTTTGTCAGCAAGCACACGACATTCAAGCAGGGAGCCACCGATATCGGCTACGGCCTGCGCGAGGAAAACCCGCTGCAGCAGAAGGCGAAGAACGCCAAGAATGCAAATGACAGTGAAGTCATCGACTTCGAGAAGTTTGCCAAATTCGTCGAGCCGTACACGCTGGACAAAGCGGTCGAGATGAGTGGGGTTGACCGCGGTTGGCTCGAGCAACTGGCCGATCTGTACGCGGACCCAAAAATCAAGGTGACGTCGTTCTGGACCATGGGTTTCAACCAGCACACGCGTGGTGTCTGGGCCAACAACATGATCTACAACCTGCACCTGCTGACCGGCAAGATTGCCACGCCCGGCAACAGTCCGTTCTCGCTCACCGGTCAGCCATCCGCCTGCGGTACGGCGCGCGAAGTCGGCACATTCAGTCACCGCCTGCCGGCCGATATGGTGGTGGCCAACCCGAAACATCGCCAGATCGCCGAGGAAATCTGGAAGGTTCCGCCGGGGCTCATCCAGCCCAAACCGGGTCTGGATGCTGTTGCGCAGAACCGCGCACTCAAGGACGGCAAGTTGAATGCCTATTGGGTGATGTGCAACAACAACATGCAAGCGGCACCGAACATGATGCAGGAGACGTATCCGGGCTATCGCAATCCGGATAATTTCATCGTCGTCTCCGATCCTTACCCGACGGTGACGGCGCAGGCGGCTGACCTGATCCTTCCCACCGCGATGTGGGTGGAGAAAGAGGGTGCCTACGGCAATGCCGAGCGGCGTACCCAGTTCTGGCACCAACTGGTCAGCGCGCCTAGCGGCGCACGCTCGGATCTGTGGCAGGTGATGGAGTTCTCCAAGCGCTTCACTACCGACGAATGCTGGCCGGCGGAGATACTCGCGGCCAATCCTCAGTTCAAGGGCAAGACGCTTTACGAAGTGCTGTACAAGAATGGCCAGGTCGACAAATTCCCCGTCTCGGATATCGAGGCTGGCTATCAGAACGACGAGGCAGCCGCGTTCGGGTTTTATGTGCAGAAAGGCTTGTTCGAGGAATATGCCCAGTTTGGCCGCGGCCATGGTCATGACCTGGCGCCTTTCGACAGCTACCACAAGGCGCGCGGTTTGCGCTGGCCCGTGGTCGATGGCAAGGAAACCCGCTGGCGCTTCCGCGAAGGCTCTGATCCTTATGTGAAGGCTGGTACGGAGTTCCAGTTTTACGGCAATCCCGATGGTCGCGCGGTGATCTGGGCGTTGCCGTATGAGCCGCCTGCCGAAGCACCGGATGAGGAATACAACTTGTGGCTGTGCACCGGACGTGTGCTCGAGCATTGGCACACCGGCTCGATGACGATGCGTGTGCCGGAGTTGTATCGCGCATTTCCGGAGGCTGTCGTATTCATGAATCCGGACGACGCGGACGCTCGCGGTCTCAAGCGTGGCGATGCGGTTCGCGTGGTGTCGCGTCGTGGCGAGATGCTCTCGCGGATCGAGACACGTGGGCGTAACCGGGTGCCCAAAGGGCTGATCTTCGTGCCGTTTTTTGATGCAGGCCAGTTGATCAACAAGCTCACCCTGGATGCCACCGACCCGCTATCCAAGCAGACCGACTTCAAGAAATGCGCAGTCAAGGTGTTGAGCGCCTAGGAGACTACGTCAATGCGCCCCAAAAACATCCTTCTCGTGGTAGGTGTCCTGGTCGCGTTGGCCGTCGCCTTTGTGATCGGTCGGCAGGCGAGCAGGCCGACGGCCGAGCCTGCGGCAACGGTCACCGCGGTGCCAGCCGACGCACCGGAAACTCATGCACCCCCAGCAGGTCCGCAGATCGATGCGATTCGTCGTGGCGTGGCACTGGATCAGGAAAAAACGCCACCGCCGCTGGCGCGGGTCGAGAACACCGACATCAAGCGAGTTCGCGACTATCCCATGCAGCCGCCGACGATTCCGCACTCGATCGACAATTACCAGATCAGCAAGAACACCAACCGCTGCATGCTATGTCACTCGCGTGCCAATGCCGACAAGTTCCAGGCGCCGCCGATCAGTGTCACGCACTACATGGATCGCGACATGCAGTTTCTCGCCACCGTTTCACCACGGCGCTATTTCTGCAATCAGTGTCATGTGGTGCAGACCGATGCCAAGCCGCTGGTCGGCAATCAATTCGAGGACATTGACTCCGTGCTCGCCAGACAGCGACTGACCGCGACGCCGGGCAAGTGACATGAGGACATCGATCAAGCAGCGGTTTATCGACCTCTGGCAGGTCATGCGCAGGCCGAGCGTCCATTACAGCCTGGGCTTTCTAACCCTCGGTGGATTCGTTGCCGGCATCATCTTCTGGGGCGCGTTCAATACCGGACTGGAAGTCACCAACACCCAGCAGTTCTGCGTCAGCTGCCATGAAATGCATGACAACGTGTACCAGGAACTCAAGACCACCATCCACTACAGCAACCGCTCCGGTGTGCGTGCCACTTGCTCCGACTGTCACGTGCCGCATAACTGGACTGACAAGATCGCGCGCAAGATGCAGGCGTCGAAGGAAGTCTGGGGCAAGATTTTCGGCTCAATCGATACGCGGGAAAAATTTCTGGCGCATCGACGCGAGCTGGCCGAGCGTGAATGGGCCCGATTGAAGGCCGACGATTCACTCGAATGTCGAAATTGCCACGACTACAAGGCGATGGATCTCACCCGGCAGTCGTCACGGGCGGCCCAGATCCACAAGCTCTGGCTGGCCACGGGCAAGAAAACCTGCATCGATTGCCACAAGGGCATCGCGCATCATTTGCCCGATATGACTGACGTGCCGCAGGGATAGTCCTGGCGTGACGGTCTGGCGCGTGGGATGCGTGAGATAGCGAAGCGAACAAGGCGTTAAACCAGCACCTGCTTGCCGACAGCGTATGATTCTCGAGGCCCTTACTTCAGCAAGACTCGAATATGATCCGACAGCAAAATGACCTGGCCAAGGTAACCCTTGGCGTGATCGTCATCACTGGGCTGTGCGCAGCTTCGTTGTGGGTATTGCTGCCGTTTATGATGGCGGTGATCTGGGCCACGATGGTGGTGGTTACCACTTGGCCGATCATGCTGAGGTTGCAGGCGCGGCTTTGGGGAAGGCGTTCACTGGCCACGTTGGTGATGACACTCGGCATGATCCTGGTGCTGGTGATACCACTGTTGCTCGCCATCGCTACCATCGTGGGCAATTCAGAGCGCATCGTCGACTGGGTGAAGCAGTTGGGCGAATTGCGGCTTCATCCATTGCCAGCATGGATTTCGGGGCTGCCTCTCATTGGCGACCGACTGCAGGATTTCTGGCAGAAGGTCGCCACCTCCGGCGTGCACGACTACGTCTCCAAACTTGCGCCATTTGCCAAGGAGAGCATCTCCTGGGTTATTGCCCAGATGAGCAACCTCGGCATGGTATTCGTGCAGCTTCTGATGACGGTGGGCATTGCCGGCATCATGTACATGGGCGGTGAGTCTGCTGCAGCCTGGATCCAGCGATTCGGGGAGCGGCTAGGGGGACCTCAAGGCGGTAATGCCGTCGTACTGGCTGGCCGGGCAATTCGTGGGGTTGCACTTGGCGTCGTTGTGACCGCGTTGGCGCAGTCGATCCTTGGCGGTATTGGCTTGGCAATCTCGGGTGTGCCGATGGCCGCCGTGCTGACTGCCATCATGTTCATGCTGTGTATCGCGCAACTGGGCCCGATACTCGTGCTGGCGCCCGCAGTCGTCTGGCTGTACTGGAGTGGAGACCATACCTGGGGCACCGTACTGCTGGTTTGGACGGTGATCGTTGGCACCATGGATAATTTCCTGCGCCCGGTTCTGATCAAGAAGGGCGCAGACCTTCCGATGCTGCTGATTTTCGCCGGTGTGATGGGTGGCCTGATTACGTTCGGTTTGGTGGGTATCTTCGTCGGCCCGGTGATTCTTGCGGTGACCTACACTCTCGTCGACGCCTGGGTTGGACCGGATCTGAGGTCGGGTGCGTCCTCCCTGTCAGACCCCTGAGGCTGTTTGCCATACGTGATGCCGTCGCCTCCGGGCGCAGCGAATGATCAAACTTGGAGAGTGTGTGTGAGTTCGCGAATATTGAGACGAAAGTTTCTGGTTGCGCTGCTCAGTGGCCTGCGAGTGGTGTGGCCGATCCTGTCGGGGCTACTCATCCTGATCGTCGCGCTTGGCGTCATTGTCGGCTGGCGTGAAGGTTGGTCGATGCAGGAATCGATTTACTTCTCTTTCATCACGGCATTGACGATCGGCTATGGGGACCACACGCCAACACTGTTTCTGACGCGCATGCTGGCGATTCTGATCGGTATTTTCGGCGTCCTCATGACAGCACTGATCGCAGCGATCGCCGTGCGTGCGCTGTCGACGCTGCAGGGCGAGGAAGATGAGTCGCAGGAAACGGATGCGCACTGATCGTTTCGACCTCGTGCAACAGAAGGCTTGATTCTTCGGTGCGCGGTTAGCCGGCACATGCCTGGCTTGCCGGGGCTCGGCAAGTGGCCTTTGCTGGCTAGCGAAGGCATTGGATGCAGAACTGCGCAGGTAAAACCGTTCCAGTCTTCGCCAGACTTTTCAGGGTCTGCGTGGATGACGAGCCAAGCAGGTTCCGTTCGTCCAGTCCGATACCAATTTTGCGCTGCACTTGGTGCAGCGCAAAAAAGCGCAATCCGAAGGCTTGGCCGTCGACTGCCGGGCTCGATTCATTTGCCGATCTGCATTACCACGCGACCATCAATCGCGCCGGCACGCATGTTGTCGAGGATGGTGTTGATGTTCTCCAGCCGGTCGACCGAGTAGTGCGCCTTCACCTTGCCCTCTGCGGCGAACTCGAGTGATTCCTGAAGATCCATGCGGGTGCCCACGATCGAGCCGCGCACGGTCTTGGCATTGAGTACGACATCGAAGATCGGCAAGCCGAAGTCGCCCGGCGGCAAGCCGACCAGCGACATCGTGCCGCGTTTATGCAGCATGCCAACACCTTGGGCAAAGGCACTGCGCGACACTGCGGTGACGAGGACGCCGTGCGCACCACTGATTGCTTTTTGTACCTCGACTACCGGGTCGACCTCTGACGCATTGATGAGCATGTCAGCGCCAAGCTCGTCGGCCAGTTTCAGCTTGCTTGCGTCGATATCCACTGCGATGACATGAAAGCCCATCGCCTTCGCATACTGCACCGCCATATGGCCGAGTCCACCGATGCCCGATATCGCGACCCAGTCGCCGGCTTTGCAGTCGAGCATTTTCAGGCCCTTGTAAACGGTAACGCCGGCGCATAGCACTGGCGCAACGGCGTCGAACTCAAGATTGTTGGCAATCTTGCCGACATAGGCCGGATCGGCCAGAGCGTATTCGGCGTAACCGCCGTTGACGGTGTAACCGGTCATCTGTTGTTGATCGCACAGCGTCTCCCAGCCGGTCATGCAGTGCTCGCAGTGACCGCAGGCGGTGTGCAGCCATGGCACGCCTACGCGGTCGCCTTCCTTCACGCCCTTGACGCGCTTGCCCACCTGGGCCACATAGCCGGCTCCCTCGTGGCCCGGGATCAGCGGTAGTGTGGGTTTTACCGGCCAGTCACCTTCGGCAGCGTGCAAATCGGTGTGACACACGCCCGAGGCGACCATGTTGACCAGGATCTGGTCATCCGGCATTTCGGGTACCGGCACCGATTCGATCGTCAACGGTTCGCCAAAACGGTGTACGACAGCAGCTTTCATCGTTTTCATTTGAGGCTCCTCGCGTAGGGGGCGGCATCAATGATCAGGCGGTCATGAAATTGATCGCCCCATCGGGAACGCGTCCGAAAAGTGACCTGTTCGCGCGCATGTGACCCGTCGCGATACCGGCGAGCAGGGCACCGATGCTGGTGCTGATGCCGAACACCTTGCGCTCGCCAACACAGTAGCCGATGCCCAACGCCAGATAGACGCCAAGCTCCGGATACTTCGACAACAGCGAGGTCATCCACTCCATGGCAGCTCCGCGAGCAAGAAGGTTGGTCAGAGGTTCTGCACGTCGTAGTACACCATGAAGCGCAGATCCTTCAGGTCTTCGCTGGCGGGATCGCTTTGCGAGACTTGCGCGTAACGCAGCCGCAACATGAAGCCCTTGCCCCAGCCTTCGGCTACCTTCCACTGGACGTTGAAGTCGGTCTCGTTGCGCGAGTGCTCGGTTGGAGAGTCGGGATTCGATCCGTTGACATACAACGCCGAAACACCCAGTCCCTTGACCGACTGGAAATCGTAGCCGGCGCGCAGCATCCAGGCCTTTTCACCGTCGCGGTTGAAATCCTCGACCTGGACGCTGGTGTAGCTGGGCGAGCCACTCCAAGGGTTTTGCATGTTGGCGTTGCCGCCGGCCTGAGTGTACGCGGCAGTGAACAGCGCACCGCCGTGCACCAGTTCGACTTTCGTGCCCCATTGATTGGAGTTGAAGGAGTTGCCTTTCAGCAAGTCCTGACCGGTACTGCCTTCATCGGTGTACTGCAGTGCGGCTTTAAGCTTCCACTCTTCGCCCAGGGGGAACGCGTACTTCCCCTCGGTGTAGAAGATGTTGATGATGTCTTCGCTGTAGTAGTTGATCGCACCGATCGATAGATCGCCAAGCGCATAGTTGGCACCCAGCGTATAAACGCCACGGTGCACGCCTTTCGCTGCACCAGCGTCCTGGGCCATGGAGACGAACTCGTCGGAGTTTCGTTCCTTGATCTTGTCGAAGTAACCGCCGCCTACCTTCCATAGTCCGGCGCCATCATCACCGCCATAAATCCCTTGCACCGTGGCGGCCTGGAAGGTGTTGGGTGTCATGCGCACATCGTTGCTATTGATGTACGGCGTCTCGAATTGGCGCCGACCAATGGTCAGGCGGGTGTCCTTCTGCAGCAGGAACTCACCGTAGATCTGGCCCAGCACGGTGTAGCCCTTCTGACCGGGTTGCAACAGCAAGGTGCCGTCCTTGTCGTCTGGACCATAAAGCTTCTGCGAGGTGTAGACGGTGCCACCAAAGGCGAAGAAGTTGCGGAAGTAGCCGGTTTCCATCCCAGCTGAACCACCCAGCGCCCAGGCTGAGCTTTCACTGCCGTCATATTTGTCGCGGTCCAGCAAATAGCTGCGCCCCTGGATGGTGAACTTGGTGTCTTCCCATGCCTGACGACGGGTGTCGCTGACCCAATCTTCGTGCGTTTTCGGACCGAAGCTGTCGCTCAGCGGGGTCTGGCCCGGTTGGGTCGAGCGCGGCTCCTGCAGGATATACATCGGTGGATTCTGGTCTTGCGGGGCCAGAACCTCCGGTGCGCTCTGGTCTTGCGGGGTCGGGGTTGCCGGCGCGCTCTGGGCGAGCGCACCGGAAGTTGCCAAGAGACCACCAGTGAACAGACAAACGGCGACAGCGAGAAACAGCGGACGGTGGCGTGGGTGATGTGTCTTGTTATCCATGCTCATGGAGTCACCTGCTTGTCTGTTTTATGGGGTCACTGATTTGCCGCGTTACTGCGAAAAGACCATCGCGAAATAGCCGAAAATCGTATACAGCACGCCGGAGACCGCATAAGCGACCGGGAAACCGACCCACGGCACACTGCTGTCGATTTCCTTGGATGCTTCGCGTGCCGGGCCGGAATGCGAGCGCGAGCCCGCCACGCCACCCATCAGTACCGCCGGGTTGATCTTGAAGAAGTAAAGACCAATGGCCCAAGTGATGAACGGCGGGACGGTGCTGGCGACGAAGCCGGCGATGAAGATCTTCAGCGCGATCGCACCAGTGAGCTGCGCGAGCAGGGTGGCACCGGCATTGATGCCGACGATTGCGATGAAGGTCACCAGGCCCAGATCCTCCAGGATGTTGCGCGCCGCGTTCGGCGTGCTGCCGAAAAAGCGCAGCCGCGACACGATCGAGGACACGAAAATGCCGGACAACAACAGACCACCGGCATTGCCCAGGCCGACCGAGAAGCTGCCCACCGGGACGTTGATCTTGCCGATCAGCAGGCCGATGACCACGCCACCCGATAGCGTAAGCAGATCGGTCGAGGTGCTCGGACGGGCAATCCTGCCCAACAGTCCGGCGGCCTTGTCCACGGCACCCTTCAGGCCGGTGATATGCAGAACGTCGAAGCGCTTGATCTCGGTGTCCGCACCAACCGGGAACGGTTCGCCGGAACGCTCCATGCGGGTGACCTGCAACTGGCCGGCGAAGTCCTCACCAGAGAGGGTACTCAGTTGCTTGCCGATCAAGCCCTTTTCCGTCACCAGAATTTCGGCCTGGTCCAGTGGCACGTTCAACGCCTGCGGATCATCGACTTCGCTGCCAATCAGACCGAGGTTGGCGGTGAGGTCGGACAGCCTGCCGCCGAGCGCGATCACGTCGCCGGTCTGCAGCACCAGGCTCGGGTCAGCGCCGAGCGATGCATCGCCGCGACGAACGTTGACGATGCGGTAGCTCGGGTGCTGGCTGCGGAACTGGGCCACGCTCTGCCCGGCGGTGCTGGCGTTCTCCAGCCGATAGGCACGCAGGCCACCACCGCGGTAGCCGGTCAGGCCAGCGTCGTCCACGTTCTTGACGCCGTGGGCCAGCTCATACTCCTTGGCAGCCTTGCGTGCATCAATACCCCACCAGCGCGGCAGGTATTTGCAGACCAGGATGATGCCGATCGTGCCCCAGATGTAGGTCACGCCGTAGCCCAGTGCGATCATGCCCGACACTTGCTCGGCCGTGGTGCCAGCCGGGAGTTTGTAGGCGCCTTGAGTCACTGCCATTTCGGCGGTGCCGATAGCCGCGGACATGGTCTGCGAACCGGCCAGCACGCCGCCGGCAGCACCTGCGGGCAGGTCAAACAGACCGCACATCAGGATCACCAGGCCCAGGCCGAGGACCGAGCAGATGACTGCCAGGATGGTGAAGGTGATGCCATCCTTTTTCAGGCTGTTGAAGAATGCCGGGCCAACGCGCAGGCCGACGCCATACATGAACAGATAGTAGAAGAGCGACTTGGCGAAGTTGTCGAGTTGCAGCTTGACGCCGTAGGTCGATGCCCAGGTCGCCAAGGCGGCACCGACAACGACCGCCGCTGCGACCATGCCCAGACCGTAGCCCTTGATGGAACCCTTGCCGACGAACACCGCCATGCCCACTGTAAAAAACAGCAGGATGTACGGGTTGTCAGCCAGAAACTGGAAGAATACTTGCATGACAGTGACCCCTTGAGTTTGTTCGTGAGGATTACTGATCAGAGCTGGCGCGACGACCGGCCAGGACTGAGGGTTTGATCAACTTGATGCCTTGCGCGGCGTTGTAGCCATGGATTTCCTTCACATCCAGCTTGCGCATGTACGTGATGGTGTCGGCGGTAATGATCTGGCCGGGGACCATGATCGGGAAACCGGGTGGGTAGGGGATCACGAAGTTGGCCGAGACCATTTCCGGACCATCGCGCAGGCGGGCATCGACGTCTTCACTGAACAGTTTGATGAAGTCGCACTTGTCCTCGTCATAGGCCATGAAGAACGCCGGCCGCATATGACCTTCGTTGCTCGGACCCGATGGGTCGTCGCGGAAGGCGTCATGGAAGCGGCTGAAGTTGGGCAGATCCGGAACGTCGATCATCAGTGCCTTCACCCGATCAGCGAACACCTGCTTGCCGGCAGGACCACCCTGCGACAGCTTTGTCTCGATTTCGCGCGACAGGTCGGCCAGCGCCTTGATCAGCAGCGCGGCATCACTGTGGGTGTTGTTGATGTTGGTCTGGACCAGGATGCTGTTGCGCGAGGTCTTGTTGATCTGGATGTCGAAGCGATCGGAGAGAATGCCCTTGAACTGGGTGCCGTCGAAGCCGGCGTCACCGCAGATCACGGTCAGCCGGGTCGGATCGAGCGCAAACTCGTCCTCGTCCCAGGCTTCGGCGGTCTGCGCCCAGCTGGCATTCGGTGGGCCGTAGTCCTTGAGGCCGGAGGCGCGGAACTCGGCCGGGATCATCTGCTCAGGCGTGGCCACGCTGAAGTATTTCGAGATCAGCGGATGGGAGTTGATGGTCTGGCGCAGGCGCAGCGCCAGATCGGTCATCTTCATGGTCAGCGCATAGCCTTCCAGTTCCATCTGCCGACGTGCCAGATCCAGCGACGCGATCAGCTGCAGGTTGGGCGAGGTTGATGTATGCGCCAGGAACGCTTCCTGGAACGGCCCCTCGACCTTGTGGAAGTCGTCGTCCCACACCAGCATCATCGAGCCCTGGCGGAACGAGGACATCGACTTGTGCACCGAGTTGGTCTGATAGACGCGAATGCGCACCTTGTCGGGATCGGGCAGGCGCTTGGCATCGACGTCCTTGGGATCCAGTGACGCGGCGTCCCTGGCCCAGGCCTCGTACTCTTCGCGGTAGGCCGCGCTGTGATAGCGCCTGGTGAGTGCGGCGGCGGCGCCCATCGCGGTGCGGCGGCGGTGCAGCGGATTGAAGCGGGCAAAACCGAACCATGCCTCATCCCACAGAAACACCAGGTCCGGTTTGATCGCCAGACACTCTTCCATGACCATCCGCGGGTTGTACATATGCCCGTCGAAAGTGCAGTTGGTCATGTCGATCGCCTTGACCCGGTTCAGCGTGCCGGCGGCCGCGCAATCGAGCAGCGCCTGCTTGATCGTGCGCAGCGGGACGGCGCCGTACATCGAGTACGGGGTCAGCGGAAATGCTTCGACGTAGTAAGGCTGCGCACCGCTGAGCACGAAGCCGTAGTGATGCGATTTGTGGCAGTTGCGGTCGACGATGACGATGTCGCCCGGCTTGCACACCGCCTGCACCACGATCTTGTTCGAGGTCGAGGTGCCGTTGGTGCCGAGGAAGGCACGCTTGGCGCCGAAGGCGCGCGCAATGGCCTCTGCCGTACGCTTGATGTTGCCGGTGGGCTCGAGCAGGCTGTCCAGGCCACCGGTGGTGGCTGAGGATTCGGCGAACAGGATGTTGGTGCCGTAGAAGTGACCCATGTCGCGGATCCAGTTGGATCCGAAGATCGACTTGCCGCGTGCGATTGGCAGCGCGTGGAAGGTGCCGATCGGGCGCTGCGCGTACTTCTTCAGGTTGTCGAAATAAGGTGTCTCGTAGCGATCCTTGATGCCGTCCAGAATCGACAGGTGGATTTCCATCGGCTCTTCGACGTGATGGAACATGCGCCGGATCGGTTCGGCTTCATCACTGCCGGCCAGCAGTTCGGGCGAACGGTCGGACAGCAGATACAGATCCAGCTCCGGGCGGTATTCCTTGAGCTTGCCGGCCAGTGTCGTGGCCAGCGTGCCGGGCGCCTGTTCGTCCTTGCTGATGCTTACGTGGCGACCCAGGAATTGCTTGAGGTCAGGGATGTAATTACGCGAACTGAACTGGAAACCGTCGATCAACACCACCGCCTGGATGTCGAAGTTCACCATCGCCGCCAGCGCCGCATCCTCGAAACTGCCTACATGCACGACCGAGTACTGGAACTGATCCTCCGGGCGCTGCAGGCGCTGCATGTCTTCCTTTGAACGCGTCCACTGCGAGGGATCGGAGGGCGTGACGACGAGTACCTCGAAATAGGGTTTGTCCGGCATGCCGGTGACGTCCGGCGGCAAGGCATCCAGCACGTTGCGGTCGGCGGCGTCGGCGGTCTCCCAGACCTGCTCGTCGCGGCGGTAGTCGCCTGACAGGATCGCGGAGGAGACCTTCAGTACCAGCCGCGCGAACAACGCAGCTTGGCTTGCGCCCAGCGCTTCGGTGAGTGCGGCGAGCAGGCGTTCACCCGGATAGGCCCAGCAATGCTCGAGACGACGCAGCGTGGCCAGTCCACTGGCACAACGCTGGCGCAGTGCAGCAGCATGGTCACCGGTGGCTTGTGCGGCCCATGCGCGAGCATCGGCATTCAGCTGCCGCCATTGATCGGCCCGCATGGAGGCGGCGATCAAGACGTTGGAGAGGTTTTCTTGGGGGGTGCTATCGGCATTCATTTCTGGAACTCCGTTATCGAGGGATAAACGAGCAGAAACTTGCGAATTCGAATTTTGTGGTATAGCCCCTGCGTCGAACGACGCTTCGCCTATTTAGCACCATTGCTAATGCTGTACCAGCGTTATTTTCAGATCTTTTGTAGACGCGATAAATCACTGGTTGGGGCAGTTGGCAAGCATCGGCTTTTGAGCGCTCAGGCACGCCGCCGGCTTCAACACGGCGACCCTGCGAAGGGCAGGTTCTACGCATTATTGATTCGGCCCGCAAATAGTGAAAACTCCGTTCGCCTTGAGCGCAGCGCAGCGAAGTCGAAGGGTGACGGCAGCACTACTGTTCAAGGGCCGGATCAATAGGGGATGCAATTTTTGCCTTGGGGGACACTCTCAACCACCACTTCGTCAGCGGGCCGCAATGGACGGCGCAGCTGGCCAATCAACGCAATGGTTGGATATCCACCGGAATCAAACATTGCCGCGAAGAGGCTTGTAATTGAATGAATGCCAGACCCCAGGCTTTGGCGCTCTATGGATTGTTCTTCCGTTCGCGTAGCCACAGCGGCACGAGCCCGACTACCAGCGCACTGCCGATTCCGATCAGCGTTTCCCATGCGCGATTAAATGCATACAGCCACGGTTGATCCCCATGCGCCAGCATCACGATTGCAGCGACATAGCCGGCGACCCGCGCCGCGGCGTTTTCCGGGTGAACGAGATAGGTGGTCAGCATGGCAAGCAGAATCGCTGCGGCAATCGTAAGCGGGCTTGTCGGCAAGATGGACAGCATCACTGCGCCGCCGCCGGCGCCGATAAGCGTGCCGGTGAATCGGTATAACGCAGAACGCCGACTCGTGGCCGGCGAAAGGTCGGTGACGATAACGGCCGCGATCAAGGCGTAGATGGCGTAGTGGGCACCGAGCAGCAAGGCGATCCAGTAGGCAAGCCCCGCGGCAATGGCAGCGCGGAGCGACATCTGGAGCGCGGCGATTCGCAAGCGGTGCATGGGCAAACTGTAGAGCAGTTCCGCTACCCGGTACATAACGTGCAGGAATGTTTCCCAGGGAAGTGGGGTCAGATCCACTTAGTCCGCGTCAAGCACGCGATGACCTGAGGATATGCACTCAGCAAGCAATGCTGCCGCGTGCTGTCGCTTCAACTCTTTCCGACCAGCAGCTTAGGGTCGGAATGCGACGGTCGCTTTTCGGCCAGAGCGGACCTTCACTGGAGATCGGTTCAGAGCGCTTCGACCAACTGTCCCCGGAACAGCCGTCTTAGCGCCTGGCCCATGTAGCGTATCGGGTTGATCCCGATCCGCTACATGGGTGCATTGTGCACTTTGATCGTGAATCGAACTGGCGCTCCATTGCATGGGTTGCGCAACAGGCGAGCACGAAAGGCGCTGCGGTCACTTGCATTGGCACCTCAGTGCATCGGTTCCAGAGCGGGCAATTTCCAGCTGCCATCCATCAACGACGGGCCGGGGCCGTATACGCGAGCCACCAGCGAATACTTTCCTTCAGGTGCCGGCAGCCAATTGCTCTGCTTGTCCTTGCCCGGTGATTCGTGGCTGATGTACAGGGTGAGCGAACCGTCTTTGCCGTATTTCAGCCCCGTGCTGCGGTCACCGATCGAATAGCGATTCAGCGGGTTGTCGTACAGGAATCGGTCGGGCAAGGTGTACAGCGTCATCGACCAGAAGAACTTCGCCTGCGGCAGCTGAGCCTTGCTGAAGTGCAGCTGCGACGGCACCTTGCCATCACCGATGAAGCCGCCATACCAGGCTTCCTCCAGCGAGTTGCCGTAAATGCCTTTTGCCGCCGCAATGGCGCGCTTCATGTAATCGTTCTTCAGGTATTCGCGTGTACCAAACAGACCATTGGAGGAAAGTGTGGTCTTGGCAGTCTCGGCCATGGCCTGCTTTGCATCGTCAATGCCCGCATCAATTGCGGCAAGCAAGCCTGGATCGACCTTCGCCGCATCCCACGGCGCACCGGGTTTGATCCCGATCGTTTCGAACTTCTGGCGTAGTGCCACCTCGCCTGGATCGGGCGGCAAGGCAAACTGCAACAGAAAATTGAGATAACCGATGAAGTCGTGCGAATGCGCCTTGGTGGCGTCGTAGGGCGGGAAATCAATCGGGGGTGCCGAGGGTGGCGCTGCCTGATGCAGGAAGGCACTCAGCGATTGCACTTTGTAGCCGGACTGGATCTTCTTCACGTTGCGCGCATCGGCAGCGCCGTCCATGGCGGTACGCCCCAGCATGCCGATCAGCTGTGTTTCTGAATGGAAGACCTTGTCGATGCCCTTGGGCGTCTCGCCCCGCCAGCCCGGACCGACGAAAAGGTAGTTGCCCGCATCATCGCCCGTGGCGCGCGCTCCCACATACGCGAAGTTGAAGGTGAACAAATCGAACCATTGCGCAACGTAGTAACGACCCTTGGGTACCTTGGGTACGCTGAATACCCATGGCTCCACGCGAAGATCCAGCCACGTCCATGAGTACGGCGTGTCGTTGTTGGGCGTGACGATGTCATGGTTCTTCGCCGTGAAAGGTTCGGAATAGTTGCGGATGTGTCCGAACCCCCCGACGTAGGCAGGGTCGCTTTTATCGACCACCTGCTTGTACAGCGTCTCGTAGTTCTGGATCATGGGGGCGGCGTAGATGTACGCCTCCTTGGCGATTTCGCGAGCCTGGGCATCGGGCTTGGCAGCAGGGGCCGCAGTCGGTGCCGGTGTCGTTGCTGCCGCGGCGGGCGGCTGGTCGTGCGATTGATGGTCACCCGAGCACCCAGCCAGCATCGTGGCGAGGCCGAAGGTCACTGCCATCAAGAGCGAATTGCCTCTATTCACTGGTCTCATCCTCTTGAGTCACTGCGTAGCGTGGGGTCTCGCAGCCGGAGCATACCGTGAAGCACAGATGTCGCAAATGGTAGTCACTTCGATAAGGCCGCTCCGGCAGCATTTCGGTGCAAGGCTTGTCCGACCTTTCATGAATTGAAGCGCACATAAGCGGCACTGGCTTGCTCATCAATGCTGGAATTCTGTGTTTGCATGGAGTATCCAGTGACGGTCTTAAGTACAACTACGGTAGCCCGGCACGACTGCTGGCGGAAAGAATGGCGCACCCCATCCCAGCACGAGTCGCTGCCATGACTGCATCACCGCGAACACGCCTTTCAGGAATGATCCTGCTAATTGCCGGATTAGCTGGTTTGGCAGTAATCCCGCTACATGCTCAGCCCTCCACCAGTGCGGTGAAGGTATCCGCGAAGGAAGCGACCAGAATCGCGCGGGATGCCTATGTCTATGGCGTGCCCATGCTGGGCGAATACAAGACCATGTATGCGTTCTCGATCGCCAAGGGCAATCCGCAATACAAGGGCCCTTTCAATACCGAGCTCAGCTTTGCCCGCGTGTTCACGCCTGCGGACACGGCGTTTGTTACGCCCAACGCCGATACGCCTTATACGTTCGCCGGTCTGGATCTGCGGGCGGAGCCGGTCGTCATCAGCGTTCCGAAGATGGAGAAGGGGCGCTATTTCGTTTTCCAGTTGATGGATTTGTATACCTTCAACTTTGCCTATATCGGCAGCCGCAGCACCGGCAATGACGGCGGCAACTATCTGATCGCCGGACCCGAATGGAAAGGGGCCAAGCCCAAAGGCATTACCAGGGTGTTTCGCGCGGAGACGCAGTTCGTCAGCGTCGTGGGGCGCACGCAGCTGTTCAATCCGGCAGACCTGGTCAATGTGAAGAAGATCCAGAGTGAGTACAAGATTCAGACACTATCGTCATTCGAAGGAACCAAGCCACCCCCGGCAGTGTCGGATATTTCCTGGATCAAACCGGTGCCGGAAAATCAGGAACGTGCCTCGCTGGATTTCTTCAACGAGCTCAATTTCCTGCTGCAATTTGCGCAACCTCCGCATCCCAGTGAAGTGGCATTGCGCAGGCGCTTTGAAAGCATTGGCATCGTCCCTGGCAAACCTTTCGACTCCTCCGGTATGTCACCCGACATGCAAGCCGCGTTGAAGGAGGGCATGGCCGATGGGCAGAAACAGATCGATGCGCGTCGTGCGTCGCTGGGCGGCAAGACTGACCAGTTGTTCGGCGACCGGGTGTTTCTCAAGAATGATTACGTGGCACGCGCTACCGGCACACAGGTAGGTATCGGCGCCAATTCACGCGATGAAGCGTTGTACCCGATCCTGGACAAGGATGCCGATGGCCAGTCGCTGGACGGCAGCACACACAACTACACGCTTCACTTCGCCAAGGACAAGCTGCCACCAGTCAATGCGTTCTGGTCGATCACCATGTATGACCTGCCAGGGCAGCTGCTGGTGAAGAATCCGATCGATCGCTACCTCATCAACTCGCCCATGCTGCCGCATCTCAAGATGGATCCGGATGGAGGGCTGACGATCTATATACAGGCAGATTCACCAAGCAAAGACAAGCAGGCTAATTGGCTGCCTGCCCCCAAGGGACCCTTCGTGGCGTTCATGCGCTACTACTGGCCAAAGGCGGCATTACTTGATGGTCAATGGAAGACGCCGCCGATCGAACTTGCGAATTAGTTCGTGGGACGAATGCCCGCTACGGCTCGAAAGCGGTAGCTCAAGACTTGCTTCTGTAATCGGCTTCCTCTGCGGAATTCCATATCAGCTCACGCGCAGCGCTGGTTTGGCCACGCACCCTCCATTTCAGGCTAGTTGTCGCTTTCGTTGATACCTTGTGTTCTGGAGAGCGGCAGCGAGTGATGTGATGAAGCAGATCGATCGGTCGCGCCGAGATCAGCAGCAGCGTGCACTGCCTGACCAGTTTGGACTTGCCTTTCGCGCTGTGCTGCATCGCGATCACCACGCGCTTGCCCTGGCGTACCAATTCATCGATCACGCGTTCGGGCGTGCCGACCGCCATGAAACCGCCGATCATCAGGCTGGAGTAGTCATGTATCAGTGCGACCGTGTCGGCGAGAGTGTGTGCGCATCGTCGATCCTTCAGGTTGCCCTTATTGGGCCAGCCAGCCACCGTCCACCGGCAGCGACGCGCCGCGCATCTGGGCGGCGGCGTTGGAGCACAGGAAGACGCATAGTGCGCCGATCTGCTCGGGCGTGGCGAACTCGCCGGAGGGCTGCTTCTCTGCCAGCAGTTCCGCCTTGGCCTGTTCCACCGGGATGCCTTCGCGCTGGGCGCGGGCGTCGATCTGCTTTTGCACCAGCGGGGTAAGCACCCAGCCCGGGCAGATCGCATTGCAGGTGATACCGGTCTTGGCTGTCTCCAGCGCCACCACCTTGGTCATGCCGAGGATGCCGTGCTTGGCCGCGACGTAAGCCACCTTGTCGATCGATGCCACCAGGCCGTGCACCGAGGCGATGTTGATGATGCGGCCCCAGTTGCGCTGTTTCATGCCGGGCAACGCGGCCTGGGTCGCGTGGAAGGCCGAGGACAGGTTGATCGCGATGATCGCGTCCCAGCGATCGGCGGGAAAACTTTCCACTGGCGCGGTGTGCTGGATGCCTGCGTTGTTGACGAGGATATCGGCGGCACCGAGTTGATCTTCGGCAGCCTTGATCAATGCGTGCACCTGCTCGGGCCTGGACATGTCCGCGCCGTTGTACGCAACCTTGACGCCAAATTCCCCCGCCAAGCCAGCGCGCAAGGCTTCGATCTGCACGGCATCGCCGAAGCCGTTGAGCATGATGTTGGCGCCGGCACCGGCGAGCGCACGGGCAATGCCCAGCCCGATGCCGCTGGTCGACCCGGTGATGATGGCTGTCTTGTCTTTGAGCATTTCAATTCCTGATCGGACGCAAGTTCAACCGCATGCGCGGTTATCACGCGATGATGTTGACGCCACCATCGATATAAAGGGTTTCGCCGGACAGGCGACGCGCGTAAGGCGTGGCCAGATATGCGCAGGTATAGCCGACATCCATGATATCGACCAGTTCACCCAGCGGTGCGCGCTGCGCGGCCTGGTTGAGCAGCACGTCGAAATCCTTGAGGCCGGAGGCGGCTCGGGTTTTCAGCGGGCCCGGCGAGATCGCATGCACGCGGATGCCCTGCGGGCCGAGTTCGTAGGCGAGATAGCGGCAGCAGGCTTCGAGCGCCGCCTTCACCGGCCCCATCAGGTTGTAGTTCGGCACCACCTTGTTGGCGCCGTAATAGCTCATCGCCATCATCGTGCCACCATCCTTCATCAGTGGCGCGGCGAGTCGCGCCATGCGCACGAATGAGTGGCACGAGATGTCCATCGCCTTGGAGAATCCGTCGGCAGATGAAGTGAGCAGGCCGCCCTGGATGTCCTCCTTGGGTGCCCATGCGACCGAGTGGACGAGCACGTCGAGCTTGCCCCACTGCCTGGCGATGGCATCGAATACCGCCTGCATCTCTTCGTCACTGGCCACGTCCAAAGGTAAATACAGCGATGCGTTCATTTCGTTTGCAAGCGCTTCGGTGTGTGGCCTGGTCTTCTCATTCGCGTAGGTGATGGCGAGTTCGGCACCGCAAGCGGCAAAGGCCCTGGCGCAGCCGTAGGCGATCGAACTGTCGTTGGCAATGCCGACCACCAGCGCCTTGCTGCCGGCGAGAATCGGGCTGGGGTGCTGGATGCTCAAGCGGGTGCACCTTGCGCGGTGGTCATGAGGTGCTGTGTGTGGCGAGCGATCATCAACTCCTCATTGGTCGGGATGACCCACGCGGAAACGCGGCTGGAGGTACTGCTTATTCGTTGTTTCTTCCCGGCGTTGGCTGTTTCGTCGAGCTCGACGCCAAGCCAGCTGGCAACACGACACACACGCTCGCGAATCTCGATGGCGTGTTCGCCGATACCTGCGGTGAACACCAGCGCATCAAGTCCGCCGAGTGCCGCCGCAAGCGAGCCGATCTCGCGGCCGATCCGGTAGACGAACAAGTCGACCGCGAGCCGCGCGCGCGGTGCGTCGCTGGCCAGCAGTTCGCGCATGTCGCTGGAGATTCCGGAAACGCCGAGCAGTCCCGACTCCTTGTAAAGCATATGCTCGACCGCGCGCACGTCCATCTTCAACTCGTCGATGAGATACAGGATGACGCCGGGGTCCAGCGTGCCTGAGCGCGTGCCCATCATCAGGCCCTCGACGGCGGTAAAGCCCATCGTGCTGGCCACGCTGCGTCCATTCGCCATGGCACACAGGCTGGCGCCATTGCCGAGGTGTGCAACGATCGTGCGGCCTGCGGCGGCTTTGGCGTCAAAGTCGGGCAGCACGCTGGAAATATATTCATACGACAGGCCATGAAAACCGTATCGCCGCACGCCGCGTTCGGTGATCGCTTCGGGCAGGGCGAAGCGTTGTGCAAGATCCGGCTGGCTGCGGTGGAAGGCGGTGTCGAAGCACGCCACCTGCGGCAGCTCGGGCTGGCGTGCGCGCAGAATGCGGATCGGTGCGAGATTGTGCGGCTGGTGCAGTGGCGCCAGCGGCACGTAGCGATCCAGCACGCCGAGCACGTGGTCATCGATCAGCACGGGCGCGATGAAATCCAGCCCGCCATGCACCACGCGATGGCCGACCGCTGCAAGCCGGTACTTGTCGTTGTGGCTCTGCAGGAAATCGCTCAGATAATCGATGGCACCATCATGGCCGAGGGTGGCACCGGCAGGCCATTGCCGGCTGGCCAGTTCGTTGCCGTCGGCATCGCGCATGATGAAGCGCGGTGTCGAGGCGAGACCATCAATCTTTCCGTGCAGGCGCAGCGCGAGGTCCTGTGCAGCGTTGGCGAACAGCGAAAACTTGATGCTCGAGGAGCCGGCATTGAGGACGAGGATGGTGTCTTCCATCACTTCACCCCGGGAGCTGCCTGATCGCGCCGCGCCTTGGCGAGCAGGACGGCGACTGCGCAGGACGCAAGCCGGGTGAGCACGGAATCAGCGCGGCTGGTGAGAATGATCGGTACGCGCGCGCCAAGCACGATGCCGGCGGCATCGGCGCCGGCGAGGAAGGAGAGACTCTTCGCCAGCATGTTGCCAGCCTCCAGGTCGGGCACGACGAGTACGTTGGCAAGCCCGGCGACTGGCGAGTGGATCTTCTTGATGTGTGCCGCATCCAGGCTGATGGCGTTGTCCAGTGCCAGTGGCCCATCGAGGATGGCGCCGGTGATCTGGCCGCGATCGGCCATCTTGCACAACGCAGCAGCCTCGATCGTGGACGGCACGTTCGGATTGACGGTCTCCATCGCGGACAGGATCGCCACGAGCACATCGCGGTCCTCACCAAAATGCAGTGCGTGGGCGAGGTCGATGGCGTTCTGCACGATATCGACCTTCTCGGCCAGCGTGGGCGCGATGTTGATGGCGGCATCGGTGATGATCAGTGCGTGCTCGTGATTGGGCACATCCATCACGAAGCAGTGGCTGATGCGGCGTGCCGTGCGCATGCCCGCTTCGCGCCGGATGACGGCAGCCATCAATTCATCGGTGTGCAGGCTGCCCTTCATCAGCGCTTCGGCGCGACCTTCGCGCACCAGCGCCACGGCGCGTTCTGCCGATGCCTCGCTGTACGGAGTGTCCTCGATCAGCAAGTTGCCGAGATCGATGCCATTTTCCGCGGCAAGCTTGCGGATGCGTGCCTGCGGGCCGACCAGGATGGGGGTGATCAATCCGATCCTCGCCGCTTCCACCGCGCCCTGCAGTGAGCTCGCGTCGCAGGGATGCGCCACGGCAACCGGGGTTGGCGGCAGCGTCTGGCAGTAGTCGATCAGACGCTGGTACTTCTCGTGGCTCTTGCCGTGCATGACGGTGTCCTGTGAGTTCATTTCCTGGTCGCCGTTTTGGTGGCCTTTTTCGCTACCGGTTTTGTTGCCTTGTCAGGCACCTTCTTTACGACCTTCTTCGTGGCCTTGGCGGGAGTTGCCTTGGTCACTGACTTGGCTGCTGCCTTTCCAACTGCCTTGACCGCTGTCTTGGCCGGTGCCTTCTTTATGGCCTTGGCCGTTGTCTTGGCGGATACCTTTTTAGCCGCTTGCTTCGTTGCAGGGCGAGCGGGCGCGGGTGGCGACTGGAGCACGCTGCGAATCCGCGCCAGCATGCCAGTCTGTTTGGCCGTTGGCGCGCTGGCCTGCAGGCGCGGGTCGGCAATCAGCGCGTCGATCAGGCGCAGCAGGCGCGCACGTTCGGATGCAACGGCAACCAGATGTGGCAGCGTCGCGAGTGCCTCTTTCGGTGCATGGTGCACGATGATTTCCTGTTCGCCACGGATGCGGCGCCAGGCCTCCGCAGTGACCTGCGGCAGCAGATTGGCGTAGTCCGCCGCGAAATCCTTGCGCAGTGCCACGCGTGACAGCGGCATCATGCCCGGACGGGCAAGCAGGGCGCCGATGCGGGCGAAGGCTTCGTTGAAGCCTCCTTCGGACATGGCTTCCAGCGCCTCTTCAACAAAGTGTCCCGCCAATGGCGCGTTTTCGCCAAAATTGTCTGCTTCCTTCTTGTCCGCGAGCGAGCCAAATACGTTGCCGTAGAGTTGGAAGAACATCGCCTCGCTGGTGGCGTCGCGCATGCCACGGTAATAGTCGAGCACGGCGCTGACCACATCCGCGGCGTAGCGCTCCTGGCGACGCGGCGCGCTGTTCTTGTCCAGCGGCTGGCGCGATTTCCTGACCGCTTCGGCCGCTGGGCCCAGCCACCATAACCACGGATTGCGGTCGGAGAAGTTCGAGCGCTGAGCCCGAAGTGGATGCAGCTCGCGCAGCGCCTTGGCGCCGCCTTCACTGGACATCGCCTGCACCATCGGCCTGAGAAACATTTCGTACGCGCTCTGGTTGAAGTCCGACACCTGCGCCACCGCTTCGAACGGTTTTTCGTCGGTACGGTCGAAGCGATTGAGACGGTGGACGATGTCTTCGAGGCGGTGTTCCTCGAACTTGACCTCGTACGTGGTCTTGCCCGATGCGTCACGGTGCTCGGTGATATGCATGCCATACAGGCCCGGTGGCAGCAGCTCGACCGATTCCAGCACGTCCACGATCTGCGCGTGCTCCTTCTTCGCCACCTTGCCGGAGACGAAGATGCCGAGATGACCAATGTCCTTGTGCAGCAGGCCGACGATGACCTGGCCACGCGCCTTGATCTCCTCGGTGCTGCCGTAAATGTCGGCAATCCAGTTGAACGCCTGTTCCGGCGGCGTGATGTTGTCGCCCATCGAGGCGAACAGCACGACCGGCGACTTGATGCTGCGCAGGTCGATGGCGCCGCCCGCCGCACCGCGCGTCTGACCCTTCCATACCTTGTTGCCGACGAACAGGTTTTGCGTGATCCACTCGATCTCTTCGCGGTTCATCAGGTAGAAGCCACCCCACCAGCGCTCGAACTCGAGGAAGCGTGGCGGCTCGGTGTCGGCGTTTTCGAACACGTGGTAGTACTTGTCCCAGTACGTGTTGGCCGGGTTGAGGTTCTCGAAGTTTTCCACCAGATACGCGCCATCAAACACGCCGTGACCAAGATCGGCGGTGAGTGACGCCAGCCAGCTGCCGCCGAGCATGCCGCCGGCGTAGCGCATCGGATTGTCGCCTTCGCCTTCCTCGAAGGCGCCGCCCCAGTACGACATCGGCGCGCCGTTGATGACGATGGGGCCGGTGTCGTCGGGGCCGGATGCCGCGAGCATCATCGCGGCCCAGCCGCCTTGGCAGTTGCCGATCACGGCGGGTTTGAGGCTGTCCGGATGCAGTTCGCGCACTTTGCGCACGAAGGCCTGTTCAGCCGTACACACGTCGAGCAGGGTCTGGCCGGGCTCCGGTTCGCGGAAGAAGATGACGAAGTACACGGGGTGGCCTGCACGCAGCGCCACACCGACCTGGGAATCGTCCTTGAAGCCGCCGATGCCGGGGCCGTGTCCGGCGCGTGGATCGACGATCAGATAAGGCCGCTTGTGCTTATCGATCTTGGTGCCTGCGGATGGCACGATGCGTACGAGGGCATAGTTCACCGGCTTGTCGAACTTGCGGCCATCGAGCACGGTTTCGTACTCGAAGTGCAGCACGGGCGGCTGGCCCTGTTCGACGTGTTCGAGATAGTTGTTGCCGCGCTGGCGCAGCGTGTCCCAGAACAGCACGGCGCGCTGTGCGGCATCGACGGCGTAGTGGGCCCAGTCGGTCAGCGCCTCCGCCGGATTCGCGGGCAGTTTGGGTTCGAGTTGCCTGCCAGCCTTGCGCAACCGTTCGATGAACTGATCGTGCGCGATTTCCGCACGTTTGCGGTAGAGCCGGGCTATCTTGCCGGATACTTCGCGTGTCTTTTCCAGGCGTTCAATTTGCATTCGAAATCCTTGGCGTTGGACTGGCTTCAACGAGATTACGAGGGGCAACTTAAAGGCGGTGCGTGGCAACTTGATGATACGTCACTGAACTCGGCGTAGTGCGATTAATCCGGCGCCATTTTTTCAGGGAGAGTAGAGAGGATCTTCGGAGCATGAAGGCTTGAACGCGCCCGAATCAGGCGGCGAAATGCATGGTTTAAAGCGGGGAGAATCGAGGTCGTCCAATCGGTCCGGGCTGCTCCTGTGGACTGCTTCTGTTTTCACATTGCGTGGACCATACTGACTCGACACTGCAGGACGAGTGGTTCGATCCGGTGGTCGTAGCCAATGCCAAATTCACCCGTCAAGGAGATGCGTCATGAAACGGTCATTCGTAATCGTGTCAAGTTTGGTGATGTTGTTGTGGGCTGCCGTCAGTTGGGCGGATGCATATAGCGACGCAACTACGTTGTTCAAGCAGTCCAAGCAGAGCAGTGCGTTTTTCCAGAATGCCTACGGCTACGCGATCTTTCCATCAATCGGCAAGGGTGGCCTCATCGTCGGCGGTGCGCACGGCAATGGTCGCGTGTTCGTGCACGACCAGCACGTTGGTGATACGTCGATGACGCAGGTGAGTATCGGCCTGCAGGCCGGCGGTCAGGCGTACAGCCAGATCATCTTCTTCAAGGACAAGTCCGCCTTCGAGAGTTTTACCAGTGGCAACTTCGAGTTCGATGCGGGTGCCAGTGCGGTGGTGATTACCGCTGCGGCAGGCGCGACCGCTGGTTCCCAGGGCGCTAGTGGCAGCGTGAGCGGAGACAAGAACAATGCGAATACCGCCGGCGCCTATCACAAGGGCATGGCCGTCTTTACTGTCGTGAAAGGCGGTGCCATGGTTCAGGCCACCGTTGCTGGCCAGAAGTTCAAATACAAGCCACTTTAAGTAGCTGAGCAGGAAGTGACCTCGTCATCAGCCCTGCGGTAGTAGTAATGGAACGGACACTTGCGCTTCGCTGGTAATCGCGAAGATTCAGGTGTCCGTTTTGTTATCGACCACCAGTAACTCTTGATGGAAAGGACCGCCTCGGCGGTTCTTTCTGCTTTTCAAGCTTCAGACCACTATGTTTCGCGGCTGGGCGGCGTTGAACGGTAGTGTTCTGGTGGCATCGCCAGACGTGCGAGGTCGAGGCGGAAATCACCAGGATGGGATTGGCCTGCCGTATTTTATTGAGGCGCGCCGCAGCAATTTACGCTGGAAATGAATGCCTGAGGACACTGCTGGTATTGCTTTCGACCGACAGGCATACTGAATTCAGTGGGTTGACTTTGGGGAAATCTGCATGACTTGTTTCCAATTACGAGTTCAACCCCGGCGTGGTCGGAGCTCCGAACCCGTTCCCTGCAAAACTCCTCTTTATGGCGATCTGCCCATGGCTTCGGATCACGTCAACTACGCGCTGGCGGCTGTCTGATGCGTACGTCAAATAACGCAGGACTGGTCGCGGGGGCGTTGTCGTTGAGCTTGATGCCGAGCCTGGCATCGGCCTCGCTCTTTCATGGTGAGACCTTGGACAAGGTGGCGATGGGCCTGGCCTGGTTCATCATCGTGGTGATGCCGATCGCCGGTATCGTGATCTTCTGGAAGCTGCACGTGCTGCCGGAGAAGATCGCCGAGGCACGCCACCACCCGCAGAAAGATGCGATCAACATTCTATGCCTGCTGTCGCTGGTGTTTGGCGGCCTGTTGTGGCCGATCGCCTGGCTGTGGGCTTACACCCGCCCGACAGCGACCTACATCGCCCGCGGCACCGAAAAGCACGACGACTACTTCAGTGAAATGGGCGAGAAGTGGCATGCCGGCAAGCTGACTTCGGACGAGATCGACGAACTGCGTGACGAGCTCGACTCGATGGCCGCACGCGGCCTGTTGCCGCGCAAGCTCAGAAAGCTTCATCGGGATCTGGATGAAGCGCACGAGGCTGACCTCGCTGCACACACCCCCGTGCAGGGAGGCATCTGATGGAAGCGCTACTCCTTGGGATCTATTCGTTCTTCGTCTGGCTGATCTTCATCAAGTTCAAATGGCTGCCTTGGAACATCACGTCCAAGACCATCGTGGTGATCATCCCGATCGTGGCGCTAACCGCGCTGATCCTGACATTGAATGTGGTCGCGCCCTCGACCAGCGACGTGCGTGTCGTCAAATACGTGGTGCAGGTGGTGCCGCAGGTGCGCGGTCGGGTGGTCGACGTGCCGGTGGAGCCGAACCGGCTGGTGAAGAAAGGCGACTTGCTGTTCAAGATTGATCCCACGCCTTACAAGATCACGCTGGATGCGGCCAAGGCCAAGCTGGCCGCCGATGAGGCGCAACTGGAGTTGACGCGCAGCCAGGTGGCCGAACTGGAGCCTCAGCTCAAACTGAACCAGTTGCGCGTGCGTCAAAACCGCCAGTTGGTGAAAGCTGGTGCCGGTGACAAGTTTGCACTGGAGCAAGTGGAGGCCAGCGTGGCCCAGCTGCAGGCGCAGTTGATAACCGCCAAGGCAAAGATTGTCACGGCCCGTGCCGTGATCGAGGGCAGCCATGCGGCTGTCGCCGATGCGCAATGGAATCTGGATCAAACCGCGATGTACGCGCCCGCCGATGGCTATGCGATCAACGTGCAGCTGCGCCCGGGCTCGATCGTGGTGCCGTTCCCGGTGGTGCCGGCAATGACCTTCGTCGAAAACGAATACGTGGTGTTGGCGATGTATTCGCAGAACGAGTTGCGCATGGTCAAGCCCGGCAACGAGGCGGAGTTCGCCTTGCGCATGTATCCGGGCAAAGTCTTCAAGGCCACCGTCGACTCGATCGTGTGGGCGCAGGGTCAGGGGCAGATCACCCAGAACGGCGCGCTGCCCAATACCGGCGTGGCACCGGGGATGCCCAATCGCTTCCCGGTGAAGTTCAAGGTGGATGCGAAGGACAGCAAGGTATTTCTCGCCGCCGGCGCGGCCGGTAGCGGGGCGATCTACACCGATCGTGTGGCGATGCTGCACATCATCCGCAAGGTGATCGTGCGAGTCGGTTCGATTACCGATTACCTGATCCTGAAGTTGCACTGATGGCGATCCGGCTTTCCACCGCCGTCGCACGGGCTGTTGCGGCCATGCTGGTGACCGGCGTGCTCGCCAGCTGTGCGCTGGAACAACCAAAGTCGCCGGCTGAGCTGCAGCGCGAGGCGCTGCCAAACACCACCATCCCGGCCGCGTGGCAGGCGGGTGCGGATGCGGGCACGCTGGCGGCCAGCGGCTGGCTGGCCAGCTTCGGCGACCCGGCGTTGACCGCCTTGGTGGCTGAGGCGCTGGCGCACAACGCCGATCTGCAGGTGGCGGCCGCGCGCGTCGAAGAGGCTGGCGGCAATCTGCAGGTTGCCAGTGCCGGCTTGTTGCCGTCGGTGAACGTACCCGGTACTTACAGTGGCAAGTCCGGCGGCGGTGGCGGCCTGAATGCGATCTTTTTGAATGCCTCGCTGGAACTCGACGTGTGGGGCCGGGTGCGCTATGGCAAGGCAGCGGCGCAGGCTCAGGTCGAGGCGACCGAGGCCGATTATGCGTACGCGCGCCAGTCGCTTGCGGCTACCGTGGCGAAAGCGTGGTTCCTGGCGATCGAAGCGGGCCAGCAGCGTGCGCTGCTGCAGGACTCGTTGCGCGCCACCCAGGCCCTGCATGACGTGGCGGCCAAGCGTTTCAACATCGGTGTGGGCGACGAAAGTGCGGTGGTCGAGGCTGATGCCAATGTAGGCATGACGCGTGACCAGCTACGTCAGACGGAACAGGCGCGAGATGAAGCACTGCGCGCACTGGAATTACTTCTGGGCCGCTACCCGGCGGCAGAGATCGCTGTCGCGCAGTCGTTGGCGCCGATGCCTGGTCCACTGCCCGCGGGCTTGCCCTCGGAACTGCTGGAACGCCGGCCGGACGTGGTCGCGGCCGAGCGGCGCGTTGCCGCCGCTTTCAATCGGGTTGGCGAAGCCAAGGCTGCACGGTTGCCGCGCCTCAGCCTGACGGCAGGGCTCAGCGCGATATCGAGCGACCTGCTGGTGCTGCAGAATCGTGATAATCCCAGTTTCGGCGTGGGCGCCACGCTGTTCGCGCCGCTGTATCAGGGTGGTGCGTTGAAAGCGCAAGTGGATATTGCCAACGCGCAGCAGAAGCAGGCGATGGCCGAGTACGCGCACGTTGCGTTGCAAAGTTTCGGTCAGGTGGAGAACGCCCTCGGCGTTGAAAATTCGTTGCGCGATCGCGAAGTCATACTTGCCAGCGTGATCGCCGCCAACGAGCGCTCGCTGCAACTCGCGCAGACGCAGTACCAGGTCGGCAAGATCGATATGCGCACGGTCGAGCAGCGCCAGCTGGATCTGGTTTCCATACGCACCGAACTGCTGCGTGTGCAGACTGATCGATTGGCCCAGCGTGCCAACCTCTATCTGGTGCTGGGTGGCAACTTCGAAGCCAGCGACACGAAACCTGCGGAGCAAGGTTTGCAAAGCCAGAATGGCGGAAGCTAGATCTTGTGGCGTTCTTGCTGGTAAAGAGTGCGCTCAGAACGGGTGCTGCCGGTAAAAGAGTTCGAGCTGCCGATAGACGTCCGGCAGATGCTGGCGCAAGTTGGCCGGCGTCTCGAAAAATTGCTCGCTGGTAACCGCAAAGAATTCGGCCGGACTCTCAAGCGCATACGGATCGATCGGCAACTCGGCGCCATTGCGTTGATCCTGTCGCAGGCGATCCCATGCACTCGAGAAAACTTTCGACCACACACGGCCATCCATGCGCCGGTGCAATGGCGGAAAGCCGTTGGTGTCGCCGTTGAGCATGTCGAGCTTGTGCGCCATTTCGTGGATGACCACGTTGTGTCCGGGCTTTTGTTCGATGTTCAGCACATCCGCCCACGACAAAAGCACCGGCCCGCGCCCCCATGCTTCACCGGCCAACATGGCGTTGGACTGATGAACCACGCCCGCTGAATCCGTCCGTTCGCGACGCGGAATGAATGCGTCCGGGTACACGATGACGCTGTGCCAGCCGTCGTACCAGTCGAACCCCAGTTTCAGAATCGGGATGCACGCATGCATGGCGAGCAACACGCGGTCGGCATCCTTCAGTTGCAAGTCCTTGGTCGGTTCCAGCGATTTACTTTCAAGGAACTGCGTTGCCAGTACACGCAGCGTGGCTTGATCGGAAGCGCCAAGTCGACGCGCCACGTCACAGCGCTGGAGCGCGTCTCGCCAGAGCGTTTCGCCAATGGGACGTCGAGCGACCAGGCGCCGTATGCGCCAGTTTCTGAGTTTGTCGAACATGGACACATTCCTGATGCGCGCTTTTGAGATGTGGGGGCAAGCGTGCTATTGGCAAGATGGAATGTGGCCAAGCCATCCGGGCGATTGCCACGCCATTCGAATCTGGGTCGAATAGCCGGTACTTGTTGATCCGGCCCTTGAACAGTAGTGCCGCCATCACCCTTCGACTTCGCTGCGCTACGCTCAGGGCGAACGGAGTTCGCTCTATCTGCGGGCCGAATCAATAGGGTCGTTCATCCCCGGCACCGCGCAGCACAGGGCACTCCAGCCATCATGACAACGGTGATACTTGATCAGTGTTGCCTTGAGGTAATCGGCCTGCAGGCTGGTCAGGCGCGAAAGACTGGAACCACACTTTTGAAAACTTCGGGTTTCGGCGCGGCACGTGACTTGAGTATCAGGCAGATGTCCGCCAGACACTGTTGTCCATGCCACGCCCCGCGGTTCGAACGAGAAGCGTCTTCAGCCTTCAGCGACTATTGCGCCGTCGCTGCAGAATTCGGCGCAGTTGCCGCGTCCGCCGTCCACAGCTTTGCTTCCACGGCCCCGCCCAGCATCTGCTGGCGAACCAGCGGAATCGGCGGGCCGCCGTAGCTGAGGAACTGGTCGTGGAAAGCTTTGAGCGCATGCGGGCCGGGATGCGCGGCGATCCAGTCCTGGCGCAGTTGCATGATCATCAGCTTGCCCATGGTGTAGCTCAGATAGGCCGGGTCATAGGTGCCGCGCGCCGCCTGTTGACGCGCATTGCCTGCATCCTGAAAAGCCTTGTCCTTGAACATCTGCTCGGACTCGGCAACGCTCATGCCGCCAGTATGCAGGCCGATGGCGGAGAGGAAGCGCACGTCACGCAGAAGGGCATTGGTAAGCTGGCCGATGTGCACTTCCGGCGTGCCGCCATCGACGCCGGCGTCGAACATCATCTCTTCCGCGTAATGGGCCCAACCCTCTGCGAAGGCGTAGCCGACAAACAGCTGTCCGAACTTCCAGTGTGCACGATTGGCATGCAGAAACTGCACGAAGTGACCGGGCCAGACTTCATGCGCTGAGACGAACAGCAAGGCCGCCTTGCCCGGGACATAGGCCAACTGATCAGCCTTGCTCCAGCTCGGATCGGGTGGGGCGATGTAGTAGACGGACGGAAGATTCTTTTCGTAGGGGCCGGGAATCTCGATATACGCGAAATTCCAGCGGTTGAATGGCGGAGCCTCTTCGGCCTTGGCCAGTTCCGTTCCCGGAACGGTGACCAGATCCTTGTCGATGACAAACTGGCGCAGGGTGGCGAGCTGGGTACGTGCACCTTCCACGGCGCCACCGGTTGGCTTGTCGGCACTCTCCCTGGCCACGCAATCCTTTAATGACTTGCCGGGCGCAAACTCGTCGCATGCCGATTTGAGCGCGGCCAGATTGCGCTTGATATCGGACTCGCCGATCGCCGCGAGTTGGTCCAGCGGCAGGTCGACCCGTTCCATCGCGTGCAGCATTTTCGAGAACTTGTCGGCGCCCAGCGCGAAGTCCTGAGTGGCATGCGGCTTCTGTGCCTTGAGCCAGTCAGCCATATCCTGCGTGGCCTTGATGGCCGCTGCATTGCTGGCTTTGAAGCGTGCCTGCAATGCATCGTCCTTCACACTGGCAAAGATTCCGGGCACATCGGTCTTGAAGAAACTGGCAAAACCACCGAATGAATTGGCACCCACTTCTATATAGGTTTCCGGCAGTGGCAGCTTGAGGTTGGCCTTGATTTGCGCCACCGCCTTGGGCAATGCCTCTTGATAGCGGACGAAGGCATCCATTCGCTGGGCCAGCGGTGCATACGGGCGGGTCAGATACATGCTTGGCGACAGATCGCCACTGTAATAACCGGGGTTCTTGTAAGGGGCACCTGAATCCTCAAGCCAGAATAACTGCCCGTCGATCGCCGCGAGCACGTAATCGCGATGGAAGCGGCCCTGCGCATCGAGCTGGTTATCCTTGAATGCGGCAAAGGTGTCACGTTGTGCATGCAACCAGTCTGCGGTGGCTTTCAAGCCTGCCGGGCTGTAGTCGGGCAGCTTGCCGTCGAATTTGTGTTTGCCGGCGCCTGCGGCAAATACCGGGTTGTATTCGAACGAGTCGTTGATGAAGGCATCGACGGCTTTATCCAGTCCGGCCGTGTGATCGGTGGGGGCAAGTTGGGCGCTTGCTGCAGCTGCCGGGGGCTTCGCCTGGGAGGGTGTCGAGGCATCGGGCGAACAACCGGCGAGCATGGTGGCGACGACAGCGGACAACGCAAGAATACGGAGCGAGCGCATGATCGAGATTCCCCTTGGCTGGAACTGCCGAGACTAGGCGCTTGGCTGGCGTCGCGCAATCACCGCTGACAGTGCTGGCGAAGACCCCTTTTTACGCCCGTTCCATCCTTGTGGTGCGACACTCGGCCACACCCGGTAATTGATCTTGGTCAAGGCGATGCCGTGGCCTGGGTGCAACCCTAGGCTCCCGTGATCTTGCGGCGCTGCACCTGAGACGAGGCAGACTGATGGAATTCCATATCGCCCTTGCGGGAGCATTTCCCAATCCAGTCATCGTGCAGGATGCGCTATTCGATATTGATCCAACGGCGATGGTTGATTGCGACATGGGTCGTCAGATCCTGCGTGTTTCCGCCGTAGCGACCACAACCGATCTATTGGAAATCATGCAGCGAATCGGCTGGCCGGTAGCAACCGAAGCCGTGGTTCAACAGCCATCCATCTGCTGCGGAAGTTGCAGCGGCTGACAGTTCGGCTGCTGCTTCATCGAGCGCTGATGCGCGCTGCGTGTAACCCGCTGCAATCCCATGGCGTTTTCGCGGCATACTTTCGCCCATCTTCAGGCCATTGCCTGAACATGGAGGAAGATGCGCATGTCATTCGGATGGACCCTGACCGGTACGATCTTTGAGCTGGTACTTGCGTACCTGTTGTTCATGCTGGCGGCCTTCGCTGGCGGCGGCTTTGCCAGCGGCGGATCGCTCAGCAAACGTCAGCTCGGCATCCTGGATCTGGCGTTGTTTCTATTGCCGGGTCTGTGCCTGTTCAGTGCATGTGTCGTCATCGTGCTGCACTGGTTTGGCGGGAGTACTGCCTCGTACGCGTGGTATGCGCTGCCATTGCTGGCCACAGCGATTTATATGGCCTACCTCAAGTCGATGAGTTGAGACGGCTAGACGTCATCGTCAGATAGCGATCACATTGGATAGGGCAGGGTGGGGATTGAAGCCATCCGATTGAGGGATGACTGCTCGAACTGAAACCCATGTAAAGCATGCCGACTGTCGTCCCCTTCCGCTTTTGCTGGCACTCAGTTCGCCACTGACCAGTGCTTACCGGTTGAGGAGGCGCGCATCGCCGTGCAACGAGGGCATGACCAATGGATTCAGGCACCCTCTGTCTGCTCTGACGCCCGCGATTCTGCCGTCGGCAATTACCTCCGCAAGCTGCCCTCGCGGGTGGCACGATCGGCGCGGTGGACCTTTTCAATCGTTTCCATGTTGCTGCTCGCAGCGTGCGGCGGCACCCATCTGAGTTTTCTTGACCCGCAGGGGCCGGTGGCGGATGCACAGCGGTGGCACTTCTACTGGGTGCTGGCAGTCATGGCTGTGATGGTTGCCGGACCCATCTTCGTGTTGCTGCCGTTCTGGGCGTGGCGTTATCGCTATGGCAACAAGCGCAGCCAGTACGCACCGAACTGGGAGTTCTCCCGACTGCTTGAAATCATGGCATGGAGTGGCCCGGTCGTAATCGTCCTGATCCTGGCGTTTTTCGTCTGGCGCGATACGCACAAGCTTGACCCGTACAAGCCGCTGCCATCCGATCAGGCGCCGCTGCAGGTGCAGGTGATCGGTTACGACTGGAAGTGGCTGTTTATCTACCCTGATCAGGGCATAGCCAGCATCGGCACCCTGGCCGTGCCGGTGGGGCGCCCGGTGTCGTTGCAGATCACTTCGGCCACGGTGATGCAATCGTTTTTCATTCCGGCGCTGGGCAGCCAGATTTATGCGATGGGTGGAATGGTTTCGCAATTGAATCTGCAGGCCAGCAAGCCGGGGCGATCACTGGGTGAGAACACGATGTACAACGGCGACGGGTTTCATCAGCAGAAGTTCACCGCATTGGCGTTGGATTCGAAGCAGTTCGACGCGTGGGCTGCACGCGCACGTGCGAGTGGCATGCCGCTTGACGCGACGAGCTTGAAACTCATCGCGCAACGCGGCACGCGCAGGGACCTCATCGCGGCATTGCCGCGGCCCAATACGAGGGATGGCAGCGTGTACTTCAGCGGCGTGAGCAAGTCGCTGTTTCCGGCGGTCGTGAAAGCCACCAAGGACGGTGGTTCGGTGCTTCCGCATCAGGCGATGATCGCTACGGAGCAGAAACCGTGAACCTGGCTGTTGTTTTCGATATTCCGCTGGGTCGGCTGCAATGGTCATCGCTGCCATTCTGGGAAATGCTGCAGCATCCGACCAAAGGCAACATCATCAATGGCATCATCGCCACCGGCGCAGCTTCCATCGTGATTCTTGGTGGTGTCGCGCTGGTCGTGCTGCTGACTCGCTATCGGCTGTGGCGACCTCTGTGGACAAACTGGCTGACCAGCCCGGATCACAAGAAGATCGGCATCATGTACGTGGTGATCGCGCTCGTGATGCTGGCGCGGGCACTGATCGAAGCTGTGTTGATGCGTGCGCAACAGGCGTTTGGCCTACATGGCGGGTTTCTTTCGCCTGATCATTTTGCGCAGCTGTTCAGCACGCACGGCACGATCATGATCTTCTTCATGGCGATGCCGTTTCTTACCGGTCTGATCAATTACGTGATGCCGTTGCAGATCGGTGCACGGGATGTTTCCTTTCCGGTGCTCAATTCGATCAGTCTGGGGTTGACCGCGGCGGGTGCGGCGCTGGTGATGATCTCGCTGGTGATCGGCAAGTTTTCCACCGGCGGCTGGTTTGGCTATCCACCGTATACGGAGGCGAACTTCAATCCCGGCGTAGGGCCTGATTACTGGATCTGGGCGTTGAGTCTGGCTGGGCTTGGTTCTACGTTCACCGGCATCAATTTTGCCGTGACCATCTACAGGCAGCGTGCGCCCGGCATGAGCTGGATGTGCATGCCGATGTTCACCTGGACCGCATTTTGTACCAGCATTCTGATGATCTTCGCGATGCCGCCGTTGACAGTCGCCACGGCGCAACTCGCGCTGGATCGCTACCTCGGCTTTCACTATTTCACCAACGCGTTTGGCGGCAACATGATGAACTTCGCCAACCTGTTCTGGCTGTTTGGTCATCCCGAGGTTTACATCCTGATCCTGCCGGCGTTCGGCGTGTACTCGGAAGTCATCTCGACGTTTTCCAGCAAGGTGCTCTACGGCTACCGCTCATTGGTATGGGCGACCATGGCGATCGGGATCCTGTCGTTCACGGTCTGGCTGCACCACTTTTTCACCATGGGCCAGAGCGCCAATATCAACGCCGTTTTCGGTATCGCCTCGATGCTGATCGGTATCCCGACCGGCGTGAAGATCTACGACTGGATGCTGACGATGTTTCGTGGGCGCGTGCGCTTTACCGTGCCGTTGGTCTATTCGATCGGCTTCATTCTGCTGTTTGTTCTCGGCGGCATGAGCGGCATCCTGCTGGCGAATCCAAGCATCGACTATCAAGTGCACAACACGGTGTTTCTGGTTGCGCATTTTCATAACGTGGCGGTGCCGGGTGTGTTGTTCGGGATGATTGCCGGTTACCACTACTGGTTTCCCAAGGCCTTTGGTTTTCGACTCCACGAACGCTGGGGCATGATCTCGGCGCTGTGCTGGATTTTCGGTTTCATGGGAGCGTTCTTTCCACTGTATGTGCTTGGCATCATGGGGTTGCCGCGGCGAACCTTGGCTTATGCGGAGGCGCGTTACGTGCCGCTCGAATGGGTGGCCTTTCTCGGTGCGCTGTTGCTGCTTGTTGCGCTGCTGGCGTTGATGTGGCAGCTGTGGGTTTCGATCCGCGAGCGTGATCAGAACCGCGTGTTTGCCGGTGATCCGTGGGATGGACGCAGCCTGGAATGGTCGACCTCCGCGCCGCCACCGGAATACAACTTTGCCTTGATTCCCGTAGTTGAAACTCGCGACGCGTTCAGCACGGCCAAGGAAAAAGGCAACGCGTTTCAGTGTCTGGATTCCTGTCGAGATATCGAGCTTCCGAAAAACAGTGCGATGGGTCCGGTGATCGCCGTCGTCGGTTTTTTACTCGCATTCGGACTGGTCTGGCATATCTGGTGGCTGGTCATCCTGTCGTTTCTTGCTGCTCTAACCGCGATGATCGAGCGAGGTTTCGCGCGCAACACCACGCGGATCATCAGTGCCGAGGAAGTGTGCCGGGAGCACCGTCGCTGGCTTGATGCAGTGGCTTCGGCCAACGCCATCTGCCGGGGCGATGAAACCATTTCGATCAATGCCGGGCTGGCGCAACATGATGCTGATGGGGTGGTGCCATGAGCCAGTCAGACATCAAGTATCCAGGCTTGAATCTGGACGAGACCCACGGCAAGGACCATCAAGCCGCGCAGACCATGATGTTCGGTTTCTGGGTGTTCCTGATGAGCGACGCCATCCTGTTCGGCATGGTGTTCGCCACTTATGTAACGTCTTTGCATAGCACCGCCGGTGGCCCGGGGCCGCATCAGCTTTACGACATCACCAGTGTCTTCCTCCAGACGCTGTTGTTGCTGGCCAGCAGCTTTACCTTTGGCATGGCTTCGCTGGCGTTGAAGTATCGGCATGATCAAGCGCGGTTGGTCGGCTGGCTATTGCTCACCTTGTTGCTGGGGCTGGTGTTTCTGGCCTTCGAGCTGCAAGACCTCAGCAGCATGATGACCAAGGGCGGGGTGCCCAGTCGCAGCGGGTTCCTGTCCGCACTTTTCGATCTGGTACCGCTGCACGGACTGCATGTCACTGCCGGCTGCATCTGGCTGGTCTGCCTGCTGGGGCAGCTTGCGCGCTACGGCACGGATACGCAGACCAAGCTCGGCATCATGCGCCTGGCGCTGTTCTGGCACTTCCTGGACATCATCTGGGTCGCGATTTTTTCGGTGGTCTATCTGGCGGGGCTGACATGAGCGAGCAAGTTCAAACTGCGGAAGATCGTCTTGCACTCAAACACCAGGAACGGCGTGAGTTTCGCTCGTACGTGTGTGGCGCAGTGCTGGCGCTGCTGCTCACCGTGCTGCCGTTTGCGCTGGTGCATTGGGCGATGATTCCGCGCTTTGCGCTACTCATCGCCATTGCGGTGTTTGCGCTGGTGCAGATGCTGGTTCACTTCCGCTACTTCCTGCATGTCAGCTTCAGCCACAATCGCGAGGACCTGCAACTGATCCTGTTTTCCGCACTTCTGCTGATCATCATGGTCGGCGGCACGATCTGGATCATGGCGAATCTGGCGACACGGATGGCGATGCCGCTGACACCTTGAGCGATAGTCTGAATTTATTTCTGCTGTTTACAGATTGTTGTGAGCACGGCCTAATTCCTGACGTGTTGGGAATACAGGGAGATGGATCTTGCTCAGGCGTTTGCGGATAGCGATTGTCGGTTACGGCACGGGGGGACAGGCGTCGGCGTTGATGCTTTCGGCTGATGGCCACGAAGTGGAAGTGTTCGAGCGTGCGCCGGTGCTGGGGCCTGTGGGCGCAGGATTTCTGCTGCAACCGGTGGGCTTGGCGGTGTTGTGGGAGATGGGGCTGCTTGATGATGTGCTGAAGCATGGCGCGATGGTTAGCCGGCTTTATGGCGAAACCAGTCACGGTCGTCCGGTCATGGACATGCGCTATGGCGACCTCGATACACGACTGTTCGGGCTGGGGCTGCAACGCGGTGCACTTTTCAGCCTGCTGGATACGGCATGGCAAGCGGAGCGCCGGATTCATTGTGGATGCCAGATAACTTCGGTCGATTGCGAGCGTGGGTCGATTACCGGTGCCGACGGTCGCCGACATGATGGTTACGACCTCGTCATCGTCGCTGATGGCTCGGCTTCGCGCTTGCGCAGTCAAGTCGCGCCCGCACGACTGGATCGGTCCTATCCATGGGGTGCGCAATGGTGTCTGGTCGAGCAGGCTGACTGGGCGTGGGCCGACGAGTTGCGGCAGCGCTATGTGGCTGCGCGTCGCATGGTCGGGATGCTGCCGGTGGGCACGCGTCCGGGTGATCCGGTGCGCCGTTTGAGTTTCTTCTGGAGCGTGCCGACGACGTCTCTCGACGCTGGTATGGGTGAGGCGGATCGCTGGCGCGATGAAGTGGTTGCGGTGTGGCCGGAAGCCGCCGATCGCCTGTGCGCCACCGATGTGTCGACCGGTCTTGCAGCGGCACGTTATCGCGATGCCGTGCACCGCAGCTGGTTCAACGGCCGCGCGGTGCTGCTTGGTGATGCGGCGCATGCGATGAGTCCGCAGTTGGGGCAGGGCGTCAACATGGCCTTGCTGGATGCACACGGTCTGCGTGACGCTTTGCGCTCAAGCAAGACGGTGGTTGAGGCCTTGGCGATGTATCAACAGCAGCGTCGTGCACACGTCGGCATCTATCACTTCTGGAGCCGCTGGCTGACGCCGCTATTCCAGTCCGATCGCGATGTCGCCGCAAGCTGGCGCGACCGACTATTTCATCCGTTATCGCGTGTGCCAGGTGGGCGTAGCCAGATGTTGCGCGTATTGACCGGTACGCGTCGTGGCTGGCTGGGACGGTTTCCGTTGTCCAACGAATTTGTTGAGGCACTCGCTGCAGCAGCCACGCCGCGAGAGGATCCGCGGCGTGACCTGTCTGCCGATCACTGAGTATCCGAGGCGCCCGGTCACCGGAATCAGTGCGCCGATAATCGCACTGGCCTGCTTCGACAGCAGGACCACGATCACGTCGGCCAGTTGTTGTGGCTTGACCCAGTCATCGAGGTTGGGATTGGGCATGTCGGCGCGATTGGGTAGTGTGCCGTTTACGGCCAGGATGTCAGCGGCTGGTCTGTCGATGGCGCCCTCTCCGAGGGCCGGCAACTGGCTCGCCTGTCCGTCAAGACGAAATCCAGAAGAAGTACATCGTGCATTTGGAGTGGCAGCCGATCTGGGGTGGAAGCTACAACAATCTGAAGGATCGCAGCAGCGCCGCGATCGAGATGGGTTACACCTCCTAAACCCATAGGCGAGCGTCGGTTTTGCCGGTGGCGTAGCAGATGTTTGAGCGTTGCCGGAGTTCATTTGGCAAACTCGAACCGGTGTCCGAGAGGCACACCAGTGGGTAAGCCGCTATTGATCCGCAATCGCGATTTGTTCGCTGGAGCGGCAGTCGTTCGGTGCGTGTCCGGTCCATTTGCGAAATGCCTTGCGGAAGCTGGCCGCCTCTGAATAGCCCATGCGCGTGGCGATTTCTGCCACCGACAACGAGGTGTGTTCGAGAAGCTCCATTGCCAAGGATGCGCGAACCTCGTCGATGATGGCCTGGTAGTTCTTGCCGGTCTCGGTCAACCTGCGCTGCAGAGTGCGCAACGACAGGCCAAGACGCGTGGCCATTTCGTTGGCGCCGGGGAAGGCACCTTTGTTATTCAGACAGGCCGTGCGTATGCGACGGGGCAGATCGGCTTCCTCAGGCAGGCTTTCGAGCATGCGTTCGCAAAACTGCTTGCACAGGTCGGCGGTGATGGGATTCGCATTGGGGCAGGGCTTGCTCAACACGGCCGCGTCGAAGTGCCACTCCATCACGCCAGCGTCGAATTGCACGGGGCAGTCAAAGAGTTGCTCATAGGCCGCCGCATATGCCGGCCTGGAATAGGGCAGCTTGAGCAGGCGACTGGGCATCGGCGCTTCCAGGATGATGCTGCCGAGCTTGAGGATCGAGCTGAACCAGAATTCGGTCGATAGCGGCAGGACATCGCCCAGTTGCAGCACGTCCGTCGCTTCGAAGATGGCCGCGTCGCCCTGAATGCGGAAGCGCTTTTCCAGCACCGGGCCGGCCAGCCGCACGTGCTTGACGCCGGTGATGACGGCCTCGCCGAAGGTGGCGCTGCTTACCAAGGCGTAACCGTACACGCCAAAGTCGCTCAGTCGCTGGCGGCTGCCCGCCCGTAGCCCCACGTCCGGCACCGATGACAGACGCCGGACGTTACGGAACACGGTCAGCTTCTGTTCCATCGACATGCAAGCCGCAGGATCAGTCAGCTGGGATGGAGTCAGTCCGGTTCCGTGCAACAGCGCTGCCGCTTCCACGCCCTGTTCCGCCATTTCATCCAATAGGGCGCTCAGCCCCAACACGTTGTGGGACGAGGTTTTCAGTTCCTTGAGGATCAACGAAAGTTCCACAGTGGTGCCTTAATGACTCGACGGCAGATGTTGGCGCATTTTACCCCGGTCGCTTGCAAACGATTGAAATGAGAGTAGCGACGAGGCTGCACACGGCCATACTCGGGGCATTCGCAGATCAGGATGAAGGTGCAGGTCGCGATGGATGTGGCGCGTTTTATCCCCCTGGATGGCGCTTATGAACCTCGCCGCCGCTGGATCGGTCGCGCACACTGCGTGTGCAAGGTGGGCATGATGGCCCACTCCATGACTGGAGGCACTGATGAATATCCGCATCGCAACACCTGACGGGGTAGCAGCTCGGCACACCGAATTGTTTGCGCAGCAGTGCCAGGCCTATGCAGCTGCGCCGTACCCTTCGGCAAGGCAGCGCAAAGACGATCTGCGACGGCTGAAGCAGCAACTGCAGCGGTATCAGGATGCGCTGGCTGAGGCGATGTCTGCCGACTTCGGCTTCCGATCACCGGACGAGTCAAGAATGCTGGATCTTCTCGGATCCGTGCTGGAGACAAACCATGCGATCAGTCACGTGGCGCATTGGATGAAACCGAGCCGGCGCGGCACCGAATTGCTGTTCCTGACCAACCGCCTGCGCGTGACCTATCAGCCCAAGGGCGTGGTGGGCGTGATCGTGCCGTGGAACTTTCCGGTCTATCTGGCGATTGGTCCATTGGTGGCGGCGCTGGCGGCCGGCAATCGCGTGATGATCAAGATGCCCGAGGTGACGCCGGCCACCAACGCCACGCTGCGCCGGATGCTGGGCGAGATATTCGACGAGAGCCAGGTGGCCGTGGTGGGTGAGGAGTTGCAGGACCCCAACAGCTTCACTGCACTGCCGTTCAACCACATCGTATTTACCGGCTCGCCGCAGGTTGGCCGTATCGTGATGCGCACGGCAGCCGACAACCTCACTCCGGTCACTCTGGAGCTGGGTGGCAAGTCGCCGGCGCTAGTGACGCCGGGCTACCCGATTGCCGAAGCGGCACGACGCATCACACATGGCAAAGCGGCCAATTGTGGGCAGATCTGCGTCTCGCCCGACTATGCATTGGTGCCGCGCGGGGACGTTCCGGCCTTCGTCAATGCGGTCAAGGACAATTTTTCCCGTTTCTACGGCGGGCGCACCGAAGGCAATGCCGATTACACCTCGCTGATCAACGAGCGGCATGCCCAGCGTATCCGCGCATTGCTGGACGATGCCCGTGCCAAGGGTGCCAAGATCGAGATCTGCGGTGAGGCTACCGAACGCCAGATGCCGCTGCATATCGTCACCGGCCTGAACCCCGACATGCGCCTGTGGCAGGAGGAGATCTTCGGCCCGATCCTGCCGGTGCTGCCGTACGACAAGCTCGACGAAGCCATTGCACATATCAACCATGGCCCCCGGCCTCTGGCGCTGTATTGTTTCAGCCACGACTCGGATCAGCGCACGGAGCTGTTGCAGCGCACGCATTCGGGCGGCGTGACCATCAACGACTGGGGCTGGCACGTGCTTAATCATGACGCCCCCTTCGGTGGCGTGGGCAACTCGGGGATGGGCACCTATCACGGTGCAGAGGGTTTTCGCGAACTGTCTCATGCCAAGACGGTGTTCAAGCGCCACCGCTGGTTTCCCATCGACCTGTTCTACCCGCCCTACGGCAACTGGGTACAGCGGCTGGCACTCAGGGTCTTTCTGGGCCGGGCCGATCCCGCTGTCTCCAAGAACGACAAGTCATCCACACACTGAAGGAAGCACGCGATCATGAGTGATTCGACATTCGACTACATCGTGGTAGGCGCGGGCTCGGCGGGCAGCGTGATCGCATCCCGGCTGAGCGAGGATCCCAACGTCAGTGTGTGCCTGCTGGAGGCTGGAGGACCCGACAAGAGCGTGCTCATCCATGCGCCCGCAGGTGTGGTGGCGATGATGCCGACCAAGATCAACAACTACGGCTACGAGACGGTGCCGCAGAAGGGACTGAACAGGCGCAAAGGTTATCAGCCGCGTGGCAAGACGCTGGGCGGAAGCAGTTCGATCAACGCCATGCTCTACGTGCGCGGCAATCGCTGGGACTACGACCACTGGGCATCGTTGGGCAACGAGGGCTGGTCGTTCGAGGATGTGCTGCCGTACTTCAAGCGTGCCGAGAACAACGAGATCTACGGTGCCGATGCGCACCACGGTGTGGGCGGTCCACTCAACGTGACCTATTCGCGCTACGAAAGTCCGTTCAACCAGCTCTTCATCGAAGCGGCAACCGAGCAGGGCATCCCGCCAACGGCGGACTACAACGGCGCGCAGCAGGCCGGCTCCTTCATCTACCAGCTCACCCAGAAGAACGGAGAGCGGTGCAGCGCTGCCAAGGGTTACCTCACCCCCCATCTCGCGCGGCCCAACCTCACCGTGCTGACTCGTGCGGTTTCGGCGCGCATCCTGATGGAAGGCAAGCGTGCTGTCGGCGTGGCCTATCACCAAGGCAGCGAATTGAAGGACGTGCGCGCACGGCGTGAGGTCATCGTTTGCGCGGGTACGTTCGGTTCGCCGCAACTGCTGATGCTGTCGGGGATCGGACCTGGCGCGCAATTGCAGCGTCTGGGCATCCCCGTGGTGCATGACCTGGCTGGTGTGGGCGAGAACCTGCAGGACCATATTGATCTTGTGCAGAGCTGGCGCGTCCGCAGCGATACCGAGTCTTTCGGCGTATCTCTGCGTGGAACAGCCAAGATGACCCGCGCAATGTTCGAATGGAAAAACCGTCGCACGGGCATGATCACCAGCGCCATCGCGAGTGCCGGTGCTTTTTTCTGTTCGGCACCCGACGTGCAGGTGCCCGACCTGCAGCTGGTTTTCGTGCTCGCCCTCGTGGACGATCATGCGCGCAAGATGCACATGGGTCATGGCATCTCCTGCCATGTCGACGTGATACGCCCATACAGTCGTGGCACGGTGGGACTGAACAGTACCGATGCACGCGATGCACCGATGATTGATCCGCGCTTCCTCGATGACGAGCGTGACCTGCAACTGCTGGTCAAGGGTGTGAAAGTCCAGCAGCGCATCATGGAGTCCCACCTGTTCGATGGCGTGCGCGGCAAGATGCTCTATCCGGTGCAGGTGGACGACGAGGCGCAGATCATCGCGGACATCCGCAACCGTGCCGACACGCAATACCACCCGGTCGGCACCTGCAAGATGGGCGTCGACGACATGGCCGTCGTTGACCCGCAACTGAAGGTTCGCGGTATCGATGGCCTGCGCGTGGCTGACGCCTCGGTGATACCCACACTCATCGGCGGCAATACCAATGCGCCAGCCATCATGATCGGCGAAAAGGCTGCCGATATGATTCGTGCCACGGTCTGATTTTTCACGGTGATGCCGAGCGTTTGCTCTTCACTCCGCGTCGTCTCGTTGCTGCTTTGATGAAGTAGCTATCCAGTCGCGCGGCATGCCGAATCGGTGGGCCACTATCTTGAGGATGGGCCGGTTCCATCAGCATGGGGTTGCCCGAGCCAGGAGAGCGACGATCATGGCCTTTCTCGACTGTTGCGCCCTTACCTTTACATCGTTACGCCTGAGAACTTCCACCATGCAATCACGTCCCTGGCTTTCCACCTTCCACGAGTTCGGCATTCCACCAGAGATTGCCACCCTGGCGTATTGCAGTGTGACCGCCATGCTGGAGGAGGCGATGCTTCGCTTTGCCGAGCGGCCGGCCTTCCACTGCCTCGGACAGACGCTCACCTATGCCGAGATCGACAGCCTCTCGCGAAATTTCGCGGCCTGGATGCAGGATCAAGGCGTCCAGCGTGGTGACCGCGTGGCCGTGATGCTGCCCAACATCCTTGCGTTTCCGATAGCAATGCTGGGCATTGCACGCATCGGTGCGGTGCAGGTCAATGTGAATCCGCTTTACACGCCGCGTGAGCTGGAACACCAGCTCAACGATGCTGGGGTGGAGACCATCGTGGTCTTTCATGGCGCCACGCCGACGCTGGCCGAGGTATTGCCGCGTACAAGCGTGCGGCGTGTGATCACTGCCGACATGTCATTGCGCGCGGATTGCTCGCTCCCGGCATCGCCCGACGATTCACGTCTGTCGCATTCCGTGGCATTGGCCGATGTCTTGTCGCAAGGTGCAGCGTTGCCAAGGAAGCCGGTGGAGCAGGGGCCGGATGACTTGCTGTTCCTGCAATACACCGGTGGCACCACCGGGTTGTCCAAGGGCGCAGCGCTGTCGCACGGCAACCTTCTGGCCAACTGCGCGCAGTTCGCATTGTTCATGCCCGGGGCGCTACGGCCGGGCGAGGAGGTAGTGGTTACCGCCATTCCGCTGTATCACATCTTCGCGTTGATGGTGAATTTCATCAGCTACTTCAGCGTGGGAGCGGAAAACTGGCTGGTACCCAATCCGCGGGACATGGGCGGTTTCGTCGAGGTTCTGCGCCAGGCGCGTCCCACGGTACTCACTGGTGTGAATACCTTGTACGCGGGTCTGACCCGACAACCCGGGCTGGCCGACGTGGATTGGTCACGCCTGCGTCTTTCGGCTGGCGGCGGAGCGGCGATCATGCCGGCGGTATCGGAACGTTGGCAGGCCATCACCGGCCATTTCATTCGCGAGGGCTATGGCCTGTCGGAAACCAGCCCGATCGTGTCGTTCAATCCCGCGGCAGTGAGCGAATTTACCGCCACGACCGGCGTGCCGATGCCATCAAGCGACGTGAAGCTGGTGGGTGACGACGGCGAGGAGGTTGCCGTGGGCGAACCCGGCGAAATCTGCGTCAAGGGGCCGCACGTGATGAAGGGTTACTGGAATCAGCCCGAGGCCAGTGCTGCGGCGTTCATGGCGGACGGCTACTTCCGCACCGGCGATGTGGGCGTGTTTGATGAGCGCGGATTCCTCAAGATCGTGGATCGCAGAAAGGACATGATCATCGTCTCCGGATTCAACGTGTATCCCAACGAGATTGAGGCGGTGGCCAGTGACTGTGCGGGTGTGGCCGAGTGCGCGTGCGTAGGGCTGCCGGACCCGCGAACCGGCGAGAAGGTTGCGCTGTTTGTGGTGAAGTCTGCTGGCAGCACAGTCTCGCGAGCAGACATCGAATCGCACTGCCGATCCGCGCTGGCGGCATACAAAGTTCCCAGCCAGATAGACTTCATCGAGGCATTGCCCAAGTCCACGGTCGGCAAGATTCTTCGCCGTGAGTTACGCAGCGCATCGCCAGGTGCGGCATAAGGATTGGATTGGCAATCCGTGATGCCTTGCGTCCAAGTCGAGTTTCTGGTGGCCGGAGCTAACTGCTGCGCGTGCTGCCTGGCATGCGCTCATGCAGTCACGCCGGGGGTTAATTCCCGGCGTGAACTGTTTGCTGCTCGCTGAGCCTCAGGCGCGCCCGGTTACCGGGATCAGTGCACCGGTGATGGCGGAGGCCTGCTTCGACAGCAGGAACATGATCACGTCGGCCAATTGCTCCGGTTTGACCCAGTGATCGAAATTGGCGTTGGGCATGTCGGCGCGATTGGGTGGCGTGTCGATGATGCTGGGCAGCAAGGCGTTGACGGTTATGTCGCGACTCTTGAGTTCGTCGGCCAGTGCTTCGGTGAGGCGCATCACGCCGGCCTTGGACGCGGTATAGGCGCCGACGCCGGCGCCGGCTTTGAGGCCCGATGCAGCACCGATGTTGATGATGCGTCCACCCGCTTTCAGATGGCTCAGCGCAGCCTGGCTGGCGGCAACGGCAGTGCGCAGGTTCACTCGGTACAGCAGATCCCAGCTGTCGACGCTGCCATCGGCCAGCGTTTCGTAGCGGAATGTGCCGGCGATGTTGATCAAGCCATCGATGCCGCCCATGGCTTTGGCAGCGACAGCCAAGGCTTCCTTCGCGGCGGTGGAATCGGCCAGATCGACACCACCCAGACAGGTCGCGCCGGCAATCCCTTCGGCCGGTGCCTCGGCATGGTCAATCGCCACCACTTGAGCTCCAGCGGCAAGGGCTGCGCGTACGGTGGCGGCGCCCAGGGTGCCAAAGCCGCCGGTGACGACGATGCGTCGATTGTCCAGTTGCATGCTGATCTCCAATGTTGTCTGCAATCCCGAAGGATAGAGCAACTGCTTCCGGGATCCCTGATTTGCGTGGTAGCCAAATAGGGAAACAACGACGATTGCAGTAAATTAGGCGTCTTCATTCTTAACTCTCTCCGGCACGCGGCCTGAGTCTGCCCGCGTGCCCGATCTCGGGTATTGCCATGGGTTCGTTGCCTTGCCGAAGTCTGCTGTCGTTCTTGTTGTGCATCGGCGTGGCGTTGCCGCTGCTGGCCAAAGAAGCGCAGACGGTTGGTCAGCAGCGCGAGGATGTGCTGATCTGGAGTCAGGCCAAACGCACGGCGGATTTCGCGCGCATGTACGAGATATTTCCGGCTGATCGGGTGGCGCACGGTACGAAGGTGCATGCCTTGCCGTCCGGCGTGGCGCTGACTCCGCAGTGGCAGGATGGCTCGATCACGCTGGCGCGCTACATGACCGAACATCATCTTGCCGGAGTGATGGTGCTGCAGCATGGGCGCATCCGCTTGCAGCGATATGCGCCGGGGTTTGGCCCTGACAAGCGCTGGACGTCATTCTCGGTGGCCAAGTCGGTCACTTCGATCTTGCTTGGTATTGCCTTGCGCCGAGGCGATATTCGCAGCATCGACGACACGCTTGAAACCTATATTCCGCAATTGCGTGGCAGTGCGTATGCGAAGGTGACGGTGGAACAATTGCTGACGATGACCTCGGGTGTGCGCTGGAACGAGGATTACGCCGATCCGAATTCCGACGTGGCGCAGATGTATCGCGGTGCCTGCGAAAACGGCCAGGCGCACGTGCTCTCGTATCTGAAGAAGTTGCCGCGCGCGCAGCCTGCTGGTTCGCACTGGAACTACAACACCGCCGAGACCGATCTGCTCGGCATCCTGGTGCAGCACGCGACCGGTCAGTCGCTGGCGAGCTACCTGTCGCAGACGATCTGGAAACCCTACGGCATGGCGTCGGATGGTTACTGGCTGAAAGACGAATGCGATGGCAGCGATACCGGCGGCAGCGGCCTTTCTGCCACGCTCGCCGACTACGCACGCTTCGGCCAGTTCATGCTCGATGGCGGCAAGATTGATGGCAAGCCGGTGATTGCCGATGCGTGGATGCAAGGCGCATTGCATCGACAGCAGGATGTATCCACCCCAGGTCATGGTTACGGCTATCTGTGGTGGACCGATGGCGACGCCAATTACGCGGCGATCGGTATTTTTGGCCAGTTGGTCTACGTCGACCCATCGCGGCAACTGGTGATTGTGCAAGTCGGCGCCTGGCCACAGGCAACCTCAAAAGACTTGATGGCTTCGCGCAGTGCGTTTATCGCGGCGATTCAACGTGGTGTTGACGCGGCTCCAGCTAAGCATGCCAACGTTGGCGGTTGAGGTATGAGCGAGGCTGCGACGACTCAGTCAGTCGGCGTATTCCGGTAGCGACTGACATCGGCTGATTGCACGGAAGCTGACTTGTTCGACCACGACTGGCGGATATAGCTGACCACCGCGGCGACCTCGGCATCGCTCAATTGCTGTGTAAAAGGTGGCATGGAGTAGGGCTGTGGATTACTTGCGGTAACCGGCGCGAAACCACCGAGCAGCACGCTGCGAATCGCGTTGATGCCGGTCGGTTCGGTGACCGAGGTGTTGCCGTTGAGCGGAGGATAGATCCCGGCCACACCGTTGCCGTTGCCGCCGTGGCAATCCGCGCAATGCTGCGCATAGAGCTTGCTGCCTTGCTCGTGGTCAGCCGTGCCGTTGGACACCAGTGCTGCCGTCACAGACTTCCGTGGCGGTAGCGACTGCAGATAGACCGCTACCGCCCGCAGGTCACTGTCGGTCATGTGCTGGGTACTCAACCGCACCACATCAGCCATCGGACCAAAGGCGGTGCCCTTGGCGGACTGGCCGGTCTTCAACAGATCGACAATATCCTTTTCGCTCCATCCTTCCAGGCCACCACTGGCCTGTGTACTGAGATCCGGGGCGTACCAGTCCAGTTGCGGAATCTGACCACCGGTGAGCTGCTGGTTTTTCTTGATGCCACCCAGGGAATTGCGCTCGGCATGACATTCATTGCAGTGGCCCAGGCCCTGCACCAGGTAGGCGCCGCGATTCCATGCTTCGGATTGCGCCGGATCAGCTTTGAATACGCCTGGCTTGAAGTACAGCGCACGCCACGCAATCAGGCTTTTGCGCAGGTTGTAGGGAAAGTTCAGACCCAGCTCGCTATCTGGCCGACGCACCGGTGGCAATGATTTGAGATAGGCGAAGATGGCCAGCGCATCATCGCGGGTCACCTTGGTAAACGAGGTATAGGAAAATACCGGATACAGCAGCTCGCCATGGCGTCCCTTGCCGTTGTGCAGGGCGTGCCAGAAGTCGTTGAAGCTCCACCCACCGATGCCGGTTTCATTGTCGGGCGTGATGTTGGGCGCGGGTACATCACCGAACGGCGTAGCCAGCGAGCGACCGCCGGCATAGCGTTTGCCACCGCGTTCGGTATGGCAGGCCGCACAGTCGCCGACGATCGCAAGGTATTTTCCACGCGCCACCAGCGCAGGATCGCGCAACCTGCGGACCTCCTCGGCTTGCTGTGCCGGCGAGGAGGGCGCCGAGTGATGACGCCCGGCAAACCACCAGGCCAGCAGACCAGCGAGCAAAACGGGTGGAAGCCACCAAAGACGTCGCATCTTGCTCATTGATCCGCTCCATTGCTGCCCATCACACACCAGCCCGGCAAGGCTTCGGTCTGGGCACTGGCCGGTGCCGGGTGGGTGTCGTTCGGCAATGGCTGGCTGGCGAGCCAGGCGGCAACGGCTTCAACGTCGGATTCGCGCATGCGATTGGCGACTACGCCCATGCAATACGGTCCTTTCGCGGCGCGGGTGTGATTGCGCCAGGAAAGCAGCTGATTGCTGAGGTAGCCGTACGACAAACCGAGCAGGCCGGGCATCATCGGTTGCACCCCGGTCAGGTTGTTGCCATGACAACTGGCGCAAGAGGGCAGGCCGCGGGTTGAGTCGCCGAGGCGTACCAGTTGTTCACCGCGACGCCTGGTTTCGTCAGATACAGCGGGTACGGGCTGCCTGCTGTAGGGCACATCCTGTTTCGAAAAGTATTCCGCGATACGGCGCATGTATGCCGTGCTGAGCTGGCGCACGACATATTCCATCGGTGCATGCTGGCGCTGGCCGCTCCGGAAATATTCCAGCTGTTGCAGCAGGTAACCTGCCGGCTTGCCCGCCAATCGAGGGATCAGCACGCTATCTGCGGAGCCTTCCCCGTGTGCGCCGTGGCAGCTGGTGCATGCGGCCACGCGCTGCTGGATCGTGTCGGGAACGGGTGGTGCGGCATCCTGCGCGTTGACGTCCGTTGTCGCGAAAGTCACGACGAACGCCATCACGGCGATGATCAAGGCGGCCCCGTTGCGCAATGGATCAAGACGGCTCATTTGGGGATTGTAGACCCGTACAGCGCGTTGCACTGTCTTTGCGACAAGCTGCCGCATGGATTGAGTAATCTGTGTCATGGATGATCGGATCGTGCCAGGCAGTCGATTTCATTTCCTGCATGAGTTGCCGGCTATCTGGCTGTCGATTTCGCTCTCCGGATTCAAGATATCCATTGTTTGAGGCTGGTTGCCTGCGTGCCTGCATGCAATCTACTCTGCATGGATGAAGATCGGCGTAGCCAGCAGGAATCTTGAGCGCTTTCGAACCTTGTTGCACAAGCTGCAGAATCTGTTTTGGCTGAAGTACTGGTTTCCACATGTGCCATTGGCTCTGGCAATGATGCTCGGCGGCGTCATGTTGCTGCGAGCGGACGTGGGGCTGGGCTGGCAGCATTACTTCTCGCAGATACTGCATGGGTCGCTGGACATGCCGCCACGCATGTTGCCACCGATCCTGATTGGCAGTGGCATGCTGACGATGGCGCTGGCCTTGCTGTGGCGTTCGCGCATCGCCTGGATGATGGCGTTGATGCTGGTGGCAACGGCTGCAATCAGTACCCAATTCGGTGCGCAGCACGGCCAAAGTCTGCTGGCTTATTTCCTGGTGGTGCTTGGTGCGCTGGTCTTCAGCTATCGCGAGTTCGACCGATCCAGCGTGGCGGCCAGCACATTGTTTGCGTTTACCTCGGTCGCGATGCTGTTGACGTATGCCACGTTTGGCAGCTACTACCTCGGCAATCAGTACAGGCCGGCAATCACCGACCTGGTCACGGCCTTGTACTACTCGATGGTGACCATGAGCACGGTCGGCTACGGTGACATCGTGCCCCTGACTTCCGAGGCCAAACTTTTTTCGGTCTCTATCATCGTGATGGGCGTGGCGGTATTTGCGACCTCGCTGACGGCGGTGATCGCGCCGATGGTCAGCCAATCATTGCAACGCATTGTGAGCAGCAAGGACAAACGCATGAAACGCGAAAAGCACTTCGTCGTCATCGGCAATACGTCGCTGGCCAGCAACACCTCGATTGAATTGGCTCGCCGTGGTCGCCCGGTAACGCGCGTTTTTCGCAAGCAGCCTGAAGGCATCGACACCGACAAAGTCGACATGGTGATCGGCGATCCTGGCAACGTCGACGTACTGCGCGAAGCGGGCGTCGATCATGCGCAGGCGGTGATGGCAATGATGGACGATGATTCGGAAAATGCCTTCGCCATCCTGGCCGCGCGCGAGCTTGGCGGCGGCGCGCGCACGGTGGTGGCTGTCAACGATCAGCGCCACCGCACCCGCATCAAACTGGTGCAGCCGGATGTGGTGATTGCGCCGCAGTTGCTCGGTGGCGAACTACTGGCGATGCTGATGACGGGTGAGGAAGTGACCTCGGACTTCATCATGCAGCGCGTGTTCCAGGATATGTCCGAGCCTGGCTCCGAATCTTCGATCGTGCCGGATCCGAAAGCTGGCTGAGTCTGGCTTGAATCGCTCCGGGTTTCGTGGAGGCCGAGCAGGTTACTGATCCCGAAAACCCACTATCTATGCTTGCATGAGCCGCAAGATAGCGTGTTACTTTCGGGCGGCTTTACGCTTCACCTGTTCTGGCAGCAATGTTGCGTTAGCACTGCGCTGGCGTAATGCCTCAAGATAGTTGTAGATCGTGAAACGTGTGACACCCAGCGCTTTCGCCGCGCGCTCGACGCCGCCCTTCACGCTGAAGAGTCCACGTTCGAGCATCGTTTCGACGGCATGAATTTTCTCGTCCTTGTCCATGGCGGATACGGGCCTGCCAAATCTGTGCACGGCCTCGGCAATGATTTCCTTCATGAGGGAATCGATCCCGACGGGTGCTTCACGCGCTGGTGAAGGTGCATTCGGCCTGGAAAGCATGCTCTGCAACAGGGCGTGCGCCTGGATGACCACCGACATATCGGCATTGACGCAGAGACTGGCGAAATTTGTGCCCTGGTTGTCACGAAAAATCACGGTGCTCGATTGCAGTTCCTTGCCACTGCGGGTGAAAGTCCGATAGTTGCTGATCACCGAGTGCGTTTCTTCCGCACCCTCGGTCACGGAGCGCATCAGTTCGACAAACCCCTTGTCACCATCCGGCCCGCTAAGGATCGAATCGCCGACAGAGCGTCCGGAGACGTGGCCATTGAGAATTTTCACGATCGAGCTTTCCGGGCACGTCAAGTCGTGCAGCACAATTTCCACGTTCTCACCGACGAAACTGCCGACGACGTCCACGATGGGCCAGAGTACGGAGAACAAGGCCGTGCGTTCGGCGGACAGGCTCTTGAGAACACTGTCGTGCTCCGCCGGCTGCGCCCCGTTCGTGCGGGCTTTAGAAGACTTGGCTGCCATACGTGAGGTTTCCAATCGACAAAGGTCGAGATTAGCGCCCGGAAGCATGATCACCTTACGTGGTGCGTATGCATTCGGCCAGCGTGACCGACACGCGGTATCAGGGACTTGGGTTTCCGGTCAGGCGCTCTTGCACCTTAATTCAACATAGTGTTGAATATATCAACACTATGTTGAATTGCGCAATGAAATCCACAGCCTTGGCGCCGTGGCAATCACCTTTAGGGAGTTAGTGGATGAGTGAGATTGGACGCCGACTTCTGGCAGCGGGGCTGGAATTGCCGCCTCCCATGCCGGCTGCTCCGGGTGTGCGGCTTCCCTTTGCGCTGGTGCAGCGCCATGGCTCCCGTTTGCTTTTTTCCGGACATGGTCCACAAGCTCCTGGTGGCAAGATCGATGTCGTGAGGGGCAAGCTCGGCGTGGATCTGAGTGTGGAAGAGGGCTACAAGGCGGCACGTCTGGTGGCGCTTTCCGTGCTGGGTAGTCTGCATCGCGAGCTCGGAGATCTGGACCGAATCAGTCGATGGGTAAAAGTGTTTGGGATGGTCAACTCATCGCCGGCATTTTGCGAACAACCGGCGGTGATCAACGGCTTTTCCGACCTGATCATTTCGCTTTTCGGTCCGGATCGTGGATCGCATGTGCGCTCTGCTGTCGGCATGGCACAACTGCCTTTCAATATCCCGGTGGAAGTCGAAGGAGAGGTGGAAATTCATGACGACTGACGAGGCCTGCTCATGACGATCTCACGACGGCAATTGCTGAAGGGGCTGGCGCTGGCGCCGGCAATCTCTCTGGCGGGGACTGCGCTCGGAGAGTCGCACGGAAAGGCGGCAGTCGTTCCAACGAGTCTCGCCGACGACTTTGAGGTCGTGCACCAAGAGACCTGCCTGAACAATGCACGCTGGCATCCGATGAGTCGTGGCGCGCGTGCCCAAGTCGATGCCTACCAGACATACAAGGAACGCGGCATCTGGCAACCGCCGGACTTGATTGATCATCTGCAGTCCTCGGTCAAGCAGCACTTTGCCAAACTGATTAATGCCGACGTTCGCGAAATCGCCTACGTCAACAGCACCACCGCGGGCGAGACAATGCTTGTGGGTAGCCTGGGGTTGCCTGAGAAAGGCGGGAATATCGTCACCGACGCCCTCCATTTTGAAGGTTCGCTCTACATGTACGAAGCCTTGCGGAAGCAGGGCATGGATGTGCGCTGTGTGCGCCCAACACAGGACTGGCGCATTGATCTGAAGGACATGGCACGGGCCATCGATGACAAGACGCGCCTTGTGGCGGTGTCATTGGTGTCCTTCATCAATGGTTTTCAGCATGACATCAAGGCGTTGTGCGAACTGGCGCACGCGCATGGCGCAGTGGTTTATGTAGACGCGGTGCAGGCGGTGGGTGCGATTCCCGTGGATGTTCGTGCGCTCGGTGTCGATGCGTTGGGCAGTGCGAGCTACAAGTGGCTGATGGGCGATTTCGGGCTGGGATTTCTCTATATAAACCAGCAATTGATCCCCCGTCTGAAGCGCATGGTGTACGGCTATCGCCAGCTCGACAGCTTCGATTACCACGCGTTTCCCGGGGACAAGCCCGGCACTTATCCGGCGTCGTGGTCACAGCACGAGGATGCCGCAGGCTATTTCGAAATTGGCACCTATTCCAACGCCACACTGGCGGCGCTGTCCTATTCATTGCCGCAGATCCTGAATCTCGGCGTGGACACGATCCAGCAGCATGCGCAGGAACTGATCGCGCCGCTCCAGCACGAGTTGCCGCGGCTGGGCTATGCCGCGATGACACCGGCAGGTAGCGCATCGCCGATTGCTACTTTCCTTACCAAAGATCCCAAAGACACTGCCATACGGCTTCGTCGAGCTGGCGTGGATGTGTCAGTGCAAGGAGGGCGAATGCGCGTATCACCTTCGATCTACAACACGCAGCACGACGTGGAGAAGTTGCTGGATGCATTGAGTTGATATCCATGAATTTCGCGGTCAACCCGAACGGGTGACGCCGACAAAGCGACATTCATCAAGGGAAGAAGACGTATCCGGGCTGGTACCGGATCGGGGAATGCAGTCGTTAAAACACCATCCGCCTGCGGAAAGCCGTCGGCCAAGTCCATCCAGAATCGTTCGTGCAGGAGCGTCATCATGAAGCCAAATTTTCACAGTCAAAAAACAAAATCGCTGACCCGTGCGATAAACAGGGCGTGCTTTGGAACCACCGTGCTCGCCTTGCTGGCGATTGCGCAACCCCTGTTTGCACAGGAAGCTCAAACGAGTGATTCGGCAAAGCCCGCCACCACTGACCAGGCAAACGCCAAGACGCTGCAACGCGTAACGGTCACTGCTGAAAAGAAGTCTGAGTCGGAACTGGACGTCCCAATCTCGATGACAGTGGTAGAAGCTTCGATCATGCTCAACGCAGGCATGTCGCAGTTGAATGATTATTACGCGACGGTCCCGGGCCTGAGCGTGAATGATCGCGGTTCGGGTCGCACGACGCTCGTGATGCGCGGTATTTCCACCGGCAGCGAGAACAACCCCACGGTGGGCGTATCCATTGATGATGCGCCTTTTGGCTCATCCACAACCGATTACTCCATCTCAGACATCGATCCATTCGACATCGATCACATCGAAGTACTTCGTGGTCCGCAAGGCACGCTTTATGGTGCCAGCAGCATGGGCGGCCTGATCAAGTTCGTGATGGCTGAGCCGAGCACCGATTCGTTCAACGGCCGCGTGCAGTCTGATGTGTCCAGCACGGACCATGGCACGATGGGCTATGCGGTACGTGCCTCGGTGAATATTCCACTGTCCAGTGACGCAGCAGTGCGCGCCAGTGTTTTCAACCGGCATGACGCGGGCTACGTTGACGACCCGCTACAAGGCAAAAAGAACGTCAATGAAGGCGATGCGCAAGGCGCGCGCATCTCGACGCTTTGGCGGCCGAGTGACAGTTTCACACTGCGGACATCGATCCTTGCGCAGAACAATTCAGTCGATAGCAGTGCACGTGTCGACATGCAACAGAACAGCTATACGCCGGTTTTCGGCCCCTATGAACATGCGCGTCTTCCTGGCACGGATAACGCTGACACCCAGACGCGCATGTTCACCGTGCAGATGGACGGCAAGCTCGGTTGGGCAGACTTGGCTTCGGTCAGCAGCTACAACCAATACAAGTTGATAGGGCCGCAGGATGTTTCAGGCACCTTTGGTGGCATTGCCAATGCAATCTACGGCATACCGGGCCTTGGTGTGAAGATAGTCAACAACAACGAGACCGGAAAGTTTTCACAGGAACTGCGCCTGTCCTCGCCCGATGATGGTCGCCAATTGAGCTGGCTTGCCGGTGGCTTCTTCACGCGTGAACACACCACCGGGTTCCAGCGGGTTCTGGCGGTGAATGGGGCAACGGGCGGGGATGAAGGTCTAGGCTCGATGTACGACGGTACGTCGCCATCCACGTTCAAGGAAATCGCTGGCTTCGGCAACGTGACCTATCGATTTACTGATGCGTTTGACGTGCAGCTGGGTGGCCGTTACAGCTCGGTCACCCAGCACTTTTCCAGTGCTTTATCCGGCCCCCTCAACGGAGGCGACTCGACCAGCAGTGATAGCGCTGGCGATAACGTCTGGAACTACAGCTTCAGTCCGCGCTATCACATCAGCGACGATGTAATGACCTATCTCCGTGTGGCTACGGGTTATCGCGCCGGTGGTGTCAACACATTGTTGCTCGATGATCAGGGCAAGTTCCCTTCTCAGTACAAGTCTGATTCGCTCACCAGCTACGAGTGGGGCCTGAAGGGCGACTTTGCGGATCACGCTCTTACGCTCAGCGGATCGCTGTTCTACATCGACTGGACTGACATCCAGATCAGTGAGATTTCACAGGACTCCGGTAACACCTATTTCGTGAATGCCGGTGCCGCAAAGAGTCAGGGTGCTGAATTAAGCTTGAGCTGGCGTCCAGTACATGGCCTCAACATCGCCGCCAACACAGCCTATACCGACGCGGTGCTTACCAAGGATACGCCCGACGGTACGTACGGCAAGTCAGGTGACCGCCTGCCTTACTCACCGAACTGGTCTGGCAATCTATCGGGCGATTACAGCTTTCCGCTCAGCGACGGTCTGGATGGCAACGTAGGCGGCAGCGTGACCTATGTCGGTGATCGCGAGAGCAATTTCACCTCGTCCTCAAGCGCGGAACGTTTTGCACTGCGCTCATACACCACGGGTGAGCTGCATGCCGGCGTCCAGTCGATGGACTGGAATGTGAGCCTGTATATGAAGAATCTCACCGATGCCCGTGGCTATCTCAGCGCTACCCCGCAGAACAACACCACCGGCGTCAGTTCGTATGGACTGTTGCTCATCCAGCCGCGAACCTACGGTGTTTCCGCAACGTATACGTTCTGATCTGGCAATGCGCAGCGTGCCCGGGCATCGGTTTCCGATGTCCGGGTTCTTCAGCTTTTGAATCCACATCATCGGGACAAATGCAGTCATGCAACGGAGCAGAACACGTCACATTTTCGCCGCTCGATACCTCGCGTTTGGCTTGATGCTGTGCGCTTCATTGCTTGTACGGACGCACGCGCAGGCCGTCACCAAGAACACCGTGGATGTGGTTTTGCGACCCGCAGCAGCGGACGCATCGCAGAAGATTCCATTTGTCGATGTCAGCATCAAGGCAACGTTTTCCGGTGTGACCGCGGGCAAACCGCTGATGCGCCTTCCACTCGTTACCAGCAATGTGAAGACGGTGGCATCGTCTCTCGAAATCCTTGAGGCATTCGATGCCACGGGTCCGGTGGCACTGACGTACCACGATGATGCGTCTGGCTCAAAGCCGTACCGGCATTGGGAAGCTTCGCGCCCGATTCATGGGCCTTTGACGGTCAGATACCGCGCCAACATTACTGATGCGCTCAATCCTCTCGGTGCCGCGCCGCCACTGGAGTTGCGCAGTGAGTCGGGGGTCTTTTCGGGGGTGGTGGGCACCTATGTGCTGCTGCCCGACACAGACCAGGCCTATCGGCTAAGGTTGAATTGGGATTTTTCCGCGATCGGTGGTGCTTCGCTCGGAGTATCTACCTTGGGTGTCGGTCAGCAGTCGAGCGCTCCGCTGTCGCCTGATGCACTGGAATCCACATTCACGATGGGAGGGCGCCTCGGGCATGAGCCGTCAGTACCTGCTGCTGACGGATTCTTTTCGGCGTGGCAGGGCAAGCCGCCATTCGATGCACGCGAGTTGATGCAATGGACACACCGCCTTTACGGCACATACCTGAAGTTCTTCGATACGCATGGTGTGACGTACAACGTTTTTCTGCGTCGAAACAAGGTTAACCCGGGTGGCGGCGTCGAGGTGGCAAATTCATTCGTGGGTACGTTCGACGACGGCACTCCGGTTGAGGATTTCAAGTTCACCCTTGCGCATGAAATGGTGCATACCTTTGTCGGTGCGCTGGACGAAAAGGACGAGCTGGCGTCGTCATGGTTCTCCGAAGGCCTGGCGGTTTACTACCAGCGGCTATTGCCGTATCGCGCTGGCCAGATTGCGCGCAATGAGTATCTGCGAGATCTGAATGTCACCGCGGCGAGGTACTACACGGATGTGCTCAATACGACACCCAATCGGGATATTTCAGCGCGCTTCTGGGCTGATACGCGTGTGCGAGTGCTTCCCTACGATCGTGGATCGCTGTATTTCGCGCAGCTCAATGCCCGGATCCGCAAGGCTTCCCACGGAAAACGCTCGCTTGACGATTTGGTGCTGGCGTTTCTCAAGCGTCGCCACACAGGCCAGCCGCTGACGCAGCCATCCTGGCTCGCAGCGGTGACACAAGAGCTGGGCGATTCCGGTCGACAGCAGTTTGCGGACATGATGAGCGGGAAACCCATCCTGCTTGAATCAAATGCATTTGGTACCTGTTTTCAGCGGATCAGCAAGCCCATGCGACGTTACGAACTGGGCTTTACACCGGACGTGTTGGTGCAGCCTCGGAGGATTATCCGTGGCATCGTGCCCGGGTCTGCCGCAGCGGCAGCGGGCTTGAAGAATGGAGATGAAATCCTGAAGCCGGTTCCCCAGGATGGCATCCAGTCTGATCAGAGAGCCAAGCTCAAGCTTGATATTCGTCGTGATGGCAAGGATTTTGAGGTGTCCTATCTTCCACGTGGTGAGGCTGTTCCGACTTGGCAGTGGATTGAGAGCGACAACCCGACCTGTACGGACGGAAAGTGAATTGGGTTAATCAACTCAGATTCATGCCTATGCGCAAGTAGAGCAACCTTGGTAGTCCTTCATCGTGAGGAAGGACTACCAAGGTTCTGAATATCTGGCACAGGCTCGCGTTGAATGAGGCGAGGAGATTGCCATGAGTGCACGCAATTACAAGTCACTAGGCCACCGGTTGAGCGTGGCCTTTGGCGGATTCAGTGAAAGTCCCGCGATCGCGTGTCCAGGGTGCCAAGCAACGGACTCATATCCAGTAGTCGGCTGGCGATCAGATGACGAACGCCGTCGACGCTCTCCCAGCGACCGTCAATGCCGAGCAAGGTGGATTCGAGCAAGATGCGGCGCTGGGTTTCGGCGAGATCGCGCCAGACGACGACATTGACCATGCCGTGCTCATCTTCCAGCGTGACGAAGGTGACGCCGCTGGCGGTTTCCGGTCGTTGTCGCATGGTGACCAGGCCCGCGACACGCACGAAGCTGTTATGCGGGCGGGCGCGCAACGTATGGGAATCGGTGCAGCGAGCGGCTTTCAGGCGGGCGCGGATTTGTTGCAAAGGATGGGGGCCCAAGGTCAGTCCGATGCGTGCGTAATCTGCAAGCGTGTCTTGGGCTTGGGTTGGAGCGGGCAACGTGATCGATGTCTCCGCAGGACTGGCGTTGCCAAATAAAGGCAACTGCTTTTCGACGCCCGCGATCGCCCAGCGGGCGTCATGTCGGTTTCTGGCCAACCCTTGAAGTGCGCCTGCTTCGGCCAATAGTTCCTGATGTCGCTTGTCGAGATCCGTGCGGGCGCATAAATCGGCGATATCCGCGAAGGGCTGCTGACCGCGTGCAAGACAGATGCGATCAGCCACGATTTGCGCAAAGCCACGCACCTCACGCAAGCCAAGCCGAATCGCCGCTGATCCATCACTTTCTTCCAACAGGCAATCCCACGCGCTGCAGCCCACATCCACTGGCAGCACCACAACGCCGTGGCGCTGGGCGTCCTGCACGATCTGGCTGGGTGAATAGAAACCCATCGGCTGGCTGTTGAGCAGGGCGCATGCGAACGCGGCCGGCGCATGGCATTTGAGCCAGCAACTGGCGTAGACGATGCCGGCGAAGCTGGCGGCGTGGGATTCGGGGAAGCCGTAGGAGCCGAAGCCCTTGATCTGCTTGAACAGCTGCAGCGCAAACTCGATGGTATAGCCCCGAGCGAGCATCCCTTCAGTGATCCGTTCGCGATGCCGCTCCATACCGCCACGACGTTTCCAGGCGGCCATGTCACGACGTAGCGTGTCCGCCTCGCCAGGGGTGTAGCCGGCGGCCACCATCGCCAACTTCATCACCTGTTCCTGAAACAGCGGTACGCCCAGCGTGCGCTCGAACACGTGCTTCAATTCTTCCGAGGGATAGACGACGGGTTCTTCCTTGCGCCGACGACGCAGGTACGGATGCACCATGTCGCCCTGGATCGGCCCCGGTCGCACGATGGCGACCTGGATCACCAGATCATAGAAGTTCTCTGGGCGATGGCGTGGCAGCATCGCCATCTGCGCGCGGCTTTCGATCTGGAAGACACCGATCGTGTCGGCACGCTGGATCATCGCGTAGGTGGCTGGGTCTTCCGGCGGCAGGGTCGCCATGGTGTAGTCGCGGCCATGTTGCGTGCGAAGCAGGTCGAGGCATTTCTGCACGCAGGTGAGCATGCCGAGTGCGAGACAATCGACCTTGAGCAGGTTCATGGTGTCCAGATCATCCTTGTCCCACTGGATGATCGTGCGATCGGGCATCGCGGCGTTCTCTACCGGCACGAGCTCACTCAACGGTGCGTCGGAAATCACGAAGCCGCCGACATGCTGGGAAAGATGACGTGGCGTATTCAGCAGTTCGGCCGTGAGTTTGATGACGCGCTGGATCACTGCGCTGTCCGGGTCAAAGCCGTGTTCGCGAAGGGCGTCAGTGAGTGGTGCTTCACCATCCCACCAGGCAAACACCTTGCTGAGCAGATCAACCCGATCGAGCGGCAGGCCAAGCGCCTTGGCCACATCGCGCACCGCGCTCTTGCCGCGATAGCAGATCACCGTGGCGGCCAGGCCTGCACGCTCGCGACTGTACTTGCGGTAGATGTACTGAAACACCTCCTCGCGCCGTTCGTGTTCGAAGTCGATGTCGATATCGGGCGGTTCGTTGCGCTCCTTGCTGATGAATCGCTCGACCAGAAGATTCATGCGTCCGGGATCGACCTCGGTCACGCCCAGCGCAAAACACACCGCCGAGTTGGCGGCGCTGCCGCGACCCTGACAGAGAATGTGCCGACTGCGCGCAAAGCGCACGATGTCGTGCACGGTGAGGAAGTACGACTCGTAACGCAGCTCGGCGATCAGTGCGAGCTCGTGTTCGATCTGCGCCCTTGCCTTGGCGGGCACGCCATTGGGCCAACGCCAGCGCGCGCCTTCTTCGGTCAGATGGCGCAGCCAGCTGGTGGGCGTATGACCCTCGGCCACCACTTCGGCGGGATAGCGATACTGCAGCTCCTCCATGCGGAAGGTACAGCGTGCGGCGATGGTCGCAGCTTCTTCCAGTAGTGCGGATGGGTAGAGGGTTGCCAGTACATCGCGCCGACGCAGATGCCGTTCGCCGTTCTTGAACAGTACCGCGCCGGCTTCGGCAAGCGTCATGCGATGGCGGATCGCGGTCAGCGTGTGCTGCAAGGCGAGACGTCGGCGCACATGCATGTGCACATCGCCGGTTGCGACTAGCGGCAGGTTTACGGCCTTGCTCAGTTCGATCAGCGAGTGCAGACGCTTCGCATCGTGCGGGCCACGGTGCAATTCCACCGCAAGCCACGCGCGATCGCCGAAAATCGAGCGCACCCAATGACCTTCATCGACTGGCGGATGCAACCCGGGAGTCCACAACACGAGGATGCCCGGCAAACCATTCCCGACATCGGCGCGGGTCAGCCGGTAGGTGCCTTTGGCGGAAGCACGTCGGCCGGTGGTGATGAGTTGGCACAGCGTGGTGTAGCCGAGTCTGGTTTCACACAGAAGCACCAGCTTCGGCCCGTCATCAAGCTGGATTTCCGAACCAACGATTAGCGGTAGTCCGGTTTCGCGCGATGCTTCCAGCGCACGCACGATGCCGGCCAGCGAACATTCGTCGGTGATTGCCAGTGCTTGATAACCACAAGACTTGGCCCGCTGGAAAAGCTCGCGCGCGCTCGATGCGCCGCGACCGAACGAGAAGTCCGACAGGCAGTGCAGCTCCGCATAGATGCTCATGCGAACCAGCCGTGGATCATCCAGCCGGACTGCTCACCGGGTGCACAGAACGCCCACGCGTATTGTCCCTGCGAAGTTTCCACCCGGTAGTAGTCACGGCAGACTTCGCCGCCATCCCACCAGCCGGTTTCCAGTCGTTCGGGCCCGGCCAGGATACGTGGCGGCGGGCCACGCAACGGAATCGGGCGATCAAGCAGCCAGGTCGGACGCGGGAAGACTTCCACGTGAGACAAGCATTCTGCACCCACCAATTGGGATCGCTCGGGGCGTGGATCGACCGTATCGCGCAAGCGGTAGACCGCGTCATCACCCAGCCGCGCACGCAAGCGTTCGCGCAACTGATCCATCGACACGGCATGCGCCGGTCGTTCATCGAAGAGATCGCGACCGACGGGCACGAAGGCGGGAAGGTCGCGTGCGATCAGACGCATGGCGACGACCGGCGCGGGCAGCTGGACCTGATCGAGGCGACCGCGGGCCAGCTCGAACAGCATGGCCGGATCACGCTCGGGCGAGAGCAAACCGACGGGCACGTCGGTCGCATGTCCCGCACGATGTTCCAGTTGCACCACGAAGCGTTGTACGCCACCCTCGCGACCGGCCAGGTATGACGCCAGATCACTGGTCATGCGACGTAACGGAAACACCAGCGCGCCGAGGTTTTCCACTTCGTGCAACAGCTCAACCCGCAGGTCGAAAATGTCGGTGGGAACGAAGGGCGCCAAGCCGTGCGGGCGATCGCCGACGAGTTGATCGAGTGCAATCAGCAACTCACTGCCGAACCGACGCCGTAGCGCATCACGCGGAAGTGCCAGCACCTTGCCGAGCGTGCGCAAGCCCATGCTCGGCAAGGCAGCCGCTGCAGCGGGCGGCAATCGTGATTTGCCTAGCGGCACCTCCTGACAAGCACGACGCAACATCTCTGCCGTCTTGATCGCCATACCGTCGCGAACACCCGCCAATACATAAGCGGCTTGCGGTGTGGGAGCCGCGGCAATCCGGTGACGAAAACCCAGCTGGGTGAAGTCCGCACGCAGCAGCGCTTCGAAACGGGGCCACGGACCGAACAGTTCCATGCTGCCGCTGATCTCCAGCACGATGGCGTGCGGCAACAAGCTCACTTCGGCGCTGTAACGGTAAGCCACTGCGGCTAAAAACCGATGCCAGCGCACGGCGTCTTCATGGTCATACGGCACGGCATCGAACGCGGTGAGCAACGCCTGAGCTGCTGTCAGTCGTTGACCGACGCGCAATCCCGCTTCCCGGGCGGGAATGTTGGCCGCAACGACGATGCGTGCATTGGCGGGTCCATCGACCAGCACCAGCGGTCCAGTGACATCAGGCCGTCGGCGAAGGACCCCGTCCAGCGCCAGGTGCGGCAGCAAAATACAAGCCCAGGTCATGCGCGGTCACCATCAATGCAGCGCGCAGGTGAGCGGAATCGGTGCCGCGGGCACGGCACCCCCGCGGCATTTACGCACCCATAATCGGTGCAATGGCTGGGCTTCCAGTTCCAGCCGCAAGGGGGCGGGTGATGCGTTCTTCAGTTGTCGGCGGTCGCGGAAGATGAAGGCCAGGGCCTTGCCGGTATCGGCAGCCACCTGAAGTCGACGCAAGGCACCCGCGTCGGCTTGGGTCGGCCATGCCAGCACGGCCGCGCAACTGCCCGAACGCAGGCACTGTTCCGTCGCCCACAGCACGTCTCGTTCTCTTGCTGCGACGATTTCCACGTGGCGCATGTCCACACCGTGCTGGCGCCAACCCGTGACATAAGGCGCATACGGCGGCGCCACGATCACCACTTGTTTGCTGGCTTGAGTCAGGCGCGCCAAGGTCGGCAGCACGACCTGCAATTCACCCACGCCATCGAGCGGAAGCAGGATTTCCGACAGCGAGGCCTCTGGCCAACCGCCGCTGGGTAATACCGAATCCAGCGCATCCCAGCCGGTCGGTTGATCTCCGGCTGGGACGGGTGTCGCGCGACCTCGCCAGACCTGACGCGCATCGAGTAACGAGGAAAGGGGTACGACCGCACTCATCAGCTGCCTCGCAGCAGGCCGGCGAACAGGCCTTCGATGGCGAAATCTTCGGTCGGGTCGACATCAATCGGCTTGAAGCCCGGGCTGTTGGGCATCAAGCGGATGACATCGCCTTTCCAGTGCAGCCGCTTGATGGTGAAGCGATCGCCCTCGACGCGGGCGGCCACCACCTGACCATGCCGTGCCACCGGCGTGGCATGCACGCCGACCAGATCGCCATCGAGAATCCCTTCGTCGCGCATCGAATCACCGACTACGCGCACCAGATAATCCGGGCGCAGACGGAACAGCCAGCGCGACACCCGCAGGCTGCGCTCGATGCGTGACTCGGAAAACAACGGTTCACCGGCCGCAATCCGACCAATCAGCGGCAGCTCCATCGTGTCCGCATCCAGTGGATCGGGCTCATGCACCAGCCGGATGCCGCGCGCCTGATTCGGCACGATCACCAGGCGGCCCTTGGCCTCCAGCGAGCGCACGTGCTTGAGCACGGCGCTGACATTGCCGATATCCAGCGCTTCGCCGATTTCCTCCAGCGTGGGCGCGTGTCCATCACGCTCGATCCGGGCCCGGATGAAGGCAAGTACGTTGGATTGGCGGCTGGTGATCTGGATCGTCATGGCTTATATAGTTTCACCATTTCAGGTGAAAATAAAAGAGAAAGAAATGCCCCAAAGATCATCCATGGGAGATCAAGGACTTGGCGCAACCACCGCATTCGGTGTCGAACTGCGGTGCAAGGCCAGCGTCGCCCCAGGCCATCTCACGGGATGAGATTGGCATCCGTTTAACTGCACCGACCGCGACCGAGGCTTATGCATGAACGCTTTACCTGACCGCTACACCACCGACGAACTGGTGCTGCGCGACCCCGGCGATGGCCGGACACTGGCCCAGCGTCTGACCAAGCGCTATGCCGCGCGCATCACCGGGGCGTTTGTGGTGCCGGGGCGCGAGGGCGCCTTTGCGGATATTCCGCAGGACCTTCCCCCGGCGTTGGCTCAAGCGTTGCGTTTACGTGGGATCGAGCGCCTGTACAGCCATCAGGCCGAGGCCTGGAGCGCGGCCCAAGCGGGCAAACACGTGGCCATCGTCACCCCGACCGCTTCCGGCAAATCGCTGTGCTACGCGCTGCCAGTGATCAGCGCGGCGATGCAGGCCAACGCCAAGGCGCTGTACCTGTTTCCGACCAAGGCATTGGCGCAGGATCAGGTGGCCGAACTGCTCGAACTCAATCAGGCGGGCGATCTTGGCGTCAAAGCCTTCACCTTCGACGGCGACACGCCGGGCGATGCGCGTCAGGCGATCCGGCTGCATGGCGATATCGTGGTCAGCAACCCGGACATGCTGCATCAGGCGATCCTGCCGCATCACACCAAGTGGGCGCAGTTCTTCGAGAACCTGCGCTATGTGGTGATCGATGAAGTGCATACCTATCGCGGCGTGTTCGGATCGCACGTGGCCAACGTGATTCGCCGACTCAAACGGGTGTGTGCGTTCTATGGCGTGACGCCGCAGTTCATCCTGTGCTCGGCCACCATCGGCAATCCGAAAGAACACGCCCAGGCGCTGATCGAGGACACTGTCACGGCGATTACCGAAAGCGGGGCGCCCACCGGCGACAAGCATGTGTTGCTGTGGAATCTACCGGTGATCAATCCGGATCTGGGGCTGCGCGCCTCGGCGCGCTCGCAGACCAACCGCATTGCACGGCTGGCGATCAAGTCAGGCATGAAGACGCTGGTCTTCGCGCAATCGCGAACCATGGTCGAGGTGCTGACCAAATACCTCAAGGACGTGTTCGATCACGACCCGCGCAATCCGGCGCGCATCCGCGCGTACCGTGGCGGCTACCTGCCGAAGGAACGCCGCGCCGCCGAGCGCGAGATGCGTGCTGGAAGCATCGACGGCATTGTCAGCACCTCGGCGCTGGAGTTGGGCGTGGATATCGGTGGCCTCGATGTCGTGGTGCTCAATGGCTACCCCGGTTCGGTCGCGGCCACGTGGCAACGCTTTGGCCGCGCCGGGCGTCGTCAGCAGTCGGCATTGGGCGTGTTGGTAGCCAGTTCTGATCCGCTGGATCAGTACCTCGTGCGTCATCCCGAATTTTTCCAGGGCGCGCCGCCGGAACACGCACGTATTGAGGCGAACCAGCCGCTGATCCTGCTCGATCACATCCGCTGCGCCGCGTTTGAATTGCCATTCATCGGCGACGAAGTGTTCGGCACCGAAGTGACCACGCCGTGGCTCGATGTATTGGGTGAGGAGGGCGTGGTGCATCGTGAAGGCGATCGCTGGGAGTGGATTGCCGACAGCTATCCGGCTATCGCCGTGTCCTTGCGCTCGGTCGCAGACGGCAATTTCGTGGTGGTTGATCGTACCAATGGTCGCCAGACCATCATCGCGGAAGTCGACTACACCGCCGCGCCGGTGACGCTGTATGAGGGGGCGATCCACATGATCCAGTCGGTGCCGTACCAGGTCGAGCGACTCGACTGGGAAGGACGCAAGGCCTACGTCACGCGCACTCAGGTCGACTATTACACCGATGCGATCGACTACACCAAACTCAAGGTGCTCGACTGCTTCGATACCTCGCACGCGGGATGTGGCCAGGCGCATCACGGCGAGGTCCACGTCGTACGCCGCGTGCCCGGTTACAAGAAGATCCGCTTCTACTCCCACGAGAACATCGGCTACGGCCCGGTCAACCTGCCGGATCAGGAACTGCACACCACGGCGGTCTGGTGGCAACTAAGCCAAGCCGTACTCGACTCCGCGTTTGAAGATCGCCAGCAGGCACTGGATGGTTTTCTGGGTGCCGCCTACGCCTTGCACATCGTTGCTACGGTAGCGGTGATGGCCGAGGCGCGTGATCTGCAGAAGTCCGTCGGCAGCGGCGACGGCGCATGGTTCGTCAGTGCGGACATCGCCGGCCGGGGCCAGATTCGTGGCAGCGATGGCCAGCCAACGGCTTTGGCACCCAATGCGCCATTCACTCCCACGGTCTATCTCTACGATGCTTTCCCCGGAGGCATGGGATTGAGTGAGCCGCTGTTCAACAGCCGCGAGGATCTGGTGGCGCAGGCGATCACCTTGATCGAACGTTGCGATTGTCGTGGTGGTTGTCCGGGCTGTGTCGGGCCGGTGCTTGCGGCCGATGAAGACGCGGCGACCACACCGAAGGCGTTGGCGTTGCGGGTATTCGCGCTATGGGTCGCCCTATGAGCAGCAATGCACTTTTGCAGAAACTGCGTGGATTGCGCAGCGAGGCCGGCTTGGTGGTGCCCGCAAAAGTTTCGCCGGTGTCGGCCGATGTTCGGCGACTGGTGCAATTCCGCGCCAAGCACACGCGAGCTTCGCAGCAGGCCGCATCGACGGATCGCGACGTCACCGGTGACGAAATCGCGCCCGGGCTGCGTTTCACTGAAACCTACGCGGACTGGCCATCGCGCCCGGATGTCATCGACGCACGTTTTGCCCGCCTCGACGATCCGGTAGATGCAAAGCATTTGATGCATTTTGATACCGAAACGACAGGACTGGCCGGCGGCACGGGTATGCGTGCTTTCATGATTGGTGCGGCCGACTGGGTCGGTGAACGCTTTCGTATTCGCCAGCTGACGATCACCACGATGGGTGCGGAAGCGGCGATGCTGCGCACGTTTGCCTCGTGGCTGGATCAGGACTCGGTGTTGGTCAGCTACAACGGCAAGTGCTACGACGCGCCATTGCTCGCTACTCGCTACCGCTTGGCCCGCCTGGCCAATCCGCTGATGGGATTGCGTCATCTGGATCTGCTGCATCCCGTGCGGCGGCGCTGGAAAGGCGTATGGGAAAACTGTCGGCTGGCGACCGCCGAACGCCAACTGCTCGGCGTGGTGCGCGAAGATGATCTACCCGGCTCCGAGGCCCCCGCGGCCTGGCTCACTTATCTACGCGGAGGCTCGGCCGCCAACCTTAGACGGGTGGCCGACCACAACGCGCAGGATCTGCGCAGTTTGGCGGGAGTGCTACTTCAGATGGTGCGTGAGAGCGACGAGCTGCAACCACGCGAATCACTGAGAGAAAAAGGCTGATCGCATGGCAACAAGATGGGTGCTGGCCCATTAAACCAGTAACTCGCAAAGTGAGCACGAGAGGGGCCCGTTGGCATTGCTGAATGTCTCGGCGCAGGGTTGGGACGCCAGAAGTTCAGAGATGAGCAAGCATGACCTGCGGCGCAGATACCGTCAGATTCGATTGCAGCCATGTGAGCCCGTAGGAAACCTTCAGACACGAAAAAGCCCGCTGCTATGCGCGGGCTTTTTCGTGTCTAGCGATTCAGGCGATTAACCTGAAACCATCATCTGGTACCGGTGAGAGGACTCGAACCTCCACAGTGTCACCACTAGCGGATTTTGAATCCGCCGCGTCTACCATTCCGCCACACCGGCATGTGTGAGCTGCGCATTATGCCGAATTCAATGCACGCGGTCGAGACCTAATTGACGAATGTCGCGGTCGTACCAGCGATCTTCGGGTAGCGGCTGGAATACGGCGCAGCGCATCATCGGGCCGGAATAGATGTGCAGGCTGACGGTGATGGCGCTGTCGTCAGGGTTGCGGATGCTGTGGTACTCGTGCGGCGGAATCAGGCTGCCCGCTGAGCCAGCCCCGGCCTGAATCGAGCCGACCGGCTGGAAGCAGTAACGCTCGCCCTGGTGCTCGACCAGATCGTACTGGACGATTTCCAGCGCACCATTCCACACGCCTTCGACGCACCACATGCCGTCGTGGTCATGGATCGGCGTGCCCTGGCCCGGGCCCCAAGTCATCGCGACCACGCAGTAGCCGTGTTCCTCGCTGCGATACAGCTCGCGGCGGGCGTAGTGCTCGGGATTGGCTTCGAACACGCACTCGGGCAGGGTCACCGATTTGTTGCGGATCAGCTGGCACAAGCTGTTGCGCAGGCTGTCGGTCAGTTCATGGGTGGTGGGCTTGGCCACGGCGGCATCGATCGCGTCGATCAGTTCGCGGCTGCCGGGGAAATCCAGGGTAAGCATGCTGTTCTCGGTGTGGTGCGACAAGCCGGCAATTCTACCAGCGACGCCGTTACGCCGTCGGCAAGCGGTTCAGAAAGCCGCCAATGGCCGGGCTGTAATGGGCGATGTCGACCAGGAACGCGTCGTGACCTTGTGGTGAGTCCAGGGCCACGAATTCAACCGCGGCGCCGGCGGCGCGCAGGCCTTCGGCGATCTGTTCCTGTTGCTCCAGCGGAAACAGGATGTCGGTGCTGACGCCAATTACCATGGCCTGCTCGATGCAGATGCGCTTGAGACCTTCGAGCACGCTGCCGTGGCCGTATTCAGCCATGTCGAACCAGTCGCTGGCGCGCGAGAGGTACAGGTAGCAGTTGGGGTCGAAGTGGCGCACGAAGCGCTGGGCGTGGCTTTGCAGATAGGACTCGACCTCGAACTCGCGCGCGAACGGCTCATCCCCGCGCTGCTCGGGATCGAGCCGGATGCGGGCGAAGCGGCCGTTCCACTCCATCGCCGAGCGGTAGGTGATTACGCCCAGTTTGCGCGCGATGCTCATGCCCATGTCGGGGTAGTGGTCGTTGTCGGTCGCATCGAAGTGGTTGGCACCCTGGATAGCGTACCGACCCTCGTCCCACTTCGGATCGAGTCGGATCGCTTCGCGTTGCAGCGAGCGGATGGCGATGGCGAACGGCTGCGCCTGCGGTGCAGTGTCGACGCTGATATGCGCGCGCACCGTGCCGGGCTGCTGCAGCATGTAGGCCAGTGCGCTCATGCCGCCCATCGAGCAGCCGATCAGGCAGGCCAACGACGTAATGCTGAAGTTTTCGACTATGGCATGCGCGGCCCGTGCCACGTCTTCCAAGGTCAGCGCGGGAAAGTTAAGTCGGTACGGTTCGCCGGTGGCCGGATCGATCGAGGCCGCGCAGGTCGAGCCCTTGTCGCTGCCCAGCGAATTGACACAAATCACGAACCAGCGATTGGTGTCGATGGCCTTGCCGGGGCCGGCCATATCTTCCCACCAGCCCGGCGAAGGGTCGGCATCGCAGGACGCCATGTGCGCACTCGGCGAGAGCCCGGTCAGCACCAGAATCGCATTGTCGCGTGCCGCATTGAGCGTGCCCCAGGTTTCGTAGGCCACTTGTGCGCCATGCAGTTCACCGCCGCGCTTCATCGGGAAGGGCGAGGGAAGAGCGAGATAGCGACGGGCATCCTGGCTCATCAATGCACCTTGTCGATTGTGATCTTGATCGGAGTTTTGTCATCGACGGCGACCACGCCAGCATCGCCTTCCAGATCGCCGGCTTGCGCGATCGGCTCGCCACTGTGACTGATCCGGGCACCGACAAACACGCGTGGCGCTGAGGACAATTTCATTGTCGGAGTCATCGCCATCGCATCGGAAAGGGTGACGGTGATCGGCAGCTGGCTGGCATCGAGCTTGGCGACCGCCAGTGGCATCGGCGGGCCGTCCGGGGCGCGGGCATAGACGAATAAAGTGTCGCCGGGGACGAGTTTTTGCTGAAGCGTCGGTGCCAGAGAAACTTCAACCTGCACGCTTGCGCCTCTCGCAACCGCGGCTGGCGGGTGGCTTGATGCAGCGCTGGCTGGCGCCGCGCCGGAGCGCGCATCGGCGATGGCGATCTGATCGGCGACAGACTGCGCCACCTTCGAGCCCGGTTCCAGCTGCGGCTGCAACACGCGCCAGGTGCTGGCAGCCTCGCGATAGCGCGCGTGCTGGAAGTCGCTGATGCCGAGCAGCCATAGCGCACGCTGACTGTCTGGCTGCAATTTCACGGCCTGTTTGAGCAAATCCTGCGCTCGGCCTTCGATCATGTGATTGTCGCGCGACGTCGAGTCGGACTCGGCCCAGCCAATCATCGCTTCGACATTGTTCGGCGCGAGCTTCAGCACATGATCGTAGGCATTTCGTGCGGCCAGCGGATCCTGCTGCATGCTGCTGGTCTGCGCCAGCAACATCCAGCCTTGCACGTCATCCGGCTGCTCGGTGAGATGCGTGCGCAACTCGGCGATCGCCTGATCCAGCGTCAATGGATGATCGTTGCCCGCGGCATCCGGGTTCAGTGCTGCCGGTGTGCCGATCTTGAAGTACAGGCCAGCCGCTGCGATCGGGAGTAAAAAAGCGATGGCCAGCGCCAGCACGAACGTGCTGCGTGGGCGGGCGGTGGCACGGCCATGGCGTATCAGCGGCAGCAGCAAGGCTGCCAGCGCCATCAGAATCATTACGCCGGCAGCGACGAAGAAAGCGATTTTCACCAGTCGTCACCTTGTTCGGTTGTAGCAGTGTCCACGGCACTGGCCGCGTCTTTGCGATTGCGTTTGCGCAAGGCGGCCACCACCACACCACCGCCGCCAAGCAGGATCAGCAAGGGGCCGAACCAGAGCAGCCAGGTGGAGGGTTTCAGCGGTGGATCGTAAAGCACGAAATCGGAGTAGCGATCGACCAGATACTGCTTGATCTGCGCGTCGCTCTTGCCCTGCTGCATCATCGTGAAAATCTGGTTGCGCAGGTCGCGTGCGATCGGCGCATTCGAATCGGCCAGGGTTTCGTTCTGGCACATCGGGCAGCGCAAGGTTGCCGTGAGATGCTGGAAGCGCAGCTCCTGGGCATGATCGGCAAACGGCATCGGTTCGATCGCCTGCGCGTGGGCGAAGCCGGCAAACGCCAGCAGCAGGGTAAAGATCACGCGTAGGAGCGCACCCTGTGCGCGAAAACCTTTGTTCTTATCCGATGCGAAGAGCATTCGCGCACAGGGTGCGCTCCTACCGAGCGAGAACATCACGGCGCCTCCTTCAACATCGCGGAGATGGCGGGCTTCACTTCGCGATTGAGCACATCCGGCGTGATCGGGCCGATGTGCTTGTAGCGAATGATCCCCTTGGCATCGATCAGGAAGCTTTCCGGTGCGCCGTACACGCCGAAGTCGATCGCGGTGTGACCTTGCTCGTCGGCAATCAGCAACGCATAGGGATTGCCGTGCTGGCTCAGCCAGCGCTTGGCATCGGCCGGCGCATCCTTGTAGTTGTAGCCGACCAGTTTCACGCCGAGCGTGGGGCCGGCGGATTCCAGCACCGGATGCTCCACGCCGCACTCCACGCACCAGCTGGCGAATACGTTGAGCAGGTAGGGCTGGCCCAGCAGATCACCCTTGCTGACCTTCTGTGTTGGCTCATACAGCTTGGGCAGGTTGAACTCCGGTGCGGCCTTGTTCAGCAGCGGGGTGGGGATCGCGTTCGGGTCGTGACTGGTGTTCCACCAGATGCCGAAACCGAACAGCGCCACCAGCGCCATGAAGGCGATAAACGGGATCAGCCGCTTCATGCACGCGCCTCGCTCGTGGCCATGTGGCTGGTGTCGATGGTTTGTTCGACGCGCTTCTTGAGGCGGAAACGCTTGTCGGCGGCGCAGACGAAACCGCCGAGCATCATCAACAGCCCGCCAGCCCAGATCCAGCGGATGAACGGTTTGTAGTACAGCCGAAGTGACCACGCGCCTTCGATGTTCCTGGCATCCATCGGCTCGCCCAGCGCCACGTACAGATCCCGGAAGATTCCGGCGTTGACAGCAGACTCGGTCTGCACCTGACCACGCAGATAAGTGCGCTTTTGTGGATGCATCACGTCAACCGGCTTGCCGTCACGGGTCACCGTGATGACGCCTTGTTCGGCATGCCAGTTCGGGCCGGTGGTGCGATGGGCGCCGTCGAAGCGGAAGTCGTAACTGCCGATGTGCTGGGTCTGACCTGGCGCCATGCGCACGTCGCTGGTGACGCTGAGTGATTCGGACACCAGCACGCCGGCGACGAACACGCCCACGCCCAGATGTGCCAGCAACATGCCGGCCATCTCGGCGGGATAGCGTCGGCCTCTTGGCATCTCGCGCCAGCGCTTGATGGCATACAGCAGCACGCCGATGGTTAACCAGACCAGTGCGGCCACGCCGGCGATCGCCTTGAGTTTGCCGTCAACGAAGAACGCGGCCACGATTCCGCAGGCGACTGCGGCAATGCCGGCACGGATCAGCACCTGCTTCAGCAACGGCGATTCGCCCTTGCCCCAGCGCAGGAACGGCCCGAACGGCAGCAGCAAGATCACCGGCAGCATCAACAGCGGGAACAGGAAACCGAAGTAGGGCGGGCCGACCGAGATCCGGCCCAGGTTCAACGCATCGCCGATCAGCGGGAACAGCGTGCCCAGCAACACCATCGCTGCGGCCACCGCGAACATCAGGTTGCCGATCAGCAAGACGGTTTCGCGTGACAGCAGGTTGAACGGCTTGCCGCCGGCGACCTTGGGCGCGCGGAAGGCATACAGCAGCAGCGAGCCGCCGACCACGATGGTGAGGAAGCCGAGAATGAACACGCCGCGTCGTGGATCAGAAGCGAATGCATGCACGGAGGTAAGCACGCCCGAGCGCACCAGGAAGGTGCCGAGCAGGCTAAGTGAGAAGGCGAAGATCGACAGCAGGATGGTCCATGCGCGCAACGAGCCGCGCTTCTCGGTCACCGCCTGCGCGTGGATCAGCGCCGCGCCGACCAGCCACGGCATGAAGCTGGCGTTTTCCACTGGATCCCAGAACCACCAGCCGCCCCAGCCCAGTTCGGCATACGCCCACCAGCTGCCGGCGACGATGCCCAGGGTAAGGAAGGCCCAGGCGACATTGGTCCACGGACGTGCCCAGCGCACCCACGCTTGTTCCATTTCGCCACCGAGCAGGCCGGCGATCGAGAACGCAAAGGCGACCGAGAATCCGACGTAACCGGTGTACAGCACCGGCGGGTGGAAGGTCATGCCCGGATCCTGCAACACCGGGTTGAGATCCGCGCCGTCGACCGGCATCGGCAACAAGCGGCCGAACGGATCGGAGGTAAACAGGATGAATGACAGAAAGCCCACCGCGATCAGGCCCATCACCGCCAGCACGCGGGCCGAGAAAACCTCGGGCAGCTTCTGGCTGAAGGCGGCAAGCGCCACCGTCCACAAATTGAGGATGAAGATCCACAACAGCAACGAGCCTTCGTGCGCACCCCACACGGCGGCAATGCGGTAGTACCAGGGTAATGCCAGATTGGAGTTGTCGGCGACGTATTGCACCGAGAAATCAAAATGCACGAACGCCCAGACCAGAATGCAGAACGCAAATGTCACGAACACGGCCTGGCCCGCTGCGGCGGGACGCGCCACCGCCATCAGCGCGCGATTGCCACGCCAGGCGCCAATCAAGGGCAACACGCCCTGTGCCAACGCCAGCAACATGGCAAGAATCAGTGCAAGTTGGCCGAGTTCAGGGGTCATGGATTTGAGCCGGGAATGGGGAATCGTGAATGGAGAATCGGTGAAAGCAAAGCGCCACGTCGTTTCGGCGTGCTTCGATGCACGAGCTGGCGGCAGGGAATGGTGTGCATGGCTCTTCCCATTCCCTATTCCCGATTCCCCATTCCCTGCTTCTCGGCATGCGCCTTGGCCATCGCGTCCTTGAGTTCTTTCGGCATGTAGGTTTCGTCGTGCTTGGCCAGCACCTCGGTGGCGACGAAATGCGCGTTGGCCATGTGGCCGGTGGCGATCACCGACTGGTTGTCGCGAAACAGGTCGGGCAGGATGCCGGTGTATTCGACCGGCATCGCGCCACCGGCATCGACCACGGTGAAGGTGACCTTGAGCGAATCCGGGCTACGCTGGATCGAGCCTGATTTGACCATGCCGCCGAGGCGGAAGGTCTTGTAGCCGGTGGCCTGGCCTGACTGCACCTGACTCGGGGTGAGCAGGTAGTTCATGTTGTTCTGCAACGCATAGATGCCCAGGCCGGTGGCGACAGCGGCGGCAGCAATGATCAGCACAACAATGGTGAGTCGACGTTTACGGGTGGGATTCATGGTCTTGTTCGCAAGCCGCGGCGCTCAGGCCGCTGGCGGGATGGAAGAGGTTTGATCGGCGCGCGCGACCTGGCGTGCCATGCGCCCTCGCAACTCGCGCAGCAGCCTGCGGCGGCGCAGTCGTGGCGCGAGGCTGTCGGCAATCAGCACGATGAAAAACACGGCATACGCCGGCCAAACGAAGGCGGCGTAACCGCCCATCCCGAAAAAGTGGCTCAGCGCGCTCATTGCCCGGCCTCGCTTTCGGCGATCTTGCGGACCCAGTCCTTGCCGCCTTCAAGATCGAGCAGGTCGGTGCGCACGCGATGGAACAGGCTGGCGATGTAATAGAACTTGGTCGCCAGCATCATGGCCAGCAGCGGCCACAACATGTCCCACGACATCTTCGAGTGACCGAACACGCTGACCGTGCTGCCTTGGTGCAAGGTGTTCCACCAGTTCACCGAAAAATGCACGATCGGTACATTGATCACGCCGATGATGGCGAGGAAGGCGGCGGCGCGTGCGCCTTGGCGACGATCCTCGAACGCGTGATAGAGGCCGATCACACCTAGGTACAGAAACAGCAGTACCAGCTCGGAAGTGAGCCGCGCATCCCAGGTCCACCAGGTGCCCCACATCGGCTTGCCCCAGAGCGAGCCGGTGACCAGAGTAATAAAGGTGAACGCGGCGCCGATCGGCGCGGACTCCATTGCCACCACCTCGGCCAGCTTGATCCGCCAGACCAGCGCGATGAACGCGGAAACGCCCATCAATGCGTAGATGAACATGCTCATCCAGGCGCTAGGCACGTGGATGAAAATGATCCGGTAGGCGTCACCTTGCTGGTAATCGGCCGGTGCGAGCAGTAGTCCGCCATACAGTCCGATGACACCGAAAATAACGGCCAAGGCCATAGCCCAGGGACGCAGCGTGCCGGCGAAGCGATAGAACGTCGGCGGCGAGCTCAGCTTGTGCAACCAGAGCGGGATCCAGTTAGCCATAACGTGTCAGTCAAGAATCCAGGGCAATACGAAGGGCTGCCGCGCAGGCCAGAGGTGCCAACACTATGGCCAATACCAATGAAGCGGCGAGCCAGGCAATCGGTGCCTGCCAGGCCAGCCCTTGCTGGGCTGCTGCCACGGCACCGGCGGCGAAGATCACTGCTGGTACGCACAGCGGCAACAACATCAAAGCAAGCAGCATACCAGAGCGTCGGGTGCCGGCCGTCAGCGCTACCAGCACCGCACCTAGCAGGCTCAGCAAAGGCGTCGCCAGCAGCAGCGCCAGCAGCAGCACCGGAATCACCGCAGCAGGCAGATGCAGCATCGCCGCCATCAGCGGCGCGATCACGATCAGCGGCAGCGCCGAGGCGAGCCAGTGGGCCAGAATCTTCATGCCCAGCATCAGGGCCAACGGCTGCGGGGCCAGCACCAGTTGCTCCAGCGAGCCATCCTCGATGTCGCTGGCAAACATCGCATCCAGCGCCAGCAGCATCGCCAGCAACACAGTGACCAGCACGACGCCACCGGCAATCCGTTGCAGCAGGGTATCTTCCGGCCCAAGCGCAAACGGGAACAGCATCGTCACGATCATCGCGTAGAGCACCGGCATGGCGATGTCACCACGGCGGCGCCAGGCCAGCGTGAGGTCGCGCCGCAGCACGGCGGTACAGGCGCGGGCAAGGCCGGGCTGGCTCATGCGTGCATCCGGATGTGTTTCGGTTCGCCGCCGTGAAAATCCACCGTGCCGTGGCTGGTGACCAACGCCGCGCCGCCGGCGGCGATATGGTTTTCCAGCAATTGATTGACCTGCGCGATGCCATGCCGATCGAGGTTGGCGTACGGCTCATCCAGCAACCACAGTGCAGCGGGCAGCAACTGTAACCGGGCGAGCGCGGCGCGCTTTTTCTGGCCAGCGGAAAGCCGACGCACCGGCTCGTCTTCATAGCCGCGCAAACCGATCGAGGCCAACGTGCCGGCGATGGTGAGGCCCTCACGAATGCCATGCAGACTCGTCGCCACGTGCAGATTTTCGCGCGGACTGAGATCGGCCTTCAGGCCGAGTTGATGACCCAGAAACAGGATGTCGCCGGCGCAGGTATCGCGTCGCAGCAGTTCACCGCGCCAGTGCAATTCGCCCGCACCGATATGCAGCAGACCCGCGAGCATGCGCAGCAAGGTGGTCTTGCCGCTGCCGTTGTCGCCTTCGACCAGCGCCAGCTCGCCCGGAAACAGGCTGAAGTCGAGCGGCGCGAACACCGGCTCGTCCAGGCGCAGGAAACTCAAGGCGCGTGCTTGCAGCAGAGGCACGGGGGCGGCGGCGATACTCATCCGTTCGATTGTCCGCAATGACGATGCCGCTTGTCCATGCGGCGTGCTGCCGCTAGCGGCGGCATTCAGTCCAGCAGATGCAGTTGGGCGGGGCCGCCTGCCGAGCCATGCACGTAGGCCAACTGACCATAAGTGCGGGCCAGCTGATCCATGCCGTTGGTGTCGACGCCGACCACGAACAGGCTCGGTTCGCTCCAGCCGGAGCTGCCGATGCCGATGCTGGGGCGCACGATTACGCCGGGCTGGCTTTGCAATGCCGTCAGCAGTTCGCGCTGGGCGGCGAGGTTTTCGGCGGGCGAGCGGCGACGCGCCTGTGGATTCCAGGCGGTGATGAAGGCCCAGGGTTGCACACCGACCAGCGGCGCGAGTTCGGGTGGCAGCGGCAAATCCACGCGGATCGTCGCCCAGCTCACCGTATCCAGGTTGACGCAGTAAGCGGTGGCGCGGAACGCCTCGAGCAAGGCCTCATCCATGACGCAAGGGCGGCAGTGGCGAAAGTGTTGACTCGAATAGTTGCACCGCCGCGCTCATGTCGACATCGGACACGTTTGGCGTATCGCGCAGCAGCTGTTCCAGCAGGGCATCCTGCGCGTGGCCACGCTCGAGCGCGTAGGCGTAGGGAAGATGAGTGAAGGTCACCATGCGATAACGCGCCATGTAATGAGAGGGAATCCGTGCGGCCAGCAGCGCGCCGAGTTCGCGCTTGGCCAGATAGTGCGGATTGGCGACAGAGTCGCGCATCTCGATGTAGTTTTCCAGCGCCATCGTGGCGATTGCGTCGGCATTCGGTTGACGCACGCGCTGGAATTCGGCAAATACCTCGGCGCTGTCGTCCGGCGCTTCGGCCAGCAGGTTGGCCAGCACCACGGTGTCTTCGAATCCGCAGTTCATGCCCTGGCCGTGGAACGGCACGATGGCGTGCGCGGCATCGCCAACCAGCAACGCGCGACCATCCAGGTGCCAACGATCGAGATACAGCGTGGACAGCGTGCCGACCGGGTTGTTGTCGTAGTCCTCTTTGAATCTCGGCAAGAACGACAGCAGGCCCGGGAACTGTTCGTTGAAGAACGCCTTGGCTGCGTCTGAATCTGGCAGTGTGGCAAAGCTGGGAGCGGCGCCCTTGGCCGGCAGGAACAGCGTCACCGTAAAGCTGCCTTCGGTATTCGGTAGCGCGATGCACATATAGCCGCCGCGTGGCCAGATATGCAACGCGTGCGGCTCCAGTGCAAATTGATCGTGACCACCGCCAAACTGCTGCAGGGCGGCGCTCAACTCGCTGGCCGGCGGGATTTCCAGCTCCTTGTAGCCGTGCCCGAGCGATTCGGTTCGCTCGCCGAGTGCAGCGTAGGTATTCATGGCATGGCGCAGGGCTGATCCGGCGCCGTCGGTACCGATCAGCAGATCAACCGCTACCTCGCGCTCGTTGCCTTCGGAATCCGCAAGGCGAATATTTTTGCGATCAAAATCGGCATCGATCAGCGATTGTCCGAAATGCAGCTGCACGCCAGCTGCTTCGGCAGCATCCAGCAGCAAGGTGTTCAGTGCGCCGCGCGAGACCGACCAGATCACTTCGCTGTCGTCGATGCCGTAACGCTGCAGGCCGGCGTGGCCGTCGCGCTCGTGCACCATGCGGCCGCGCATCATCACGGCGCGTTGCAAGACCTCATCGGCGAGACCCGCCATGCGCAACGCCTGCAGGCCGCGCTCGGCCAATGCCAGGTTGATTGAGCGGCCACCAAGGAATCCCGCACGTCTGGGATCAGTTCGTTTCTCGAACACATCTACGGCAAAGCCGCGCTGGGCCAGCTGCAAGGCCAGCAAAGCGCCAACCAGGCCGCCGCCAATAAGAGTGATGGATTGTCGTGCCATGCCGTGATCCGTTGAAGCAGTCCGCCCACTGTTCCGCAAGCAGCGCCGGACTGCAAATGCGGTGATCCGATTTGGCGTCAGACCGCGGTTGCGCTTGTCTGATCGATGCCCAGAGCTCGCTTCAGTGGCCGTTTCAGAGCCATCGCCAACAAACCTCCGGTGGCTGCAATCGCTGCATGCATGGCCCAGAAGCTGGCAGGCGTCAGGTGTTCGTAGAGACCACCGAGCCAGCCGATGATTGTGTTGCCAATGAACAGGCTCAAAAAGACCGCACCCATCAAGGTCGCTTTGATCCGTGCTGGCGCCGTGCGTGAAACCAGCGCGAGCAGGGTCGGCCAGTAGTACAGGAAGGCGATACCGAGGACGGCATCATAAAGCAGCGGCACCAGCACGGAGATGCGTGTGCCGAGCAGGCATGCCGCAACCAGGATCAGATTGGCAAGGGCGGCCAGCCATGCGCCGGTGGCGATCTTGCCGAGATCATCCGGTTCACTGCCGCGCGCGGCCTGGTGACGCCACAGTGCCAGCAGCAGCGGCACACCGACGATGCTGGCCAGTGGATCGATCGAGTTGAACCAGGCTACCGGCACGTGGAAACCGAGCAGGGTCAGGTCGACGCTGCGATCGACCCAGATCAGTCCCATGTTGGTGTTCTGCAGATAGGCAATGCTCTGAAAAATGGTGATCGCCGAAACCACTGCCAAGGCCCCGACGATGCGCCACTGGTTGCGGTTGAGCGAGGTTTTTTCGTGCGCTGGAGTTGCCGCTGCACGTGGTTTGTCTGCTGGCAGGTAGCGGAAGCCGGCGATGTAGGTGATCAGTCCAAGCAGCATCAGGATGCCGGCCAGGCCGAAGCCCGCATGCCAGCCATAGAGCTGTGCCAGCAGGCCGACGACCAGCGGACCGAATACGGCGCCGACGTTGATGCCCATCGAGAAAATCGCGAAGGCGCGGGTACGTCCTTCGCCATCGGTTTCGGCGTACAACTCGCCGACCTGGGTCGAGATATTCCCCTTGAGCAGGCCGCATCCGGTAATCAACAGCAGCAGCGCCAGCAGAAACGATGCGTCGAACGCCATGGCCAGATGACCGGTGCTCATCATCACGGCGCCTAGCATCACCGCTGTGCGGCGACCGATCCAGCGATCAGCGACCCAGCCGCCGAGGACCGGCGTGAAATAGACCAGACCGGTGTACAAGCCCATGATCTGTGACGCCAGCGCCAGCGTGCTCAACGGGCCGAATATCGATTCCAGGCCGGCGCGGAAACTGGCCATGCCGGCAATGCCTTCGACCTGCCCGGGCAGCAACAGCGCCTGGCTCATGTACAGCACCAGGATCGAGGTCATCCCGTAATAGGAGAAGCGCTCCCACGCCTCAGTAAAACTGAGATAGGCCAGCGCCATCGGCTGGCCGAAAAAAGTGCGCGGCCGGTCGTTTGTCTTGTTCTGCATGCATCCCCCAAGCGGGCGAGCCTAGTCCGAATCGGCATACGGGGATACCGTTGCCAACAATCCGCTGCCGGCGGAACGTCAGAAGCTCATGAAATAACCGCCGTTCACCGGCAAGTTCACGCCGGTGATGTAGCCGGCATCGTCGGCGGCAAGAAAGCACACTGCGCGGGCAATATCGTCTGGCGAGCCGAGCCGTCCGACCGGAATGCCTGCGATGATTTGCGCACGAACTTCTTCGGCAACGGCAGCGACCAGCGGTGTGTCGCAGTAGCCTGGTGACACGGTATTTACGGTCACGCCCTTGCGCGCGGTCTCGCGTGCCAGCGCCATGCTGAAACCGTGTACGCCGGCCTTGGCGGCGGAGTAATTGGTTTGGCCGAACTGGCCGGTCTGGCCGTTCACCGAACTGATGTTGACGATGCGACCGAAGCCGCGTGCAGTCATGCCTTCGACTACGTTGCGACACATGTTGAACAAACCGTTGAGGTTGACCTGCATCAGTTCGTGCCATTGCTGCGGGGTCATCTTGCGCAGGCTGGCGTCGCGGGTGATGCCAGCGGCATTGATCAGGATGTCGATGCTGCCGTGCTGCTGCTCGATCCGCGTGAGGGTTTGCTGGCAGGCATCAAAATCGCTGACGTCGGCGTGCTCTGGTACGACCTTGTCTGCCTGTTCGGCAAGCGTTTGACGAAAGCTTGCGAGGCGTTCATCGCTTGCGGGCAGATCCAGCGCGATCACCAGGCAGCCGGCCAAAGCCAGCTGGCGACAGATTTCGGCACCGAGACCACCAATGCCACCGGTAACGACAGCAACACGTCGCCTCGAGGCGGTGCTGTGGGACGCAGCTTCGCTCATGAGATTTCTTCTTTCTGGAGTTTGATCATGCCGCAGGGCAGCACGTGTTGTGCCGCAGCGGTTTTACAGGAAACACAACGCAAGGTCGCGTACGACTTGCGTTCTGGTCACTACACGAATCAGCCGGATTTCTTGCTGCCGCGATTACCGGTGCTGGTGGTGGGCATCACTTGTGCCGCCGTGTCCATCAGGCCTCGCTGCATGGCCTGGAATGCGGCCATGTTGCGCTCGGTGAGGTCGTTCAACGTGTTCCATGGGGTTTGCCCCATGATGCTGTTGAGCTGGCTGCGGAATTGCGTCTGCTGGTCGAGGAAGACCTGCAGACTGCGCTCCAGATAAGGGCCCATGAAGCCCTGCAGCGAATCGCCGTAGAAGCGGATGATCTGGCTGAGCAACTGCGGCGACAGCATCGGCTGTCCCTTGTCTTCATGCTCGGAGATGATCTGCAGCAGGACAGACCGCGTGAGATCCTCACCACTCTTGGCGTCACGCACCTCGAAGTTCTCGTTGTCCAGCACCAGCTGGCGAACTTCCTCCAGCGTGATGTAACTGGAGATCTCCGTGTCATACAGACGACGGTTCGGATACTTCTTGATGGTGCGTTTGGTTTGTGCCATGCAGCGAAAGCTAGCAGAAGATATTGCGCCGCACCAGCCATCTGATGGCACTGATGCTGCAGGGCCGGGCCTGCAGCATTTCGTCAATGACCGGGGCCGCCGGCGCTGCCGAACGGTGGTTTGGCCAGCCACAGCACTGGAATCAGCACCACGAACAACACCGCGCATGCCAGGAAAACGTCATTCACGGCCAGCGTCAATGCTTCGCGGGTCAATAACTGATCGACTAGGCCAAGGCTTTGCGTATGCGAGAAGCCTCCGTGCTGCAGCTGATCAATGAACTGGGTGGAGGCGGGGTGCGACGGGCTGATGTGCTCGGTCAGCGTGGCATGGTGCTGATCACCGCGGTGCTGCCACAGTGTCACCATGATCGCGGTGGACATGCTTGAACCCATGGTACGGCAGAAATTGGACAGGCCCGAGGCGTTCGCCAGCTGATCCACCGGCAGTCCGGACAGATAGATCTGGTTGAGTGGAATGAAGAAGCAGGGAATCGCCAGACCCATCACGAAACGCGGCAGGACCAGGCTGGAGAACGACGCTGAACTGGTGAAGGTGGAGAACCACCACGACGTTCCCGCGAAGACCAGGAAGGCGAACGTGACCACCGTGCGCAACTCGAGTTTTTCGATGTTCTTGCCGATCAGCGGCGCTACCAGAAACGCCAGCACGCCGACCGGAGCCGTCGCCAAGCCAGCCCAGGTCGCGGTGTAGCCCAGGGTGATCTGCAGCCACAGCGGAAACACCACGTTGATACCGAAGAACGCGAACATGCCCAGCGACAAACCAACCACACCCACGGTGAAGTTGCGTTGCCTGAACAGCGAAAGTTCGACAATCGGATGCTTGGCGTGCAGCTCCCAGACCACCAGGAAGGTCATGCAGACGAGGGCCACGATGCCCAGCGTGAGGATCATCGGCGACGCGAACCAGTCGTGGTCGTTGCCGTTGTCGAGCATGAACTGCAACGCGCCCACCCCAATCACGAGCAGCGCCAGGCCGATCAAGTCGATGGGTGCGCGCGCGGTCTTGGTCTCGCGTTTGCGCAGGATGCTCCAGGTCACCGCGGCCGCCAGCAGGCCAACCGGCAGGTTGATGTAGAAGATCCACGGCCAGGAGAAATTGTCAGTCAGCCAGCCACCGAGAATCGGCCCGAAGATCGGCGCGATCACGATCGTCATCGACCACAGCGCCAAGGCGATGCCTTGCTTTTGCTTCGGGTAGTTGGACAGCAGCAGAGTCAATGACAAGGCGACCATCGGACCGGATCCGGCACCTTGAAGCAGGCGGGCGATCACCAGCATCGGCATGCTGGTGGCCAGGCCGCACAGCATCGAGAACACTACGAACAACAGCACCGAGGCGACGAAGGTCCTCACTTCGCCGAAGCGACGCGAGATCCAGCCGGTCAACGGTTGCATGATGGCACTGGCCAGCGCGTAAGAGCTGATCGTCCAAGTGCCTTCGCTGGGACTTACGCCCAGGCTGCCGGCGATGTGTGGCACGGCGACGTTGACGATCGTCATGTCCAGCACTTCCATGAAGGTGCTGAACGCGACCGCGATGGTAAGCAGGGCCAACGGCGCGCCATGCAATGGCTTTGGTGCGTCGGCAGTCTGGCTGGCGTCGGCGGGTGTGGCGGCCATGGACTGGCTCAGTCTGCGCTGGAGATACGGGCGAGGTTGGCGCGAATGATCGCGTCAGCTTCGGCATCGGCCTTGCTGGCCATCTGGTCGTACACATCCGTCTGTGCCGCTGGCTGTGCCGGCGTGTCGCCGGCCAGCACGCGCCCTTCGTCGTTGTGGATGTCCACGGTCACTTCGGTGGACAGGCCGACGCGCAGCGGATGCTTGTCCAGCTCCTTGTCGTCGAGCGCGATGCGCACCGGTACGCGCTGTACCACCTTGATCCAGTTGCCGGTAGCGTTCTGCGCAGGCAACAGCGAGAACACGCTGCCGGTGCCGGCGCCCAGGCCGATGACCTTGCCGTGGAATTCGGCATCGTCACCATACACATCGGAAACCACCTTGGCCGGCTGACCGATGCGGATATGCCGCAGCTGGCTTTCCTTGAAGTTGGCATCGACCCAAAGGTTGTGCAGAGGTACCACGGTCATCAGTTGCTGGCCGGGCTGCACGCTGTTGCCCAGTTGCACGCTGCGTTCGGCGACATAGCCTGAAACAGGTGCGAAGATCGCGTTGCGCTGCGCCGCAACCCAGGCGGCCTTGAAGTTGGCGCGTGCCTGCAGCACCGCGGGATTCTGTGCTACATCGATGCCTTCGATGGCGGCATGCGCAGCCTCGGATTGCGCCTCGGCCGCAGTGACGGACGCACGGGCCTGGGCGACACCATCACGCAGGTGCTGGACTACTTCGGGTGACTCGGCCTGCGCTGCCAGCAGCGGCAAGTGTCGCTTCAGATCTGCTTCGGCTTTGCTCAGGCTGAGCTGGGCGTTTTCAAGCTGGGCATCGGCACTGCCTGCCGAGCTGGTTTGCTGGCGTACGCCTCGCACAGCCTGGGCCAGGTTGCTGCGTGCCTGCTGCAATTTCACATTGGCGTCGGTGGGATCGAGTTTCACCAGAATCTGTCCGGCACTGACGTGCTCCGTATCGTCGGCCAGAATCGCCACCACGGTACCCGGCACCTGCGCCGAGATCGCCACCTGATTGCCGCCAACGTAGGCGTTGTCGGTCTTTTCGCGGGTTGAAAGCACGAAAAACCAGAACAGGAACCAGCCCAGCCCGATCAGCAGGAACACACTGGCCACGATGAACAGGGCGCGGCGACGCTTGGCCGGATTCTTGGCAGCCATGCCGCTATCTTCGGCATCAGCGACTTTGGGCGACTTGTCGGATTCAGTGGCGCTCATGGTCGGCGGCTCCGGTATTCGGTGATGGGGTAGGGGATTGGCTGCTGGCGGTGGTCTGCGCGACATCGCGGTATCCACCGCCAAGCGCCTTGATGAGTGAGAGATCGGTACTCAGTGCCTGCGCCTTGAGCTGGGCCGAAGCATCCTGTTGTTGCAACAGGTTGGCTCGCGCAGCGAGCCGCTCGCGTGCGTCGCGGACGCCTTGTCGAGCACGTGCCTGGGCGTTGTTCAACAGTTTTTGGTCGGCGTCCAGCTGGGCTTTCTGCTCGCGTTGACGCGCGGCAATCTGTTCGGATGTGAGCGCTTGCGTGGACACTTCACGCGCAGCGGTCTGTATGGTGCTGTCGTACTGGGCTACGGCCTCTTCCAACTGCGCTTTGCTGACGCCGTAGTTGGCCTTGATCGATCCTTTGTTGAAGATCGGCAGATGGATGGCCGGAGTCAGAGCAAAGGTACGGCTGCCAGGGGTGAACAGTTCGCCCACTTCCAGACTCGACAGACCGGCTGTGGCCTGAAGGCTGATATCCGGGAAAAACTCGGCACGCGCGGCATCGGTCTTCTTGAGTGCCGCCTCCACCTGCCAGCGGCTGGCAGCGATATCCGGGCGACGGGCGATAAGATCCAGGCCGACGTTGGTCGGGAGGCCATGTTCGACGGCGGGCAGGGGACGTGGTTCAAGCTCGGGCATCTGCGCAGGTGCCATGCCGAGCAGTGACGCCAGTGCGGCGTACCGGATGCGCGCCGAGCCTGCGATGGCTGCCCACATTTCACGCGCCGCAGCGAGCTGGGCCATGGCTTTTTCAGCTTCATCGGGCAGATCCACGCCTTGCTTTACGCGTAATGCCGCAATGCTTTCCAGTTGTTGCTGGTTGGCAAGCAGTTGCTCGGCAATCTGCAGGCGCGCCTGATCCGCTTGCCAGCCGAAATAGGTGTCGGCGATGGCGTACTGGATGGCCAGTGCGGCGGCACTACGCTGAGCTTCGGCCGCATGCGCCTGATCCAGCGCGGCTTCCATGGTCGAACGCTTTTTGCCCCACCAGTCGAAATCGTATTGAAGCTGTACACCGATATCAGCCTGGTTGTACCAGTTGAAGCCGAGAAACTTGGGCGGAATCAAGCCGGTGTCACTCAGTCTTTGCCGGGTGAACTGCGCGCTGCCATTGGCAGACAGGCCGAGTTGGGCTGCAGCAAGATTGGCGGACTCCTCGGCCCCTTGCACTCGGCTTTGCGCCAGCGCGAGATCCGGGGACTCCTGCATCGCATGATTCATCAACTGGTCCAGTTGTGGATCATCGTACTGGCGCCACCATTGCGAGTCCGGCCAGCCGGCCCGGGTTGGTGTCTGCAGGCCGGCCAGCGGCACTTCGTCCTGCAATGTCGGTGGGGCGACCTTGGAGGGCAAGCCGGCGCAGGCGGTCAGTGCGAGCGCCAGGCTTGCGGCCAGGATTACACGAGGCCGAAGCCCGACGTGCTTGATCGGGAAGTTCTTCATGGCTGGAGGTTTTCGCTCAACTGGTCGAGGTTGCCCGCGAGTTTGTGCAGCAGGCGATCGAGGTGGCGCTTGTCGGCTTCGCTGAAGCCGGAAAACACGGTATCGATACGTGGAAACAACGTGGGTAGCATTTTTTGCACAAAGCGCCGTCCCGCCGGGGTGATTCGAATCAGTACCCGGCGACGGTCTTCGGCACCGACTGCGCGAGTAATCAGTTTGCGTTCGACCAGCCGATTGGTGATGCGGGTCATGTTGGTGGCGCCCTGGGTGGCGTACTCGCACAACTCACCGGGTGTGGAGCTGCCGTCAGGGCCGCTGTAAAGCAACATCAATGATAGAAACTCACTATGGTTGAGCTTGTGCGGCTTGAGCTTGTATTCCAGCTCTTGTTCAAGGCTGTTGCCGACCATCAGCATCAACCGGCACAGGCGTGCCTCAGCCGCGGGCATCTGCGGGATCATTTGACTGACCCGTTCAATACCTTCATCCATCTGGGTGATACAGCTTTTCAGTTGCGCCATTTCACTGAGTTATATTTCACTGGTGAAATAAACGATAACAAGCACACGGTCGCATCGGCAAGTGACGAATGTCACCGGACGCTCATGCGGTTGGCAGGTTGAACAGGCGACGGGCGTTGGCACTGGTGGCTGCAGCGACGTGCTCCGGCGATTCACTCCGGAGTTCGGCGACGCAATGCAGTATGTCCGCCACCCGTGCCGGTTCGTTGCGTTGGCCGCGATGCCTGGCATCGGGTTGATCCGGCGCATCACTTTCCAGCATCAGGAACTCGATTGGCATGCTGGCAACGATGCGACGGAGGCGGCGCGCACGTTCATACGTCACTGGCCCGCCAATGCCGAGCATGAAGCCGATATCCCAAAGATTTTTTGCCTGCTGCTCACTGCCGGAGAAGCTGTGCACGACCCCGCTCAGATTGCCGATTCGTCGCAGGGTCAGACTGACCTCTTCCAGTGCGGCGCGAGCATGCACGATGACCGGCAGGTTGCGTTGTCTGGCGATCTGCAATTGCGCGGTGAAGTAATGTCGCTGCAGGTCGTGATCCAGATCGCTGACGAAGAAATCCAGGCCGATTTCACCCACGGCAACTGCGGGATGGGTTTCAAGCCAGGTAGACAGCGCGTCGACATCGCTTGGTGCATGGTTGCGAAGGAACATCGGATGAAGGCCAAACGCGGCGAAGATCTGGTTGTGGTTTGCGCACAGCGCATCGATGCGTGACCAACTGGCTTTGTCTACCCCGGGCACAACCATGGCTTCGACACCTGCGGTGCTGGCGTGACCGATGACGGCACTACGGTCCGGGTCGAATGCATGGTCGTCCAGGTGGACGTGGCTGTCGATCAAGCGAATCATGATGTGATTCCGTGCGCTGACCGATAGTTCGCGGCCACGATCGTGAAGATAATGTCTAATGATGTTGAGCTAGCTGATATTCAGTTAGCAGGCGGTTCAATGGTGATGATGGTGATGCCGAGGTTGTCGAGAATACGACTTCGGCATTCATGGGGACCAACGCAGAGGAGATGAAGGTGATGAACAGGTTGATGATCAATACACTGAATGTGGCTATCGCCACGGCGCTGGCACTGAGTCTGGGTGCTTGCAATCGCAACGCGGATGCTGGTCCGTCGAATGGCTCCGCCGATGCCGGCATATCAGCCGATGCTGGGGCTGCGGCTGATTCGGGTGCCAAGTATGCGAAGGTAGTCAGCGTCGATCCGGTGCGCAAGACGGTCAACAATCCCAAAGAGGTTTGTCATAACGAAACGGTGACGCATACCGCGCCACCGAAGGATGAGCACCGCATCGCCGGTACGGCCATCGGTGCGGTAGTTGGTGGCTTGATTGGTAATCAGGTCGGCGGTGGCAAGGGCAAGACCCTGGCTACCGTGGCGGGTGCTGCCGGCGGTGGCTATGCGGGTAACAAGATTCAGCAAAAGCATCAGCAGGGCGAGGTAACGACTTCAGTTGAGCGCAAGTGCAGTACTGTCGATAACAGCACCACCAACATCGTCGGTTATGACGTGCGCTATGAGTACAACGGGGTTACCCGCAGCGTGCGTATGGACCATGACCCGGGCGATCGTGTGCAAATTCAGGAAGGCGTCGTTGCGGTTTCTGACGCTCACTAAGTTGGATTTCATCACACGGCAATACCAAATTTAAGGAGTGCAAGTATGAAGATGGATTTACCAAAGTTGGGTCTTCCCCTGTTGTTGGCTGCTAGCTTGTCCATGGCAGGCTGCGCCACTCAGCCTTACGGCAACACAAGCGGCGTCAGCTATAGCCAAGGCAATCCTGCAGGGCAGGGCGGCAGTCAGGCGCGTTGTCAGAACTGTGGCGTCGTGCAGGAAATCAATCAGGTGCAAGTAAGTGGCGGCAGCGGTAGCGGCGGTACCTGGGGTGCGGTTATCGGCGCGGTTGCCGGTGGCTTGCTTGGCAACACGGTAGGCAAGGGTGATGGACGCAAGGCTGCGACCGTCGCTGGTGCTGTTGCTGGCGGCGCTGTTGGTAATCAAGTGGGTAAAAACCAGGGTGGCAGCGACATGGGTTGGCGTGTCGTGGTGCGACTGGATGATGGTCGCTATGCCACGGTGACGCAGCGTGACAATCCGGGCGTGCGCAGTGGTGATTACGTGCAAGTTCGCAATGATCGCGTGTATGCAATGTAATTGTTGTCATGTTGATTATATGGACGTCTAGACGTCCACAAAAAAAGCCCTCGATCGAGGGCTTTTTTATTAATGGCGATGTTGCGATGCTGGTCTAGTTGACTGCGTAGAATGAGTGCTCGCCGATGGTGATGCTTGGTCGGTTGTGTGACCAGGCTGGATTGACGGCGGTGGTGGCGAAGTGATCCGCATGCGGCACCAATATCTTTCGCTGGGCTAGTGGGAGCTCCCAATTCTGGATCGACTTGCCGGCAAGGTCCCATGCCTTGCGAAAGGCTTCCGCATTGGTGATGTCGAAGGAGCCGGATGTAGTGGTGGTTGCAAATTGATGGGGTGAGGTAACCACCTTGCATACCGAACTACCCCAGTGACCACGATCACGACGACGCAGCGCGACCTCGGCTACCGCGAGCTGGCCCATGGTGGACTCGCTGCGGGCTTCGAGATAGACCGTGGTGGCCAGGCAGGCCTGGTCGGCAACTGGTTGTGGCATCAGTGTCGTCAACCACAACAGCATGGAAAGTTTCATGTTCTGCCTCCAACGTGCTGTACGCGGCAAAGCAGACATCGCTTTGTGCGCCGTTGCGGTGGACGGGCGGGCAGGCCGTTCCACCTGGATTCAACGCTCTAGCCGAAACTTGTGGCAGAACGCTTTGCCACGGTATGTGGCGGGGCGAGCGACGCGGCTGCGTCAATCGGGGGATCTGGTTGCTGGTTTGGCTTGATGCGTGCCGGTTGGGCCGTGTGTCGCCTGCAGCTCTCAATGCACTCGCGGGTGCGAGGCTTTGTTGTCTCCGGCGGTGTTTCTGCCGGGTCGCGCCGATTCGGATTCATCCGGTTCGTCGCGTACATCGACACCCGTGTTTTGGGATGTCGCAATAAACAGTCGGCGCAGCGTAGTGGTGGATTGCGCCAGTGGCAAGTGCCGAGTTGTCGCAGTTTAACTGATGCTCACATTAATTTCACAAGTGCGGTACGACTTTGCCGTTCGCCAAGACATCATTCAAGCCGACCATGCATGAGTCAGCCGGATGGCTGGATGGCCATCGAACGTTGGCAAATTACCTTCGCGCGCTAGTGCTGCAACATCATCATTCAATACGACCAGGGCATTGCAGCCGGTGTCCATTGTCTGCGTATTGAGCAGCTGTGCCACGACGCGGTTGTCGATGCACAAACGTTCACCGGGCTCTGCAGCGCCCGGCAAGACGAGCTGGCATAGATGACGTTTGTTGCCGCCGCGGTAATGCAATCGCGCGACGATCTCCTGGCCTGGATAGCAGCCCTTGTCGATTGCGACGGCGTGCAGCCGATGCAGTGAAAGCGACGCGGGCAACAATTCGCCCAGCAGGTTGACGGGCAACCACGGCCAGCCATTCTTCAGTTGTGTCGCATGCCAGGTTTCGTCGCCGTTCTCAGCGTCGATGATGTTCATGCGGTAGTCGCCGCAACCGAGTGAAAGCAGTTCGGTGGTCGCGTCAACTTGCTGCATCGGCAAGGCTGATCCGGTGGCGATGACGCGAGTTTGCAGCGCCTCGATACTGACCTTGGAGCGGAATACGAAGCGACGCAACGCATCCGCCATCGTTGCGGCATCGCCGCCGCGCAAAAGCAGCAGCAGCCGGTTGTCGTCAATCCTGGCCAGGTGAAAAAGTGCACGTACGCGACCTTGTGGATCAAGCCACGCGCTGAACTGCCAGTGGCCCGTCGCGAGTTCGCTGACCTTGCTGCTGAACTGCGTCTGCGCGAAGGCGACGGCATCAGGGCCTTCGATCGAAAGGGTTTGTGCGGAATGGAGTGTCGGCATAGGGCAACCAAGATTGGGGCAGTCATGCACAGCTGCAAGTGGGGTCGGGGAGTCGTCGAGGTTGTGCTGTTATGCAGCAAGTATTAACCTTTCGCGGTTAATCAAAGACCATGTCCAATACTTCTACTCCAGTCGAGTCCACGCCCGCTTCCGGAATACCGGAGCAAGCATCCGTGCCGGTTGCATCGGTGCCGGACAAGTCTTCGGTGGAGCGTCCCACCCCTGATCCCACGCGTTATGGTGATTGGGAAAAGAATGGGCGCTGCATCGATTTCTGAACAGCTCGACCGGGCTTGCCGTCAGTGGCATGCCGCAAGAGTGCAATGAGTGACACGGACATCAGCGATTCCACACAGGATAGCCGCCATGGCAGACACGCAACGACCGCTCTCCCCACATCTGCAGATATACAAGAAGCAGGTGCAGATGATGACTTCGATCACGCACCGTGCGACAGGCATCGCGCTGGCCGTGGGTAGCTTGCTGGTAATTGCCGGCTTGCTGCATCTCTCTGCCGGGGAAAACAGCTTCAACCACTTCAAGGAAATCATCGGCAGTCCGATCGGGCTGGTGTTGTTGTTCGGTTGGAGCTGGGCGCTGTTCTACCACTTGTGCAACGGCATCCGTCATCTGCTTCAGGACGCCGGGCTCGGGTTTGAGATTCCGCAATTCATTCGCTCCAGTTGGCTGGCGATCGCCGGCAGCCTGGTGCTCACCGCGCTGGTGTGGATGTACGTGCTGATGGCCGGAGGTGCGGCATGAGCGCGAAGGAGATGGGTTTGAAAGATCGTCGCACGCCGCTGAAAGTTGCTCGCGGCCTGGGTTCGGCACAGTCCGGTACCGGACATTGGTGGACGCAGCGCGTCACCGCTGCCGCGCTGGTGCTGCTGGGTGTCTGGTTCGTGATCACCGTGCTCGGCCTCCTGCACGCCGACTACGCCACCGCCCATGCCACGGTGGCCAAGCCATGGAATGCCCTGTTGCTGATCGCCTTCGTGCTGAGCATGTTCTGGCATGCGGTGCTGGGCCTGCAGGTGGTGATCGAAGATTACGTGCATGTCCGCTGGAAAGAAGTCGTGCTGCTGGTGGCGATCAAGTTTCTCGCGGTGTTGGGCGCGCTGGCAGGCGTGCTGGCCGTACTGCGCATTGCGCTGACCCCATAAGACGCGAGGCAGGGATTTCATGGAAAGCTACAAGATTCAACAGCATCTGTATGACGTGATCGTGGTCGGCGCCGGCGGCGCGGGCTTGCGTGCCACGTTCGGCCTGGCCGAAAAGGGCCTCAAGGCCGCCTGCATCACCAAGGTGTTTCCGACACGTTCGCACACGGTGGCGGCGCAGGGCGGTATTTCCGCCGCGCTCGGCAACATGGGTGAGGATGACTGGCGCTTCCACTTCTACGACACCGTCAAGGGTTCGGACTGGCTCGGTGACCAGGACGCGATCGAATACATGTGCCGCGAGGCGATCCCTTCGATCCTCGAACTGGAACACTACGGCGTGCCGTTCTCGCGTACTGAAGAGGGCAAGATCTACCAGCGCCCGTTCGGCGGCATGACCACGCATTACGGCAAGGGCACCGCGCAGCGCACCTGCGCCGCGGCTGACCGTACCGGTCACGCGATCCTGCACACGCTGTATCAGCAGGCGCTGGCGCATGACGCCACGTTCTTCATCGAATACTTCGCCATCGATCTGATCTTCGATGCCGACGGCAACTGCCGCGGCGTGCTGGCGCTGGACATGAACGAAGGCACGCTGCATTTCTTCCGCGGTCACGCCGTGGTGATGGCGACCGGTGGTTACGGTCGCGCCTATTTCAGCGCCACTTCCGCACATACCTGCACCGGCGACGGCGGCGGCATGGTGCTGCGTGCGGGTCTGGCGATGCAGGACATGGAGTTTGTGCAATTCCATCCGACCGGTATCTACGGCGCAGGCTGCCTGATCACCGAAGGCGTGCGCGGCGAAGGCGGTTACCTGACCAACTCCGAAGGCGAGCGTTTCATGGAGCGCTATGCGCCCAGCGCCAAGGATCTGGCGTCGCGTGACGTAGTCAGCCGCGCGATGACGATGGAAATCCGCGAAGGCCGCGGCGTGGGTGAGAACAAGGATCACATCCACATCAACCTGATGCACCTCGGTCCCGAGGTGATCAATGAGCGCCTGCCGGGCATCGCCGAATCCGCGCGTATCTTTGCGGGCGTCGATGTGACCAAGGAGCCGATCCCGGTCATCCCGACCGTGCACTACAACATGGGCGGCATCCCCACCAACTACCACGGCGAAGTCGTGCAGAAGAAGGGCGACGATGTCGACGCCGTCGTGCCGGGCCTGTTCGCGATTGGCGAGGCGGCCTGCGTATCGGTGCATGGCGCCAATCGACTGGGTTCCAACTCGCTGCTCGACCTCGTGGTCTTCGGACGTGCGGTGGCGCATCGCTGCGCCGAGCTGATCGAGCCGGAAACGGCACACAAGGATCTGCCGACCAACATCCTGGACAAGGCGCTGGCCCGTTTCGACGGCTTGCGCAATGCCAACGGCAGCAAGCCGACGGCGCAGATTCGCCTGGAAATGCAGAAGACCATGCAGGCCGACGCGGCCGTGTTCCGCACCGGCGAATCGCTCAAGGAAGGCTGCGAGAAGATTTCCGCCGTGCGCGAGTCGTTCAAGGACGTGCGCGTCAGCGACCGTTCGCTGGTCTGGAACTCCGATCTGATCGAAACGCTGGAACTGGCCAACTTGCTCGATCAGGCGGTGGCCACGATGTACGGCGCCGAGCAGCGTCCGGAGAGTCGTGGTGGTCATGCGCGAGAGGATTTCCCCGATCGCAATGACGCCGAGTGGATGAAGCACACGTTGTGCAAGGTGGATGAAGCGGGCAAGCCCAGCTTTGAATTCCGCCCGGTGCACTTGAATACCTTGACCGATGAGGTCAAGAGCGTGCCGCCGGCGAAGCGCGTCTACTGATATTGCAGAAGCTGCGGCGATCCAGCCGCGGCGACACATCACCTAAGTTGTACGGTCGGGGCACCTGCCCCTCCTGACAGAAAGCCGAAGGGTTCAGCACATGGCAGAGTTTTCGCTACCGAAGAATTCAAAAATCCAGCCGGGCAAGCATTATCCGGCCAAGGATGCCAAGAAGCCGCGTACCTTCCGCGTCTATCGCTGGTCGCCGGATGACGGCAAGAATCCACGTGTCGACAGCTACGAGGTCGACATGGCCGCCTGCGGTCCGATGGTTCTCGACGCCTTGCTGAAGATCAAGAACGAGATCGATCCTACCTTGACCTTGCGCCGTTCCTGCCGCGAGGGCATTTGCGGTTCGTGCGCGATGAACATCGACGGCACCAATACGCTGGCCTGCACGCGTGCGATCGAAGAGTGTGGTTCGGGCGACGTGAAGATCTATCCGCTGCCGCACATGCCGGTGGTGAAGGATCTGGTGCCTGATCTGACCCATTTTTACGCCCAGTTCGCCTCGATCAAGCCGTGGATCCGCACGCAGACTCCGGCACCGGCGCGTGAGCGTCTGCAGTCACCGGAAGAGCGCAAGAAGCTCGACGGCCTGTATGAGTGCATCCTGTGCGCCTGCTGCTCGACCAGCTGCCCCAGTTACTGGTGGAACGGCGACAAGTATCTCGGTCCGGCGATTTTGCTGCAGGCCTACCGCTGGATTGTCGACAGCCGTGATGAAGATACCGGTGCGCGACTGGATGATATGGAAGATCCGTTCAAGCTGTATCGCTGCCACACCATCATGAACTGCACGCGCACCTGCCCGAAGGGCTTGAACCCGGCCAAGGCGATTGCCGAGATCAAGAAGTTGATGGTGGAGCGTCGCTCGGCCTGAGCAACCGTCGCCGCAGAGCGGCGACACAGCATCTCCTCTCCCCCGTAGGGAGAGGGCAGGGTGAGGGGCTGGTGCTTGCGGAATAGCTGATTGAATGGAGCTTTTGGTGATGATGGTTTCGTGCAAGAGCGGCCCCTCACCTCAATCCTCTCCCCGGCGGGGAGAGGAGGCGAACGAGGCTTCGCGTCGTTGCATCATTGGAGCGCCCTCACCTCAATCCTCTCCCCGGTGGGGAGAGGAGGCGCACGAGGCTTCACGACTTTGCTTCATAGTAGCGGGGACGCCTCGCGCGATCTGATGGATGAAGCCCGCATCAAACGTCTGCGCTGGCGTACCCGTCGCGGCACGCGTGAGCTGGATGCCTTGTTTGGCAGCTGGCTGGATGATTGTTTCCCAACAGCTGATCCCGCCTTGCAACAGGCCTTCGACGAATTGCTCGACGTGCAGGATCCCGATCTGTGGGATTGGGTGATGGGGCATGCGCGTCCGGCGCGGGCAGACTGGCAACAGATCATCGATGACATCCGCGCCCGCCATTGGCTTTGACTACACGCCCAGCCACTGGCTGAGGCGACTGTTGCTGCTGGTCGCGGCGCTGGCATTTTTTGCGGTCATGCTGTGCCGGCTTACGTGGGGTTATCAGTCGCTGCTGATTATCGCTATCGTGCTGTTCTCGTGGCAGGCATGGCAGCGTCTGACCGCTTCGCCCGTGGTGGCGGCGGGCTGGAGCCAGGATGCAGACTGGACGCTGCGCATGTTCGATGAGGAAGATGCGCCCGCCAGCCTGCTTTCGTTTCGCGTGCTTGGCGCTTTTGTGCTGCTGCGCTTGAGAACAAGCGATCACGGCATGCAGGTGCTGTTGCTGGCACCGGACAATAGCGATGCGGATATCCGTCGGCGTCTGCGCATGCGCTTGGCGTCCATTCAGCCGAATGAGGCGTTGCCACGGTTGTGATTTCGCGGCAACTTCAATGTCTCAGCGCGGTCTGACCGAATGCCTGATAATGACCCTCCGGGCAGCCGCCCTGTGTCCTCCAAAAGCGACCATCCATGTTTCGACCGTTAGAACTTTTCATCGGCCTGCGCTACACCCGCGCGAAGCGTCGCAACCAGTTCATCTCGTTCATTTCGACGGTCTCGATCGTCTGCATCGCGGTCAGTGTGGTCGCGCTTATCACGGTGATGTCCGTGATGAACGGCTTTGACTATCAGATGCGTACTCGCATCCTCGGAGCCGTATCGCATGCCACGATCGTCAGCTTCGATGGTGGCATCCGCGACGTGCCGAAGGCATTGAAGGTCGCGGATGCCAACCCGCACGTACTGGGTGCCGCACCTTACGTCGAGAAAGAGGCTTACCTGACCAGTGGTCGCGGCGGCAGCGGCGTGATGGTGCGCGGCATCGACCCGGCGCAGGAGCCGAAGGTGGTCGATATTGGCCGGCACATGCTCGATGGCAAATTGAGTGAACTCAGTCCCGGCAGCTGGAACATCGTGCTGGGTCGTGACTTGGCCATGCAGCTCGGTGTGACGGTGGGCGATCGCGTGACCATGGCCGTGCAGGAGATGCGTGCCACGCCGATGGGTGGGATTCCGCGCATGCGCAGTTTCCATGTAGTGGGCACGTTCCAGCTGGGCATGGAGCAGTTCGATTCCGGCTTGGCGTTGGTCAACATGAGCGATGCTGAAAAGCTCAACGACATGAGCGGCCCGACGGGTATTCGTCTGCGTCTGGACGACTTGTTCAACGCGCGGCCGGTGGGGCATCAACTGGCCGACGAGCTTGGCCAGCTTTATGGCGTGCGCACCTGGATGGACACCAACGCCAACCTTTTTTCGGCGCTGGCGATGGAGAAGATGGTGATGTTCATCATCCTCTCGCTGATCATCCTGGTCGCTGTGATCAACCTGATCTCGATGCTGATGATGCTGGTCACCGACAAGCAGGCCGACATCGCGATCCTGCGCACACTCGGCGCCACTCCGGCGAGCATCATGAAAATGTTCATGGTGCAGGGCGTGCTGGTGGGTTTCATCGGGATCGGTTTCGGCGTGGGCTTCGGCTCGCTGCTATCGTGGCGACTGCCGGGGATCGTGAAGTGGATCGAGCACACCTTCCACGTGACCTTCCTGTCGCCGGACGTGTATTACATCAGCGAAGTGCCGAGCCTGTTGCTCTGGCATGACGTGGGCTGGACGGCATTGCTGACCTTCACGTTCTCGCTGCTGGCGACCCTTTACCCGGCGTGGCGCGCTTCGCGCACGCAACCGGCGCAGGCGCTGCGCTATGAGTGAGAAGAATTCGATGTCCGCGAACCCAAACGTATTGCGCGCCAGCCATGTCGCCAAGACTTATGCCGAGGGCGGGTTGCGCACCGACGTGCTCAGCGATGTCAGCTTCGAGCTGAAGCGCGGCCAGACGATGGCGATCGTTGGTGCATCCGGTTCGGGCAAGAGCACCTTGCTGCACATCATCGGCGGCCTGGACACGCTCACCGCCGGAGAAGTGGAAGTCGAAGGTCGGGTGCTGTCGAAACTGTCTGATGCCGAGCGTGGCCGGGTGCGCAACCGCTCACTCGGTTTCATCTATCAGTTCCATCATCTGCTGCCCGAGTTCACTGCGCTGGAAAACGTTTGCATGCCGTTGTTGATCCGCGGCACTTCGATTCCCGAAGCCGAACGTGAAGCCAGGGTTTTGCTGGAGCGCGTGGGACTGGGCAAGCGTACACATCACAAGCCGTCGGAGTTGTCCGGTGGTGAGCGTCAGCGTTGTGCGGTGGCGCGTGCGCTGGTGACCAAGCCGGCCTGCGTGCTCGGTGACGAGCCCACTGGCAATCTCGACGAAGCCAATGCGGCACAGGTGTATGCCTTGATGCTTGAGTTGAATCAGGAGATCGGCACCAGCTTCATCCTGGTCACGCATGACACGCACCTGGCCGGACGCATGGATCGCACCCTGACCTTGCACAACGGCATGTTGCAGGAAGGCTGATCGTCCTTGCGCCGACACCTGCATCGAGCGGGGCGCCGGCCTACACGTATTTCAGCCATGCGCTCGGCATAGTCCAGCTACGCTCAAGTCCGATCCAGGATGGAGGGGCACGGCATGGCTGCTGGCGAATCGATACCCGGCGCAATACCGGCGGCAGTGGCCCTGCTGGTCGGCGTGCTGGCCATGCAGTGGTTGCCGCATTTGCCGCCGTTGTGGAGCATGGGGCTGCTGCTTTCAGTGGTCGGGGTGCTGCTCTGGAGATTTCCACAGTGGCATTGGCTGGGCTGGATCGCATTGGGTTTTGCCTGGGCTGCGTGGCGTGGTGCCGCAGGAATGGATGTGCGCTTGCCGCGGGCGTTGGAGGGGCAGGACCTGGAAGTCACCGGACGTATCGTCGACTTGTCACAGGGTCGATCCGATGCCAGCCGCTTCACGTTGTGGGTGGAAAGCGCCGCACTGGATGACAAAGCGGTCGACTTGCGCGGGCGGGTCAGCGTGTCATGGTATGACGATGCGCCCGAGTTGCCGCCTTGTTCGCGCTGGCATCTGCGCTTGCGCCTGAAACGGCCTCGCGGCCTGATGAATCCGGGTGTGACGGACAGCGAGCGCTCAGCGCTGGAGCGCGGCAAGGTGGCGAGTGGCTACGTGCGCGTCGATCCGGCCAATGCCTTGCTGGCGGCATCACCGTGGTGTGTGAATCGCCTGCGCAATGCGATTGCCAAAGCCATTGCCGCTCGCGTCAGCAACCCGCGTGATGCCGCTCTGCTGCAGGCGCTGGCCGTCGGCGATACGCGTGGCCTGTCCGATCACGATTGGGAGGTGGCGCGCGCCAACGGGGTGTCCCATCTGCTGGCGATATCGGGTTTTCATGTCGGAGTGGCAGCGGTGTTTGGCGTCTGGCTGACGCTACTTGCCTATGCCTTGTGGCCACGGCTGGGTCATCACCTGCCACGACCGCAAGCGCAGGCAGTGTCAGCGTTGTTGCTGGCCATCGTTTACAGCTTGCTGGCTGGCTTTGGCCTGCCGACCGTGCGCACCTTGCTGATGATTGCCGTGGTGGCGCTGGCGCGTTGCACTCGCCGCGCCAACAGTGGTGCGCAGTCATTGGCGCTGGCCTTGCTGGCGATTCTGCTGTTCGATCCACTGGCCGTGCTGGCGGCGGGCTTCTGGTTTTCGTTCGTGGGCGTGGCGCTGCTGATTCTGTGCCTGCATGCACGTGGTCGTGGCTGGCGCGCATTCCTGCACGAGCTGACTTCGGCGCAGATGTTGATGACGGTAGCGCTGCTGCCATTGACCCTGTGGTTCTTTGGTCAGGCTTCGCTGATCGGTGCGCTGTCCAACTTGATTGCGGTGCCGCTGGTCAGTTTCGTGATCGTCCCCTGCACACTGATCGGCATGCTGTTGCTTGGCCTGTATTCACCCTTGGCTGCGCCGGTTTTATGGTTGGCTGCGCAGGTGGTGCATGTGCAATGGCGGCTGTTCGAATACATGGCTGGCTGGCCCGGCGCGCACTGGTATCTGCCGGCGGTATCGGCGTGGGCCTTGGGCCTGGCCATGCTTGGTGCGCTGTGGCTATTCATGCCGCGCGGAATACCGCTGCGCTGGCTCGGCCTGCTGTTGTTTCTGCCGCTGCTATGGCCGGTGCGTACAGTACCTGTCGATGGAGCATTTCGGGCCTGGGTGCTGGATGTGGGGCAGGGCTTGTCGGTGCTGGTACAGACGCATGATCACGCGATGGTTTATGACGCCGGTGCACGCTTTCCGTCGGGTTTCGATCTGGGCCAGTCGGTGGTGTTGCCGTCATTGCATGCGCTGGGCATCAACCGGCTCGACCTGCTGATGATCAGCCACGGCGACAACGATCACGCAGGCGGTGCGAGGTCAGTCGCGCAGGCGTTTCCGCAGGCCATGCGTTATGCGGGTGAGCCGGCCCGGATGCCCATGCCGATGCGGCAGTGTCTGGCGGGGCAGTCATGGTCATGGAATGGGGTGCACTTTCGCGTATTGAATCCTCAGCCCGATCAGGCAGGACCGGGGAATGGCCATTCCTGCGTTTTGCTGATCGAGGGGCAGGGCGGCCGACTTCTGCTGACTGGCGACATCAGCTCGGCAGTCGAGTCGCAAGTGGCGCAGGCTCTGGGGCCAGGCACGGCCCCGATCATGCTGGTGCCACATCATGGCAGCGCCAGCTCATCCGGCGCCGGGTTCATCGCGGCGGTGCAACCTGAACTGGCGGTCGTGTCAGCGGGCTGGCGCAATCGTTTCGGCCATCCCAAGCCCGTAGTCCTTGCTCGTTACGCTGCCGCGCAGGTCGAGGTGCTCAACACCGCCACGCAGGGCGCAATTCCACTGGATTTCCCGCGCCAGGCACCACCGAGCGCCGAACCTGGCTGGCGCCTGCGTCGGCAACGCTATTGGCGCGAGTGAAACGGAATGCCACCGGTGCCGCAGTACGCCAGAGCGGGACTGCTATCATGCGCGCTTCCTGATAGTTCGTGTGACGGGGTCGAAAGTGCTGGATATCCTGATGGCTGGTGGCTGGGCAATGCTGCCCATCCTGATCTGCTCGGCAGCTGCGCTGGCGATTGTGCTGGAGCGTTGCTGGACGTTGCGCCGCAAAGCGGTTCTGCCGCCTGGTTTGAGTGACGAAGTGCGCAAATGGGCGCGCTCCGGCCAGCTGGACCCGGGCCATATCGAGAGCCTGGCGACCGGTTCGCCACTGGGTGAATTGCTGGCTGGCGCGCTGACCGTGCGCAAACAGCCACGCGAGATCATCAAGGAGCGCATCGAGGATACCGGTCGGCACGTGGTTCATCGGATGGAGCGCTATCTCAATACCTTGGGCACGATTGCCTTGATCGGCCCGCTGCTCGGCCTGTTCGGCACTGTGATCGGCCTGATCCGCATGTTCATGGAAGTCATGGGCGGTGGCATCGGTGATCCGGCCAAGATGGCTGGCGGTATCGGTGAAGCGCTGATCTGTACCGCGTCCGGCCTGACCGTGGCGATTCCCGCCTATGTGCTGCACCGCTACTTCCGTTCGCGCGTGGCCGGCTACTGCGTGGAGATGGAGAAACAGGCTACGGCGTTGCTGGACGACCTCACCTTGAACGCCGCACCGGTTGCCACCGTCACGCGTCCGGTACGTCGTGCGGTGGCACCGACCGCGCCGCGCGCCAGCTGAGCATTCGCCGATGCGTATTGGTAATGACCGCCGCCAGGACGATTTCGAGATCAACGTGATTCCGTTGATCGACGTATTGCTGACCTTGCTGATGTTCTTCGTGCTGACCAGCACCTTTGTGCAGCACTCGCGCCTGCAGGTCACCCTGCCCAAGGCCAGCACGCAGGATCGCGACATGAACGCGCCGATGCTGACCATCATGATTGACCGTGATGGCCGCTTTTTCGTGGGCAGTGATGAAGTGATGGGCGAGGGTATCGAGCCGCTCAAGGAAACCATTGCGCGCAATGCCGGCGACGACCGCGACCGCCCGGTGACGATCCGTGCCGACGCAATGACCCCGAACCAGGACGTGGTCACCGCGATGGACGCGCTGGGCCAGCTCGGCTTTACCAAGCTGTCGATCGCCACCACGCCGAGCAAGCCAGGCGCAGCGCAATGAACGCCGGCAAGACCGCATCTTCGGATACGGGAAGCTGGCGAATCTATCGTCGCCTGCTCGGCTATACCCGCCAGCATTGGGCCATCGGCATGCTCGCCTTGCTCGGCATGGCTGTCGATGCCGGTGGTTTGGCGCTTTTCACCAACCTGTTCAAGAGCATTGTCGACGGAATTTTCGTACGCAAGGATCCGCACCTGATTTTCTGGATGCCGATCTGGATTATCGGGATCTTTTTCGTGCGTTCATGTGGCACCTTCGTCAGCAACTACGGCATTTCCTATATTGGTCGCTACGTGGTGCAGGCGATTCGCATCGACGTATTTGCGTCGTATCTGAAGTTGCCGGCAACGTTTTTCGGCAGTGAGCCGTCGGGCCAGCAGGTCTCGCGCATCACCTACACCAGTGAGCAGGTGGCCTCGGCTTCCACCGATGCGTTGAAGATAGCGGTTACCGACGGTTTCACCGTGGTATTCATGTTTTGCGTGATGCTCTACAACAGCGCCTACCTGACCTTGTCGCTACTGGTCATGGTGCCTGCGATCGCCTTGGTTGCGACTGTAGTGAGTCGTCGCTATCGATCAATCAGCCGACGCATTCAGGGCACCATGGGTTCGGTGACCGGGACTGTGGAGGAGTCGGTGGGTGCGCATCGTGAGGTACGCATCTACGGTGGCCAGACATACGAGGCTGCGCGGTTCGAAAAGATCACCAAGGACACGCGCCGGCTCAACCTGAAGATTGCCGCGACCAACGCGGCATCGAGTTCGACCGTGCAGCTGGTGGCGGCTTTCGCGCTGGCTGCGCTGGTGTTCATGGCATCACGACCGCGCCTGCTGGCGGAGATGTCGCCGGGCGTGTTTCTTACCGTGTTGACCGCGATGGGCGCGATCCTGCCTTCGCTCAAGCGCTTGACCAATGTGCAGGCGAACGTCCAGCGCGGCCTTTCGGCGGCAGAGGATCTGTTTGAGGTGATGGATCTTGAGCCGGAAGTGGACGCCGGCAAGCGTGAGATGACGCGTACACGCGGTGATCTGCGTTTCGAGGACATCAAGCTGGTTTATCCGCGCAACGAGTTCGCCGCCCTGCGTGGCGTGGATCTGTATTGCGCACCGGGCACGGTCACTGCGCTGGTCGGGCGCTCGGGTAGCGGCAAGAGCAGCCTGGTCAGCCTGCTGCCGCGCTTCAACGAGCCCACCAGCGGAAGCATCGTGCTGGACGATCACGATTACCGTGAATACACACTGGCCTCGCTGCGCCGACAGATCGCCTGGGTCGGGCAGAGCGTGGTGCTGTTCGACGACACCATTGCCAACAACATCGCCTACGGCGAACTGGCCGGCGCCGCCGAGGCCGACATTATCGCCGCAGCCGAAGCGGCTCATGCGATGGAGTTCATTGCGCCGATGCCGCTGGGCATTCACACCCCGATCGGGCAAGCCGGCAACATGCTTTCGGGTGGCCAGCGCCAGCGCATCGCGATCGCCCGCGCCATCCTCAAGAACGCACCGATCCTGGTTCTGGACGAGGCCACCAGTGCACTGGATACCGAATCCGAGCGGTTGATTCAGCAGGCGCTGCAGCATTTGATGAAGAATCGCACCACCCTGGTGATTGCCCATCGGCTGTCGACGGTCGAGCATGCCGACCAGATCGCGGTGATGGATCAGGGCCGCATCATCGAGCGCGGCACGCATGTGGAACTACTTGATCTGGGCGGCCAATACGCAGCGCTGCATCGGATGCAGTTCCACGAGCAGACTGCCGACCTGAGCGTCGACTGAGGATCACCGATGGCGCTGATCGACACCCTCGAATCAGCCTGGTATGCCGGTGGCCGTGCGCCATGGTGGACGTTTCCGCTGTCCCTGCTTTACGGCGGCGTGATGCGACTGCGCGGCTGGCTTTATCGCATGGGAGCCCTGCGCAGCGTGCGCCTGCCGGTGCCGGTTGTGGTCATTGGCAATCTCAGTGTTGGTGGTACCGGCAAGACGCCGTTGACGATTGCCGTGGCCGACGCGCTTCGCCAGCAAGGCTTTCGGCCAGGCGTGGTCAGTCGCGGCTATGGTGGTAGTCAACGCGAGCCGATGTTGGTGGGCGCTTCGCCCGACCCGGCGCAAGTCGGTGACGAGCCGTGTTTGATCCATGCCAGTGGCGTGCCGGTGGCGGTGGGGCGCGACCGTCCAGCGGCGGCACAACAACTGCTCGCTGCGGGTTGCGACATCGTGCTGGCTGACGATGGCATGCAGCACTATGCGCTGGCCCGCGATCTGGAAATTTGTGTGATCGACGGCGTGCGTCGCTTCGGCAATCGGCGCGTGTTGCCGGCCGGTCCCTTGCGTGAGCCGATGAGTCGTTTGCAACGCATCGACCTGCGCGTCTGCAACGGTGGCATGGCCGAAGACGGCGAGTACCCGATGCAATTGCAGGGCGGTGAGGTGGTTTCGCTGGCGGATGATCGCCGTCAGTCGCTGTCGGACTGGCATGGCCGGCGCGTGCATGCCGTCGCCGCGATCGGCAACCCGCCACGTTTCTTCGGCAGCTTGCGTCAGGCCGGCCTGGATGTAATCGAACATCCCTTTCCAGATCACCACGCGTTCGCGCCGAATGAGCTGGATTTCGGCGATTCACTGCCCGTCCTGATGACCGACAAGGACGCCGTGAAGTGTCGCCAGTTTGCCCAGCCCTCTTGGTGGCGAGTGCCGGTGCAGGCGCAACTGCCGTCGGCGTTTTATCAGGCGCTGGCTTATCGCCTGACGGGTTTGCGGCGCGAGGCCGGCTCGCCGCTGACGTAAATACGCTGCGCAAGACTGCCGCCGATCCAGTAACAGAGTTCGGCTGGGCTGCGCGCGTTCCACACCACCAGATCAGCACGCTGACCCACCGCCAAAGTGCCGTAATCGTTCAGGCCAAGCGCGCGGGCGGCATTGACGGTGACGCCGCGCAGGGCTTCTTCCGGGGTTAGCCGAAACAGCGTGCAGGCCATGCCGGCGGCAAGCCGCAACGACACCATCGGCGAAGTACCGGGATTGCAGTCGGTGGCAATCGCCATCGGTACGCGATGCTTGCGCAGCAAGTCGATCGGAGGCAGTTTGGTTTCACGCAAGGCGTAGAAAGCGCCGGGCAACAGCACCGCCACGCTGCCGGCTTCGGCCATTGCCCTGATGCCGGACTCGCTCAAGTGTTCGAGGTGATCGGCTGAGAGCCCGCCGAATTCGGCGACCAGGGCAGCGCCGTCGAGATCGGACAATTGCTCGGCATGCAGCTTCACCGGCAAACCCAGTTCACGCGCGCGTTCGAACAGCTGGCGGGTTTCATCGCGGCTGAAGCCGATGTTCTCGCAGAAGGCGTCGACGGCATCCACTAGGCCTTCGGCCGCCAATGTTGGCAGCATCTCATCGCAGACCATCGCCACATAGTCGGCGCGGCGATCGGCGTATTCGGGCGGCAACGCGTGCAAACCGAGGAAGCTGGTGCGAACGTGGATGCCGAGCTCGCGTCCGATACGTCGAGCCACGCGCAACATGCGGCGCTCGCTGTCCAGATCCAGGCCGTAGCCGGACTTGATTTCCAGCGTGGTCACGCCATCGGCAAGCAAGGTGCGCGCACGCGGCAATGCCTGGGCATACAGCGAATCCTCGCTGGCTTCGCGGGTGGCGTTGACAGTAGATACGATGCCGCCACCAGCGCGCGCGATCTCCTCGTAGCTGGCGCCGTTCAAGCGCAGATCAAACTCGTCGGCCCGATTGCCGCCAAACACCAGATGGGTGTGGCAATCGATCAACCCCGGTGTCACCAGTGCACCGTCCAGCGACTCCTGCGTCTCGGCGAGCTGATCCGGGGTATCCGGCAGCGCATCCATCCGACCCAGCCATGCGATGCGGCCATGATGAATGGCAATGGCGCCGTGTTCGATCAGGCCATACGGCTCATCGCCGACAAAGGTTGCCAGCGTGGCATTCAGCAGCAGGTGGTTCCAGCGTGATTCGCTCATCGGTGGCGGGCTCTTTTACGACGTGGCAGTCGGCGGGTCGGATGGATCGGTCGGATCGGTGGACTTCACCGGCTCATCCGTGGATTCATCCTTCGGCGCGGCGCGCTCGTCGAATGCGCTGGTCTTGCCGACGTGATGCAATGCCTCGGCCTCGAGACGTTCTCTTTCCGCGCTTTCGGCATGAGCCGCCTGTTGCCGCTCGAAGTCCTGCACCATGCGCTCGGCAAAGTCCTTGTACACCGGCGTGGGGCAGAACAGCGAAGCGGCGGCACGTGCCAGCAGGCAGGCGGCCATGATCGGAATCACCATGTCCTGGTTGTCGGTCAGCTCCATCGCAATCACCGCCGAGGTCAGCGGCGCACCGGTGACCCCGGCGAGATAGGCGCTCATGCCCAGCAATACCACGGCGGCAGCCGGTACGTTGGGCAGAAAGTAGGCGATGTTGTGGCCGAGGCCGGCGCCCACGGCGAGCGCGGGCGAGAAGATGCCGCCCGGGATGCCGGCCCAGTAGGAGACGACATTGGCCAATAGTTTTGCGATACCGAAGCCGTGTCCCGGCGTCACTGCAGCTTCCTGCACGAAGGCGCGCGCCTGGTCATAACCGGTGCCGTAAACATTGTTGTGCGAAAACAGGCCGATCAGCGCCAGTGCCAGGCCGCAACCGACAGCAAACAGCACGGGCATCTGCGAACGCAACCTGCCGATATACGCCAGTGGGCCAGAACGACTGAGCAGGATGAGCCTGGCGAAAAGTCCCCCGAGCAGACCGCAGATGATGCCGGTTAGAAGCACCGCCAGCCACGCATGGCCAAGCGGCAGGCTGGCCTGGACTTCACCGAAATAGGCGTAGTTGCCCATAATGCCGAGCGATACTACGCCGCCGACGATGACGGCGGTGAGCAGCAGGCCGCTGAAACGATGTTCGAAGGTGCCGGCCAGTTCCTCTATCGCAAAAACCACGCCGGCCAGTGGCGCATTGAATGCGGCGGCGATACCGCAGGCACCGCCGGCGAGGATGAAGCGTGAGGCCGCCTTCGGGTCGGTGAAGCCGAAGCGCCGACCCAGCGAATAGAACAGCCCTGCACCGACATGCACGGTCGGGCCCTCGCGACCGATCGATGCACCCACGGCCATCGCCAGCAGCGTCAGCAGCATTTTGCCAAGCGAAATCGGCAGTGACAGCATGCGCGCCCGAAAGCCCTCGTCCTCGATATGCAAGCTTCCGATCACCTGAGGAATACCGCTACCGCGGGTAGCGCGGAGCTTTCCCTCGGTTACCCACGCCAGCAGGCCGAAAACCAGCGGCGTGATGATCAGTGGAATCCACGCGCCATAGCTCAACACCGTCTGAAACAGGTGGTACGACCAGTCGCTGGCCTTGGCAAACAGGATCGCCGCCAGCGCCACCACGATCGCGCCGATCCACAGCGCGAATCGTCGTTTCCATTGGGCTGGGGCGAAAAACTCGTGGCCGAGTAGTGCCTGCAGACGGGGATTGGAAGAGGGTTGCGGTGGGTTGGGTGCGTCACTCATTGCACCATTGTCGCAGACCTTGCTCTGTCTCCGTCAGTGCGGGTGCGGATGCCAGCGGGTTTCGTAAAGATCGTAGCGACGATCTTTCAGGTTCTGCACCGCGCCGGCATTGCGTGCACGGGCCAGGCTTTCCAGGCGCAGGTCGGCAAACAACACGGTTTCGATATTCGGTGTGGAATCGGCGGCAATGCCGTCACGGGCGAACGGGAAATCGCTGGGCGTGAGGATGCAGCTTTGTCCGTACTGGATGTCGAAATTGTTGACTCCAGGCAAGTTGCCGACGTTGCCGGACATCACCACATAGCACTGGTTCTCGATCGCGCGTGCCTGCGAGCAGTAGCGCACGCGCAGGTAACCCTCGCGTACGTCAGTGCAGAACGGAACGAACAGGATCAGCGCGCCCTGGTCGGTCAGGTGGCGTGCCACTTCGGGGAATTCGGAGTCGTAGCAGATCATCACCCCGATCGGTCCGCAATCGGTCAGCACGGTGGCTGCGCTTTCGCCACCGCTGATATTCCACACATTGCGCTCGCTCGGCGTCGGGTGCAATTTCTCGCGTTCGTGAATCGAGCCGTCACGCAGGCAGACATAGCAAACGTTGTGGATGTCGCCGTTGGACTGTTCGGTGGGATGGGTTCCGGCAATGATGTTGATGTTGAAATGGACGGCCAGACGGCTGAAAAGTTCTTTTACCTGTGGCGTGTACTGGCTGAGCTTTCGGATCGATTCGAACGGCGACAGCTCGGTATTCTCGATCGACAGCAGTTGCAGCGTGATCAATTCGGGAAAGGTGACGAAATCGGCGTTGTAGTCGGCGGCGATATCAGTGAAGTATTCAACCTGGGTGGCGAACTCCTCGAACGATTTTATCTTGCGCTGCATGTACTGCACCGATGCCACCCGCACCGAGTCCGGAAGGTGCTGATGCGAGGTGACGCTGGGCATGTCCGGTTGGTCGTGTAGCTGTGGATTGCGCCAGACCAGGTGCACGGCATAACCGAGCGAGTCGTAATCCGATGGCACATAGGCGCGCAGCAGGCCAATCACCTCGAAATCGTTGTTGAGCTGGAAGCTCAGGGTAAGATCGCGGCGCTGGCCATCCACCACTGCCTGCACATAGGCTTCCGCGCTGCCATAGCGCTGCATGTTTTTCGCCAGCCCCGGGATCCGTCCACCGAACACAATGCCGCGCAATTTCAGGTCCTGGCACAGGCGTTTGCGGGCCTGGTAAAGGCGTTGGCCGATGCGCATGCCGCGGTATTCCGGATGCACCACCACTTCCATGCCATACAGCCAGTTGCCGTCGTCCTTGTGGCGCGAGCCCATGCCGCCGCCGGTGATCTGGGTCCAGGTATGCGGTGCCAGCGCGGTGGCTTCGTCGATGCGGAAGGTCGCGCAATAGCCGACGAGCTTGCCTTCGTACTCGACCACGAACTGACCTTCGGGAAAGTGCGTTTGCTGGGAGCGCAGCATCTCGGCGGAATGGCCCCATTCAAGCGTATAGATGCGTGCGGTCAGTTCGACCAGGGCCGGCACGTCGTTGAGGTTGGCCTGACGCAACAGGAGCTTGGGGGTATTTTCGCTGGATTTCTTTGCCATCGGATGATTATCCCGTAGCCCCTCATTCATTCCGGGTGAAGATGAATGGACACGGGAAGCTACACTGCGCGGCATCTGTACCGGAGCTTTCAACCATGAGTGATCTAGCTGCCATCCGTTGTTTCAATACTGGCCATGCGTGGCAAGCAGACGGCTGGCATGCCGGCGCCAGGCTGTCTGTCGATGAGCATGGATTGTTGTGCGAGGCGACCACTGAGCCGACCGAAAGTCTTGGTCGATGGGTTTTGCCCGGTATGCCCAACCTGCATTCGCATGCGTTTCAACGCGCGATGGCCGGCTTGGCCGAGCGACGCGGTAAAACCGATGACAGCTTCTGGAGTTGGCGCGAAACCATGTATGCCTTCGCCGCCCGGATCGGGCCGGAAGCGCTGCAGGCGATCGCCTGTCAGTTGTATGTGGAAATGCTCAAGGCCGGCTACACCCAGGTCTGCGAGTTCCACTACCTGCATCATCAACCCGACGGCACGCCCTACGATCAATCCGAGGCGATGTCGCTGGCGTTGATGGCAGCCGCGCGCGAGGCAGGCATCGCCCTGACCCTGCTGCCGGTGCTTTACATCAGCGGCGGCTTCGATGGCCGTGCGTTGGTGCCACGCCAACGTCGCTTCGGCCACACCGTCGATGCCTATATGCGACTACTGGAAAGTCTGCGACCTCACCAAGGCAATGATCTGCAAATCGGCATCGCACTGCACTCACTACGCGCCGTCCCCGAAGTGGCCTTGCGCGATGTGCTTGCTTCGGCCTCGCAATCTGATTCCCTTCCCCCGCAAGCGGGGCAAATTTCCACTTTCCTTCCCCCGCAAGCGGGGCAAATTTCTACTTTCCTTCCCCCGCAAGCGGGGGAAGGTGCCCGCAGGGCGGATTGGGGCAACCCTCAAACTCACCCCATCCACATCCACATCGCCGAACAGATCGGCGAAGTCCAGGACTGCCTCGCCATCCGCGGCGCACGTCCGGTCGAATGGCTGTTCGATCACGCCGATATCGATGCTCGCTGGTGCCTGGTCCATGCCACCCATCTCACCGAATCTGAAACCAGCCAGATCGCCAGCAGTGGCGCGGTGGCCGGCCTATGTCCGACCACCGAGGCGAATCTCGGCGACGGACTGTTCCCTTTGGCCGATTATCTGGATGCCGGTGGCACGCTGGGCATCGGTTCCGATTCCCATATCTCGATCTCGCCAGTGGAGGAGTTGCGCTGGCTCGAGTACGGCCAGCGACTGCAGACGCGTCATCGCAACATCGCCGCGCGACACGAAGGCGACAGCGTGGGCGAGACCTTGTGGCGTGCCGCCCTGCGTGGCGGTGCTCAGGCCGCAGGTCTGCCGATCGGTGAGTTGCGTCCGGGCGCTCGGGCCGACCTGATCGTGCTGGATGAACAGTCCCCGTTGCTGGCCGCGCGCGACCAGCACTCGATCCTGGACAGCTTCCTGTTCGCCGGCAACACGCCACTGGTGCGCGATGTGATGTGCGGCGGTCGTTGGGTCGTGCGCGATTTTCACCATCATGATGAAGACCGCATCGCAGCACGCTATTGCAAGGTGGTTGAACAACTGGCCGCAGGCTGAATCGTTACGCTCTGACTACTGCTGAGGCCCACAAAAAACGACGCCAGCGAATTCGCTGGCGTCGTTGCGTGGTTAACGCACTTACTGGGCTGAAGTCGAAGCTGGCGTCACGGGATGCTGCGCCTTGTACTGCTTCCACTGTTCACGCTTCGCCTCGCGCTCCGTGCGCATCGTGGCCAGTTGGGCCTTCTGGGTTGGGGTCAGCACGGCATAGATCTTGGCTCGCTGGACGGCGCGCTGCTGCACGCGCAGCTTGGTGGCATCACCTTCGGTCTGGGCCAGGCGAGCTGCAGCGGCCTGGTAGCCGACTTGGTCCGGGGTCATCGACTCGAATGCCTCGCGTTGCTGACGCAGGGCCTGGAACTGGCTCTTGTTCTGCTCGCGATTGGCGCTGGTGATCTGCTTGATGCTGGCGCGCTGTGCATCGGTAAGGTTGAGTTTTGCGAACGCGCCACGCATACCGTCATGGTGGCCGTGATGGCCGCGGTGATGATCATCGCCGCCATGGCCTTGCGGTGCGGCGATTGCCAGCGTGGTGAGGCTCATGGCCGAAGCCAGGATCAGGGCGAGGGAAGTAGTCTTGTTCATGGGTAACACCTCTTGCGTGGGTGGAGGACTCGTGATCATTGGACGACATCCCTGCGTGTATGTTCTTTGCGCAAACGTAAAGATGCGTAAAGCTCATGGTGTTTGCGCTGCCATCCCACTGAAATAGAGCCCATGCCAAGAATCCTGATTGCCGATGATGACCGCGCCCTGTGTAGCCTGCTGGCCGAGTACCTGCGGCGCGAAGACTTTACCGTGGACGTGGTGCACGACGGCGAGGCGGCGCTGGTGCAACTACGCGACAGTGCGCAGCGGCCGGATCTTCTGATCCTCGACGTGATGATGCCGGGCCGCGACGGCCTCGCTACCCTGCGCGAACTGCGCATGCAGCAGCGCCTGCCGGTGATCATGTTGTCCGCGCGCGGTGAGCCGGTGGATCGGGTGATCGGACTGGAGCTGGGCGCCGATGACTATCTGTCCAAACCCTGCCTGCCGCGCGAACTGCTGGCGCGTGTGCGGGCGCAACTGCGTCGGCATACCCCGGAAGCTGCCGGCAACGTGCAGGTCGGCAGCCTGAGACTGCAGCCCGGTGATCGGCAGGCGTATGTCGGCGAGCAGGAGGTCAGCCTTACCGGTGCCGAGTTCATGCTGTTGCTGGCGCTGGCCCAGCGCACCGGCGAGGTGGTGGACAAGGCCACATTGACCCGACTGGCGTTGGGACGCGAGCTCGAACGTTTCGATCGCAGCATCGACGTGCATGTGAGCCGGCTGCGGCACAAGCTGGCTGAAGCCGCCGACGATGCGCCACGGATCGAGTCGGTGCGCGGCTCGGGTTACCTGTTGCTGGTGGGCTCGGCATGAACCCGTTCAAGAGTTCGCTGTACTGGCGTCTGCTGGCCTGGTTCTGCCTCGCCAATCTGCTGGTGCTTTTTGCTGGCGGCTTTCTGGCCCAGCGCTTTATCGAATACACCACGGCGGTGGAGATCAACTGGGATGCGCTGGCCCAGGATGCCAATCAGGCCTACCAGGACGGCGGTCAGTCCGCCCTGGTCAACTGGTCACGTCAGCAAAGGCATGAGGGCATCGAGGCCGGGCTGTTTGAAAATGGTCATGCGCTGGTGCCGTTACGGTTGGGCCCATCGATCCAGCAGGATTTGCCGCGTTGGCTCGAAGCTGGCCACGATGTGCTGATTCAGCCGCGTCGCGGTCTCTATCTGGCTGTGCAGCAAGTGCAGGGCAGCGATGGACAGGCGCGTCAGTTGGTGGCCTTGAGCCGTTCGCATACACGCCTGCACCAGCGCAGTCGGCAGACCATCCTGCTCACCGTGCAAGTCACGCTGTCGCTATTGTTGATCGGTCTGATTGGTTGGTGGGTGGCGCGCAGCGTGGCTCGTCCTGTTGCGGCCTTGCGCGCGGCGACCCGACGCATGGCTGCCGGTGAACTGTCGACGCGGGTTGCATGGCAGGGCGGCAATCGCGATGAACTGACCCAGCTGGCCGGTGATTTCGACGCCATGGCCGAACGCATCGAGGCGCTGGTCGCGCATGACCGCGGCGTGCTGCAGGATCTTTCGCACGAGTTGCGTTCGCCACTGGCACGGCTGCAGCTGATTCTCGATTTCGCCCAGCGCAGCAGTGACGAGGCCGAAGCCGCCGGTTATTTCCAGCAGGCCGAACTGGAGATCGCGCGGCTCGATCGCATGACCGGCGAAATGCTCGCGCTGTCGCGACTGGAAGGGGGCTTGCCCGGCATGCAGCGCGAACAGCTGGATCTGACCGAGCTGGTCGAACATGGGCTGGCGCAGGCCATGCTGGAAGCCTCGGCCCGCCAGATCGAGTTGATGCTGGATGCGGATGCGGCGGTGATGGTCAGCGGCAGTCCGCAACTGCTTGAGAGGGCGCTCGACAACCTGCTCGGCAATGCGATCAAGTTCAGTCCCGCGGGCGCGAAAATCGAGCTCGGCCTGCATGCGCAATCGGGCTGTGCCGTGTTGTCCATTCGCGACCACGGCCCGGGCGTGCCGGCAGCCGAGCTGGCGTTGTTGTTCCAGCCGTTTTTCCGCGGGAGCAATGCTGTCCACGCGGAAGGGCTTGGACTCGGACTCGGCATCGTGCAACGCGTGGTGCAGGTGCACGGCGGCAAGATCGAGGCGCGCAACGCCGTCGGTGGTGGCCTCGACGTGGTGCTGAAGCTGCCGCTGGCAGAAATTGTCGATGAGAACGTGCGGGAAGCTTGATCGACAATTCGCCGGGTGCGTTCATTGACGGTTTGCGTCGCCAGCCGCGCGACGTCGATGCGACGGTGCGCGACACACGAAGTCCATCACGACGCAGTGGCTTCAGCACGAGTTGAAGCGGTGGCCATCGGGCGCTACGCAAGCGTGCAGGGATTTGTCACACTTGAGTCTTTGGCCGACCGATCTTGATGCGTTCCAATGCTCTTGCCGCGATAGGACTGGCGCTTTGCGCGGCACTGTTCTTCACGTTCACCTATGTGCTCAATCGCAGCCTCGTTGCCGGTGGCGGGCATTGGGCTTGGGCGGTGATCCTTCGCTACCTGCTGACCTTGCCGTTGCTTGCCATGGTGCTGCCGCTGCAAGGCGGGTTCGGCGAGCTGCCGCGCGAGCTGCGCCAGCATGCGCGGCCGTGGCTGCTGTGGAGCAGCGTGGGCTTCGTGCTGTTCGGCGTGCCGTTGACCTGGGCGGCGAACAGCGGGCCATCCTGGCTGATTGCCGGGAGCTTCCAGACCACCGTGCTGGCCGGGCCGCTGCTGGCACCGCTGATCTATCGGGACGAACGTGCGCAGCTGGCCTGGCGCACCCTGGCGATCGGTGCATTGATCGTGGCCGGTGTGTTCGCTTTGCAATGGGGACATGCGCACGGCCATTTGAGTTCGGGCGACTGGCTGGCGATCGGTGCCGTGGTGCTTTCCGCGTTCGCCTATCCGCTTGGCAATCGCAAGTTGCTGCTACATCTGGAACACGGGGGTACTTCGCTCAACGCGGTGCAGCGCGTGTTCGGCATGACGCTGTGCAGTTGGCCTCTGTGGCTGGTGTTCGCGGTGATCGCCTGGTTCACGATCGGGCCGCCGACCCTGCGCGAGGCACTGCTGGCCGGCGGCGTGGCAATGTCGTCCGGCACCATCGCCACCGTGCTGTTCTTCCGCGCCACCGACATGGTGCGCCGTGAACCCACCGCACTGGCCGCGGTCGAGGCGATGCAGGCGGCCGAGCTGCTGTTCGCCACCTTGCTCGGCGTGCTGTTTCTGGGCGAGGCATGGCCGCGCGGTTACACCCTGTTCGGCGCATTGGCGATCGTCGTCGGCATCGCGTTGTTCGGCTGGGTCAGCGGGCGCGGTGCGGCCGGCGATGACGAGGCGATACGCGTGCTGCGTGGCGATCGCAGCGCCTGAATGGTCATCCGGGCGAGTCAGAATGTCGGTTCGCCCGTTCGACTGATAGCCAATGCGTATCACCCGGATACCTTTCCTGCACCTGCACGGGATTATGCTTGCGGGGTGTCGATCCCGATGAATGCCACGCAGCAATGAATGATCATTCCGGCCATGCCATGGCCGCCCCCGATACAGCCGGAACACCTGGTATCCACCACGGCAGCCCCGAGTTCCGGCGCACCAACCTGGCTTTGTTCGCCGCAGGCTTCGCCACGTTCGGACTGCTGTACTGCGTGCAGCCGCTGATGCCGGAGTTCAGCCGGCACTACGGTGTGAGCGAAGCCGGCGCCGCATTGTCACTGTCATTGACCACCGGCGTGCTGGCCGTGGCAATGTTGTTTGCCGGCGCGTTGTCGGACGCATGGGGACGCAAGTCGGTGATGGTGGCATCGCTGCTGTCGTCCGCGATATTGGTGTTGGTGACGGCTGTGATGCCGAGTTGGCCGGCGCTGCTTGCGGTGCGAACGCTGCTCGGCCTGACCCTGAGCGGATTGCCCGCCGTCGCGATGACCTATCTCGGCGAGGAAATGGATGCCGAGTCGATTGGTCTGGGCATGGGGCTTTACATCAGCGGCAGCGCGGTCGGCGGGATGGGCGGGCGACTGATCAGCGGCGTGCTGGCCGACTACTTTGGCTGGCATGTCGGCGTGGCCGTGGTTGGCGTGATCGGCGTGCTGGCCGGCTTGATCTTCTGGCGCGCTTTGCCAGCATCACGCCACTTCGTGGCGCAGCCATTGCGTTGGCGCACGGTGTTGGGTCGCTTCGGCGGCATGTTTCGCGATCGTGGCTTGCCGTGGCTGTTCATCGAAGGCTTCCTGCTGCTCGGTGCCTTCGTCACGGTCTACAACTATCTCGGCTATCGCCTGCTGGCGCCGCCGTACAACCTGAGCCAGACCGTGGTCGGGCTGATTTTCGGAATTTACCTGATCGGCACTTTCAGCTCGGCGTGGATGGGGCATCTGGCCGGCAAGCTGGGTCGACGCAAGGTGTTGTGGACGGCCTTCGCGCTGATGCTGGTCGGCGTGGCGTTGACCATGACGCAGCCGTTGCTGCTGGTGATGCTCGGCATCGTGGCGATCACCTTCGGCTTCTTTGGTGGCCACTCGATCGTCAGCAGTTGGGTCGGCCGCCGCGCCGGCGCGGCGAAGGCGCAGGCATCGTCCGTCTATCTGTTCTGTTACTACATGGGCTCCAGCATCGCCGGGGCCAGTGGTGGTTTGTTCTATGCGGCGCATGGCTGGACGGGCGTGGCGTTGTTCGTCGGCGCGCTGGTACTGATCGGTCTGCTGATCGCCTTGTGGCTGGTCCGACTGACGCCACTGGTCAACGTGCCGACGCCACCAACACCGATGAGTCGCGGTGCCATGCCGTGAGTTGTCGATCCCTTCCCACACGGATTGCGGGAAAGGATCGACTATTGATTGGGTCCGTAAATAGTGAAAACCCCGTTCGCCCCCAGATCAAGTCTGGGGCAGGCTCTGAGCGCAGCGAAGTCGAAGGGTGATGGCGACGGCACTATTAATGGTCGAGTCAATGGCGCACCGGCGGAAACTCAGCGTGCCGCGGGCTTCAGCATGTTCTTGACCGCTTCGTAGTCGCCATCGCCATCGTTTGGCTGTGGAGGCAAGCCAAGCAGATGCGCCATCAGCGGATAAACATCGACATTCGGAAAGGCCGGTACCTTGATGCCTTCACGAAACGCCGGGCCATGGGCCACGAACACGGCTTGCATCAGCGGGTCTGCATTGTCATAACCATGCTCGCCCAGATTGAGCGGCTTCTTGCGCTGAGCCAGATAGTCGTTGCTGACGAGGCGCCAGCCGACGTTGGCCAGGCATGACAACTGCGGCACACGCGGGTTGCCGCCATAGACGAAACGTTTTGGAATTCGCGTCTTGTCCCAGCACTGCATGTGCTGCTGCGGTTGTTCCAGCTGCTTTTCGATGGTGGCAAAATCTGCCTTGGCCGTAGCGCTGTCGTCCTTGGGATTGAAGCCGGCCAGGATGCCGAGTGACGCCGTTTGCACCTTGCCTAACGGAATCAGCTGGTCGATCACGATGTTGTTGCCCTTTGGTACGTTGGCCATGCCGTGATCGGCCAGCACGATGATGTTGATCTTGTCGAACAAGCCGCGCTGTTTCAGTCCCTTGACCAGTTGTTCCAGCAGCTTGTCGGTGGCGCTCAGTGCCTGGCTGAGCTGCGGTGAATCCGGGCCGTAAGTATGGCCGGCATGATCGACGGCATCCGCGTAGAGGGTGAAGAAACTCGGGCGCTTGTCAGTCGGAAGATCCAGCCAGGCGAGTATCTTGTCCACGCGCTGGGCACCTGTGACGCTGCCATCGTACGGCTCCCAGTAATCCGGACGATAGCCATGAATCGAAGCTTCCGAACCGGGCCAGAACATCGTGGCGGTATGCAGACCATGACGATCAGCGGTTTCCCATAGCGGTGTGCCCTCTGCCCACCAGCGGCCGTCACCCACCGCTTGGCGATTGCTCAGCGAAAATTTGCCAAGCAGCGGATCGAGCATGTTGTTGTTGACGATGCCGTGGTGGTCCGGGCGCAGGCCGGTGACGATGCTGTAGTGATTGGGGAACGTCAGCGAGGGGAACGAGGGTTGCATCGAGGCGGCGTGTACACCGGTTTTCGCCAGCATTGCCAAGGTCGGACTGAAGCCGCGATTGATGTAGTCGGCACGATACGCGTCGATCGAAATCAGCAGCAGCGGGGTCGGTCGGGTCTGCGTCTGCGCCGTACCTGACGATGTTGTAGCGGGCTGCTGTGCGGCACAGCCGAGAATGAATGAAGCCAGTACAACGAGCAACGGGCGAAACAGGAATTTCATGCCTTGAGGCCTACGATGTGGCGAAACAGTTACCCATGATTGCGCAGAGCCATGACTATTTCACGTAATCCGATTTTTCCGGTCGCGATATGTGCGCTGGTGGTCATTTGCGCGCTGGCTCCGCTGAGGGCTGTCCAGGCCCTGCAGACACGTGTGGCGCAACCGACATACATCGCGCCATCTCGAGTGCAGTTTCAGCAAACCGTGCAACAGCAGCAGACCCGCAGCAACCTCGAGAAAAGCCAGCAACAGGCGCAACGGCAGCAGCAGGTTTCCGACAATATCCGGCGCAGTAGCGCCGACAATGCACGCAGCAAGCAGCAGCGTGACGAGGCCGACAAGGCCCGTCAGAATCGTGAGTGGGCAGCGCAGCAGGCGCAGTTGCAGCGCGATGAAAGCAACGCAGAACTCCCGCGCGTAGTGCCGCAACCATTGCCAGCGCCGAAGCCGAATTCCGGCGGCGGTTGATCGCCGATAACGTGCAAGCCGCGAACCCGTAGGGCAGGCACTGCCCGCCGTTCCGGTCAATCACCGGGCACGCAATAGCTGCCTGCACTGCATTGATCTCGCCCGCGCATTGCAGCGCGACCGTCAATCATCGTGAGTGATACCCGCTGCTGAGTCCGCGGTGCGTCGCAACGCCGTCAGCAGCAACCCCGCAAGCAGGATCAGATCGAGCCAGGCGAACCAGTCGCCCCAGCGCGCGTAGAGCGTATGCGTGTCGCGTAGCGGCAGGTCGCCGACCAGTTCGGCGTCGTGTTTCTCGCTGGAGGCTTCGGCCACCACGCGGCCGCGGTCGTCGCTCAACGTGAGTCGACCGGAACGGGCGGCGCGCGCGATAGCGAAACCGCTCTCCACGCCGCGCATGATCGCCATGCGGCTGTGCAGCCAGCCGTCCACGCCGAAATCCCAGGCAGGCACCAGCAACAACTGCGCACGCTGCGCGGCATAGGCGCGGCCGATGTCATGGAAATCCATGTCCTTGCAGATCGCCAGGCCGGTGCGTGGCGTGCCGTCGAGCATGCGGTAGTCGTCGCCCGGCGTGTATTGGTCCTCGAAGCCCGGGATGAGATGGCGCTTGCTGTAGGTTGCCGGAGCAGCCGTATCGGGTTCGAACACCATCGACAGGTTGCGCTCAGCCCGCTCATCGCCCTTGAAGTCGATGCCTGTATCGAGAATCAGGCCGTCTTGCCGCGCTTGTTCGGAAAATGCCGGAACGGTCGTATCTGAAGTGGCAAACGTGGTTTCCGGAATCACCACCACGCGCGCCCCTTGGCTGGCCAGGCGGTCGATCGCTTCCATGTAACGCTGCTGCAAGGCTTGGCCGGCGGCGCTGTGCAGGTCGGGGCGTATCGGTTTCTCCAGTGACACCAGGCCGATGCGTTGCGTCTGCGAAGCCGGTGTCTGAAGGCGCCATGCGCCATAGGCCAGACTGCTGCCGAGCAGCAGCACCGTCAGTGTCGCTGCGATGCATCGACTGCGTCCGGAAGCCGCTGGAAATGCCAGCACGGCGATCGTGGCTGGCAACAGCAGGACAAGAAAACCGATGCCCCACAAACCCGTGACAGCAGCGATCTGCAGGATCGGCAACGCATCCATCTGGGTATAGCCGATGCTACCGAACGTGCCATGTGGCGAGAGCAGGCTGTTGAGGTATTCGATGGCGACCCAGATTGCCGGCACTGCCAGTGCCGCACCGATGGCGTGACCGCGCAGCAGCAGTCGCCGAAACAGCAGCACACACAGCGCGAACACCAGCGCGGGCATTGCGATCACGTACAGAATGATCGCGATCGGCAAGCCGATGGCGTGGTGCAGATATGCCCACTGATTGCATCCACCAATGACATATGCAACGCATGCTGCCAGCACGGCGCTCTTCGCTCGCACGCGGGGCGCCAGCCACAACACCGGTAACGGTGCCAGCCAGGTCAGCCACCAGTGTGGTTGCAGTCCACTGCCGAACCACCAGCACAGCGCCGACAGCAACGTGGCGATCAGGCCGAGCGAAGCCCACCGACGATCAATATTCGATGCCATGGATCAGTCTCTCCAGCGATTCACGATAGAAATTGCGGAACTGCGCTTCGTCGTAGCTGAAGCGTCCGGCGCGATATAGCGCGATCAACCCATGTGCATGCGCCCACAGTGTCATTGCCACATCCCAGGGATCGTCCTGGCGTAGCACACGTTGCTGCATGCCTTCGACGATGGCGTCGGCGATGATGGTAAGCGTGGGCGACTGGCGCTCGCGGAAATCCGCCGGGAAACGTCGGGCATCGTCGCGCGGCAGCGAGAACGCGTGATCGAACAGGTGCGGATGCGCCAGCGCGTGATCCAGGTACGGTTCCAGCAGCGCCAGCAGTCGCTTGAGTACGTCAGGTTCCTGCGCGTGTGCCTCCCACTCGCGCGCGGCCGCGTTGAAACTGTCGTCGGACAATCTCTTCAACAATGCTTCGCGATTGGGGAAATGCCGGTAGATAGCCATCGGCGTGATGCCTACTATCTCCGCGACGCGGCGCATGCTGACTGCCTCGGCACCTTCGCGATCGAACAGCTTGTGCGCGGCGCGCAGGATCTTCTCGGCGGTGGTCAGGCGTTTCATGTATACAGTGTATACATGTGCTGGCGATTGCAGCAAGTGGACATTGCGGCGATGAGTTTGGGCCGGTGTACGAAAGCTGTGGTCGAAGAGCCCAGAGCGCCCCCCATCCGCCCTGTCGGGCACCTTGAATTCGCGCCATCCATGGCGCTCGCGCTGCGGGCAGCAAGCTGCTCAAGGCGGCAATCCTGCCGCCTTGTCCCCGTGAACGGAGGAAGGGAGTCGGTATGAGGCAGCTTCTCTTGCCGCGCAGGCGGAGGGAGGGAATCAGCGTGAGGAAACTTCCCTTCCCCCGCTTGCGGGGGAAGGTGCCCGACAGGGCGGATGGGGGCAGCTCTCCGAGGCCGCCATCGTTACCCGCGCAATCGTTGCTGCGCGCTCCCAGCGGAAAACAGATCGCCGCGCGCCACGCGTTCTTCCAGCGCCAGCAGAAACTGTTTGGTCGGCAGGCCGCCACTGAAACCTGTGAGGCTGCCGTTGGCACCAATCACGCGATGGCAGGGGCGCACGATCGGCAAGGGATTGCGCCCGTTTGCCGCGCCCACTGCGCGCACGGCGGCGGGCTTGCCGATGCGCCGCGCCAGTTCGCCGTAGCTGATCGTTACGCCATACGGAATGCGTCCGAGTTCCTCCCACACGTCACACTGGAATTCGGTGCCGATCGGATGCAAGGGCAGGTCGAAGGTCTGTCGCGTACCGGCGAAATACTCCTCGAACTGCTCGCGGGCAAAGGCCACCGCATCGGCCGAGCGTTGCCAGTGCGATGGCGCCTGCTTCGGGTGGTGCCCCTGTTCGAACCACACCTCACGCAACCCGTCGGCGTCCGCAACCAGACGCAGGCTGCCGACCGGTGTGCTCATGTCGTCGTAATAAATCGTTTCGTCGTTCATCACTTGCTCCGTTGCTTGATCGTGGCGTCGCTAGCGCTGCGCCACAGGTGCATTACCGCGTAGGCGCGCCATGGCCGCCATGCTTCAGCCAGCGTGGTCAGCGCCTTGGTACTCAGGTCTGGCGCATCGCCGGCAGCGACCCGTCGCAGGATCAGGTCCGCCGCAGGAAACGCATCGGGATGGCTCATTGCACGCATTGCGATGTAGTGCGCCGTCCATTCGCCGATGCCGGGCAGGGCCACCCACTGCGCCACGAATTCGTCCAGCGGCTGTTCCGCGCGAAAGTTGATTCGGTTATCCAGCAGTGCCTGAGCGATGCCGCGAATGGTGGCGGCACGCGCGGTGGTCACACCGATCTCGCGCAGGTCGACCTCGGCCAGTTGCGCGGCCGTGGGGAATAGTCGTTCCAGACCCGTCGGTATGGTGGCGGTCACTGGTTCGCCCCAGCGCTGCGCGATGCGCGTAGCCAGCGTGCGCGCTGCGGCCACGCTTACCTGTTGACCGAGTACCGCACGTACGGCGATCTCGAAACCGTCCCAGCCGCCGGGCAGACGCAGGCCGGGGCGCTTGCGCAGCAGCGGTTTCAGCACGCCGCCAGCACCGAGCGTGGCGGCGATCACCTGCGGGTCGGCATCCAGGTCGAACATGCGCCGCAGTCGCGTAACCACCGACAGCAATTGCGCTGGTTGCGGACAATGCAGCTCCAGTTTCAATGCGTGCTCGCGGTCGGGCCAGGTACTCAGGCGTAGCCAGCCCGGTGCCTCGGCCGGGCCGAATACGCGCTGATAGCTGTGTTGATCCACCACTTCCACGCCGGGCAGCGAGCGCATGCGCAGAAAGTCGAGCACGGCCTCGAAGTCATACGGCGGCCGATAACCCAGCCGCAGCACCAGCGCCTCGCCCACGGCGGCGCGTGGCTGTCGGCGCAGCTCGCGTGGCGGCATCCGGTTTGCCTGCGCGAACGCGGCATTGAAGCGGCGCAGGCTGCCAAAACCCGCGGCCATGGCCACCTCGGTCACTGGCAGCGCGGTTTCGGTCAGCAACTGCTTGGCGAAAAGCAGTCGGCGCGTGGTGTGCACATCGATCGGCGGCGCACCGAGATGCTCCACAAATAACCGGCGCAATTGCCGCGCACCCACGCCGACGCGCGATGCCAGTTCATCCAGCGATTGCTCGGCCAGTTCACCCGCATCAATCAGTTTCAGCGCCCGCGCCACCACATGTTCACCATGTCGCCATGCGGTGTTGCCAGGCGCCAGTTCCGGCCGGCAACGCAGGCACGGACGAAATCCTGCTGCTTCTGCCGCGGCGGCGCTGGTGTAATAGCGCACATTGCTTGATTTCGGTGACGGCGCAGGGCAAACCGGGCGGCAGTAGATTTTGGTGCTGGTCACCGCCGTAAAGAACAGCCCGTCAAAGCGCGCGTCGCGACTCAGCCGGGCCTGTTCGCAGACCTGCGGATCGGGGAGCTGGTTGAGAGTTGATTCGGACATGACTGCAGGCTAGCACTGCTGCAGATAGCATACTCGCCGTTTTCGGACATCAATGGCCGGGCTGGTTTGGTACCTGACTGATGCGATACCGATGGGCCCAGCATCCGCCGCCGAAGGTTTCTGAGGCATGCCATCATGTGCATCGATCCTCAACGAGCCGGCCATTCCATGATCGATGCCCTGATCCTCGACCTCGACAACTGCCTCGCGCCGGCCACCGAGGTCAATCGCGAGTTGTATGACGAAGCACTGGCAGCCATCCGCCAGGCCAACGATGGCAGCATCAGCGAAGCCATCCTCGATGCCGCCTTCCACGCCCTGTGGAGCACCGCCTACGATGTCGTCGCCCGCGAGCACGGCTTCACCGAGGCGATGGCCGCCGCCGGCTGGCAGGCGTTCTGCCGTTTCGAGGTGAACCATCCGATGCGCGGTTACGGCGACCTCGAACGGCTCGCCGATTTCGACATGCCGCTGTGCTTGGTCACCAGCGGTTTCCGTCGCTTGCAGGCGAGCAAGATTCGCGCGCTCGGCATCGCTGCGCAATTTCGCGAAGCGGTGGTGGATGCGATCGATGAAACGCCACGCCTCGGCAAGCGCGGTCACTTCGAGCGGCTGATCGCCACTCACGGCTGGCGCGCCGAGAACATCTGGATCGCCGGCGACAGCCCGCACTCCGAACTCGCCGCCGGCCGCGCGATCGGCGCCGTCACCGTGCAGACCTTGCGGCCCGGCGTGCTGCGCAGCGATATCGCCGATCACCATGTGCAGGATCTGGGCGAGCTGCTGGCGTTGATGCAGCGTCATCGCTGATCCAGCCGAGTGATGGTTCACCCGCGCCGTCAATGACGGAAGCGGATGACAGCAACACGTCGCGCAGTATGATCATTCCGTTCAAGTGGCCTGGGGGAGGCCGGTATGAATTCACTGCAACGTGGTTGGCTGATCATTGCCATTGTCCTGCTTGGCGTGAGCGGCTGGATCTGGAGTCTGCGCACATCGCCCATGCCGCCGTTGCCCGTGCAGGCCGTGCATCAGCCTGAAATAACGCAGCCGGCGAAGCACGCATTGCCAAGCCACAAGTTCACTCGCGAGCAGGGCTTTACCTTCATCGCCGCGATGAAGAAGGCTGAAGCCATCGCCGATCCATTGCAGCGTTGCCTGGCCTATCCCGATCCACCCGACAGCCATTGGACGCGCGCGACCGTGGTGGCGTATTGCCGTTACCGCTTGCCTCCGCTGCTTACGTTCGAACAGGCGCAGGATCTGATCCAGCATGGAAAGTCCGCCGAACTGGATCGCCGTCTGGCCGCTGCCCTGCAGGCGCAGCTGGCGGACCCAGCCAGCGGTCCGCTGGACCGCATCTACGAAGAAGCTTTCCAGAATGGTTCGTTCGACATCCGCCCGACTCTGGACGCGTGGAAACGCGATTCTCCCGACAGCGCCTTCGCCTATGCCGCCAGTGGCCTGGCCTACGTGGCGATGGCGGGGGACGCGCGTGGCGGTAACTACATCAAGAACACGCCCGACGCCGCCGTCACCGCGATGGATAACCTGCTGCAGCAGGCCGACAGCGACCTTCGATATGCCATCAAGCTCAATCCGAAGCTGGCCCGCGCGCATGCGGGGCTGATGAATGCCGGCAACCTGGGTTACAGCCGCCATTACGTGGACGTCGCGTTGCATGACGCACTGGTTGCCGTGCCGAACGACTTCGAGATCTACAACATGGCGATGTGGACGCGCGAACCGAAGTGGGGCGGCTCGCTCGCGGCGATGGACGCACTGGCTGCCGATGCGCAGCCACGCGCGAAAGACAATCCGATGCTGCGGATCATGCTGTCGGCGCGTCCGTTCTACGAGGTTTGGAACTGCGACTGCAGCCACGATGCCGAGATGGCAGCCTATCCGCAGGCGGCGGATGAGTTGATCCTGAGCACCGATCTGATCCGCATCGGCAAGCTGGCCGCCGATTATCGCAACCCGACCATGGCGCTGATCTATGAGGCCGAAGCGCTACGCTTCACGCCCGACAATGAAGAGGCGCGCGTCAATCGCGCCTATGCGCTCGTCGATTACGACGAAGCGACCTGGGCCGTGGCCGACCTGAGCCGGCTGCTGATCAGTTCACCGCAAAACCGTCAGGCTCTGGACGCACGCGCGTATGCCTACGAAATGCTCGGCGATTACACCCATGCTGAAAAGGATTTGCGTGCGCTGCTCGCCATGGACCCGCGCGAACCACGCCCGCTAGCCCAATTGGGCGACCTCTTCGTCAACCTGGCCAAGGACTGGAACAAGGGCTGGGCCGTGGCCGACCAGTTGATCCGCGAACAGCCGAACAATCCCTACGGCTGGTTGCTGCGCGCCAATATCCAGCAGGAGCAGCCGCGTGCCGGACTCGATGTCACCGCCGATTACCTCGCTGCCCATTTCGGTCAGGATCCGAATATGGCCAAGATCCTGCTGCACATGCGCGCAGCCATCGCCTTGCGCAAGCACAGCGGCATCGACAAGCGGCCGGCGGCGCCCTGATCCGGCCTCCGGCCCGGGGCGGTCGCTGACCTATACTCGGCGGTCTGTCTCACCGGAGTTTCCACCCATGAACGCACCCACCCGCATCGACACCACCCGCACCATCCGCGCGCCGCGCGGCACCGAACTGAGCTGCAAGAGCTGGCTCAGCGAGGCGCCGTTCCGCATGCTGCAGAACAACCTCGATCCGGAGGTGGCGGAGAACCCGGCCGAGCTGGTGGTGTATGGCGGCATCGGTCGCGCCGCGCGCAACTGGGAGTGCTTCGACGCCATCCTCAAGACGCTGCAGGAACTCAGCGACGAGGAAACCCTGCTGGTGCAGTCGGGCAAGCCGGTCGGCGTGTTTCGCACCCACAAGGATGCGCCGCGCGTGCTCATCGCCAACTCCAACCTGGTGCCGGCCTGGGCCAACTGGGAGCACTTCAACGAGCTCGATAAAAAGGGCCTGATGATGTACGGCCAGATGACCGCGGGCAGCTGGATCTACATCGGCTCGCAAGGCATCGTGCAGGGCACCTACGAAACCTTCGTCGAGATGGGTCGCCAGCACTTCAACGGCAATCTGAAAGGTAAGTGGATCCTCACCGCTGGCCTCGGCGGCATGGGCGGCGCGCAGCCGCTGGCCGCCAGCCTCGCTGGTGCCTGCAGCCTCAACATCGAGTGCCAGCAGAGCCGCATCGACATGCGCCTGAAGACCCGCTACGTCGACGAGCAGGCCAGCGATCTCGACGACGCGCTGGCACGCATCACCAAATACACCGAAGCCGGCCAAGCGAAATCCATCGCGCTGCTCGGCAACGCCGCCGACATCCTGCCCGAACTCGTCAAGCGCGGCGTGCGCCCCGATGCTGTCACCGACCAGACCAGCGCACACGATCCGGTCAACGGTTATCTGCCGCAAGGCTGGACGGTGGAGCAGTGGTTCGAGCGCCGCAAGGCCAACCCCGACGGCATCGGCGATGCCGCCAAGCACTCGATGAAAACCCACGTCGAGGCGATGCTCGCCTTCCACGCCCAGGGCATCCCCACCTTCGACTACGGCAACAACATCCGCCAGATGGCCAAGGACGAAGGCTGCGCCAACGCCTTCGACTTCCCCGGCTTCGTGCCCGCCTACGTGCGCCCGCTGTTCTGCCGCGGCGTCGGCCCGTTCCGCTGGGTCGCGCTGTCCGGCGATCCGGAAGACATCTACAAGACCGACCAGAAAGTGAAGGAGCTGATCCCCGACGACCAGCACCTGCACAACTGGCTCGACATGGCGAAAGAGCGCATCAGCTTCCAGGGCCTGCCCGCACGCATCTGCTGGGTCGGCCTCGGCCTGCGCGACAAACTCGGCCTCGCCTTCAACGAGATGGTGCGCAACGGCGAGCTGAAAGCGCCGGTGGTAATCGGCCGCGACCATCTGGATTCCGGCTCGGTCGCCTCACCGAATCGCGAAACCGAGGCGATGAAGGATGGCTCGGACGCGGTCTCCGACTGGCCCTTGCTCAATGCGATGTTGAACGTCGCCGGCGGCGCGACCTGGGTGTCGCTGCATCACGGCGGCGGAGTAGGGATGGGCTACTCGCAGCACTCCGGCGTGGTGATTGTGTGTGACGGCAGCAAGGAAGCGGATGAGCGGATTGCGCGGGTGCTGTGGAACGATCCGGCAAGCGGGGTGATGCGGCATGCGGATGCGGGGTATGAGGTGGCGGTGGAGTGTGCGAAGGAGCAGGGGTTGAAGTTGCCGATGGTTTGACGAGCGAAAATGGTTTGAAGGGCGAAAGACGGATGAAAATAAACCTGCTCCCCCTCGCCTGCAAAGAGGTCGAAGATGCGATCCAATGAAGATAAGAACAATGTTTTGCAGCAAGTAATTCCACATCGTATGGCGGCGTTGGAAGCGATGGGCCATGCTGTCCAAATGCGAGTCGATCGCAGGAAGGGGGATGACGGCTCCTCCACTGTAATTCTAAGAACTGAGATTCGAGGAAACGCAAACGCCGTACTTAATGCATGGTTGGAGGCAGGAATCATGCATGGGCGAGCGCTCTTGGAGTTCTTGGGGCTTACGTATGATCGAAAAACTGAGTTGCTTAAAGCCCGTGATCCAAAGAAAAAGGACACCGATTGGCGTATCTCCGATTTCGAGCTTCCTCTCGTCTCACCCAATGACGCGAAGGCTATATATCAAGGAACGCCTGAGGAAGCTGAGAGATCGCTCGTTAGCGTTATGATCTTTGCGGATCGTTCAATTGCCCATATGACCGATATGTTGGATGCGGAGAAGTTTGGGTCGCATCATCTTCGAATTGCAAGTGATGGAATTCGAGCTTTGGTTGTGAGGTTTCTTTATGAACCACTGGGACTCCCGGCTCCGGAGTCACAGTTTTCGCGTGCAAAAATCGAATAAAATGCAATGTGCAAAAATGGCATATACAGACCTCGTATGACTCTTTATATCTTGAGGTGATAGTGTGTAGTAAGGGTCACGCTGGAGTGCCAGAAATGAGTCTGATCCAGCCAGATCAATGAATCCTTCTCATTCCTACTTGAATTATTTTTGCTATGAAAGATCGATGCACGCCCCCGCCAATTGAGATTGAGCGTGAAATCTCTGATGCAATTCGCTCGATTGGTGGAAGGCGTGTTGATTCTATTATTGGTAAGTCGGATAAAAAGAACGCTGATTTCCTATTTGATGAATATTGCGTGATTGCTGAGCTTAAGGTTCTTGAGAAAGATCAAGTTAACTCACCGAATTTTGTTAAAAGATGCTCCGAAATTTATGCCAGATACTTAAAGAGCGGACGAGCGCCAGTGCGTGTTTTTGGGACCGTGCGGCTGTCAACTGAACGATTTCCTGAAGAATTCACTAGAGAGATTGCGGGGCTGTATGCAAATCCGATAGCCAGGGTTGTTCGGTCGGCAGATATTCAAATTGAATCTACCAAATGTATTTTGGATAGGCCTGATCATAAAGGAATTTTGCTTTTAGTTAACGATGGCAACACAGCCTTGGATCCGAGTCACGTTATTTGGGCCTTAGGTTCTATACTGAAAGGTGGTGCATTTCCCAACATCAATGGAGTCATCTTCTTCACGGTAAACATGCCACTAGTGGATGAGATTAATTCCGATAATGTGGTTATTCCAAAAAAGGGGTCAGGTTCATTTAATTTAGCTTTGCAAATGAACCTGACCTTCTATTCAGGTTTGACGGACCGCAAGCCTCAGCAAACCTCAGGATCAGAGTGCACTTTTGTGGCGAAGCGTTG